>Ga0116185_1000366_pt1 | contig 55980 bp, 41 predicted proteins | sample AD_JPNNA7_MetaG_FD_89754 | JGI IMG/M metagenome (GOLD analysis project Ga0116185, IMG submission 89754) | Active sludge microbial communities of municipal wastewater-treating anaerobic digesters from Japan - AD_JPNNA7_MetaG | ecosystem: Engineered > Bioreactor > Anaerobic > Digestate | place...
CAGCACTCCTTGCAAGAAACACAGCACTCCTTGCAAGAAACACAGCACTCCTTGCAAGAAACACAGCACTCCTTGCAAGAAACACAGCACTCCTTGCAAGAAACACAGCACTCCTTGCAAGAAACACGGCATTTATTAAAAGAGAAACAGGAAGTTGAACAGTCTCTTAATGCTCAATTACAAGAACATAAAAAGACCATCCATATGTTGGATACACAAGTAATTGAATTAAAAGGTGAAATTACTGGTTATTTATTAAGTAAAAGCTGGCGTTTTACCCGACCGTTCAGAAAACTTAATCAAAAAATCCAAATATCATTTAAAAAATTAAAAGATTTGATTAGCATTTTGCTTCATAAAAACTGGCGAGTTACAAAAATGCTCAGGAAATTGATCCACAAAATCCTGGGGGAGAATTAAACCATGCGCAAACTTCTTGTTGATTATCTGGTTATAAAGCGAAGCGGTTTATTTGATTCCGGTTATTACCTTCAGGAATATGGAGATATTCGCCGTGCGGACGTTGACCCCTTGTTGCATTTTGTTCGCTGTGGATGGAAAGAAGGGCGAAACCCCTCAAAGCATTTTAACACTCGCTATTACCTTGAAAATAATCCTGATGTAAGAAATGCCAATGTAAATCCGCTCTGTCATTACATTACCCATGGCAGAAAAGAAGGTCGAAGCCCTTATCCGGGGGCAGCATTTATAATGCGGCAGAACCTCGAATCTACCCAAACTGAATATGTAGAGTATATCGATATTTCTGATACCTATATAGATCAGGTCCCGGTAAATTTAATTGCTTTCTATTTACCCCAATTTCACCCTATTCCTGAAAACGATCTGTGGTGGGGCAAAGGCTTTACAGAGTGGACCAATGTCAGTAAAGCAATGCCTCAATTTGATGGTCATTATCAACCACACTTACCAGGTGAACTTGGTTTTTACGATTTACGGATTCTAGAAATACAAAAAAGACAGGTTGAACTGGCAAAGCAATATGGTATTTATGGATTCTGTTTCTATTACTACTGGTTCAATGGCAAAAGACTACTCGAAAAACCTATGGATCAGTTTATTAATGATCCTGAGCTAGATTTCCCGTTTTGTATTTGCTGGGCAAACGAAAATTGGTCACGCCGCTGGGATGGCGGAGAGCATGAAATTTTGATAGCCCAAGAACACTCTTATGAGTTTGATAAGCGCATTATCCATGATTTTATCAAGCTGTTTGCAAATCCAAGATACATTAGAGTGCAGGGGCGCCCTCTGTTAATTGTTTATCGTGTCGATATTATGACAGATGTTCGGCGAACTCTTGATTATTGGAGAGAAGTATCTATCAACGCGGGCATGGGTGATCCCTATATTTTGGCTGCCCAAACATTTGGCTATATTGATCCACGAAAAGATGGCTTTGATGGAGCCGTAGAATTTCCTCCTCATAATGGCGCAGAGATCCCGGAAATCACAGACTCTTTGAAGAAACTGAATCCTTATTACAGCGGGCGAGTTCTTCGCTATGCCGATTTTTCTGAACAGTCAATGCTGCGGATTGTACCGCAACCTTTTCGAAGGTTTAATACTGTTTTCCCAAGTTGGGATAATTCTCCCCGTCGCCAGGGGGCTGGACTGACCTATTATGGTTCAACTCCGGCGTTGTATGCCAGATGGTTAAAGCGAGCTTGTGTATTTGCTCTTGAAAATTTTCCTCCCGGTGAGAGATTTGTATTTATTAATGCTTGGAATGAATGGGGAGAAGGTGCGCACCTGGAGCCAGATCGCAAGTTTGGATATGCCTATCTTCAAGCCACCCAAGATGTGCTTAGAGATCTTAACAACCCGTCTTCAACTCCCTTACCCTCGGTGCTGGAAGATCGGCCTGTCGCAGATTTATCAAATCCGATTTGGTCGTACTATAACAAAATCATCAAACAAATTCCATGTAGCTTTACGGTATCAGAGCCACAAGAACTGGAATGCCAATCTGCACAGCTTGCTGAATCAATTGATACCTTATTAGCCCCAGTTGTTGCGTTGAATGGTTCTGTTCCAGACGCGACAATTCTCATACCGGTTTATAACCATTTTGAAGATACATTGAATTGTATTAAATCAATTGCCTGTGCAAAAGATAAATATCGTATTCAACTTTTGATTGTTGATGATGGATCTTCGGATCTGACGGGATCAGTTTTCTCAAGGTGTAAAAACCTATGCTATTTACGTAATCAGGAGAACTTGGGTTTCCTACAATCAGTAAATCAAGGCTCCGAACATGCAAGTGGCAAATATCTGCTCCTCCTGAATAATGATACGATTGTTCTCCCTGGCTGGCTTGATGAGATGATAGACACTTTCGCAACAGATCCCCAGGTTGGCCTGGTCGGATCCAAGTTGCTTTATCCAGATGGACGGCTGCAAGAAGCGGGTGGCTTAATGTGGCATGATGCTTCTGGCATAAATTATGGTCGCAACGATGATGCCAATAAACCCCAATACAACTATCTGCGAGAAGTTGATTACTGCTCAGGTGCATCTATTTGTATACCATTACCCCTCTGGCAACAGATGCACGGCTTTGACCCCTTATATTCTCCAGCATATTATGAGGATACCGATCTTGCGTTTAGAATTCGCGACGCTGGCTATAAGGTTTTATATCAACCTGCTTCACCGGTAATTCATCTTGAGGGGGTCACATCTGGAACAGATGTGAATCAAGGGGTGAAGCATTACCAAGTCGTTAATCGAGAAAAATTTTATCAACGCTGGAAAGATGTATTGAAAAACCATGGCGATTCAACCGCCTCTGAGTTTGCCTATCGCAATCGGGCCAGGGTTCAAAATGCGTTGGTCATTGATGTCTGTACACCCAAACCGGATACCGATTCGGGATCTATTGATACCTATTATTACTTATTAACCCTCAGAAAATTGGGTTTTGAAGTGACATTTATTTCGGTCGTAGACTCGCGTATTGTTGACCACTACGTAATAGACCTTCAAAGGCAAGGTATTCAATGTATTTATGACCCTTATCTAGGTTCAATTGATGAATATCTTAAAACAAATGGCCAATACTATGACCTTGTATTCTTGTTCAGAGCACCTTTTGGCGGAAAGTACATTGATAAAGTCAGGCATTATGCTCCTAAAGCCAAAATTGTGTTTAATACGGTTGATCTTCACTTCCTGCGCGAACAACGAGAAAAAGAAGTTAACAAGGAAAATTCCTCTCGCATCATTCAAGAAGGTGTATCAAAATCAGAGGAACTCGCGATCATTCGAAAATCCGATCGCTCGATTTTGGTCAGCGAGTATGAACAATTATTACTTAATAAATTGGTTCCAAATAATAATTCTCGGGTTATTCCATTGCCACGAGAAATTCCTGGTGTTGCAGCAGGGTTTGAAGAACGCCAAGATATTGTTTTCATTGGCGGCTTTTTACACAAACCCAACGTAGATGCTGTGTTGTATTTTATCCACGAAATTTGGCCCTTAATCAGCCCAAAGATTCCCCAGACCAAATTTCTGATTGTGGGAAGCAATGTTCCAGACGCCCTTCAGCAAGTAGAAAGCGATACTGTCAGAGTTGTCGGATTTGTTAAGGATTTAGCCGATGTGTTTAATCACTGCCGAATTAGTGTGGCTCCTTTGCGTTATGGGGCTGGTATCAAAGGTAAGATACTTACCAGCTTGAGTTATGGGGTACCCTGTGTTGCCACATCCATTGCAACAGAAGGTATGGGATTGTCTAATCAGGAAATATTAATTGGCGATTCTCCGCAAGAATTTGCCCAAAATGTACTTAATATATATCAAAACGCTGACTTGTGGCAACAGCAGTCTCAATCTGGGCTTTATTTTGTTTCCAATAGGTTTTCACTGAGCAATTTTGAAAACAAACTATCAGCCCTGATTACAGAACTTCAGATATCTATCGGGAAGGATAGATAATGTTTATCAATTATGGTTATTGCTATGGATGTCATCAGAATGTCAGGTCTTTCCTTAAAGGGGATTGGTGGCGTGATGACTATGTCTGTGGCAATTTTGGGTCCATACCTCGGGAACGGGCGTTGATGTATTGTGTTGAAAAGTTCTTTCCAGATTGGTGCAAAATGGTAATCCACGAATCGTCTCCTAATCCGAGGGGCCCAAGCTCGCGTTTCAAAAGTGGGGCTCCTCACTATATTCCCACCCAATATTTTCCAAATAGAAAGAGTGGTCTGATTTATCAATGGTTTCGTAATGAAAATCTTGAAAGCTTGACATTTAAGGATGAATCCATCGACCTGCACATTACTCAGGACGTTATGGAACATATATTTGATGCTTCAAAAGCATTTCAAGAAATTGCTCGTACATTGAAATCAGGAGGAGCACACATTTTTACCACCCCTCTGGTCAATAAAATAATCCAACGGTGGTCTGTGCTCAGAGAGATGAACATGGGAACGTTAATCAACTTGTTCTTCCGTATAACTAGGAAGATTTAATTTGCCGTGATCATTATCATAAATCGGGTTTGATCTTTTTGTGGAGCTTGAAATGTCATCCAATAGAAATTTTTACTATGATTCAGATACAGTTAAAACTTCTTTTTTGAATGAACTAAGAGAAGTTTTTAACTTCCGAAACTTTATCTATCAACTTGCGCGGCGCGATATCCTAACCCGTTATAAAAGATCTGTGTTAGGGGTCATTTGGACCATGCTCAATCCTTTGGGAATGATGATTATTATGACTATAGCATTTTCCCAGCTTTTTAACGGCGTTGAAAAGTTTCCACTCTATGTCCTGTCGGGGTTAGTTACCTGGACTTTCTTTTCGCAAACGACAGTTGCCGCAATGGTGAATTTGGTTTGGGGGGGCTCGCTTCTTAACCGAATTTATATGCCGCGCAGTTCTTTTGCAATTGCCGCAATCATTACTGGGATTGTGAATATTTTAATTTCGCTTGTAACCTATCTTCTTATGGCGATTGTATTGAAGGTGTCTCTCACCTTCTCAATACTACTAATTCCTGTGCCAATAATGATTATTGCTGCATTTTCGCTGGGGATTGGTTTGTTGCTCTCTACACTGGCTGTTTATTTTCCGGATGTCAGCGAAATGTATCAAATCATTTTAACCGCTTGGATGTATCTAACCCCTATCTTTTATCCGACCTCAATCTATCCTGATAATCTTGCCTGGGCTCTCACACATCTAAATCCCATGTATTTAATTTTAAACTTGTTCCGAGCCATACTTTATGAAATGCGCATTCCCACGTGGAGCGAAATCGTGCTTCCACTTGGCATTGCTATTTTTGTACTTGTTATCGGCTGGGTTGTTTTTACTCGAAAAGCAGATGAGTTTAGTTACAGGATATAATTAAATCATGATCCCTATTATCGGCCTGGAAAATGTGTCTGTTCGATATCGAGTCCCTTCGGAACGCGTGGGGACGTTTAAAGAGTATGCTATCCGCTGGTTACAGGGAAAGGTTCATAAGCGTGAATTTTGGGCCTTGGACAACGTATCCTTTACTGTTAATAAGGGCGAAGTGTTTGGCGTGATCGGCTCTAATGGCGCTGGTAAAAGTACAATGCTAAAATTAATCGCCCGTGTTCTGCGGCCAACTTCTGGAAGAGTATGGGTAAATGGGCGAGTGGCTCCACTGTTAGAGTTGGGGGCTGGGTTTCACCCAGAATTAAGTGGACGAGAAAATATTTATCTTAATGGCGCAATGCTTGGTTACTCACGTCGAGAAATGACTGAAAAATATCAGCGGATTGTTGAGTTTTCTGAGATCGGTGATTTTATTGACTCACCGATCCGAACCTATTCTAGTGGTATGATGACTCGCTTGGGCTTTGCCGTGGCAACGGATGAGCGACCTGACATTTTGTTATTGGATGAAGTTATGGCCGTGGGAGATCTTAGTTTTCAGAACAAATGCAACCAGCGCATATCAAGTTATCGCGCTGACGGCTCCTCAATATTTATGGTGTCTCATACAATGTCGCTCATCCTGGAAATGTGCGATCGCGTAGTCTGGTTGGAGCATGGAAAATTACGCCGCATTGGAAATGCAGTAGATATTGTTGAAGAATACTCCGAATACCAAACCTCTGGGGTCAATAATTCGTAAACCCAAAACTATTCAATTGCAGCTTAAATAATAAATAACTGAAATGCAATCCTGTTTGTTGAAAATATTAGCCCATATCAAAACGAGTGGTTACTCAATATTAAAAAACATCAAAAGATTTGGGATTCGCATTAAGCTGCTTCGAGATCCATATGAGTTGAGGCAAATCTCGCCGCAACAACACAACAAAAATAGCGGCCCTGTTCCCAGAATAGGCTTTTTGTTGTTTACGTCTCAGGCCAATGTTGAAGTTTTTCTTGCCCTTCAAGAAACAATCAAATCCATTATAGATCAGGGCTCTCAACAATGGCACATCTTTTTGCCCGAATTCTCAACAAAATCAGATCTGGCGCTCATTCAGGCAGATCCAAGAATAACCCAGATAGATTATTTGCCTTCTGCCCGTACCTTGGTTCAGCAAAACCCAGAGATTGATTTTTATACGATCATGGAAGCCGGCGACATCCTCCTTCCAGGGGCCTTAAGTGAGATTACCCGCCTTGTTCAGCAAACCTGCTGTGCCGTATTATACACAGATGAAGACACCCATAACCCAAATGGCAAACGTTCTTGCCCTCTGCTCAAACCAGATTGGTCTCCCGACTTATTACAGGCCTATCCCTATTGGGGTAAACTAACCCTTTATAGTAGAAGCTTGCTCACTAGACTGGATATTGACATACTGCCAGCTAACCAACATCTACTAGCTTTGCAGGCAGCGGCGCAAACATCGAACATTGCTCATCTGCATCAAGTTGTCGTATCTTGTCCGAAGCGCCAGGATAGTTATAATCTTCAGCAAAGAGAGTCAAACCCTTCAATAGTTAGTGCTAGTTGGAGTCTTGAATCTTCAATAACCGTTGATCCTGTCTCGCCTGATATGCAGATTCCTCCTCTAGTCAGTATCATAGTTTGTTGCCGCGACAAAGCTCATCTGACTAAACGATGCCTTGAATCAATATTTCAGCGTAGCCATTATCAGAACTTTGAATTATTACTGGTTGACAATGATAGTCAACGAGCTGAAACCTTGGCGCTTTACCAATACTGGCAACGCAAAGAAGCGCGTTTTCGATTAACAAAAATCAGCCTGCCCTTCAATTTTTCTCGTTTGAATAACCAAGCTGTAACAATCGCACAAGGAGATCATCTGCTCTTTTTGAATAATGACACCGAGGTTATCAGCGAAAACTGGTTAGATGAATTAGTATCTTTCTGTCAAAAACCACATATAGGCAGTGCTGGCCCTTTGTTGCTTTATCGGAATGGAACCATCCAACATGCGGGCATCCTGGTAGATCGCGGTAGCATTCGGCATGCTTTTTATCGCCAACGCCCCGTCCTGCCTGGTTACATGAAACGGTTAGCTGTTCCCAGTAATTTTTCTGCCCTTACTGCTGCTTGTTTAATGATCCGCCGCGAAGTTTTTGAACAGGTGAATGGATTTGATGAGGCCCTTGGTACCGCATATAACGATGTTGATCTGTGCCTGAAATTGAGCAAAAAGGGCTTCTATCACACTCTTTTGCCTCAGATCCGCTTATACCATTATGAGTCAGCAACTCGGGGTTATGATATTTTTTCTCAAAAACGCAGCCGGTTAGACCAGGAATATCGATATTTACAGGCTCGCTGGCCCGAAATTATGGAGCCAGATCCCTTTTATCACGCCATGTTTAGCCCTTTGGGATCTTCCTTCGATGATTATTCGTAGTCAAGTTGCATGTGTTTTACTCTTAAGCGCCATGCGCGGCGACACCCGGCGTTACCGCACCTTTCACCTGCATCAACAGTTGACCTATGCCGGTGTGGGCTGCCAGGTTGCCCATATCACCACGCCCGGCATTGCGGCCCGGGCTGCCGCAGCCAGACTGCTGGTGTTGCACCGTGTTCCCATGGATGGCTATGTTGAAAAGCTCATCCGGTCAGTGCATGCTCACGGCGGCATTGTGCTTTACGATACGGATGATCTGATCTTTGACCCCTCTGCCTTCCAGTGGATCCACAGCCCCGATTTTCAAGACCCCATCCGGGTTCGCGTTTATCAAGCCGAGATGCGCCGCCAGCGCCAGACGCTGGACGCCTGTAACGGCGTGCTGGTCTCCACCGATTACCTCGCCGAACTGGTGCGCCAGCTTGGCAAGCCGGTCTGGGTGCACCGCAACGCCGCCAATTTTGAAATGCTATTACAATCTCAGGCTGCTGTCCGCCGCCCGGCAGATGACCGGGTTGTGATTGGCTACGCCAGCGGCACCCCCACCCACAACCGAGACTTTGCCCTTGTAACCCCCGCGCTGGAGGCCGTGCTCGACCAGTTCCCCCCGGCTGAATTATGGCTGATCGGCTACCTGGACCTGCCCGCCGAACTGGCGCGTTTTGGCGCCCGGGTGCGCACCCTGCCGCCCGTCAACTGGCGTGACCTGCCCGCTTTGCTCGCCCGGTTGGATCTCAACCTGGCGCCGCTGGTGATCGACAACCCCTTTTCCCAATCGAAAAGTGAAATCAAATTCATGGAAGCCGCCCTGGTGGGCGTGCCAACCCTTGCCAGCGCCACCAATGCCTTTCAGTTTGCCATTCGATCAGGCCAAAACGGCCTGTTGATTCATCAGGACACAGACTGGTTTGCCGGTTTGCAAGCCCTGATGGATCCCCAATTTCGGCAGGCCCTGGGCCGCCAGGCCCGCGCCGATGTTCTGACGCAGTACACCCCGCCTGAGCGCTCCCGCAGCGCCGTCGAAACCTTGAACGCAGTGGGGCTGCACCTCAATCGCCCGCTGGGGCTTGAATTTTGCCCCAATCCCGCCCAGGACCCCACCCAACTGAACTGGCCCCCCGAGGCTGATGCCTATCCAGCCCTGACGCAAATGGCGCTCTATTCCCTGCGCCGCCGCGGCCCCGGCACCCTGTTCAAGCAGGTCTGGATCTACCTGCGCCGCCTGCTCTCTCGCTGGATACCCTATGGGGGGAAGGCTGCCCGATGATAGACGTCAGCATTTGCATCGTTTCATACAACACTTGCAGCCTGCTGCAAGACTGCCTCAAATCGCTCTTTGAGACGCCCACCCGCGCCGCCTTTGAGGTGATTGTGGTTGATAACGCCTCCACCGATGGCTCGCCCACCATGGTGGCCAGCCAGTTCCCGCAAGTTGCGGTCATCCAGCTCGATTCCAATCAGGGCTACACCCGGCCGATGAATCTGGGCTTGCAGCGCGGCCGCGGTCGCTACCTCATGCAGCTTAACCCCGATACCGTGGTGCAGCCCGGCTGGCTGGATGAACTGCTGGCATTCATAGAAGCCCACCCCGAGGTGGGCATTTGCACACCCAAAGTGATGAACCGAGATGGCTCGTTGCAGCGCCAGTGCCGCCGCAGTGCCGCCCGCCCATGGGATGTCTTCACCTACTTCTCCGGCCTCTGGCGGATCTTCCCCAACAATCCGCGCTTTGGCGGCTACCTGATGACCCACATGGACGCCGACGCCACCCACCCCGCCGAGGCCGTTTCCGGCTCGTGCATGCTCATCCGCCGGGCCGTGGTGGAGCAGGTGGGCTACCTCGATGAGCAGTTCTTTGCCTATCAGGAAGATACCGAGTTTTGCTTCCGCACCCGTCAGGCCGGCTGGCAGATCTACTACGTTCCCGCGGCGTGCATCATTCACTATGGCGGGCAGGGTGGTTCACGCGTCCAGCCTTTCCGCGCCATCCTCCAGTGGCACCGCTCCTATTACCTCTACTATCGCAAGCATCTGGCAAAAGACTACTGCTTTCTGATCAACGGATTGATGGTTGCCGGCATGGCTGCCAAACTGGGGCTCAGCCTGCTCGTCAACCTGCTGCGGCGCGAAAAGATTGTTGGCTCAAAAAAACCCTGATTTTAACCCGCTGGCGCTCAGATTAGCCTGATTTTTGGGGGTTTGAATGGCTTTCACTCTACATTTGCATTACAGTTTTGCAATCCAGCGCATCATTAAGCATGGTTTGATGTAAAATTAAGTAGGTGTACGGATTTTCAATCCTGTTCTTATCGTGTATCTTAATGATGCGGAAAGGAGTCTCAAATGAAGAGACTGCGCATAGGCGCAAATCACGTTCGTTGGCAGAATAAATCGTTACGCGGCCAGGGCATGGTGGAATTTGCTCTGGCACTGCCGGTTTTTCTGCTGCTGGTGCTGGGCATTATGGAATTTTCCTGGATGCTTTTCCATTACAGCATCACATTTTCCGCCAGCCGCGAGGCTGCCCGCTACGGCTCTTCGGTCGGTTTGGGTGCCACCAATTTATCTCGTGATATCGATTGCGTGGGTATCCGGGCCGAGGCTTTTCGGGTTGGCCGCCCGGCTGGCATTACGACCAATGGCCAGGTAGAGATCAGATATGATCTAGGCCCCGATGACCCCACACCTTGGGCTTCCCTACCTAGTTGTGATAACAGCCCCAAACCCAACACTCAATTGGGTTGGCGGATTGCCGTGCGGGTGACTGCTGACCACAATTCATTGATTGGCATCTTCCCCAGCTTCCCCATCACCTCCACCACGTTCCGCACCATCATCAAAAACGTGGATATGACCGCCAACCCCACCGCGCCAGCCGGTCAACACACCAACACCCCCACCTACACCGTCTCCCCCACGGTAACGCCAACCCCCACCGAAACCCAGCCCCCCACGGCTACCTTCACCCCACTGCCCCAGGTTGATATCACCGTCAGCAAGAATGATGGCACCAGCTTCTATATCCCCGGCGGCACGGTAACCTATACCATCATTATCACCAACGCCGGGCCCAATGATGCCAATGGCTGCAAGCTGGAAGATAACCGCCCCTACCAGGTAACCACCTGGGATTGGACCTGTACCACCGCCGGCGGCGCCAGCGGCTGCGACGCCTATTCTGGCAGCGGCAACATTTTGGACGAAGGCCTTAACATCCCGGTTGGCGGCAGCATCACCTATACCGTCACGGCCAATCTAAACGTCGCGGCCACAGACTACCTGATCAATTATGCCAGCATCATCCTGCCGCCCGGCATGGGCGATGATAACGGCGGCCTGACCGCCGTGGATATTGACTGGCCCCCCGCTGCCGATTTGAGCATTGCTGCCATTTCTCAGGAAAACTACTACATACCCGGGCAGGATTTCACCTTCTCGTTTGTGGTGGCCAATGCCGGCCCCGATGCTGCAAATGGCGCCCTGGTCACTGCTGAAAAGCCTACCCAGGTGGAAAGCTATACCTGGACCTGCGTTGCCAGCGGCGGCGCTAGTTGCCACAACCAGGCCGCGGCGCAGCCCACCTTCAGCGACACGATGGATTATATGCCCGCTGGCGGATCAGTCACCTACACGGTCAACGCCCGCATTACCGCCACTGCAACCGGTGTAATGACTTTCGGTGTCAATGTTGCCCCACCCATGGGTATCACTGACCTGAACATGGATAATAATGCCATCACCATCACGGCCACCCCGCCAACCGCCAATATCTGGATCAGCATCTCGGATGGTAACATCGCAAACTACCCGCGCGGCACCCTCACTTACACTGTCAAAGTCTATAACTGGGGCCCCGAAGATGTGACCAATGTATTCATCATCAGCGCCTTCCCCGATCCGCAGGTTATCTCGAAGTGGGATTGGGTTTGTTCGGGCGCCACAGGCGGCGCCTCGGGCTGTACCGGGGTGACAAACTCTTCCTGGGAGTTTTCGGATTATATCGACATCCCAGCAGGCGGCCAAATCACCTATTCGGTTACCGTCACTATTCTGAATACCGCCATGTCGCCTCTGTACATTGTTGTTGATGAAAGCGTCCCTGCGCCCTTCATGGACCCGGATGACCCCGCCCTGCAGAACGACAACAACTCTGCCACCGATATCAACGACCCGCCGGTCTTTAGCTGCAATAACCTCACCAATGACACATCCTCATATACCAACCAGAAGATGACCGTCAATATAACCAACAACACCAGCTATACAGGGATGATCTCGTCCATTCAAGTAGATTTTGATGATCATAAAGACAAAAAGTACAGCCGTCTTGATTCGATTTCCTTTGGCGGCGGTGGGATTTGGACTGGCCCGCTGTCTGAAACGAAAGGCACACCGGTTACCATCTCCAATTGGAATGCTGGATCCGAAACCAATCGGACCCTCGATTTCGCCGGCTCTGGCAGTTTGAGTACAAAACTCCTCTCACTGAACTTCTATCAAGACTACAATACGTTGGACATCGCCATTGTCAATGTCAGGCTTGCTTTCCAGACCCCGACCGGCGAAGTGATTTGTACCCTGGGCAACCTGGCGCCATAAACCATGATGAAACGCACCTTTCTCTCGCTTCTCCTTATCTGCCTGTTGACAACAGGTATCCAAACTGCCCGGGCGCAGACTCCTGCGCCCGAGGGCGACTTTGGCTATACGGTTGGCTATGTCACCTACGATTGGGAAGAACTGCAGGGCCAGGCCGACGTTGGCGAAGTTTTGTTTCTTAGTTATGATGATGCCCTGAGCTGCGCCATTGACCAGACCGGTTACTGCACGCCCACCCCCATCCCCCTGGGTTTGGATTTCCCATTCTTTGAAAATACCTACTCTGAGCTGTATGTCTCGATCAACGGCCTGCTGCTGTTTGGCGGCTCTCAGTCTGACCCCTACCTTGTCAACCGCCCCATCCCCCGCGACTTCTCGCCTCAAGATATCATTGCACCCTACTGGGATGACCTGGAACTGGATCCGGTGGATGGCGCCGTCTATTACAAAACCTTTGCCAACTGCCCGGTGGGTGATTCGGCTTCAGCCTGCGCCATCATCGAGTATTACCACGCCAAGAAATACGCTGAAGCCAGTGCCCCCACCTTCAACTTCGAAATTGTTCTGTACCCCAGTGGCAATTTGCGCATCGGCTATCAAAGCCTGCCGCTGACCCTGGATGAATGTACTGTGGGTATTGAGGATGACCAGGGCATATCGGGCAATCAGGTCTATTATAACCAGACCGGTTTGCAGCCTGCGACCATGCTCCAATTTACCTACCCGGCCCCAGGTTACCGCCTCAAGGCCTTCCCGGTGGTGTCGGGCGCGTTTCTGAATAATTATCAGGTGGACCTGCCCTTCACCCTGCGCAATGCGGGAACTTTTCAAGATACCTATACACTAAGTTATACGCTCCTGCCGGGCAGCCAGAGCCCCGCTGATGGCTGGACGTTCACCTTCATTGACAGCACGGGCGCGCCCATTACCGGTGGAGTAACCTTGTCCCCCGGGCTTCTCTCTGAACAGGAAATCCGGCTGCGCGTGACCTCACCCGATACTGCCCTGCGCGGTGATTACGCCCGGATTCAGATAGACATCGACTCCCCCAACGTCACGCCCTTTACCATCTATCGCCAGGCCGCCGCCCCAGCCCCCTTTACATCGGTTTCACTGGATACCAATCGCGTTGAAACTCGTTTCCAAACGCTCTTACGCAACTACACCGGGGCAGTGTTCCTGGGCTATACCGGCGGACAGGTGGCCATTGCCCACCAATCCGAAGCCATTTACCTGCCCTACTGGACGCGGCTTGGTGAAAATCAAACCGGTCTGCGATATTACAACACCGTTGTGGCGCGCGTCAATGCCGTGGGTAACCGCATTGGCCCTCGCCCACTGGATGATCACCGCTATGATGTCCTGGGTGTTCGCGATGAAGAAGCCTACCTGGCCATGGCCCCCAATGGCTCCGGCGCAGCGGTTTTTACCCGCCGCACCACCCAGCCCCTGACATCTATTAACTTTGTCCGGGTCAGTTCCTCCGGCAGCGCAATGGGTGAACCATTAGCTTTAATGGATAACGCCAGCGTCGACAGCCGCCAATATAACCGCCCGGTGGTTACAGCGCTTTCTGATAATCGCTTTGTGGTTGTCTGGACATTTTTTGATGTCAATGAATTAGATGAATCATTGAGCGATCTTTACTATGCGGTCTTAGACAGCGCCGGCAATGTAATTCACTCGCCGGCGCCCATCACCAACGCTGTTTATGGCGGCTTGCTCTACAGTGATGCCTCTGTGGTCACCATGGCCGGAGATAACGTTTTGGTAGTCTATCAACAATACAACGAAACCACCGGAGATGCCAGCCTGCTCTATCGCATTCTGGATCCCGACACTGGCCCCGGTGCCCAACAAGCCCTGGCGACGGCCGCTCAACCTTCCATTGCTGATATAGCTGTCTTGGATCAGAACAATATCCTGGTAGCCTGGGTGGACCGGGGTGCCTCTGATGACTTCTATCAGGCGCAGTATGCTGTGCTGAATGCCAGCGCCTCTGGTTTTGTGCTGCCCCCCACTGTCCTGGCACAGCCCGACCAGCGCCCCGCCACCCGTCTCTCAGTGACTGCTGATTCGCAGGGCAATGGCGTCCTGGTCTGGGGGGAGGTTTACACCCAGCGTCTCTACTATACGCTGGTCAATTCATCCGGCACAGTTTTGACCCCCCCCATGACGTTCCGTCAGGCCGCCCCCGATCGCCTCCTCCTCCTGGCCTCGGAGGGTGGCAGCCTGGCCTACTGTCCGGATGTGCTCACCTGGAAACTTACTCTGCCTGCGGTTTTGAAATAATCTGGAGATTGTGATGAAATCCCAACCCTCTATGAATCCAAATAAATCTGAACGCGGCCAGAGCCTTGTTGAACTGGCCATCAGTCTGATCATTCTGCTCATCATCCTCGCCGGGGTGGTGGACCTGGGCAATATGATGTTCCAATACATGGCCATGCGCGATGCCGCCCAGGAAGCTGCCTCATACGGCTCCATTTTCCCCCGCGACTGCGCTGATATTGAAGACCGGGCCCGCGCCAGCCTCTTCAACGCCGGTGAATATGACCCCGACACGAATCCCGACGGCATCATTATCACCATCATTGTTACGAATACTACCGAAAGCCCGGCCGTCCAAAAATTCTGTGTCGATGCTGCCGCTTATGAAGACCCGACCAATGAAATTGACCTGGATGCCTGTAACCCCCACGGCATTACCGTGACGGTTGAGCAGCCCAATTTCCCCATCACCATGCCCCTGCTGGGCACCTTTTTGGGCCGCCAGTCTGTTCATCTTGAGGCCGCAATGACCGATACCATCCTGCGCCCGGCCTGTCCGTAACCAAATTGTTTACTTGTACGACTTCTTCCAAGGAGGAAACTCATGAATACTCTTCACCCTTCTGAACGGGGCCAGATTGTTGTCATCTTTGTCGTTGCGCTGGTGGCACTGCTGGCGCTGACTGCCCTGGCGATTGATGGCGGCATGCTTCTGTCCGAGCGGCGCATCGCCCAGGGTGCGGCGGATGCCGCTTCACTGGCCGGTACGGGAGCCGCCTCGCGGGAACTGCAAAGCGGCGGTGTCATCTATTCCAATTTCACCTGCACCAATGGGGCGGTGCAGGACGCCATGGATGCCGCAGAGAATGCAGCCATTGCCCTGGGGGCAAACAACTATGCCGGACTGGACCTGGACCTCTCAGACTTTCACGGTGTGGAGGTCACCTGCGCGAACGATCCAGCCCATTTCCAAAAGTATATTGATGTCAAGACGGTCATCACGGCCCAGACCGCCACCTCCTTTGCGCACCTTTTCAATAACGGTCCCATGAAGAACACCGTCACCGCTGTCGCCCGTCTGTATCCCCAGACCAATGTGGCTTACGGTTTCGCCATCGCCTCATTGGGCTCGTCCTGCGCGAACAATGAGGGGGGCGTGGACTTCGTTGGCGGGGCTGACATGGTGGTGATTGGTGGCGGCATCTTCAGCAATTCCTGCTTCACCTTCGGCGGCAGCGGTTCGGTTGCCGTGGATGGCGGTGGAATTGCGTATGCCGGTGGTGAGCAGACCTATGACTGCGGTCCGGGCACTGACTTGAACCCCTGCCCGGTGCAAAACCCAGCTCCCATGCCGGTGCAAACGTTGGATGAGAACTTCTGCCCGGACCCTGCAGATGTTGGTTCCCTGATGAGCCGGACCAATGGCGGGACGATTAACCCGGGGAACTATGATGAGATTCGCTTGGGCAACAATGAGACTCTGACCATGAACCCCGGCCTCTACTGCATCTACGGCGGCATCACGATCAACGGCGGCACCTGGTACGCCGGGTCGGAGGCGGGTGATGGCGTCACCATCTTTATTCGCGATGTTGACGGTGGCGGCAACAACCCGGTGGCGGTCTCGGTGACCGGCAGCGTCAATCATGTTTATGCGGCCAAGGCCAATCACGCGGCCTCCATTGCCGCTGGTGCCATTCCGGGTGTTCTCTTCCAGATGCAATCGGATCTGGATGCCACCATCTCCCTCTCGGGTAATGGCGAGTCCAACTTTGCGGGTTTGATCTACGCGCCTTCCGGCAACGTGGAACTCCTCGGCACCTCCGGCCATGGCGGTGGCCAGGAATACAACACCCAGGTGATTGCCGGGTATGTCAATGTCGGCGGCACGGCTTCCGTGCAAATCAACTTTGACAACGAGCGCCCGGTGGATATTCCTTCATATTTGAACATGCAGCGGTAAATTTGAGTTGAGTTCCCTTCTGGTATTCAAGCCGCACCGGGCAGGTGCGGCTTGAAGCCTTAAAATGGGGTGGGTTCAAAAAGTGAGCGTTGTAAGGGGATTGTAAGCGCATTTTGTGATATTTGTCATATTCACAGGGGTGAGGGTCTGCTATAATACGTATGTCCCGATATACGTAGCAATCATTATTATTGGACTCTTGGGGACTTCCACTTGCTTCTCTCCTGCCGGCTTCATCGGTCATATTTGTTTCTTTAACTCAACTCATGAGGAGGATTTATGAATACCTATCGCAAGTCTGAACGCGGGCAAATCGTCGTCATCTTTGTGGTGGCCCTGGTTGCCATTCTGGCGCTCACGGCTCTGGCCATTGACGGGAGTATGATCATGTCTGACCGGCGGTTTGCCCAGGCCGGAGCCGATGCTGCCGCGTTGGGCGGCGCCGGGGCGGCAGCCAGAGAGATTGAAAATGCAGGCATCACCTACAGCACTTTTGACTGCTCCTCTGCAGCCGTGCTGGATGCCATTGATGCAGCTTCCCAGGCCGCCATTGACGCGGCGGCGGCCAATAATTTTCTTGGTCTTGCCAATGATGGTGACCTTAATCCCAATAATGAAACCTATGGTGTGGAAGTTCTCTGTGAGGATGATGCGGCCAGCGTGGACCGGCATATTGATGTGATGACAACCATTACATCAGAAACCTCCACATCCTTCCTCCATCTGTTCAATTCAGGGCCCATGACCAATACGGTCACTGCCGTGGTGCGGGTGCGCCCACCCACACCTCTCGCCATGGGAAATGCCATTGTAACCTTCAGCCCGCTCTGGGGCACCAAGACCGGGGGCCTCGATTTCACCGGCGGTGCGGTACTGCATGTGACCGATGGCGGCATGTTCTCAAACTCGAGCATCCGTCAGAAGGGGAGCGGCAGCATCTGGGTCCATGACGGTCTGGGGGATGTGATGGATGGCAGCGTGCGCTGCCTCATGGATTGTGATGAATTTGTCCCCGGAAATATGGATCCGGACCCGGTGGATATCTGCACGGCAGCCGACAATTGTCCGGGTCTGCGCATTCAGCCGATCACGATGCCAACCCCTGCCTGCGGGGCAAACCGGGGTGCCATAAACGGCTCCGGCACCTATGATCCCGGGACCTATTCCAGTGCCAGCATTGGCAATGGGGATGTGGTTAAATTGAATCCGGGCCTGTACTGCTTCAATGGCGTTGTAAAAATCACCGGTGGCTCACTCACCACCGTGGCGGATGCAGATGGGCACTTGGGTGTGACCATTTTCCTGAAAAAAGCCAATGGTGACTGGAATATCACGGGGGGTACCATCACTCTGGTTTCTCCGGTTAATGCCGATCAGGTGACTGCAGGCTCCATCCAGGGTGTTCTGCTTTACCTTGAAGATGGCAATACAAATGAAATTAAAATCACCGGCAATGGCACGGGCTCGTACTCGGGTCTCATCTATGGACGGGATGCCGGTCTTTACGTTCGTGGCAGTGCGGCTGACACCTTCAATGGGCAAATCTTGGTGAGATATATGGATAATGCCGGTACCAGTGATATGAAAGTGAGTTTTGTGGATAACACCAACTTCGGCGATCCCACCTTTTTGGACGTGATTCGTTAGCCTGGCAACCCGCAAATTAAACACCGATTATTATGGGCGGAGTCACAGCACACAGCCGTGGCTCCGCCCCTTTTCATTCCACCGCATTCTTTCCCCATTTTTGGAGACCCCCATGAAAATAAAAACCCTTCTTCGCCTGGCGCTGGCGGCGGTGCTGCTTGCGTTGATCAGCGCGCAGGTGGCCCCGCTCCCGGCTGCCCGGGCGCAGACCCAGCCGGCGGTTCAGCTTGCCGCCCCTGGCTACATCGTGGTGGATCATACCACCACCGACCTCGACCTCATCCCCCCGGAATGGATTGCAGCCGCCCAGGAACTGGCCGTCCATTACGCCCACACCTCTCACGGCAGTCAGATCACGTCTGGCCTGGCGGCACTGGAGGAGGACCACCCGCTGTACGCATATGAAGTTGATTATGCCGGCAGTACCCCACCCACCACGGCCCCCGCCACCCCACCCCTGTGGATTTTTGATGGCAATCCGCCCGAAACCTACATCGAACCCGGCGATTACTGGGAGGGCGAAGCTGGCATCAACCGCACCCGCGCCGTGATCAATACCGGCCTTTTTGATTACTCCATGTGGTCCTGGTGCGGCCAGGCCGGTTACTATGAGACTTCCCAGATCCAAACCTATCTGGATGTGATGGCCGACCTGGAAGCCGACTACCCCAATACACGTTTTATCCTGATGACCGGGCATACGGTTGGCGGTGGCAGCACCCTGTTAGAGACCAACAACAACCTGATCCGCCAGTTTGCCCAGACCCATGGCATGATCTTGTTTGATTTTAATGATATCGAGCGCTACACTCCCACCGGAGATGGCCCCTACAACAACAACGATGATGGCGATTGCGAGTGGTGCGCCAACTGGTGCGATGCCAACCCCTCTGACTGCGAACATCTGCCGGTTGGCGATTGTGCCCATTCTGATACCAGTGAAGATGCCGAGCTTTTCTGCTCCCTCAAAGCCAATGCTTTCTGGTGGCTCATGGCTCGCCTGGCTGGCTGGCCCGGCCCCGGCCCCCTCACCTACGTCTATCTCCCCACCATTCTGCGCTGAATAACAATCGGGTGTGGCTTTTTGACCACACCCGATAATCATTCTATCGGTCTAAACCCCAGTACCTAATGCCCGGCTACTGAATTTCAGGCAGCAGCGGCAGGCTGGGGCTCTGATTCATGCGCATCTCGCTCTCGTGCGCCAGTTCAATAATCTCGTGCATCACCCGGTCGGCCACTTTACGCACATGCGGGCGGTCTTCCACGTCGCCGTTGAATTGCAGCGGCTTGCCCACCGTCACTTGGTAGGGCCCGCGCAGATACCAGCGCCCGTAAGACACCTTGCCCCGCACCGTAGATTTGACCGTCCGGTTCAGGCCCCAGTTCAGGTTGATGCCCACTGGGATCACCGGCGCACCGCTCAGCAGGGCAATTCGGGCCACGCCCGTCCGCGCCGGGTGAAAGCCCTGCGCCGAAGGGCTCAGATCGCCCTCGGGGAAGATGATCACGGTCTTGCCCTCGCGCAGCCGCTGCACTGCCGCGTCAATGGCGGCCGGACCGTTGCCCGCCTCTACGGGAATATGCCCCGAGCGGCGGAGGTATTCACCCAGGATTGGCACCTGGAACAACAACTCATTAATCAAGATGTACGATTGGTGCCGCAGCATGCCCGCCACAAAGAAGGGGTCGGTGGTGCTGGGGTGGTTGGCGGCAATGATTTTGGGGCCGTGCGGCAGAGCTGTATGCCGTTTCACGTTCATGCGCAGCATGGTGTCGCTGTAAGCAATGACCAGTGGCTTGGAAAACCAGTACATCAGTTTGTCTGTCAGCATCGCTTGTAATCCTCAGTTGGTAATTTGGGTGTCGTGCAGGGGATGATGATGGTTAGAGTTTACCGGATTGCCCGCCGGTGAGTATCGCCTGTGGGGCATATTGACCGGGTGTGACGAGTCATATTTTGTTTTGCAGGTCATTATGACCTGCTGCTGAATACTAAAACCCCGCCCGGTGCCGCTTCGATACGCCCCATTTCCCCGGCTTTCAATTTTGAAAACTCCCCAATCAAAAATCCTAAATCCCCAGCCCGCCCCACGAACCGGTCAAATACAACCGCACCGCATCAATCACCAGGGTTTGCAGCAGCGCAATCGTCAACCCGCCCACCAGCGCCGGCCAGACATCGCGCCAGGTGTTTGCCAGCCCATCGCGCTTCAGGAAGATCACCAGCAGCAGGCTGTAGCACAGCGTCAGCAGCGTCAGTACACTGATGCTGCTCAACACCGCCAGCGGGTACAGCACCAGCGGATTTTCGGTCAGAATAACCAGATTGAGCAGCGCCGCCAGCCCCAGCAGCCCCGCAAACGCCCCCCAGTTGGGGATGGCCGGGCGGTCATCAAATGTGGTAAAAAACGTCTGGTGCATAATTGGCAGCAGAACCAGCGCCATGCCCAGCCCCAGCCCGGTGCCGGTCGCCAGCCGCAGCCAGTTCTGCGGCTCGTAAAAATGCGGCGCGCCTTCAAAAAAATGCATGTACGAATTGAACCCGTCAAAAGCCCAGGCCAGCGCCAGCACGCCCAGCGCAATGCAAATGCTTGCCGGCGGCAGCTTGCCCCGGCGTCCGCGCGGCAGTTGATAGGCCAGCCCCAGCAGCGCCCCCAAAAACGTCCCCGAGCAGCGCGCACAGACGGGCATGGCGCGGTCGCCCAGCATAAACGAGCGCTCCGTAATCCGGTGACAGACTGCGTACCCCACGGCATCCGCTTTCCCCAGCAGCCCGGGCGGTGCAAATGCCAGCCACAAAATCAACACCGCCGCGCCAAAACCAACCAGCAGCGGTTTCCAGAGTGTGCGCAAGGTTGGGCGGCTCATAAGAGCATTATATCAGCTTTCAAACAAACAGCCCCCTCCAGGGGAGGGGGCTGCCTTGCTTACGGCTTGATTCAGTCGCCGATTTAGTAATCGGGCATCTGGGGCGCAGCGGCCGGCTTGTCCTTTTCAGGAGCATCGGTGATCAGCGCTTCGGTGGTCAGGATCATGGCGGCAATCGAGGCGGCGTTTTCCAGTGCACCACGGGTCACCTTCGCGGGATCAATCACACCGCTCTTGACCATGTCAATGTATTCGCCGCTCAGCACATCATAACCGATGTGGGCATTCTTGGCTTTCTTCTGCTGCTGGCGCACATTCTCCACCACCACAGAGCCTTCCATGCCAGCATTCTCAGCGATGCGGCGCATCGGAACTTCCAGCGACTTGCGGACAATGTTGACGCCAATCTGTTCGTCTTCCACGCCCAGCTTCAGTTTCTCGAGGGCAGCAATGGCATTCACCAGGGCAACACCACCACCGGGGACAATCCCTTCTTCAACCGCGGCGCGGGTGGCCGACAGGGCATCTTCCACGCGGTGTTTCTTTTCTTTCAGCTCGGTCTCGGTAGCCGCACCCACACGGATGATGGCCACGCCGCCAGCCAGTTTGGCCAGCCGTTCCTGCAGCTTTTCGCGATCGTAATCGCTGGTGCTCTTGTCAATCTCCACGCGGATCTGCTCGATGCGAGCGTGGATGGCGCCTTCTTCGCCCTTGCCGCCGATGAGGGTGGTGTTGTCCTTGTCAGACACAACCTTCTCAGCGCGGCCCAGGTCGGCGATGGTGGCGGTTTCCAGCTTGCGGCCCATTTCGTCAGAGATGACGGTGGCGCCGGTCAGGATGGCGATATCCTGCAGCATGGCCTTGCGGCGATCACCAAAGCCAGGGGCCTTGATGGCCAGCACGTTCAGGATGCCGCGGATGCGGTTGAGCACCAGGGTCGCCAGTGCTTCGCTGTCCACGTCTTCAGCAATGATCACCAGCTCGCGTTTGCCAAGCTGCATCATTTTTTCCAGCACGGGCACCAAATCGGCAGCCGCAGAGATCTTGCGATCATAGACCAGGATGTAGGGTTCCTGGATGGTGGCTTCCATGTGATCGGGATCGGTGATGAAGTAGGGCGAAATGTAACCGCGGTCAAACTGCATGCCTTCAACGTATTCGGTTTCAAACTGCAGGCCCTTGGATTCTTCAACCGTGATGACGCCGTCTTTACCAACTTTGTCCATCACATCGGCGATCAGGGCGCCGATTTCTTTGTCCTGCGCCGAGATGGTGGCCACCGAGGCGATGTCGGTCTTGGTGGTGATCTCAATTGCCTGCTTGCGGATTTCATCGGCCACCAGTTTCGAGGCGGCTTCAATGCCACGCTTCAGCAGCATGGGGTTGGCGCCAGCGGCCAAAGTCTTCAGACCTTCGGTCACAATCGCGTGCGCCAGCACGGTCGAGGTGGTGGTGCCATCGCCGGCGATGTCGTTGGTCTTGGTGGCGGCTTCCTTCAGAAGCTGGGCGCCCATATTTTCAAAGGGATCTTCCAGTTCAATTTCTTTCGCCACGGTCACGCCATCATGCGTGATGGTGGGGGAGCCGTATTTGCGATCCAGGGCCACATTGCGGCCTTTGGGGCCCAGGGTGGTCGCCACGGCGGTCGCCACAACATCAATACCCGCCTTCAGTTTGCGGCGAGCTTCTTCAGCAAAAATGATTTGTTTAGCACCCATTGTGAAATCTCCTTAATGGTTTAACTTGAAAAATAACCGAAATTAACCTTCAATGATGGCGAGCAGGTCGCTCTCGCGCAGGATCAGCAGTTTCTTGCCGTCAATCTTGATTTCGGTGCCAGAGTATTTGGCGAACAGCACCGTATCGTTGACAGAAACTTCCATGGGGATGCGCTTGCCGTTTTCGTCGCGGTCGCCCGCGCCTACGGCGATCACTTTGCCGCGCTGCGGCTTTTCTTTGGCGGTCTCGGGCAGAACGATACCACCAGCGGTCACTTCTTCAGCCTCAAGCGGTTCAACAACCACACGGGCGCCAAGGGGTTTAAGATGCATTGCCATTGTTTCCTCCTGATTCAGGATTTGAGATCTATTTTTTGCAGTTTTAGCACTCTTTTGCCAACACTGCCAGAACATCCCCTATCATACTCACCTTCTATATCAGAGTCAAGAGAAACCTCAAGGTTCTTATAAAACTCATACACAGATTTTGAGAAAACCCCCTGTCTAATCCTTTCCGCCTTGCATTTTTGCAAACTGATTTGCCCTCAAACCCGAACCCGATTCTATCATCCCCTCGGTATAATTAACTGATTTGTTTTAATTGCTTTTTAATAAGAATAAACGCTCGGTTGGATCGTCAACTTCAGGAACCCGCTCATGAGCCTTCGAAAAACCACGCTGTTGGCCATCGTTCTGACAACGGTGGGTCTCATTGCCGTGCTGCTTTTCTCGCAGCGCATGGTCTTGCTGCCCTACTTTGAACAGGAGCAAACCCAGACCGTCCAGCTCAATTTGCAGCGTGCGCTCAGCGCTCTGGATGCCGAGTTCTCTTACCTCACCCAGATCAGCCGCGATTGGGCCAAGTGGGATGATACCTACACCTATGTCCAGGATCGCAATACCACGTATTGGCGGGCCAACCTGCAGCTAACCACCTTTCGCGATCTGCAGCTCAATCTGTTTGCCCTGCTGGATGATGAAGGCCAGGTCGTTTTTGCCATTAATTACGATCTCGTGACCGAAAAGGCCGAGCCCCTGCCCGAGGCCCTGACCCATCAGATTCAACCCGGTAGCCAACTGCTGGCCGCGCCCGATGATCTGACGGGCCGTCAGGGTTTTTTAGATGTTGATGGCCGGGCGCTGCTGATTGTCTCTCATCCGGTGCTGCCAACCGATGGCGTTGGCCCGGCCCTGGGCACACTGCTGATTGGGCGCTACCTGGATGCCGACAACCTGGATCGCATCTCGAATTCCGTGCAGTTGCCGCTCACACTCTACCCGGCTAACAAAGCTGCTCCCGAATCCGCCCGCAGCGCGCTCTTGAAAGGCGACTCTTATTACATGGAAGCTCTGGATGACACCTCAGTAGCCGGTTACACCCTGCTGAAAGACATCAATGACCAGCCCGCCTTTTTGCTGCGCGCCGACCAGCCCCAGTCGGTTTATCGCACCGGCATCCTGCTGGTCAATTACCTGGTGGTGGCTCAGGTGATGTCGGGCATTACCTTCAGCGCCATTCTCTTTCTGCTGCTGGAAATGACGGTGTTGGGCCGACTGCGCCGCCTCAGTCGGGATGTGACGGCAATTGGCGCCTCGGGTGATATCACCCGGCGGGTGGCCGTCACGCGCCACGATGAGCTGACCCGCCTGGGCCAATCCATCAACGCCACCCTCGATTCGCTGGCTCAAGCCCAAAAGCAGCGCCAGGAAAGCGAGGGCCGCTTCCGGACGCTGGTCGAATCCATGGATGATGTGGTCTTTACCGTCAGCAATGACCTGTCGGCTGTAGAGACCTTTGGTCAAAAGGCCAATGCCATTGGTATGAAAGATATCCTGTCGCCTGCCAGCGCATCGCCATCATCGGCCGCGCGCCCGGGGCATTTGCAGGCTTTGCAGAAAGCCTTGTCGGGTGAGCAGGTTTCCTTTGAATGGTCACTCCCCGGCTCCGATCAGCCGCGTCATTTTCTCACGGCGCTTTCTCCCATTCGCTCAACCGATGGTGCCATCACTGGTGCCGTGGGGGTGGGGCGTGAAATCACCGAGCGCAAACAACTGGAAGAACGCCTGCGTCACCAGGTTGCCGATCTGGATGCCCTGCATATGGCTTCGCAGGTGTTGTTGGGCCAGCTTGAACCTGCTGAAACCCTGGCGGCCATCTGCCGCCTGGCGGTGGAGCAGTTTGGCCTGCAAGCTGCCTGGATTGCCCTGCCGCGCGCCGAACAGCAGATGCTGATCCCGCTGCACGCCCGGGGCTTTCAAATGGAGCAGCTCAGCGTTCTCCATCTTCACTTGAATGCAGCGGATCTGGTTCACCCGGCGGTCACGGCTTGCCGTACAGGCCAGCCGCAGGTGGTTGCCCCGCTTTACAGCGGCGAAAGTGATGCCCAGACGGCTGCCGGTGCAGCTTTGCGTGCCCTGGCCTGCCTGCCCCTGCCGCAGAACGACCAGCCCGGCGGTGTGCTGGCGGTGTACAGCGCGCAAGAAAACTTCTTCAGCCCCGAGAAAATGCAGCTTTTGCAGGCCTTTACCAATCTCGCCAGCGCCACGCTGCAAAACGCCAGCCTCTTTGAGCAAGTTTCGCGCGGGCGGGAACGCCTGCAAGACCTCTCCCGCCGCCTGGTGGATATTCAGGAAGGCGAGCGCCGCCGGATTGCCCTGGAATTGCACGACCAGATCGGCCAAATTCTCACCGGGCTCAAACTGCTGCTAGATTCTTCGGCTGCCCTGCCGGCGGTTCAATTAAAGCCGCGCCTCGAACAGGCCCAGGAACTGGCCAATGACCTGATCAGCCGGGTGCGCCAGATGTCGCTTAACCTGCGCCCCTCCCTGCTGGACGATCTGGGACTGGTGCCGGCCTTGCTCTGGTTGTTTGAGCGCTATACCGCTCAAACCAACGTGGGAGTGGTCTTCCAGCATACCGCGGTAGAAGGCATCCGCTTCCCCATTCAAATTGAAACCGCTGCCTACCGGCTGGTACAAGAGGCACTGACCAACGTTGCCCGCCATGCCGGCGTCAATGAGGTGATTGTCCGACTCTGGCGCGCCGACGACCGCCTGGGGGTTCAAGTGGAAGATGCCGGCTGCGGCTTTAATCCTGCCGATATCCTCAATGGCGAGTCCAGCGGTCTGCTGGGCCAGCGCGAGCGCCTGGGGCTGCTGGGCGGCCGCCTGACCATTGATGCCAATCCGGGCAGCGGCGCCTGCCTGACGGCTGAACTGCCGCTCAACGGCCAGCCGCTGGAGGAAGAAGAATGACCATTACCATTTTGCTGGCCGATGATCATCATGTGGTGCGGCAGGGCTTGCGCTCGCTGCTGGCCCTGGAAAGGGATTTTCAGGTCATTGCCGAAGCCAGTGACGGCCTCGAAGCCGTCCGCACCATTGACCGCCTTCGTCCGCAGGTCTCCATTGTGGATCTGATGATGCCCGGTTTGGGCGGCCTGGAAGTCACCCGGCAGGTTTGCCAGTGGACCCGGGTGGTCATCCTCTCGATGCACGATAACGAAGCCTATGTGATTGAGGCCCTGCGCAACGGCGCCTATGGCTACGTGCTCAAAGATTCCACCGCCGATGAATTGATTCAGGCAGTGCGGATCGTTGCCGAAGGGCGGCGCTTCCTCAGCTCGCCGTTTTCAGAGCGTGCCATTGCCGCCTACAGCCAGAAAGCGCAGAGTGCCCCCCTGGACCCCTACGAAACCCTCACCACCCGCGAGCGTGAGGTGCTGCACCTGGCAGCCGAGGGCCTCAGCGCCACCGACATTTCAGCCCGCCTGTCCATCAGCCCGCGCACGGTGGAAATTCACCGCGCCAATGCCATGCACAAGCTCAACCTGCGTTCCCAGGCCGAGCTGATCCGCTACGCCCTCCGCCGCGGCATCCTGCCGATGGAGGATTGACCCCCGCTAATTCTGGGGGTGATTCTTCGCCCAGGCCTCAGCCTGCTGGCGGTGCTTATCGTAGTGCAGGTGGGTGCTGCCCGCCAGAATCTGCCGGGGCGTCCATTCCGGGGGCATTCCAGCAAACGCCGCCGGATCCAATAGTTCGGCCGCGCTGATCTGCTCCAGCAGGGGCAGCAGCTGCTTATACGTCATAATGGCGCTGGCCAGCACCTGCGTCAGTGGTTGGTCTTTCTTAAGCAGGTAAATCTGGGCATTGCGCTCATCAGTGGGCAGTTCCCACAATTCCGAGCCTTCAAACTGCCGGGTCTCCAGCAGGTGGATCATCTCACGCTCATACCATGCAATGTGCGCAATCACATCCTTCAATGACCAGTCCCCGCAGAAGCCTGCCTGCTCCCAATCCTCAAGCGGGATCTGATTCACCGCCGCCTGCCAGGCCGCCCGGGCTGTAATGACCGTATCTACAAATAATTGTGCTTCATCCATAAATCAACACCTCTTTTATCAGCTTAAAATCTAGCCTCGGCGCTCACCCCGCCAGCAGCTCGCCCAGTTCGCCAAACACCTCAAACACGGGCTGCTCTTGCGCCACCTTTTGCGTGAACAGGAACATCTCGGTTGAGCGGGTATAACCCCAATCGTGCAGCACCCCCGCAACTGAGCCGGTCTTGTGATAAAAATCCACCGTGTCGCGCGTCAGGTTGCGCTTCAGCAGCGCATCATCCTGGTTGACTAGCAGCATCGCTTCTGCCCAGTCTCGCTCGGTAGGGGTCAGGGCGCTCATCAGCGCATAAAAGCGGATCGCTTCTGAGGCCGCCACCCAGTTATCCAGCCCGCGCTCCCGGGCGGCAAAATCCATCAGTTTGCGCTGTATCTGCGTGCCGGTCAGCCCCAGCGTCTCCCGCATGGTCTGCTGCAGGCGCGCCAGCCCAATGCGCTCGATGATCAGGTTGGTGCACAGGTTGTCCGAGAGGGCAATCATCAGCATCAGCACATCCTGGTAGGGCAGTTTGCGCCCGCGCAGCAGCCAGGAGAACCCGGCGCCCTGCACCTGCGGCTCGCTGTCCAGGTCGCATAGTTCGGCGCGGTCCACCAACCCCTGCCGCTCCAGGTGAATCCAACTCAGCAGGATGGGAATTTTGATAATCGAGGCCGAAGAGAAGCGCTCGCAGTTGGCTTCAAAAACAGCCTCGCGGCCGGTGGGGTGATAATAGAATGCATAGGCACACCCCAATTGGTCCAGTTTGGAGAGGGTATTGTGGATATCCATACCCCGATTATAATTTTCTTCTCTAAAATTGGGTGATTAACGTAACCTCTAATCTGGTTTGACAGGCCAAAACTTTAAGGATATACTCATGAAATTCGTATATAATCAGTGAGTGCATTTAGCAAGTCTGATTTTTCCCCCCAAATATCTCTCATTACAATCCATCTAACTGAAGAGGCAAAGCTGCATGGCCGAATTATTACAAGTGCAAGGCCTGGAGACACAGTTCCGTACCCGTGAAGGAATTGTGCATGCGGTCAATGGCGTTTCATTCAACCTCAAAGAAGGTGAAACGCTGGGTATCGTTGGCGAAAGTGGCTGCGGTAAAAGTGTTACCGTCATGTCCATGTTGCGCCTCATCCCTAACCCCCCGGGGCGGGTTGTGGCTGGTACAGCCATGTACCAGGGCAAAGACCTGTTGAAGGTTTCCAATGAAGAAATGCGTCACATTCGCGGGGCGCAAATCTCCATGATCTTCCAGGACCCCATGACCTCGTTCAACCCGGTGTTGACCATCGGTCGGCAGGTTTCTGAGCCCCTGGAAACACACCTGGGCATGCCCCGCAAACAGGCCTACGACCGTGTGGCTGAGATGCTGTCGCTGGTGGGCATCCCCAATGCCAAAGACCGCCTCAACGACTACCCGCACCAGTTCTCCGGTGGTATGCGCCAGCGCGTGATGATTGCCATGTCGCTGACCTGCAGCCCTCAGATCCTGATCGCCGACGAACCCACCACCGCCCTGGATGTGACCATCCAGGCGCAGATTGTGGACCTCGTCAAGCAGCTGCGCGATCAACTGGGCATGTCCATGATCTGGATTACCCACGACCTCGGCATCGTGGCGGGCCTGGCTGAGCGTGTCAATGTCATGTACGCCGGCTACATCATCGAAACGGCACCCGTCAAAACACTCTATGGCGACCCCCGTCACCCCTATACCCTGGGCCTGCTGGGCAGTCTGCCGCGCGTAGATGAAACCGACCGCCGCCGGTTGGTTTCTATTGAAGGTCTGCCGCCGGTGTTATATGAAAAACCCCAGGTTTGCCCCTTTGCGCCGCGCTGCAGTCATCGCGTTGAGCGCTGCCTCAAGGAAAACCCGCCCCTGACCCAGGTGGGCCCTGAACACTTCGCGGCCTGTTGGGTGGACACCACCACCGGGAGAGAATGGCAATGAGCCAGGAAATTCTGTTAAAGGTTGAAAATCTCGTCAAATACTTCCCCATCATGAAGGGCGCCTTCATTCGCAAGCAGGTTGGCGCAGTCCATGCGGTGGATGGCGTTTCTTTTGAGATCTACAAAGGCGAAACTCTGGGCCTGGTTGGCGAATCGGGCTGCGGCAAGTCCACTACTGGACGCGCCATTTTGCAGCTTCACCGCCCCACCTCGGGCAGTGTGATTTTTGAAGGCCGCGACCTGGTCAAGACCAAAGGCGAAGAACTGCGCCTGATGCGCCGCAAGATGCAGATGATCTTCCAGGACCCCTATGCCAGCCTCAACCCCCGCATGACGGTGGGCGAAATCATTGGCGAACCGGTCCTGGTGCATGGCATCATGGATCGCAAAGCCTCGGAAAAACGTGTTGAAGAATTGCTCTCTCTCGTGGGCCTCAACCCCGCTTACGCCAACCGCTACCCGCACGAATTTTCGGGCGGTCAGCGGCAGCGGGTGGGTGTGGCCCGCGCCCTTGCGCTGAACCCCTCGTTGATTGTCTGCGATGAACCCATCTCCGCGCTGGATGTCTCCATCCAGGCGCAGGTGGTCAACCTGCTGGAAGACCTCCAAAAGCAGCTTGGCCTCACCTACCTGTTCATCGCCCACGACCTCTCGATGGTCCGGCACATTTCCAATCGGGTAGCGGTCATGTACCTGGGCTCGATGGTCGAACTGGCCACGCGGGATGATGTCTACTATCACCCGTTGCACCCCTACACCCAGGCCCTGCTCTCGGCTGTGCCCATCCCCGACCCGATTGCTGAAGAGAAACGACAACGGCAGATCCTGAAAGGCGAAATTCCTTCACCGATCAACCCCCCCTCGGGCTGCCGTTTTCGCACGCGCTGTCCGCATGCAACGGACATTTGCGCGGAAAAGCGCCCCGAATGGCGAGAAGTTACGCCAGGGCACTTTGTTGCCTGTCACCTCGTGTGACGCCAACCCAACGGAAGGAGGTGAAATTTCAGGAAGAAAGATGATCGACTCTCTAACCTTACGTTTCACAGATCCATCCAAACCTAGTTCTATCTCTCAAGGAGGAGAAAGACAATGCGTTCAAAGTTATTCACGTTAATCGGCCTTCTGGTGCTGGCGAGCATGGTTTTGGCCGCCTGTACCCCCCCCGCCGCACAGACTCCCATTGTGGAGACTGTCATCGTGGAAGTGGCCGGCACCCCGCAGGTCATCGTTGTGACCCCTGAACCCGAAGCAAAACCTGCCGTCCTGCGCATCAACATGGGCACCTACCCCGATATCATTGACCCTCAGAAATCCTCGTTCGTCAATGAAATTGCCCACCTCAAACTGTTCTACGAAGGTCTCACCCGCCTCGATCAGGCCCTCGAGACCGTCCCCGGCGCCGCTGAATCGTGGGAATACAACGAAGATGCGACCCAGCTGACCTTCCACCTGCGCCCCGACCTCAAGTACTCCGATGGCACCCTCCTCAATGCCAAGCGCTTCCAGTATTCGATCCTGCGCAACATTGACCCCGCCACCGCGGGTGAGTATGCCGGTATCACCGATGAAATCCTCTATGCTCAAGGCTGGAGAACAGGTGTTTATCCGACTTGTGTCGCTGTTGCCGAAGCCCAACAGGCTTATGATGACGCAAAAGCTGCTTCTGAAGCTGCCCCAGATAATACTGCGTTGAAGGAAGCCCTTGCTGAAGCTCAAACTGCCTTAAGTGAAGCTGTTTGTACAGAAGAAGAAGTAGCGTTCTTTGCTGAAAACTTGCCGATTGAGGGTGTAGCAGCTCTGGACACCGCTGGCAATGCCTGTGCCGATTACGAACAGGCCGACTGCACCGTTCTGCAGCTCAAGTTCAACAAGCCTGCTCCCTACTTCCACACCGTCATGTCCCTGTGGGTTACCTTCCCCGCCAAGGAAGAAAACATTGCTGAAGGTGGCGATATCTGGTGGAACAGCTCCAAGTTCCAGATTGGCAATGGCCCCTTCATTATGAAGACCCTCGAACCCTTCGTCCGCGCGTACTTCGTCCCGAACGCTAACTACTGGGCTGGTACCGCCAGCTACGATGTGGAATACAGCTTCATCACCGAAGGCGCTGTGGCCTTTGAAGCCTACAAGAACAATGAGTTCGATATCATTGGTCTGGGCGCCGATGATCTGGCCACCGTTCAGGCCGACCCGGTTCTGAGCACCGAAGCCAACATCTACCCCGGCTCCTGCACCTACGCCTTCTACATGAACAAAGACAAGCCCCCCTTCGATGATCCCAAAGTCCGCGAAGCCTTCTCCTATGGCACCAACCGCGACGCCTGGGTCACCGACATCCTTAAGGGCCTCGGCGCCCCGACCCTCACCTGGATCCCCAAGGGCTTCCCTGGCTATGATGAGACCGAAGATCGCTGGCAGTATGATGTCGAAAAAGCCAAAGCTACCATTGCCGAATCGACCTATGGCAGCTTCGAGGCCCTCCCCGAAATCACCCTGACCTTCTCCGGCACCTCCCGCAACATCCCCCGCTTCGAGTGGCTGGCCAATCAGTGGACCACCAACCTGGGCGTAAAAGTCAAGCTTGACCCGGTTGAATCCACCACCTACACCGCCCTCACCAAGGAACGCGAGACCCTGCCCCAGGTATTCTACCTCGGCTGGTGCGCTGACTACGCCGATCCCCAGAACTGGCTCTCCGTGTACTGGATGACCACCTCTGCCTTCGCCGCACGCTATGGCTTCAGCAATCCTGAAATGGATGCCCTGATGCAGGAAGCTGACGCGACTCTCGATCCCGTCAAGCGCGCTGACCTGTACCTCCAGGCCCAGAAGCTCCTCGTTGGCGAAGCCGCCGTCATCATGATGGTCAACAACGTCAACAGCTATCTGATCAAACCGTGGGTCAAAGACGTCAAGTTCACCCCCATGGATGCCGGCTGGCCTGGCGATGTGGATCCGCTCTCCATCACCATCGACACTTCCCTCATCCCCTAATCGTGGATGATCGGCGCAAACCGGGCTAACCCCTGGTAAGCGCCAGTAGAAAACGCTGGCCGGTCTTCACCCCTCCGGTCAAGATCGGCCAGCGTTCCCCCTCTTTGAAACTTTTTTAGACGGTTTCTCCCGGCTGCCCGGCTGGGTTGGGCAGTTTATCTTCAGCGGTAGGAGTATTTATGGTCCCCTATATTCTTCGCAGACTCCTGACAATGATCCCGGTATTGATCATCGTTTCGGGCATCACGTTCATCCTGATGCACGCGGCTCCCGGCGGTCCCTGGGACCGCGACCCCGGCGCCCGCCAGGTGGATGCCAACACCCAGAAACTGCTCACCGAATACTACGGTCTTGATAAAGACCCGTTTTTCCAGTGGACAACCTACACCTTCTTTGGCGAAAACAAAGATGGCAAAGTTGTCTGCGGCGCCATCTGCGGCAACCTGGGCCCCTCTTACCGCCAGCGCGGCATGACCATTCAGCAAATTCTGTTTGCGCCGCCCGAAGGCCGCCCCTGGTATTACAGCCGCTTTGGTTATTCGCTGCGGTTGGCATTCCTGGCAATGAGCGTAGCCATCCTGATTGGTATGCCCATGGGCATCCTCTCAGCGCTCAAACAGAACACCGGCTGGGACTATGCCGCCATGTTCATCTCGACCTTAGGTGTCTCCATCCCCAGCTTTGTGGTTGCCATCTTCCTGATTATTTTGTTCAATGAACTTGACTTGATTACCATTGTGCCAAAATCCTGGGACAGTCTGGGCGTCTGGGTACTGCCCGCCTTTGTCCTCGGCTTTGGCACCATGTCTCGCACGGCCCGCCTCACCCGCGCCTCCATGCTGGAAGTCATCCGCCAGGATTACATCCGCACCGCGCGCTCCAAGGGCCTTGCTGAGGGCACCGTCATCACCCGCCATATGATCAAAAACGCCCTCATCCCGGTTGTGACCATCCTCGGCCCGAACCTGGCCGGTTTGATTACAGGTTCGTTCATTATTGAAACCATGTTCTCCTTCCCTGGCATGGGCCGCGCCTATGTAACCGCCATCGGTCAGCGCGATTACTCCATGATCATGGGCACCACGCTGGTCTTTGCCATCCTCATCAGTCTGGCGAACATTTCCGTAGATATTGTCTACGGCTTTATTGATCCCCGCATCCGCATTGACTAGGAGCCCAAAATGGCTGAAACCCCAAGTAAAATTGTAACTTTTGAACTCCCCGAAAAGCGGCGCAGCCTGTGGGGCGACGCCTGGTACCGCCTGGTGCGCAACAAGGCCTCTGTGGCTGGCATGATTATCATCATCGCTTTTTTCCTGGTAGCCATGTTTGCCGGCGCCATAGCCAATCAGAATCCCCTGGAAGTCCACAGCGGCACCGATTATTTGCCCCCTGCCTGGATTGAAAAAGGCGTCAATGGCAAACCCAGCAGCCCTGAATTTCTGCTGGGCACTGACACCCTCGGCCGCGATGTGCTGGCCCGCGTGCTCTACGGGGCGCGTGTCTCCATGGTCGTGGGCATCGTCCCCACCCTCATCGTCCTGATTGTCGGCACGATTGTTGGCCTGATTGCTGGCTTCTTTGGCGGCATCTGGGATAACCTGCTGATGCGCTTCACCGATATCGTCTGGTCTTTCCCGGACCTGCTGTTCTTCATTATTATTATGATCGCCCTGCGCGACACTTTCATCGGCAACCTGCTGAACGGCCTGTTCCTGCTGTTTGCCGCCCTGGCCATGGTCGGCTGGGTGGGCGAGGCTCGCGTGGTGCGCGGTCAGGTGCTCTCGCTGAAAGAAAAAGAGTTTGTCGAAGCCGCCCGCTGCATTGGCGCCAAGAACGGCCGCATCATGTTCAAGCATATCATGCCCAATGCCCTCGGCCCCATCATCATCATGGGCGCCATGACCGTCCCCGGCATGATCATCACCGAAGCCACCCTGGGCTTCCTGGGCCTGGGCATGCGCCCGGCCAGCGACCCCAACAACCTGCCCTTCTTTGTCACCAGTTGGGGCGTTCTGATGAACGAAGGCAACGCCGCCATTCATGCCCAGCCCTGGCTGCTGCTCATGCCCGCCATCTGCGTTTCGCTGGTCGTGCTGGCCTTCACCTTCCTCGGCGATGGCCTGCGCGATGCGCTCGATCCCCGCATGCAGGGCACATCCTGATCGGTTGATCGCTTTCACCATCACTTTGAGCGGGCCGTCAGGCCCGCTCTTTTTTTGCCCCAATCGCCGTTATAATAACCCTGTTACCGACTTTGACACCTGGAGATTGCCGCTCATGCGCAGAAAAATCGTTTCCCTGCTTGCCTTATTCCTGGCCGCCAGCCTGCTGCTGACCGCCTGCCGCACCACCGAAATCCCGGTCGCTCCGGCTGACCTCACCCCATCCCCCGCGGCTGCCACAGCCACCCCGGCGCCCACCCCCACGCCCACCCCAACCCCCCGTGTGCTGACCATTTGCATGGGGCAGGAACCGTCCACCCTCTATATTTATGGCGGCTCGTCCCGCGCCATGTGGTCCGTGCTCGAAGCCATCTATGACGGCCCCGTGGACACGCGCAACTACACCGCCCAGCCAGTGATCCTGCAAAAACTTCCCACCCTGGCCGATGGCGACGCCCGCTACACCCCCGTTGATGTCGCCTTTGGCGCCCCAATTGTCGCCGCGGATGGCAGCCTGTCTAACCTGGTGGCCGGGGTGCGCTACCTGCCCGCGGGCTGCACTGCCGATGCCTGCGCTGTCACCTGGGATGGGCAGAGCCCTGTCCAAATGGACGCGCTGACCCTGACCTACCACATTGTGCCGGGCATCAACTGGTCAGACGGCGCCCCGCTCACAGCCGCCGACTCGGTCTATTCCTACACCGTTGCCGCCGACCCTCTCACGCCCATCAACAAGCGCCTGGTCTCGCGCACCGCCTCCTATCTGGCACTGGAGGGCGATCCGCTCGCTACCGAATGGGTCAGCATTCCCGGCTACCGCACCACCAATTTTACCGAAGCCTTCTGGCAGCCGCTGCCGCAGCATATCGACAGCCTGTACTCTGCCGATGCCCTGTTGAGCGCCGAGGAGGTTGCCCGTTACCCGCTGGGCTGGGGTCCCTACATCATTAAAGAGTGGGTCACCGGTGGGCATATCACCCTGGAGCGCAACCCCAACTACTTCCGCGCGGCCGAAGGCCTGCCGCATTACGATCTGCTGGTCTTCCGCTTCCTGGGCGAAACCGCCGATGGCAACCTGGCCGCCCTGCGCAACGGCGAATGTGATTTTATCGATCAGACCACCTCACTGCTGGATGGCTTCCAGCAGGCCCTGGAATATGAACAGGCTGCCTCCATCAAGCTCTGGCTGGGTCTGGGCCCCGAATGGGAACACCTGGACTTTGGCATTCGCCCCGCCACCCTGGATGATGGCTACAATGCCTTCTCTGATGAACGCCCCGATATCTTCGGCGATGTGCGCGTCCGGCGCGCCTTTGCCGCTTGTCTGGATCGTGAAGGCCTGATCCGTACCTTCCTGTACAGCCGCTCAGCCGTGCCCACTGGTTTGTTCCCCCCCAACCATCCGCTCTACGCGGCCAGCCTGTCGCCCACCGCCTATGATGTGGCGGCAGGCAGCGCCCTGCTGGATCAGGTGGGTTGGCGAGACTACGACAATGACCCTGCCACCCCGCGCCAGGCCTACGGCGTGCCCGGCGTGCCCGACGGCACCCCCCTGACGGTCACCTATCTGACCGCCAGCGCCTTGCTGCCCAACGCTGCCGCCGAATACCTGGCTGCTTCGCTGGCGCAGTGCGGCATTGGCGTTACCATTACCGCGCTCACGCCCGGTCAAATGTACGCCGCTGGACCCGATGGCCCTCTCTTTGGCCGCAAATTTGACCTGGCGCAGTTCAGTTGGGCCTCGGGTGCCGAAACACCCTGCTACCTCTATCAGACCGACCAGATCCCCACCGCCCAGAACGGCTGGGTTGGCGCCAATTTGACCGGTTACAGCAGCCCCGCCTACGATGCCGCCTGCCAGGCTGCCCGCCTGTCTGCCGGCACCGATGCCGCCGCGGCCGCCAACCTGGAAGTGCAGCGCCTGCTGTCCGAAGACCTGCCGGTGGTGCCGCTCTACTACCGCATCAAACTGACCGCTGCCCGCCGCGACCTGTGCAACTACACCTTTGATGTCAGCGCCCGCAGCGAGCTGTGGAACCTGGAAGCCTGGGATGCCGGCCCGCTCTGCGCCCCGTAAATCAATCACCCATTGCCGCTTAGACAGAATGCGGGCTTGCCCCGCATTCTGTGCTTTTAATCCCGGCCCCTAAAACCGACTTTTAATCCCGATTTGTGATATCTGACACCCAAATTAACGTCAAAAAGCACCTCGCTCTTAACCGGCATTCATTGACATTCTTGTCTATTCCATCTATAATTATTCCAATCCCTATCCGGGATTTGTGCCTTTGGGGAGAGCCCTTCAGTGTTCATCCCTGCAAAGCAAGCCCTATAAAGCAGTCGAACCTGAATGTCTCAATTCCCCGTCGTCACCCTTCACAATCCAATCTGTTTTCTGTTGGAGGAGAAAGAAATATGAAGCGCAATACCATGTTTTTGGTGCTCAGCCTGATCATCGTCGCCTCGATGGCTCTGGCTGCCTGCACCCCCACGGTCGCACCGACCGATGCTCCCGTTGTGACCGAAGCCCCGGTTGTCACCGAGGCTCCTGTCGTAACTGAGGCCCCCACGGCCATCCCGACCCCCGAACCCACCACCCGCCACGGCGGTTGGTTCGACGAGATTGTCATCTCGGTTGTTGACAATGCCGCTGCTGTTACCCAGATTGAAGCGGGCGCTATCGACATTTATGCTGATGGCGTTTCGTCCGACACCCTGCCCGAAATTGAGGCAGCTGGTCTGGGCTACTCTTCGGCGAACGGCCTGTACTATGAATTGACCTTCAACCCCGTTGGCCCCGTCTTCGAGTCCACCGGCAAAGTCAATCCATTCCACTTTGCTGCAGCTCGCGAAGCCATGAACTGGCTGATCGACCGCGATTACCTCAATCGCGAAATCTACAGCGGTGGTGCACTGGCCAAGTTCTTCCCGCTTGTCACCAACATGCCAGACTACACCAGCATTGCCCCGACCATCCGCCGGCTGGAAGCTGAATATGCTTACAACCCGGAACGCGCCAAGGCTGCCATGGATGAGGTCATGCTCGGCATCGAAGGCGTGACGATTGAAGATGGCAAGTACATGTTCAACGGCGAACAGGTCACCCTCATTCTGCTGATCCGCAACGACTCTGACAAGACTCGTGTCCCGATCGGCGACTATGTTGGCAACCAGCTCGAGAGCATCGGTTTCGCGACCGATCGCCAGTACAAGACCTCCTCAGAAGCCTCCCCCATCTGGGTCGGTGGCAATCCTGCGGATGGCCTGTTCCACATCTACACTGGCGCCTGGTCCGCCACTGCCATTTCCCGCAACGAAGCGGACAACTTCCAGTTCTTTGACAGCCCATCTTCTGCCTATGGCTTCACTGCTCTGTGGCAGGCCAACAACATCGATGAGGAATACAAGGAACTCGCCGATGATCTGGCCTATACCAACTTCAACACCCCCGAAGAACGCCTCGAAGCTCTGGAACGCGCCGTGGAACTCTCCCTCAAGAACTCCATGCACGTCTGGCTGATCGATGGTAAACGCTTCATCCCCTACAAAGATGGCCTGACCGTGACCTATGACCTGGCTGCCGGTGTTGCTGGCGCCCAGATCTGGCCGTACACTCTTCGTCAGGAAGACCAGGAAGGCGGCCAGCTGAAGTGGGGTTCCCCGGACCTGTTCGTTGACCCCATCAACCCCATCGCCGGCTCCAACTGGGCGTTCGATCAGCCCATTGTTCGCTCCACCTACGACCAGAGCTACATGTACGATCCCTACACTGGCTTGATCTGGCCGCTGCGCTTTGATAAAGCCGAAGTTACCGCCCTGGAAGGCCTGCCCATTGGTGCTACTCACGATTGGGTGACCCTCGATTTCGCTCCCGAAATCAATGTCCCCGAAGACACCATTGTTGACTGGGATGCCGTCAACCAGCAGTTCATCACCGCTGGCGAAAAGTTCCCGGAAGGCACCACTGCCAAGATCAAGAGCATTGTCTACTATCCCGAAGCCCTGTTCACTGATGTGAAAAATCAGGATGGTACGACGATGGATATCGCTGACTTCCTGTATTCCTGGATCATCAGCCTCGATATCGGCAAAGAAGGCTCGCTCATCTATGATGAATCAATGGCCCCCAATGTCGAAGCTTCCCTGGAAACCTACAAAGGCTTCCGCATCCTCTCCGAAGATCCTCTAATCATCGAAGCCTACAGCGACAACTGGCAGATCGATGCTGAGATGAACGTCACCACCCTGTGGCCGACCTTCTCCTACGGTTATGCCCCGTGGCACACCCTGGCCGCTGCCTCCCTGGCTGATGCGGCTGGTGAAGTTGCCTTCTCTGCGGACAAGGCCGATGCCAACACCACTGAAACCAAGACTGTTGAATGGCTCAGCCTGGTGGGTGGCCCCAGCCTTGATATCATGACCAACTACCTGGATCAGGCCATTGCCGATCAGCACATCCCCTACGCCAATGTCCTTTCTGCCTACATCACCCCGGATGAAGCGGTTGCTCGTTACGAAGCCGCCAAGGGCTTCTACGAAGAATACGGTCACTACATGATCGGTAACGGCCCCTACATCCTGAGCGAAATCTACCTGACTGAAAAGGTTGCTACCCTGATTTCCAATCCGGACTATGTTGACCTTGCAGACAGATGGTCTGGCTTTGCTGCGCCGCGCATTGCGGATGTTGAGGTGGATGGTGAAGCCAGTGTCGTGCTGGGTACCGAATTCACCTTTGATGTGATGGTGAACTTTGATGGCGAACCCTATGCCTCTGAAGATGTCAAAGAGGTCATTGGTTTGCTCTACGATTCCACGGGTCAAATCGTCGAAGTGCTCAAGGGCGAACTGGTGGAAGAAGGTCTCTATCGCATTACGGTTCCTGCGGAACTCTCCGCGACTATGGCCGCCGGCTCCAGCAAGTTGGAAGCTGTTGTGGTTCCCTACGTCGTGGCTATTCCGACCTTCTATGCATTCGAATTCGTGACTGTCAAGTAAGTCCGATCGGATTGCATACGGGTAACTAAGTGTTTGGAGGGGCAAGGTGAATCAATCTCCTTGCCCCTCCTTATCTCGATGAGGAGGTAGGATATATGGGATCGGTCGCTGAAACCACAACTCCCACGATAGAGAAGAAGAAATCCAAAGGCGAGAGCACCCTTGTCAGGGTCTTAAAGTATTCTGGATTCCGGCTGTTCTCCCTTTTTGTTACGGTTGTCATTGGCATTTACCTGACAATTTTGATCGCTAACATGGGGGGCTATGTTGACAAAATGATGGTCTCTGAAATCCAGGAGCGGGTTACCATGCAGATTAGCATGGACCCCAAAAATAAGACCATGGACCCAGAGGTCAAGAACAATTTGATTCAGGAAAGAATCCAGGCAGAAATGGCTCGCCTGGATCTGGACCAACCCGCGGCCATCCGCTCAATCCGATTTCTCAAGAATGCACTGACCCTGAACCTGGGCCGTGCAATGTTTATGACCAGCGATTTGGGTTCCCGCAATGTAAAAAACATCATTCTGGAACGCATTCCTTATACGCTGTTGTTAATGGGCACAGCAAATCTGATTCTTTTCTTTGTCACGCTCTTTCTGGCATTGGCACTTTCCCGCAAATATGGTAGCTTTTGGGATAAGTTTGTCATTACCCTTTCGCCGACTTCGTCAGTACCGCCATGGTTTTATGGCATATTCTTGATCTTGATTTTTGCGGCGATACTCAAATGGTTGCCATTTGGCGGCGTGATTGATGCACCAGTTCCAAAGGATTTGATGGGGCGCATTCTCAGCATCCTCAAACATCTCATTCTGCCGGCGACATCTCTGATTGTCTCATCCTTCTTCCTGAGCATCTACAACTGGCGCACCTTCTTCCTTATCTACTCCAGTGAAGATTACGTGGACACAGCCAAGGCCAAAGGTCTGTCAGCCCGCGATATTGAACGTCGTTACATCCTGCGCCCAACCCTGCCAACCATCATTACATCGTTTGCTCTGATGTTGATTGGTATGTGGACAGGTGCCATTATCACTGAAACCGTGTTCACATGGCCAGGACTTGGGCGTGTGACCTACAAAGCCATCGGTCTGTATGATACCCCCGTAATCGTTGGCACAACGATCCTTTACGCATACCTGTTGGCAATTACCGTATTCCTGTTGGACTTTGTCTATGCGTTGGTTGATCCTCGAGTCAAAATTGGTGGTGGCGGAGGCGCAAAATGAAAAATTTTCTCAATACCCTCCGGGAAATTGGCAAGTACCCAACGGCTATCTTTGGCGTCATCGTGGTGTTGGCGCTAATCATTGTCGCGGTTGTGGTAATTATCAAGATCCCCTATGATCAGGCCATCAGCACCTGGCGCGGTGGAGAATCGATTGTCTATAAAAACCCCCGCAACGTCCCCCCAAAATGGTACAACTGGTTCCGCGCGGAAAAACTCGTTGAATCCTTCGATATGAAGGAAGGCGATGAAGGTGTCTCTTCGGTTACAACCGTAACTGAAGGTGGAACGACGATCACCACCTTCACGTTTGAATTCGATCATAGTTACACATCCTTCCCCCAGGACATGGTTCTGTACTTCAACTCGGAATACGAGACACAACAGCCGTTTGTCGCCATAAAACTATTCACGCCGGATGAACGGGAAATCAAAATTGCTAGTTTTGCATTAACAAAATCCCACACTTATCCGATGCTGCAGGATCAAAAACTGCAGAAGCGTCTCAATAATGTGGTCCCCAATATCGGCCTATTCCTGGATCCGGATGTAGAAGAACAGATCCCGGTCCAGGGAACCTACAGGTTGGAAATACAAGCAACGATTTTTGAATCGAATTCAGTAGTTCATCCTGAGTTTGTCTTGCATGGCCAGGTGTTTGGCTGGGCAGGGACCGATCATATGCGCCGTGACCTGAGCCTGCCGCTCTTGTGGGGTATCCCCATTGCGCTATCGTTTGGCTTGCTGGCCGCTCTGGGCACATCCCTCCTGACCATGATCATTGCTGCGTTTGGCACCTGGTATGGCGGTTTCTGGGATGCCCTGATCCAGCGCATCACTGAGGTCAACATGGTGCTGCCCTTCCTTTCCATCCTGATCATGGTGGGCACATTCTACTCCCGGTCCATCTGGACAATTCTGGGAGCAACGATTGCGCTCTCCATCTTCACCGGTGGTATTAAGAGCTACCGCGCCATGTTCACGCAGGTGAAAGAGTCTACCTACATCGAAGCCGCTCGCTCTTACGGGGCCGGTGATGGGCGTATCATCTTCAAATACCTGATCCCTCGTATGATACCGTTGCTTCTGCCCGGGTTGATTTCTGCAGTCCCGTCATTTGTATTCCTCGAAGCCTCTCTGGCGCTGCTGGGAATCGGTGACCCGGTTCTGCCCACCTGGGGCAAGATGATCAATGAGGCCTACGGCAATGCTGCACTCTACCGGGGCTGGTACTACTGGATTTTGGAACCAGCCGTCTTGTTGATGATCACCGGTTTGGGCTTTGCAAGCCTTGGTTTTGCACTCGACCGTATCTTCAATCCACGATTGCGAGGGGTGTAAAAATCATGACTGACAACTTATTACTCCGTGTTGAAAATCTGAAACTGTACTTTAAAGCTTCAAAGGGGTTGGTGCAGGCGGTTGATGGTGTGAACCTCAACCTGAACACCAATGAGGCCGTCGTGATCATTGGCGAATCTGGCTGCGGTAAATCCTCCATGGCCAAAGCCCTGCTCCGGCTCCTGCCGCGCAATGTTGGCACCTATTCCGGTAGCGTTTACATGGATGGTGTGGATGTCATGGCTTTGGATGATGAAAAATATCGCCGCGATGTCCGCTGGGTTAAGATGAGCATGGTGCCTCAGGCAGCCATGAACTCCCTCAACCCCGTACTCAAAGTGGGCGATCAGGTAGCCGAACCCCTGATGGTGCACCACGGCGTGTCTAAAGAAGCCGCCCTGGAACAGTCTCGTGCTATGTTTCAACGGGTAGGCGTACCGGTAGACTTTGTCAACCGATATGCTTTTGAGCTGAGCGGTGGTATGCGCCAGCGTGTAGCCATTGCCATGTCTCTGGTCACCATGCCCGACCTGGTAGTCTTGGATGAACCTACCTCTGCGCTGGATGTGCTGACCCAGGCTAACATCATGAACCTGCTCAAGCGCATCAAGAAAGAGATCAACACCAGCTTTATCCTCATCACCCACGACATTGCCACTTCCTCAGAATTGGCTGATCGTGTAGCGGTGATGTATGCCGGACAGATTGTTGAGACGAGCGACTCATACCGCTTCTTTACTGCTCCCCTGCACCCCTACTCGGCCAAATTGATGGCTTCAGTGCCAAAACTGCGCAGCACTGCCGAGCCAGACTTTATCACCGGCCAACCGCCGAGCCTCATCAACCCGCCCACGGGCTGCCGCTTTGCGGCTCGCTGCCCCAAGCGTTTTGAAAAGTGCGGCGAAGAACCTCCCACGGTTACCGTGGATGGACGCCTGGTCAAGTGCTGGCTGTATCAGTAAGGCGAGGAGAACAAGATGGCCAAACAAAAACATACCCTTGAAGAGTTGAAATCTACGGTAGCTAGCCATACCGGTCCCTTGCTTTCGATTCGGGATCTACATGTCTGGTTTGAACTGCGCCGCTTTGGCTTTGGGCGTGCGGGCTTTGTTCGCGCGGTAGATGGCGTGAGTTTCAATCTGGATCGCGGCGAAGCTGTGGCTGTGGTCGGTGAGAGTGGCTGCGGTAAATCCAGTCTGATGAAAACCATTCTGGGCATCAACATCCCCACCAAGGGTGACGTGTACTATGCTGATGTCCCCATGGGTGAATTCTCCCGTTCTCAGTTGAAATGGTATCGTTCACAGGTGGGCTATGTGCAGCAGGACCCTTATGGCGCTCTACCGCCCTTCATGAATATCCAGACTATCCTGGAAGAACCTCTGATCATCAACGGCGTCAAGAGCAAGCAAGAACGGCTCGAACGCATCCACAAGGCGCTTGAAGAAGTCAAGATGACCCCTGTGGATGAATTCCTGCCCAAATTCCCGCATATGATCAGCGGTGGTCAGCAGCAGCGCGTGGTCATCGCCCGCGCCATGATCAACAACCCCACCCTGCTGGTCGCCGATGAACCAGTATCCATGTTGGATGCTTCTGTCCGTGTGGAAATCCTCAAACTGCTGCGCGGTTTGCAGGAATCTCGTAACTTAGCGGTGATCTACATCACCCACGACCTGTCCACGGTGCGCTACTTCTCGGAATATATTTTCGTCATGTACGCTGGCGAAGTGATTGAGAAAGCCCGTGTGGCAGATCTGATTAATAACCCCGGGCATCCCTATACCCACGCCCTCCTTGCGGCCACCTCTGACCCCGATGCCAAGAACGTGGACGAATTCCAGGAAGTCCCCCCCGGCGAACCCCCGTCACTGGTCAAGCCGCCGGAAGGCTGCCGCTTCCACCCGCGCTGCAAGCACCTGATCGATGGTCTGTGCAATAAAGAGCGCCCTCAGGAATTTGAAGCCGCCCCGGGGCACTTTGTTCGGTGCTGGCTGTTCCAAGAAAATGGAAAGAGTTAACCCCAAGTATTGGATCTGGATTGGGCTTGTTCTACTGCTGATTGGCGTTGTTCTGCCGCTGATGATGGTTGTTCGAGTGATTGAAGCAACCTTCTTCCTGGTCTTCTTCTCTCATGCGGCATCAGTGGTCGGGGCTTTTATGGGCTTCTATGGCATAGCCATGGGATACATATCCAGAAAGAACCGCCACGAATAAACTGAACCGTCATGGACGGAACTGGTGATCAGCAATAGAAATTACGAGGGGCAAATATTGATTGAATCAGCCTGGCGAGGTGATTTTCACCCCGCCAGACTGATTTTTTGCGCTATAATTCTATTACGCAATCGGGGGAGCGCTCGATTGCAGTATTCTCGGAGGCTTGCGGAATGACTCAACGCGTGATGATTGTGGATGATGCCATGGAACTGGGGCGGCTGCTCAAAGCCGCCCTGGAGGTCCTGGGCGCAAAATTGACCATTTCAGTTCATCCCTCGGCTGAAGAAGCCATCCTGGATGCGGGCAAACACACCGTCGATCTGGTGGTGACCGACATGCGCCTGCCCGGCATGACCGGCGTAGATCTGATCAAGCGCATGCGCAAACGCCAACCCGACCTCAAGGTCATCCTCATCAGCGGCCTGACAGACCGCAAGATCCGCCAGCAGGCTGAAGAACTGGGCTGCGAGGCCTTTTTGCCCAAGCCGCTGGAAATGGAAGAATTTATCCGCGTCTCTGCCGCCGCCCTGGGTGTCAATCCGCCTGCTCTGGTTGGCAGTGATCCCGTTGCAGGAGAAGAAACCCCGGCCCCCGCGCCGCGCCGAGAAAAAGACAAAGAAAAACCTGCCGAGCCGCCCACCGCAGATGCTTCGGCTGCTGAGACGCAAAAACAGCTTTTGGAAAGCCTGTGTAAATCGGCGGCCGCTCTGGGCGTTGTCTTACTGGACGAAAAAGGGAACCGCCTGGTTCGCAGCGGCGACTTCCCCAAGATTGAAGTGGCTGGCGAATGGATTCCCCCCTTGATGACCGTGATGCAGTCCTCAAACCAGTTTGCCAATATGTTTGCCGATACGCACCCTTCGGTGGGCGTCACCATGCGCGGCGCCGCCTTTGACCTGGTGATGGCACCTGTGAACAGCGGCGTGGTCATGGTTGCACTCAAGCCCGGCAGCAGCAGCATCCGTCTGGCGCTGGCGCTCGAAGAGGTGCTGGCGGTTCAACCCCGTCTGGCAGCCACCCTGGCCGCATCCCCTGCCGAAGCCACCGACTCTGCTCCGGCCAAATCCGGCTCTAAAACCACAGCCAAACCCGCGCCCGCGCCCGAACCAGAACCCCCGGCCGTACCCGAAGACCCCGCTGCCCTGGCTGCGTTTGCGTCCCTGTTCGGTGAAGGCGCTGCCCCGGCGGCCCCGGCTGTATCAGACACAGATTCCTTCTGGGAGCAGGCCGCCGATCAACAGCTTGCCAAGGTCAACCCCGATACCATCAGCTTTGACCAGGCTGTGCAGCTTGGCCTGGCTGCCGACGAGCCCGATAAAGAGAAATAACCGCTCCCTGACCGGTTTGCGCTATAATGAATCCAGATGTCCAATCATCTGGCTGTTCCATTTATGCCCGGCTCTGCGCCTGTCGCCAGCCTGCCGCTGGGGCGTTACCTGCCCCTGCTGCCGGTGGGCATGGCTGCCGCCTGGGCGCGCCAGCACCTCCAACCCGGCGACTGGGTCTTTGACCCGCTGGGCGCACACCCCCTCCTCGCCCTGGAAGCTGCCCGCGCCGGCTGTCGGGTTCTGGTTGCCAGCAACAACCCCATCCTCACCCTCATGCTCCAGGTGCTGGCTGCCGCCCCACAAACGACTGACCTTCAGTCTGCGCTGAGCGATCTGGCGGCTTTGCGAAAAGGCGAAGAGCGTCTGGAGCTTCACTTCCAATCGCTCTACCAGACGCCCTGCCCCGGCTGCGGCGAACTGGTTCCAGCTCAGGCGTTTCTCTGGCGGGATGGCGAAGACCAGCCCTATGCCCGCCTGATCAAGTGCCCGCGCTGCAGTGCCGAAGGCGAGTTTCCCATTACCCCCTCAGACCTCGAGCGCCTGACGCCCCCCGGCGCCGCGGCCCTGCACCGTTCTCGGGCGGTGCAGCGTGCTGCCCTGCCCGACGAGCCCCTTGGTGAGGCGGTGGAAGCCGCAATCAAAACCTACCTGCCCCGCCCGTTATATATTCTCTCGACATTGATCAATAAAGTCGAAGGCCTGCTCATCCCGGCTGAGCGGCGGCGCTTGCTCTATGCGCTGCTCATCAGCGCGCTGGATGAGGGCAGCGCCCTCTGGCCCTGGCCGCCGGGGCGCGCCCGTCCCCGCCAGATCAATATTCCCCCGGTTTATCGTGAAAACAACCTCTGGCTCGCATTGGAGAATGCCGTCTCGGCCTGGGTCAATGCCCGCACCCCCCTGCCGGTGGTCCACTGGCCCGATCTTCCCCCGGAGGCCGGCGGCATCTGCATCTACCGCGGCCGCGGGCGAGAGCTTTTTCCCCTGCCGCCAACCATCCACCTGAGCGCCGTTCTAACCGTTCTGCCCCGCATCCAGCAGGCGCTCTGGACGCTCTCGGCTCTCTGGACGGGCTGGCTCTGGGGGTCTGACGCGCTGGTGCCGTTACGTGGCGCCCTGGAACGCCGCCGCTACGATTGGTCTGGCTATGCCGGGGCCCTGGCGCAGACCTTTGCCGCGCTCCGTCCGCACGCCCCCGCAGATTTGCCGCTGTTTGCCATTGTCCCCGAACTCAACCCGCCGTTTTCTGCGGCTGTTCTCACCGCGCTGCAATCTGCCGGTTTTACCCTGACGGGCGCGGCCCTCAGCCCGGAAGGCGATCTGGCCCAGTTCACCTGGCAGCCTGCCGAAGCCGGTGATTCACCCGGAACCGTGCTGGAAGGGATGCAAGCCCATCTCCGCGAGCGCGGTGAACCTGCCGATTTTGCCACCACTTATCTGGCTGGCCTCTTGCCAGCCTGTGCCCCGGCAGCCCCGGCCGATACCCCACCCCTTCAGTCAGTTCAGACTGCGCTGGAAAATGCTTTTCACAATTCGGCGGTCTTTTATCATTACAAAACCAGCGAAAACGCCGCCCTGGATACGGGTCTGTGGGGCCTTGCCGACACTGCCGGGTCTGACCTGTCGCTGGCAGACCGCATGGAGCGTTTTGTGGTCACCTGGCTGCAAAAAACGCCCGAGTTTATGCAGAGCGCCCTTGAAGCTGACTTATGGGCCGAATTTCCGGGGCTGCTCACCCCCCCGCAAGACTTACTGCGGGCCTGCCTCGAGTCTTACGCCGAACCCACCGGCGCACCCGGCGCCTGGCGGCTGCGCCCTCAAGAGGCTGCCGCAGAACGGCGTGCCCACCTGAAGGTGGTCTATCAACTGCTCACCCGCTTGGCAGAGCAGTTGGGCTATCCCTGTTCAGGCGAGTCGCCCCTGATCTGGCAGAGCGCCTATGCCTTCTTCCCCATGGCCTCAGCCATCATCAGCCGGTTTGTATCTGCGCCGCAGCCCTTGCCCCCGGAGCGCTGTGTGCTGGTCTTTCCCGGCGGGCGCGCCAGTCTGATTAACGTCAAGCTGCGCCGCGATCCGCGCCTGGCTCAGGCGGCCCGCGGCTGGCATCTGCTCAAGTTTCGCCATCTGCGTGACCTGTCCGGGCGAGCCAACCTCACCCCCGCAGCCTTTGCCGACCTGCTGGACGCCGATCCGCCGGATTGGGAAGATGCCCGCCAGATGAAGATGTTCTAGTCGCGGCGATTTTTGCCGAAGTTGTCTTGACAACCTCCCCGATTGCGCGACAATAATTAAAACGCCGCATCATGGCCGGGGCGGATTTTACCGGTACCCCTGACCCACTGGCCCCCCACAGATCAACAGGAGGCTGAAATGGCGCGCTTCAGGGGTATTGTTTTACGGCTGCTGGTCGCGGCTGTGCTGGTGCTGGGGTTCTCCCCGGTTCATCCGGTTCAGGCTTACATTCCGATTTCCGGCACGGTTACCTGGACAATTGACCAGATCATTGCCACAGATGTGGTGGTGCTCAACGGGGCCTTGCTCACCATCCAGAGCGGGGTGAGCGTTACCATGCAGTGCGGCATTGACCCGGCGCCGTATAGCAGCGGCTTATCCACCAAAATTGAAATCATTGTTGAAAATGGCGGGACACTAAACATGAACGGCGCCATTATCCATGGCGATGGCAATGGCGGCTGCTGGCAGGGCATCACCTTCCTGCCCGGCAGCGGCGGCAATATCCTTAACAGCACCATTCAAGATGCCACCGTTGGGATCGCCATCCAGTCCGCCTCGCCCCAAATTCTGGGCAACACCATCTCCAATATGTCGGGTGATGCCCAGACCCCCAGTTCAATCGCTACCGATGCCATTGGCGTATGGGTTTATGGCGTTGGGGCGCTGCCAGTGGTCAATGAAAATACCATCCAGCATGTGAATGGCGGGTTTGGTCTGAACGGGCAAATCGTCAGCCCGGGCGGAAATGCCTACGGCGTTCTGATCACTTCGGGCGCCTCGCCAACCGTCCAGAATAACGACATTCTCTACATTTACGGCGGCAATGGCGGGGTTGGGCAGGGTGGCCTGGCTGGCTTGCCCGGTGCGCCCGGCACAGAGTTTAGCCCCAATGGCGGCAATGGCACGGATGGCGGACCCGGCACTGGCGGCGGTAGCGGCGGCGAGGCTGTGGGCATTGCCCTGACCTCGTCCAGCGCGCTGGTTTCGGGTAACTTTATTTCAGATGTGCGTGGCGGAGCAGGGGGATTTGGCGGCGCTGGCGGCCCCGGTGGGCCCGGCGGCAATGGCTATGGCGCCACAGATATTGATGTCGGCCTGACGGGCGGCAGCGGCGGCAGCGGCGGTGGTGGGGGCGCGGGCGGCATGGGCGGCGGTGGGGGCGTAGCCGCCGGAATCCGCTCCCTGCTGGGAGTCCCGCTCACAGCGTATCATAATTACATTCAAATTGTGCTGGGCGGCGCCGCCGGTGATGGCGGCCCGGGTGGGCCCGGCGGTGATGGCGGCCTGGGTGGCAATGGGGGCAATGGCGCACCCGGAACCCCGCCCGGTGCGGGTGGTAACGGCGGTTCGGGCGGCGCGGGTGGCGCCGGTGGCAGTGGCGGACTGGGCGGTCAGGCCGATGGCATTCACCTGCACGATTCTTCTCTGCCCCAGCCGCTGGATCGTAACAGCACCTACACCATTTTGGCTGGAAACGGCGGCGCCGGTGGCAGCGGCGGCCCCGGCGGCCTGAACGGCGGCCGGGGCGGCAACGGCGGCTCCAGCCCGCTGCATCCGGGCGGCGCGGGTGGCGCTGGCGGTAATGGCGGCGCCGGTGGGGCGGCTGGTGCGGCCGGTAATGGGGGTGTTGCTGCCGCTTTGCGCCTTGAAAACTTCACAGGTGTCTATGTTGTCACCAATCACCTCGGCGTGGATGTGGCCGCCGGAGAAGGCGGCGTTGGGGGCAATGGGGCCCCCGGCGGCATGGGCGGCCCCGGGGGGATGGGCGGCATCGGATCTGTCCAGCAAGCTCCGGGTGGCAACGGTGGTAATGGCGGTAATGGCGGCGCAGCCGGGGCCGGGGGCGGCGCTGGCAATGCGCATCTGGCCTTTGTTCAGCAAACCACTGCTGTCCTGACCAATAATACCCTGGTGGAAGTTTATACGGCTCTGACTGGGGGCGCTTCGGGCCAGGTTGGGCCCGGCGGCATGGGCGGGCCCGGCGGCATGGGAGTTCCTCCTGGTGCGACCGGAGCCAATGGCAGTTCGGGTGCGGCTTCCATCCCCGGCGCGGGCGGCTCGGCCTATGGCGCCTTGATCTTCACGGGTGGCGTTGGGCAGGTCCACAATACCATTCTCTTCAATATACTCTCCCGCACCAACAAAACCGCCCTGGCACAGCTTGCCGGAGGCATTATGTCCACCGAGGATTATAACAATCTGTATAACTGGGGTGTCAATTATGGAGGCGTGCCGGTCGGGGCCCATAATCTCCTGACCGATCCGCTCTTTGTGGACCCGAATAATAACAACTTCCACCTGACCACACCGAACGCTCCCGGCATTGATTCCGCCGATCCATCCGCTCCGCAGTGTCCGACCCTGGATTACGATACCATCAACCGCCCGATTGACGGGAATGATGATGGAACCGCCGTGGTGGACATGGGCGCGTTTGAAGATGGCAGCTACCTCCAATTTGATTGGGCCTCTATCTCAACCAACGAAGACGAGATCATCCTTCAGGTTACGGTCTCGCGCCTTGGCAACCCGGCGCTGACCGCCTCGGTTGATTATGCTACCGGCGGCGGTGATGCCACAGCCGGGCAGGACTATGACAGCGCCAGCGGCACCCTGACCTGGGCCGCAGGTGATGCTTCGGGCAAGACAATCAACATCACCATTCATGAAGACACGGCGGATGAGTTGGATGAAACCTTCAATGTCACCCTGTCAAACCCGAGCAGCGCTTTCCTGGGAACGCCGGCAGTCAGCACCATCACCATCCTGGATGATGATGCCCCGGCGGTTTGTACCATCCAGTTTGCCCAGGCGGCTTCCAGCGCTGGCGAGAATGCTGGCACAACCTCCATCGCCGCCACGCGGACGGGTGGCGGCTGCTCCGCAGCCGGCTCTGCCGATTACGCCGTGACTGGCGGCACGGCCACCCCGGGTTCTGATTTTACTGGCGGCAGCGGTACGCTCAACTGGGCTGCCGGAGAGACAGACACCAAGACCTTCACCCTGACGATTACCGATGACGCTGTGGACGAGCTGGATGAGACCGTCATCTTTGACCTGAGCAATCTCACCGGCGCCACTGCTGGCACTCCCATTCAAACCACCCTGACCATTGGCGATAATGATACCTGTCAGGTAGCCTTCAGCGCGGCCGCTTACGCCGTGCTTGAAGATGATGTTAGTACCACTGTCACCGTGTCGCTTGATCAGGCCTGCGCCGCACCCGCCCAGGTGGATTATGCAACCAGCAACGGCTCAGCCCAATCCGGCTCCGATTACACCGCCACTGCCGGAACGCTGTCCTGGGCGGCGGGCGACCCTGCGCCGCAGACCTTCTTCGTGGATATCCTGCAGGATGCCGCAACCGAAGGCGATGAGACGATCAACCTGCTCCTCAGCAATCCGTCGGGCGCCAACCTGGGAGATCCCAGTTCGGCGGTACTCACCATCATTGACGACGAGAACCCCTCCACCTGCCTGGTGCGTTTTACGGCCTCTGAATATGCTGTTGACGAGACCACATCCAGCGCAACGATCACCATCATGGTTGAGCCGGCTGCCCAGTGTACCGGCGGGCTCAGTGTTGATTATGCCACCAGCAACGGCACAGCCACCGCCGGGGCAGACTATACCACCGCCAGCGGTACGCTCACCTGGGCGGCGGGCAATACCAACTCGCAAACGTTCAGCATCCCGCTTCTGGATGACAGCCTGGTGGAAGGGGATGAGACCGTTATCCTGACGCTCAGCGATCCAGTGGGGGCGGTGCTGGGCGCCCCCGCAGACTCGGTATTGATCATCCGGGATAACGATGTAGCCCACTTCATTTATCTGCCGGTGATTCTCAAGTAAGGCCGCCTGGCTTAGCCCGAGGCGGTGGACAGGCCGCCTCGGGCTGATGGCTTTTCAGGCTTTGGCTGTCTGGCGCTGGTGCAGTTCATTCCAGACCAACGCCCCCAGCACAATCAACCCTCCCAGAATCAGGCTGGGCAGGCGCACCGTTTCGCCAAACACCAGCAGTGAAACCGCAACCGAGAGCGGCACTTTGAGGTTGTTGAAAATGGCCAGCGCACCAACGTTAACCCGCCGCGCCCCCATATTCCACAGGAAGAAACCCAGCCCGGAGGCCACCGCACCCAGGTAAACCAGTGTCCAGATCTGCCTGGTGGTCAGTGTCAGTGCCTGCCAGGGCGTGAACAGAGCCGCCGCCAGCCCGGTTGCCAGCGCCCCACCCAGGTACACCAGTCCATAAATGGACGCGTCTGAGGCTGCGCTGCCGGTCATCACCCGCCGGTAGGCTACCTGCCCCAGCGCAAAACACAGGTTGGATAGCTGCATCAAGCCAAACCCCAGCCACTGCGCCGTGCCCACGCCCCCGTTATAGCTGATGATTCCCGTCCCAATCACTGCCAGTGCCGCCACCCACAGCGCGAAGAAATGCACGCGGCGGGTCAGCCCGTCATTAATCAGAACGATATACAGCGGCGTAAAAATGGTGAACAGGGCGGCTTCGTAGGCCTGCAGATAGGCAAAAGCTGCATTGTAGAAAATGTACATCAATCCGTACTGCACCGCGCCGATGCCCAGCAGTTGCAGCCCCTGCCGGCGGGTGACCCCGCGCAGCCGGGCAAATGGCAGGAAAACCAGCAGCGCAATCAGAATCCGGGCAAAGGCCACAAACACTGGATCAACCCCCGCCAGGTTGCCCTTGATCAGTCCAAACGAGAAAGCCCACAGTAAGGAAACAAACAGTAAGTAAAGCATGTCATCAGCCTCGGCAGTCTCAAAAAACGATTATAATCAGGCACAAGATTAACACCGTGGAGGCTTGCCCGATGCTGCTCAAAATCACGATTGAATACTGCGCTGTTTGACACTACACCGAGCGCGCCGTCAGTTTGACGGCCGAACTGATGCGGAATTTTGAGCCCGAAATCGAAACCGTTACCCTCATGCCCTCGCAGGGCGGTCGTTTTGAGGTGACGGTCAACGGCAGCCTGCTCTACTCCAAGCTGGCAACCATGCGACACCCCGAACCCGGCGAAGTGACCCGGGCGATTAAAAAATATCTTCAGGATGGTGAAAAATGATGGCTAAAAAAGGCCGTGTGTTCTCCGGCGCCCGCCCCACCGGGCGGCAGCACCTGGGCAATTATCTGGGCGCCATGCGCAATTATGTGGCCCTGCAGGCAGACTATGAATGTATCTATTGTATTGTCGATTTGCACGCCCTGACCACCATGGAAACCACCCGCGACCTGCGGCAGAACACCTATGAAATGGCCCTTGACTGGCTCGCGGTGGGCATCCGCCCGGATGAATCCATCATGTTTGTCCAGTCGCATGTGCCCCAGGTCACCGAGCTGCACACCATCCTCTCCATGGTCACCCCCCTCGGCAAGCTGACCGATCTGCCCACCTTCAAAGAAAAAGTCCGCCAGCAGCCCAACAACGTGAACCTGGGCCTGGTGGGTTACCCCGTGCTGATGGCCGCCGATATTGTGCTGTATAAAGCCGGGCTGGTGCCTGTTGGCGTGGATCAGGCGCCCCATATTGAGTTTGCCCGTGAGACAGTTCGTTCATTTAACTACCGTTACGGCGCCGCCGTGCTGATTGAACCGGACATGAAAGTCACCGAGGTACCCAAGGTTGTTGGCATTGACGGCGTTCAGAAGATGAGCAAGAGCCTCGATAACCACATCGAGCTGGCTGCCACCCCCGAAGAGACCAGCAAGCGCGTGATGAGCATGGTCACTGATCCCCAGCGCCAGCGCCGCACCGATCCGGGTCGCCCCGAAGTCTGCAACGTGTTTGCCCTGCACAAGGTCTTCTCACCGGCTGATGAAGTTGCCATGATTGATACCGAGTGCCGCCGTGCGGGCATCGGCTGCGTGGACTGCAAGAAACGCTTTGCCGCCAACCTCAACGCCCATCTGGAGCCTTTCCGCACCCGCCGTGCCGAGCTGGATCGCAATCCGGCTGCTGTCTGGGATATTTTGCATGAGGGCGCCGGCCGCGCTCGCGCCATTGCCGAAGAGACAATGCGTGAAGTTCGCACTGCCATTGGTCTGCCCGAATAGCTGCCCATGAAAGCTGTGATCCAGCGCGTCACCCGCGGCAGCGTGACCATTGAAGGCCGCCGCGTGGCCGAAATTGACCTGGGCCTGGTGATTCTACTGGGCGTTGGCCCCGGCGATGATGAAGAAAAGGCCCGGCTGCTGGCGCGCAAAATTGCCATGCTGCGCATCTTTGGCGATGAAAACGGCAAGATGAATCTGTCGGTGCTGGATGTGAACGGCGCAGTAATTGTCGTTTCGCAGTTCACCCTCTATGCCGATACCCGCAAAGGCCACCGCCCGGCCTTCACCGATGCCGCCCCACCCGAGATTGCCCGCCCGCTCTGCGATCGCTTTACCGATTTGCTTCGGGAGCAGGGCGTGCCGGTTCAAACGGGCGAATTTGGCGCTCACATGCAGGTCGAAATCCAAAACGACGGCCCCGTCACGATTTTATTGGAATATTAACCTCCCTCTCCCTTTAGGGAGAGGGCCGGGCTGAGAGTCAGGCCGCAGGCCGCCAAAGCGCCGCATCCATCGTCACCGCCCAGGCGCCCGCAGCCAGCAGTGCCAGCCCATCTGATTTTGAAAACGCCCCCGCTCCCGCAATCACCGGCAGCCCGGTGCGTTTGACGGCGCGCACCACCTCCAGCATTTGTGGCAGCAGCCCGGGTCCATACAGCCTGCCGCTCACCAGCTTTCCTTCACCATTGGGCAGGCAGCCGCGCGGCGCGCCCAATAGCACCGCACTGATCCCCAGCCCCGCCAGCGTTTCAACCCAGGCCGCGCTGATGCCAGACAGCGGCATTTCGGCAATGATGGGCAGTTCACCCCGCGCCGCCGCCAGAACATCCATCTGCTCTCGGTCTTTCAGATGGGGCGGTGGGCTGATGACCAGCGCCGTGACATTCTCGCGTCCCTCCAGCAGCCGGCCCATGCGGTCCGCTTCATCCGGCGTGGCGGGAATCAAATGCGGCCAGATTGGCAGTTCGGCGCGCTCCCAGCGGGCGGCATAATGCTTGAGCACCGCGCGCAGTCCGGGGTTGGGCAGCCCGGTGTGCAGTAAAAACCCACCCGGGTAGTTCAGGCAAGCCCGGCTTTCTGCCGGTGTGCGGGCTGAGAGGCTGATCGGCGCAGTAATGAAAGCTCCGGGCGGCTCTGGCAGCGCTGGAAGCGCAGCCTGTGGAGCAAACCCCAACCCGGATATCAGCCATTTTGATCGGCTGTACAGGTCCTGACGCGGAAGGTTGTCGCTCATCGCGCCTCCAGTTCGCTCAGGGGAAAAACAGGGCCATCTTTGCAGGCCAGCCGCCAGCCCAAGCGCGTCTCCACGGCGCAAACGCCGCATTCTGCCAGCCCGCCGCACGGCATATCCGTGATGATCAACGCCTCGCCGCTGCACGGGCAGGGCTGAGTGGGGCGAATTGCCAGTAATTTTCGCCAGTTTCCGGCCTGGGTGGGCGTCAGCTCCAGCGCCAGATAGTCTGCCCAGGCCGGGGCTTCTGGAAGCTGTTCCAGCGGCAGAATCTCAACCTCGTCAGAAACGCTGGCCGGCGGACTGCCAGAAAACAGCACCACCGCAGCGCCCTGCGCCAGCGCCGTCGTCATCAGCGGGGTCAGCCGCTCGGCGCTGCCGTTGAGCGCAGCCAGCGCCACCCGGCGCGCCTGGGCTGGGAGTGTAAAACCACGTCCCAGCGGACCGCGCACCAGCAGGGGCATCCCGGCAGCCCAGGTCTGGGGCAGCGGGGCCGCCAGCCGCAGCGCTCCGGGTTGAATCGCAACCGGGAAGAGCGCTGTGGTTCGGGGTTCGTTCAATTCAGGTGCATAGCCCAGCAGGTACTGCCCGGGCTGCACTTGCAGCCGGGTCGGGCAGGTCAGTATGCCGCCCATCCCGCCGGTTGAAAGGGTCACTTCCGTCAATACGCTCTCAAATTCAGCCATGCCTTGATTATAGCGGATTCCACTCCGCAAAATCGTGGTATTATCAAGCCCATGCCGCCCAACTGGTTGGACAACCTATTGATCTTTGCGTAGCAAAACGAACTCATAGTAAGTCCAGGTGGGTGTGGCGGACAAAAGCCATGAGCAAATCGGCGTCTTGTCCTGCTGCCTGGATCGAGTCGGTCACCGCCTGATGCAA
>Ga0116185_1000368_pt1 | contig 55873 bp, 59 predicted proteins | sample AD_JPNNA7_MetaG_FD_89754 | JGI IMG/M metagenome (GOLD analysis project Ga0116185, IMG submission 89754) | Active sludge microbial communities of municipal wastewater-treating anaerobic digesters from Japan - AD_JPNNA7_MetaG | ecosystem: Engineered > Bioreactor > Anaerobic > Digestate | place...
AAGCTGTACCCGCAGAAGACATCAAAAAAGTTATATTTGGCTTCATGTTGAAATATTCAATCTATTTTTGAATTCATCAGTTCCTGTCGAACGCTTTCCCTCTTAATGGATTGGTATATCTTTCTGTAAAGAAATAGAGATAAGCCCTCCCATGACCTTGAAAAAAGCCTTGCCGTTCTAATTATTGCTGGTCTTGTTGCCCTATTTATTAATATGTCACCTATAATATATTTCATTTTTTTTGTGAAAGGCACTGTTAGCTGAAAATCAACGAGACTGAGTTGTTTTTTTAGGTGGGGTGACTTTTTATACCATTTCGCTAATGCTATACCATCTTTTTTTGCTACATTCAGATATTCATGTTCCTGAAGATAGTGGTCGTGATAACCTAATGCCTCTGGATTATATATAATTTTAAAACCAAAATGGGATAAACGCTCCGAAAGCTCCACATCTTCGTGATATCTAATGCTTTCTTCAAAAAGACCATGTTTTAATAAAAATGATTTTTTGACGGAAACATTACATGTGTAAAATGCAAGCCAATCCAGTTCAACCATTCCTTTCCACAATCCATAATTGGCATCAAGATGCAGTTTAGCAAAAATCGAATATGGCACCTCAGGGGACACTGTCATCCTGCCCAATACTGAAATATTCTCCTCAGGGTATTTTTTATGTGTCCGTAAATGCTCTTCCAACATAGACGGGATTGCAATAGTATCATCGTTTATAAATAATAAAATGCTACCCCTTGCAGCATGAATTGCGTTGTTCCTTGCTGCATTAGCACCTTTATTGGGTTGCCATAAATAATTTATAAAACATGCTGTATCTGCTAATGCCTCTTCGCTTACCTTCTTCGTATCATCTTCAGACCCATCGTCAGATACAATAACCTCATACGTATTTGCAGGAATGCTTTGCTTTGAAAGCGCCTTAAGACATTTTTTAAGTACAGATGCACGATTGTATGTCGGGATAATGACCGAAATATCAATTATTTTAGAATCCATCAGATAAACCCTTTCATAACAATAATCTTTCAAAAATATCTATTCTGTATTAAGATAGCTTAAATCACATTTATTTGCTATCATATAAATATTTTTTGTATACCAATGAATATTTTGCTTGCACATAATTTTTATAAATATTTTGCCGGTGAGGACTCAATCGCCTTACGGGAAAAGGGACTGCTCGAAGAAAACAAAGAACAGGTATATTTTTACACAAAGGACAATAAAGAAACTGATAGCTATAATTTAAACAAAAAAATAAATTTTTTTGTACAAACCATTTTTTCTTCTTCAACAAAAAAAGAACTGAAAACCATTATAAAAGATTTTAAACCCGATATAGCCTATACGCACAATATATTTCCCCTTATTTCACCATCCATTTTTCATACTCTCCATGCCGAATCAATCCCCTGCGTCCAGAATGTTCAGGATTACAGATGGCTCTGTCCTAACGGTGTATTTTACATAAATGACAGCATATGTGAAAAATGTAAAAATGGTGCATTCTGGAATGCGATACGTCATAAATGCTTCAGAGATAGCTTTCTGTTGAGCGGACTATATGCTACCACGATAGGCACTAACAGGTTGTCTGGCGTCTTCAAAAAGATTGATGCGTTTGTATGCACAACGGAGTTCAACAAGCAAAAACTGATGGAGGCTGGCATTGAAGAAAAAAGGCTTTTTATAAAACCAAATTATTTAGACATAACTAACATTGAACCATCGGTTGGCACAGGAAATCATATTATATTCTTAGGTAGGCTATCCCAGGAAAAAGGCCTGTGGACACTCATAAAGGCCTTCGAAAAAATTAAAGACCTCCAACTAAAGATTGTTGGCACAGGTCCATTAGAACACCCATTAAGAAAATATATAAAAGAAAATTCTATAAACAACATATCAATTGAGGGATTCAAGGAAGGTGATGAAAAAAACAATCTTATAAAGAATGCTTTATTTATGGTTTTCCCTTCAGAATGGTACGAGCATTTTCCGATTGTTCTTCTTGAGGCATTTGCCTTTGGCAAACCAGTCATTGCATCTGATATAGGCAATATGCCCCTGATTGTTGAAAATGAAAAAAGTGGATTACATTTCAAGGCTGGAGATATTGACGATTTGATAGAAAAAATTAGAATTCTCTCTCAAAACAATTCTGAAATCACAAGGATGGGAGAGTTTGCACGTAAAAAGATTGAAACTTATTACACCCCAGAGATAAACTACAAAATCTTGAAATCAATCTTTCAAAAGGTAGCCCACTAAATTGTACACAATACAACCAGGCAACACTCATACTAACTATAAGCTAATCACGCATGTTTTCCAAAAACAGATATGCTGAATTGAAAATATTTAAACATCCTATGGGATTTCATCTTTACATCACTTTTTCCTGTTTTGATGAACAAACAAAAATACAAAACAGCTCTTAGCAAAAATCCAATTGAGATCAATAAATCATATAAAACGATTGGTTGATTCTTGTTGTAATATTTAAAGAGTAAACGGATATTTTTAAGCCACAAAAAAGAAAATTCGCTTATCTCTTTTTGCTTTTTTGCACTGCCGCCCTGCAAATGGACTATTTTCATATGGGGCAAATACACTACCCTATATCCATATTTTCTGATACGACAACCCCATTCTATATCATCGGCATACATAAAAATGCCTTCATCCATCAAACCAACTGTTTCAAGGATTTCTTTTCTTACTAAAAATCCAGCGCCACTTATCCAGTCAACCTCGATTGGCTTACTTAGTTTATTGTAATTTAAAAAAATGCCTTTGAATCGATCTGGTTTCAATTTAGACAGAAACAATGAGAAATTAAATACAGTATTAATTACAGGCATATAACCAGCATCTCCAACCTGATGGCGGCCATCTTCATAGATCAACTTGCAACCACTTGCTCCAACATCAGGGTTGCTATCCATAAAATCAGTCCATTTTTTTAAAATATTGACATCAATTATGATAGTGTCGGGGTTTAAAAGCAGAATATATTTTCCCTTGGCCTTTCTTATTGCCACATTATTTGCCCTGGTAAAACCCATATTGATATCGCTCTCGATCAAATGTACAAGTGGAAATTCTTTTTTTAGAACTTCTACAGAGCTATCTTTGGAAGCATTATCGACTATTATGACTTCGAAATCAAAACTTGTGTTTTTTTCAAAAAGAGAAACAAGGCATGGTTTAAGCAGTTCAATTGAATTCCAATTTACAATAATAACCGATAGCGGCAGCATCCTCATAAAATAGTATAGACCTTTTTCATTGCAAAAAAAACCCTGCAAAGCATTTTATCATCAATCAACACTACTTTACAGGGTGATTTTCAAGAATTCAGTTCTTTGTTTGATGGTTGTTTTTCTTTTTTTGATACAAAACACTTACCGCTCCTATTAAGCCAATCATACTGTATACAAGCATTGATGTGCTCATTAAAACACGAAAACCAGGGTCAAACATCCCATGAATAATCTGCGCTAAAAGGCCGGCAGAAACGCCAACCAATATTCCTGAATACCAAAGCGGTACTTTTGATAATAACCTGATAGCCACAATAAAACTAGACAAGAAAATCCATACAAAAGCAATGATTCCGATTGTACCGGTTTCAGTCCACACTCCAAGAAAAAGATTATGAACAAGACCCTGCGTCTGAAATAAAGATGAACCCCCTGTTGTATCATACGTCCTGAAAACCTTGGCAAAATTATTCATGCCTACGCCTGCAATAGGGAATTGCTTTATTACCGATATTGCAGCGATGTTCAATGGACGTCTCGTTCCAGCCGAACCATAGTCATAAGCCTGAAACCTTTTTGCGATTGTGGGATAAAAAATAACACCCAAAACAATTACAGCGGCTAATCCAAAAAAGAGTGACAAAATGAATTTTTTCTCTGTAATCCTTTTCCTAAACAACAATAAAAATACAATCGGTAGAGAAACAGCAGTGGCTAACCAACCACCTCTTGAAAGTGTTATAATCAACCCATAAAGACCAAAAAGGAAGACAACAGTGTACCATAATTTAAGCATTTTGTTCTCTTCAACCAGGATCATAGCAAACATCAAAGGCAATAACAGTTCGAAAAAATACGCAAGTCCATTTGCATGGCTGAACGTACCCGATACCCTGCTTTGTAAGTACCCAAGTCCAAATTCATATCTTGTTTCCCCAAAGGCATATAAACCAAAAAGACGGCCTGTTTTATACTGATAAAATGAAAGTAAAAATTCCAAAAAGACGCATATGGACAACGTTAAAATAAAAACAGATATATATTCTCTCTTTCCAAAATTCATTACAGTGTAAAATATTATCAAAAGAAACATTAAACGAACAAGCTCAAGCACTACGAGTTCTTTAGACAATGCATTATACAGGCTCAGTATACCGCTTAACATATAGAGAACTAATGCAAATAAAATCATTCTGTTGCTGTAAAAACGCTTTATTCCACTAACGATACGGTCATAATAGAATACAATATACAAGACTACGCTAGAAAGAAATGTTACACCAATATCAACACTTGTTACACCAATGTAGTGTCTAAAAAACAGGTTAACATCGAGGTTGAAAGGTATTCCAAGACCAAGCGTAAAAATTGATATGTACGTTATGGCCTTCTGATTCAAAAAATATATTGCTATACCGCCAACAAATAATCCTGCTGTAATGGCAAGCGCAGTGCTGTATTCAAGTGTTTCGATTGATATTGCTAATACAACTGCAAAAACACCCATAAAAATTGGAAATAATATTTTTGTTACTGATGTTTCAGTTGATGGATTTGATGTTTTCATAACACATTAAGTTTTATAGGTAATTATTATATCGCAATTAGAGGAATTTGTATATTGCCTGTGGTATTATAAACTGCTTTCTGTTAAGAATGGCCCCCAATATTCTGACATTTGCACCTTCCAGATCGTTTTTCACTGATTTCGCCACTTCCCATCTTGTAACATCGGCATTTAAAATCATAATCAAACCATCTGTTTTGTTCGCCAATAATGTAGTTTCTGGATTCCCCAATAAGGGAGCAGAATCAAATATTACAAGGTCGTATTTTTCTTTTAATTGCTTTAAGAGAATTTCGAATTTGGCTGATTCAAATAATGTTATAGGATTTTTTGTCTGTTGACCAGCAGAAATAAAAAAAAACTTTTTTGAAATGATCTCATTCACAATATCCTGTATACCAGCATCGCCCTGCAAGGCATCATATAGACCTTTTTTTCTTTTCATTCTAAATTGGTTTTGAAGAACAGGGTCTCTTAAATTTCCATCTATGAGAACGACACTATTTGCAGAATTTTCAGCAAAGGCATATGAAAAATTCAATGACATCGTTGAAGCTCCGTCTCCACGTCTAAAACCAGAAAAAACTATTGAATGACTGATCTGCGTTTCTTTTTTTATTTTTGGTTTTCTTCCAACTCTTTTTTTTGTTACAATCTCCTTTTCGTTTCCCTTTTTCATTTCATCAAGATCCATTTTCAATTTCCAAAGTGTCTTAAAAAAATGGTCATACATATTTCTAAGATTGCAGAGTTGAAGACTCTCGTCAATTTCGGCAATTTCTTTTTCTTCAATTATCGGTATCTTTCGAGGTCTACCCATTTAAAATTCCATTTTTAATAAATAATTCAAAATGAAGATGACTTGTACAATTATTTTTTCGCAAATTCGATTACTTCTTTCGGTATTAATATTTTCTGACCCTTTGCAAGACTATTTAAATTTTTCATTCCAGGATTAGCAGTCCTTATCAGATTTATTGATTCATTATAGATTAAATGTGTAGGTATATTGTATTTATCCCTTAGAATACTCACTAATGTTTCGTTAGTTCCCACTACATACTCCTGTTGGTCCTTATCTTCATTTTTCTTTGATGTATTATCTATTATTTTGTTGTGATTTTGTCCTGCATTATCAATAGGAGGGTTATTTCGCATATTATGAGACTTTTGTTGAATAAAGGTACTCGTTGGAACATTGCTCATGTTCGTTTGATGCATTGTTTGCATTTGTACTGGGGTTACATTCGTATTTTGAATTGCCTTCTGATTATCCGCTTGCTGAATGGCTTCATGATTATTTTTTTGTTCTTTCGTCATCCTGCTTATTTCAATTTCTGATTTAATCTTTTCGAGTTCAACCTCAAGCAAAGCTCTACGTTTTTCCAATTCAATTCGCCTTTGCTCCATTTTGTCACTTAACAGATCCATGCCTATATTTTTATCTTCAGAAGAAACTTCGTTTTTACTTTCTTGATTTTGTCTGCCTAAAAAAACATTATCAGTTGGGTTGATTGAGGCAAACATAACCTGTTGCGTTTGTTGCGTATCGTGCGAAATAAAGCGTTGCATCGCTATGGTGTTTTGAAAAAACATCATGCTTTGATATAGGTATATAAAATATCCACATATTCCAATAATAACTAAAACAATAAAGGCTAATCCGTTTGGTGTAGCCGTTATAAAACTTGTTGTAGTTGTTGCTGTTTTCTTTCCATTACGATGCAATATTTTGTTTAAAACATTTGCAATAGTACTTGAATCATTCGAGGAAGATACACCATTGTTTCCTGAAACATTTCTCATCGGGACTGCAATCAAGAATGGGACACCAAGGATCTCATCAATGTCTGCATCATCCCTGAAGGTATGATTAAAAAATTCACGTATAGCAGAAAAACCAAAGCTGAGGAAGAGACCTATCATCGCAGACGCAATTATAATAAAACCTTTCTTTGGATAAGTCGGTGTCAAAGGCGGAATAGCAGGTGTAGCAATTCTTACACTTGAAATTCTCTGAGAATCAAGGTCATCAGAAATTCTTAGCTCTTCGCCCTTTTTCTTATACATCTGATAGCTAAGTTCAGTTAATTCTCTATCCCTTTCAAGCTGTCTTAATAAATATGTTTTTGAGTTTACATCATTCAATATCTTTCGTTCGTTCTCTACATCCTTTGCTAAACTACTTTTTCTATTCTCAGCCAATGACAATTCCATATTTGCGATGTTTAGAAGGCTATCAGCCTTTTGTTTTCGAAGATTATCAAGCTGTGCATCTATAGACTTAATTTCCGCCGCCTCTGTTGTATATATTTTTAGAAGTCTTTGACGTTCGCTTTTCAATCTAAAATATGACTCATCGATTGTTCGCAAATATTCCTGTCTATTCACCATAGTGCTTCCCATCTCGGGTGTTTCAATCCAGACATTTGGCTGCGCAGCCATTTCCTTAATCTTTTTTATTTTTGCCACGGCTTGCGAAACATCAAGCGCTGCAAGGTTATATTTATTTTCGAGTTCTGCAAGGTTTCTCAGATGCAATTCCTTTTGTAAAGATATATTTGCTATGTTTGTATCTTTCAGAAACATCTGGAGATTATCTTCGGTTTCCTTAAGCCTCTTATCGGTCAACTCAATCTGCTCATTATAAAACTTATGAGACCTCTGTGATTCATTTACGAGTGTATGTTGCAATATGTATTCATCTGCATATAAATTTGCAACCAACGCCGCAAATTTCGGGTCGGTCCAATCAAACGTTAAAGAAATCATATCTGTGTCCTCAAGAAAACTAACCCTTAAAGAACTCATAAACGTTAATATCATGCCCTTATCTTTGGGAGTCTTTTTTGTTATTCCAACTGAGGTGAAAACAGACTTGATCATATCCTTTATATTTCTGAATGTCCTCGAAAATATAGATTGATCCCCTTTCATAGGTTCAATCTTACCTTTAAGTCTTTCTATTACCTTTTCTGTTAAATATTGACCTTTTATCAATTCAATTTCGTTGCGGATATTCTGGCTTCTTTCTTGGATAAGCAAATTTTGCTTTTCTGGCATTAGCTCGATCCCTGAGAATTGTGCTTTACCAATTTTGATCAATATCTTTGTTTCTGCACGGTATTGCGCAGGAGTCACAATACAATAAATCAATGCAATAACGATAGAAGTAACAAACACAGAAACAATTAGTGTCTTATTCTTGAAGAATATATAAAATATGTCTCTTAATGTTAGAAGCTTCTTTGCTCCCATCTTCCGTTCCTGTTGTATTGTTTTTCTTTAATATAAATGCAAGCTTGAAACATATCTCTTATTACTCCAACCCTATTCAATCGAAATTGTACCTGTAGCTAAAGTCTTTCCACCTAATCCATACGAGAATCCTAAATTCTCGCCCTGCCACAAAAATAACTGTCTTATATATTGATCAACCCACTGGTTAAGCTTTGCTATGCCTGTTTTCGGTACATAAATTACACTATTATTAGGAACCACCATATCCTCTTCTAATTTCAGATTATTCATAATATTATAAAGGTTAACAGTCTTCAAAATAGGTTCATTTTTTTCATTCCAGTACATTATCTTTACCTGGTCCATAGCACTGGTCGGAAGATACCCCCCTACGTTTGCAAAAAGCTGCAGTAAAGTTAGAGGCCTTGTCATTTGTACGGGACCAGGTCTTGGCACCTCGCCAAAAATAAAAACACGATTTCCAGTAATACTCTCTATTAAAATAGAAACATTTAGATTATTGAACTCGTATCTATATTCATTATTAATTATGTCCCTTAATTCATCTATTGTTTTGCCGGCAGCCTTAATACCCCTTAAAAGAGGAAGATAGACATTACCGTCTGGTCCAATCGAAACCAATTTTGCTTGGCCTCTTGGAGCATTTGTTATTGCCTTTTGAAGTTCTGTCATTTTTGAAGAAAACTTGTTTACGCTAACGGTAACAACAGGCGAATTATATATGTCTGAAAATTGAACCTTTATATTAGATGCAAGTTCTGCAGGCTTTAGTCCAGCAGCTTGAAAATCGCCTTTAACAGGTAATGTAATTTTCCCATCAGGACGAACTATGACAGTTCTGTTAACTTGTGGATGAAAATAAAAATCAACATTTAATTCATCATTAACACCTATTCTGTAATCCTGCGCCTCTGAGACAAGTGACAGATGATACATTACTTCAAGCATATCACCAGGCGATAGTCTGTAAAAAGTAAAGCCTTCTCTAACCTCTTTAATAAGATTTTGTCGTAGTTTATTTTTTTCAGCTTCGGTTAAATTATCTGTTTCTCTTAACTGAACAGTTTCTCCTCCTGGCGTTCTTTTCACTCCACTTGTAATGCCAGATTCAGAAGCACATCCGTTAATAAATAGTAATGTTAAAATTAAAATAATAAAATAAAACTTTTTTAAATTATCTTTTAAATTTATCTTTCCAATTTTATCTTTTCTTTTATTAATTAGAAGAACCTTATTTTCTAAAATATTAACTATTTCTTTTTCCATAATATTTAAATTATTTTGTAAATACCTGTAAAATAGGCTACCGCCGTTGGCAGTATGTTGAATAACATTCGAAAATAACTTTATTTTATTTTTCATAAAATATCTTTTATTACAATAATAATATTAATTGTACAACGCCATTAAAAAATGTCAAGAAAATTATTTATACAACATTCTTTTTTTATTGACATATTTTAAAATTGTGAGAAAATTAAATACATATGTTCTATTTATCATAATTTATAGAATGCTGATATTATTGCTTTTAGAATTATATAAGATGAATTTAAAAAGTTATATATTTTTAGACAGTGAATTATTATTTTATATTTTTTATTTTAAGTATGCTTCGTCATATTTTTGAATTAAAATAAATATTGGAGGAACAATTATGATAAATAAATTTAAATTTCTGTATTTTGTAATATTTACAACAGTTTTTGTTAACATGTTATTTGATAAGTTCGACACTTTCGCATTTAACCAGGATGATTATATAAAATTGATCACAACAAACACATGTCAGAACTGCGATTTATTCAGATTAGACCTAACACACAAGGACTTGACAGCATCGATTCTTGATAATGCAAAAATGACAGATACTGATTTGACAAATACCGATTTTTACTTTTCAAGCTTGAAAAAGGCCTCCCTAAATATTTCAAACCTCACAGGAGCAAATTTATCAGGAGCAAATTTATCAGGAGCAAATTTATCAGGAGCAAATTTATTTAATGCTGATTTTTCAGAGGCAGATCTTTCCAATGCAAATCTAACCGGTGCAAATCTAACCGGTGCAAAATTTTTTAAAGCTAATCTTTCAAGGGCCGACCTTACAAATGCCAATCTGACGAGGGCTATTTTGTCTGATGCTGATATCACGCGTGCCATTATGACAAATGCCAATTTAAATAAAGCTATAATGAGGAACACCAATCTATCAGGATCAAACCTGATAAGGACTGATTTATCTGGAGCTAATCTTTTGAATGCTAATCTCTTCAGTGCAGATTTGCATTATGCAAACTTCTCTGGAGCTGTTATTCATGGAGCTAATTTTACAAATGCAGATTTAAGCAGAGCAACTTTTGTAAGTTCTGATATTACAGGAGCTAACCTTAGTAACTCAGATCTTTATTTTTCTGATTTTTCAAATGCAAATTTAACTAATGTAACAATGTTCAGGTCTGCTGTCTCAAAAGCCATATTCTTCAATACAATTTTAACTGGTGCCACTTTAGCAAATGGTAAAGTATTTCTTTTCGGTGTAAATGATAATCCAAACATCGAATATCATGAATAGAGATTAATTATTAATCTGTATAATTCTAAATATACAATAAGATTTTATTTTAATATCCAAATTTATTTAAATATATATTTTAAACTAAATATATATTTTAATACTTTGTTACCTATTGATAATAAAGCTTTTATTAGCATTCTTTGTATAAACTCTTTTTTCAAATATAAGGTTATCTAATTATATCTTTAATATTACCTAATACTAAAAATATTATCTGTTACTTTTCATTAATGAATATTTTATCTTTAATACCTCATAATTAATATTGTATCATAATGTTATCATTAACAATATTATTTATTTCGTTTTGATAATTTTAGACGATTGATAATTTTATTATATTTTATCGTTGTTTATATTTGATTTAATGTATAACTAATTATTGCTTTTTATGTACGTTGAATATCATGAACCATTATTCTATCTAATTTAAAATATATATTATTTTTTATTCTAAATTTAACTTATATCGAGTAATTTATTATTTATTTTATATTTCTCGTATTATATCTATATAACTGCATTTATAATAATAAGATTGTTTATTTTTTTAAATCTCACTATCATAATTTCATATATATTTAATATGTCTGTTAGATATTTCGAATAAACAGAATATTTTACAATTATAATAACATTTACTGGTATCACATAAATCTTTAATATTATTATATATGCTGGAATTACCTAAACACCTTATTTGATATAGAAGTATTAAAGCTTATTAAATGAAAATAATATTATTAAATGTTTTATTATTCAAATATATAACTGATAATATATTTGAACTGCATATTAAATATGCCAATTGTAACATCATGATATTATAGTTATATTAGTATAATCACAACTATGTAATATTTAATATATCGATTGCGCGATAAAATTAAAATATATTCATTATAATATCGGTTAATATTTTATGTTATTAATTATATTTGTAATATCAGCTATTTAATAGATTGTTTATTCATGAAACAATTATTTATTAATGGCAATTTTAAAGATATTATTTAATATTATCTTATATCTAATTGATATCATACATGATATAATATTGTCGAATTACGATATTGTTATAGCGCTTTCTGGGCACATTTCCTGACAACAGTAGCAACTAATACATTTTTTATAATTTATATTTGGAGTTATTCCTGAATTTGAGATAGCTTTTACAGGACATACATTTAAGCATATTTGACAGTTCCTGCATCTATTTTTATTTATCTTTGGCCTTTTTATAAAAATTTTGCTTAATGTGGTTTTTATAAAAACTGGAAGTCTCCAATCCGTATTGATGGTTTTAGGAAATTTAAAATCAACAAAACATTTTTTGCAAACATCAATATCATTAGAAAAAGGATAAACACAACATGCAGAATATTTTTTTATTAAATTATGTTTCAAAGCCATGTCGCTTATTGGCATAGGTTCAGAAGTTCCGATCAATTTTTCAATCACATAATCCAGTTCAAATGAGCTTTTACATGCAAGCATAATCCCAAAATTATTTACTCTTCCGTTTGATGGACCATCACCATCCATTCCTGAAATACCATCAAGAATCGTAAGGGATGGTTTTACAACATTGTATATATCTATTAAAACAGAAGCAAACAACATCCTGTCTTTACCAGCTTTTAAATGCCACTTAGCCTTTTCAAAAGACGGGATAAAACCAAACATGTTTTTAACTCCAAGTGTTAATCCCATCATGCTATGCGATTTAAGCTTTGGAATATTTATTATAAAATCATAATCATCCGGATCTTCACCAAGGGTAAATTTGCTATAAGGAGATATCCCTTTTATGTATTTTATAATCCTACGGTCAAATGATCTGATCTTTAAATTATGACTTTTTACAATAGACATAATTCCGCTTTGCATTAAAACCTTCTCTGTCGATTCATAACCAGGACTATCGCCAATGGAAACGCTACAAGATAAATCCAGAAATATCTCTGAAATCGCCTGAACAAATATTGGATGTGTTGTAACTGCCTTTTCTGGTGTCTTAGAGCTTAACAGATTTGGTTTTAAAAGTATTTTTGATTTTGTGACTTTAAAATTAATTTCATTTAAACACTTTTCAATGAATTCTTTTATTTTTTTGACATCATATGTATCACATACACCTGCTAATACCTTTTCAAGCATAAATCTACTGTTTTGAAAATTTTGCTTCGAGGAAGGTTATACACATATTGCCGTATTTCATCTCCCAACAAATATTATTCTGCTCATCATCTAAATTATATCTAATTTTATATGTTTTAGCATTTTCACTATTTTTATTATTCATTGCAGTATTGTTTCTGTTTGTTAAATCGTTAATAAATTCACTCATTTTAATCCCGAAATCATCCTCGAATTGACCCTCATCATAAAAAGAACCTTTCCTCGAAGTCATAATAAACTTGTCAACATCTTTTTGCATATGAAAAACTGTATCACCAAAAGGACCAAACACATCTATTAAAAGTTTATCTGGGTACTCGAGAATCAAAGACATTGACCCAGAATATCTTGAATCTTTCCAAACCAAATCAAGTTCACAAAGCGCCTCAATATATTGAATGTTATTCGGCCATACAATCTTGACCTCTCTGTGTGGCTTTAAAGTACAAGCTGAAAATAATAGAAGAATAAATATAAGTAATATCTTGGCTTTCACTTGTGCCTTTCTTCTAATTCCATCAGTTTTTTCTTTATGATCTTCTTCTTTTCATTGTCTTTCTCTAAAGTAATCGATCTCTCATAATGTTCTTTTGCTTTTGCATAATTCTTTAAAATTGCATAAACATCACCAAGATGCTCAGCGATTGTTGGGTCATTTGGCAGTTTTTGGTAAGCTTTATCTATTTCGATCAAGGCCTTTTCATATTCTCCCCTCTTAAAGTAAACCCAACCCAGACTGTCTATTATATAACCATCATCTGGTTTTTTCTCTAAAGCCTTTTTTATCATTTCTTCGGCTTTGTCAAGGTTTATTTCTTTATCAGCCCACGAATATCCAATAAAATTAAGTGCATTTGCATGTTCAGGGTCTACTTCCAGTACATCTTCCATGTATTTCAAAGCTCTTTCAGTATCACCTATCTTTTCGTACAACACACCTGTCTGATATAATAACTCAACGTTTTTAGGGTTATTTGTAAGCGCTTTTTCAAGCACATCTATTCCTCTTTTATAATCATCCTTTTCTTCATAAAGTGTTGCCAGCATCATATTTATATCGATATTATCCTTAATAATATCTGCTAATTCTGAGAGTTTTTTTATACCCTCGTCAATTAAACCGGATTTCATATAAAGTAATGTAAGGCTTTTGATAGCAGTTTGAAACTCATCTGATTTTGGGTCAATTTTTAAAAATTCATCAATGGCTCTTTTTATATCACCTTTACTCTTTAAAGCAAGAGCAAGATATAACCTGACAGCATTGTTCTTAGGGTTTGACGCAAGCAAAATGTTAAATTCCCTTATTGCCTCATCGTGTCTTCCCTGCTCAAGATGCAATAGACCTATCTTCACCCTTACAGAAAGATCACCCCTATCAACATCAGATAATTTTTCAAATTCATTTATCGCTTTATCGTATTGTTTTTGTTTAATGAATATGTTGGCAATCTTAGACCTTGCCTTTTTATTCTGTGGGTCAAAGACAATAATCGTTTGATAATATTCAATTGCTTGTTTAAAATTATTTTCAATCTCAAATATATTTCCTAAATCTAAAAGTGCTGGTTCAAAGTTAGCCTTTAGTTTTAATACGTTATTGTAATATATTTTCGCCTCGGTATACTCTTTTAATTCAGCTTTTATTCTGCCTATATAGTAAATTGTAATAATATTTTCATTATCATATTCAAGAATTTTTTTGTATATCCTTATCGCCTCTTCATATTGCTTTTCATTAATATATATAGCACCAAGATATAAGTATGCCTCAGTATCTTCAGTGTTTAAAACAATACATTTTTGATACATATTTTTTGCTTTTTCTATATCACCTTTAGCAGAATATATGCCACCCAATAAAATTAGGGCATTGCGATTGCTCTCGTCCAATTTTATTGCTTCATTTAAAATACTCTCAGCCTTATTTAGCTCACCCCTTTTGATATACGCAAAAGACAACTCGCTCATTAAGCTTGATGATTTTTGATTGTAAAGAAGTGCGGACCTGTAATTTTCTATCGCTTCATCTAAATCGCCTTGTAGATCACTTCTGTAACCCTTTAGAAAATGATGAATCGATTTTGAATAATCACCCGCAATTACATAAAAAGGCATTAAAAAAATTATGATAAGAATAATATATATCTTCATATCAATGTATTAATCTTCCAACCCTATTCCATCTAATACAATCTAAAACACTATTTGACTTATTGTTCCATGAAAAATACAATATAAAAGCCTTCCCGACGAGGTCTTCTTTCTTCACAAACCCCCAAAATCTACTGTCAAGACTTCTGTCTCTGTTGTCACCCATTACAAAATAGGAGTCTTTTGGCACAATTATTGGTCCAAGATTATCTTTTGGTGATAAATAAGCAGGAATTATGTCATTATCTTTATAATGTCCCCACCTGTCATCAATTCTTTTATCATTGACATAAATGACCTTGTTTACTATCTCAAGTTTATCGCCCCCAGTAGCAATAACCCTTTTTATAAAATCCTTACTCTTGTCCATCGGATAACGAAATACAACTACATCTTCCTTTTTTGGATTACCCAGACTAAAAATAACAGTATCAGTAAACGGCACTTTCATTACATAACTGAGCCTATTGACAAGCAGATGATCACCTATCAGCAATGTTGGCTCCATAGAACTCGACGGTATTTTAAACGCTTGAACAATAAAACCCCTTACAAAAAATGCAATAATAGCCGCTATAACAAGTGATTCAATGTACTCCCTTGTTTTGCTTTTCTTTTTATCCATTCCAACTCCCATACTATGTACTTGCCCATGATTTATGTTTTAATGATTTTTATGAGCAAACTTTATTACAAAATAATCACATACGTTCCGGTGCGGACACACCGAGCATATAAAGCCCTTTCTGAATAATCTTTTGAAGCATAAACAGAAGAAACAGCCTTGATATCGTTGTATCTATCTCGTTTTTCAAAACCCTTGTCTTGTTATAATAACTGTGAAATCTTCCGACAAGCTCAATAAGATAAAACGTTAAACGATGTGGCTCAAACGTCCTTGCACAACCTTCCATTACATCATAAAACTGATGTATCCCCTTGATTAAGGTAATCTCTTCGTCGCTTGTCAAAATATCCAGATTTACATTTATATTCGCATCCCTTTTCTTTTCATTTTCAATAAAAATACTGGTGTCGATCCCATCTTCTTCTGCATTTCTAAAAATGCTTTCAATACGAGCATTTGCATATTGTACGTAGAATACAGGGTTTTCATTCGAAGTCTTTTTAGCGAGATCGAGATCAAATTCAAGATGTGCATCACTCTTTCTCATTAGAAAGAAAAACCTCGCTGCATCTTTGCCCACTTCGCCCAAAACATCTTTCAAGGTAGTAAACTGCCCCGCCCTCGTAGACATACCAACGGGTTTTCCGTCTTTCAGAAGTGTAACAAATTGTATCAAGATCACCTTAAGTCTGTCTTTTTTGCCTGCAATTGCATCCAATGAAGCCCTCAATCTTGGAATATATCCATGGTGGTCAGAACCCCATAAATCGATCAATAATTCAAATCCCCTCTCGAGTTTGTGTCTATGATAAGCAATATCAGATGCAAAATATGTTTTTTCTCCATCTGATTTAACAAGCACCCTGTCTTCATCGTTTTCGAACAAGCCCGTCTTGAACCATAATGCTTCATCTTTCTCGTATGCCAATCCCTTGCTTTTAAGCAATTCCAGCGTTTCATCAACAATGCCTTTTTCAAAAAGCGTAGATTCCCTGAAATAATTATCAAAATATACACCAAACCCTTCAAGGTCCTCCTGAATACCTTTCATGACCTTACCGCCAGAATACTCTGCCAATTGCTTAACAGCCTCAAGCCGTTCTGTTGATACCGGTATATTTTTTTCTATCAACTCTGCGGCAAACTCTTTGACATAAACACCCTGATAGAAATCTTTCGGATAGTCAACAGATTCCCCCTTTAGCTCCTTCCATCTCAAGTATGTAGATTCACCGAGGGTGTTGATTTGTTTTCCTGCATCATTAATATAATACTCTTTTACCACTTTGTATCCCGTGCTTTTTAATATATTTGCAAGAACATCACCAACAACGGCACCTCTCCCATGGCCAATGTGAAGAGGACCAGTTGGGTTAGCACTTACAAATTCTATGAGCACTTTTTTGCCTTTGCCAATATCTGGTAAAAAATCATCTATTCCGTATCGATAAATATCCAGTAAAGAACTTCTCCATAATTCATCTTTAACAAAGAAATTTATAAAGCCTTTTCCAGCAAATTCTACCTTCTTACATACATCATGATAATTTAGATGCGATATTATTATCTCTGCAATTTCAAAGGGGTTTTTTCTAAGCTTCGGGGCAAGAATAAAAGCAATGTTTGTTGAATAATCGCCAAACTCAACTTCTCTTGGGGTTTCGATAATCGGCTCAATATCTATCTCGTGCGGTATGATACCTTTGGTCTTACAGGTTTCACATGCCTCCCTTATCATCTCCGCTATCTTTTTTCTCATCATCATCTTTCTCCAAATGCTTTATAGATAAATCCCTCGTAAAATCAGGACATTTCAAGCTTACATCTTTACCCTTCAAGAACTGTTTTTTGCAGTTCTCTCGCCATGCACAAATTATACAAAGAGATGGTTCGTCGCTCATCGCTATTCCTCCAATATTTCTTTATACAATGATGGTTTCCTTTCTTTTAGTAAGGGCCACTCTCTTCTAACCCTTCTCAAATATTCCAAATCAATATCTGCCAGAAGAATACTGTCGCCACCACCTGTTGGCCCTCCAATTAATTCACCTTCAGGATTTACACAAAAACTCATTCCATAAAAATCTTGTGCTGCTTCACTCCCTACCCTATTTACCCTCATTATAAAAATACCGTTTGTAATTGCATTTGCCGTAATCACGGTCTGCCATATAAGCTGTGATTTAAATGCACATGCTGTCGGAGCAAATACAATATCAACCCCTTTTAACGCAAGGATTCTTGTGCCTTCTGGGTAGAGATTGTCCCACGAAATTTGAACGCCAACCTTCCCAAACTGAGTTTCAAAAACAGGAAAACCATTGTTTCCTTCAGAAAAGTAATATTTTTCCTCCCAAAGAGGTATATCCGGCAGGTGAATCTTTCTGTACTTTCCTAAAACAGTGCCATCTGAATTTATAACAATGCAACTATTATAATAATTCGAGCTATTTTTTTCAAAAAAAGGTAACAAAAAAACCACACCAGCCGATTTTGCCTTCTTTTTAATAATCCTTATTGTTTCACTTCTTAAGTCCTCGGCCTGACTAAATACCTCGTCATCTCCTCTGTTCATTGGAAACCACTGAAGGTTAAATAATTCCTGGAAACAAATTATTTTCGCCCCTTCCTTGATTGCAAGCTCGGATATTTTCAAGGCTTTTTCAATATTGATCTTCTTATCAACAGAACATGCAAATTGAATCCCAGCAATCTTAATACTCACCCTACGTTTTTCTCCATATCAATGTCATTCAGGTTCACTTGCTAAAGTTTGATATAATTTACATTATTTTATCGTGAAAAGTAACAAATGGCAAAGAGGCGTGTCAAGAAAAAACCATTCAAAATATTGCAGGGCAATGTATCATGATGATGAGGGTTCAAGCAGCAAGAATTTAAAACACATCACTTAGTACTTGAACCCCTTGGAAGTTGAATATAATTAATAGTTTTCCGCCAAAACCTCGTAATACGACGTAGGGTGTGCACAGGCAGGGCATTCCTTTGGAGCATCTTTCCCTTCGTACACATACCCACAGTTTCTGCATCTCCATTTAATGGCACTATCCTTTTTGAAAACTTTATCAGCCTCAACATTTTTTAGTAATAAAAGATATCTCTTTTCGTGCTCTTTCTCTACGAGGGCAATTGCCCTAAAAACAGAAGCTATTTCCGGAAATCCTTCCTCATCCGCAATTTTGGCAGCTTCAGGATATAAAACAGTGTATTCGAGATTTTCACCTGCTGCCGCTACTCGAAGATTTTCAGATGTTTTACCAATAATGCCTGCAGGAAAAGTTGCTGTAATCTCGACCTCTCCACCTTCAAGAAACTTAAAAAATCTCTTAGCGTGTTCTTTCTCGTTATCTGCTGTTTCTGTAAAAAACCACGATATCTGTTCATATCCCTCTTTTTTTGCTTGGGAAGCGAAATACGTATACCTGTTCCTTGCTTGTGATTCCCCGGCAAAAGAAGCAAGCAGGTTTTTTTCAGTCTTTGTACCCTTTATACTTTTCATGCTGTTTACCTCGCCTTTTTTACTTTATTAATTCTTCCAAAGTCCGTGTATCGTACAATACTCTCGAGCTATTGGATTGTCACCTTTTACTGCAAAAAATGCTTCTGGTGGCTCTTGTGGTTTTAAAAACTGGATATAATTTTTGCCGTCAACTATAAGTTCAATCCAAGCTATATAATGTTTCTCTTCCATAGGGTGAACCGCACTACCAACCTTTACCTTAAACCCTTCTGCTGTTTTTTCAATTACTGGAACATGCTTTTCAAGTGATGCCTCTTCAGTGTTTTCTTTCAAAAGCTTCATGGGTTGATTACAGCAAACAAGCTGTCCTGCGCCTCCCTGCATCACCTCAACGATATTCCCACAAATATCACACTTATAAACCTCTGATCTCTGAGCCATGGTAAACCTCCTATTTTTATTTTTCTGTGTTACCCTTTATCAAACATTCTTTACAGATACCCTTAAAATAACCTTGGACATCCTCTATCTTATGTCCCTCTATCTCCTTTTTAACTGCAAAACTGCATTGCACTTCGACATTAATAATACGACCACACATTCTACACAAAAGATGGTGGTGTGGAATAGTAACATAATCGTAACGTAATTCTTCAGGCGTTATTGTTAAAGCGCTAACAAGACCTTTTTCCACAAATGTATTTAACGTATTATAAACTGTTGTCCTGGATATTGTGGGCATTTCCTTACATAATAATTCATAGATTGTATTCACGTTTGGATGGTCACAGTTATTTTCCAGGATTTCTAGGATCTTTATCCTCTGGTGGGATGGCTGGATATGTTTTTCATTTAGTCTTTCTATTAATCTTTCCATAATTGTAATGAATACAGAATTAATATTATTATTATATAAAAATAATGTCAAGTAAAAAGTTCATGAAAGTCGCTATTTGTATTTTCCATTGGTTGTTTCTGTCCAATTAACCCTGTAGTACAAATATTATTAGTTGGTTTTCGTTTACCTGCCGGTAATTTTATGATATTTTAAACACATGTTCGGTATAGGTCTTCCTGAGATCCTTGTTATACTTGTTGTAGCTCTAATAGTTGTAGGCCCTTCAAAGTTACCTGAGCTTGCAAAATCTCTTGGTAAAGCTTTTAACGAATTTAAACGTATGGCGGACGAAGTAAAAGACACAATACAGGAAGAGGTTACAAAAGAAGATATCCATGAGACAACTCAGGGTCAAGATACAATTTCTCAAACAAAGAACACTGATGAAGGCATTTCAAAGCCCAACAAACACGGTGTATAACGTGTAGTGGGCAATCTTTTATGACAAAACAATCTCAAATAGACAAAAAACAACCTTTTCTCTCACATTTAAAAGAATTACGTGACAGGCTCATTGTTTGCTTTATTGCAATCGCAATAACATTTATATTCACATACATTTTTAAGGAGAGGATTTTTTATTTTTTAATGCAGCCCTTTTTAAAGGTAATGCCTGAAAAAAGTTCATTTATTTTCACTTATGTAACAGAGGCATTCATAACGTACTTCAAAATAGCTTTGGTTACAGCAATATTTATCACATCACCCGTTATCCTTTATGAAATGTGGATGTTTGTAGCCCCCGGTTTATACGAAAAAGAAAAAAAATTTGTTATTCCTTTTGTTTTTCTCGGCAGTCTTTGCTTCGTTTCTGGGGCTGTTTTTTGTTATTTTATTATATTACCTGTAATCTATAAGTTTTTTATCGGTTTTGCGGGAAATATAGTTATACCAATGCCAGATTTAAAGGGTTATATGAATTTAACTCTCAAGTTGTTAATAATATTTGGATTTATTTTTGAATTACCACTTGCTGTTTTCTACCTGGGAAAGGCAGGCATAATTAACCACAGAATGCTTTCAACAAAAAGAAGATATGCAATACTTGGTATATTTATTTTAAGCGCAATCATCACACCCCCGGACATTTCAAGTCAAATTTTAATCGCACTACCGATGTGGGGACTCTATGAATTGAGCATTATAATTACAAAATTTTTTGGAAAGAAGGTACCAGTGGATGAAAGAGTTTAATATTATTATTCTTGCTGCAGGAAAAGGCGAAAGGATGATGTCAAAAAAACCAAAAGTAATGCATGAGATTATGGGAAAACCCATGATTGGATATGTCGTTGAAAGGGCTAGGGCTTTAAACCCGATAAGCATAACAGCAGTAACCGGATACGGAAGAGATAAGGTTGAAGCCTTTCTTGCCAAATATAACATAAATTATTCAGTACAACATGAGCAAAAAGGCACTGCACACGCCGTCCTCACAGCAAAAAGGCTTATTAGCAATAACGATCTGCTTATTCTATATGGAGACGTACCCCTTATCGAAAGTTCCACCCTTAAAGATTTTATTGCCTTTTATAAAAAGTTCAACGACATAACGTTCATGATAACAAGTATAAATGATCCAACTGGCTATGGAAGAGTGCTGTTGGAAGGCGATAATATCAAATACATTATTGAAGATGCCGATGCAAGTCCTGAAGAAAAGACAATCAAGGAGATAAACGCTGGCATATGCATTATCCCTGAAAAATATATTTCACTGATCGAGAAAATTGGATGCAACAACAAAAAGGGTGAATATTATCTTACTGATATTTGTAAAGTTGCAAAAGAGAATAGCATAGCTGTCAAGGGTTATCATTATGATAAACCCTTAGAAGTCCTCGGTGTAAATGGAAAAAAGGAATTATTAGAGGCAAATCAAACAATGAAAAACAACATTATTGATTTTCATATAAGAAAAGGTGTAGCTTTCATTGACAGAAACATATACATCGAAACCGATGTAACTATTGGTAATGATAGCGTTATTTATCCTAACGTGTATATCGCAGGCAATACAGAAATAGGTGAAGATGTAGTTATCGGACCAAATACCATAATTGAAGATTCTATAATAAAACACAATGTGAATATAGGGGGTTTCTGCCTCATTAAGGGGGCAGAGATTAAAGGAGGTACAACTATTCCTCCATTTTCCAAAAAAGTTAAATAGGTATGCATAGTTTCAATTAAAAAGTTAAACAATTGTCGGCGCGCCGACAATTATATACAGAAGCCTATAAAATGAAGGGCTTATTGATTTTGAGTGCCTTCTTTGAGATTTGAGATTGTGATTTCGAGGGTTTGTAACGCCCGCATTAAAGTTAATCGCTCATCCTCTGTTGAACCTTGAATATCCAATGCTTGCAACTGTCTGTTGAGAGCAGATATTTTTGATATTACCGTCTCAATCAACGACAGTTTTTTATTCCTGATTTTTTTTCTTGTAACCTCTCTTACCTGGTCGCTTTTTAGTTTATATTCTTTAACCTGCTCAAAAAGTTCGATCATCTTCTCTGGCGTATCCTGTTTGGCTACCTCAGTTAAAAGCCTCCTCGGAAACCCTTCCTCATGTCGACTTGCTTCCTTTATCTCTTCTGGTAATCTGATCAAGCTCAACATTTCTGTTACAGTAGACCTTGCTTTGCCTATTACTGACGCAAGCTTCTCATGCGTATAGCCGTATTCATCGATCATTCTTTTTAATGCTTCTGCTGTTTCAATAGGTGTTAAGTCCTCTCTCTGCAGGTTTTCAATCAATGCAATTTCAGCCGGATTTCCACTTGTTAGTACAGCAGGTATCTTCTCTAAGCCCGCCATTTTAGCTGCCTTAAGCCGACGTTCGCCTGCAACAAGAAATATTTCATCTTCATTGGTCTTTCTAATAACAATCGGCTGCAATACACCTTTTTCTTTAATAGAACTACTAAGTTCGGCCAATGTGTCTGGATTAAAATATTTTCTCGGTTGGTCAGGGCTTGTAAGAACCAGGTCAATATCAACAAAATAAAAATCCCCATCCTTATAGTTGTTGAGGCTTGCAGGATGATCTTTTATGCGCTGCAGCAGCGATGCCAATTTTGTTTTTTTATCTGTCAGTTTGTTTTTAAGTTTCGACATATCTTTATAAAATCATTAGTTAATTCTTTGTAGTCCTCTGCTCCACTACTATCTTTTTTATAAGTGAATATCGATTCCTGAGCCATGTGCGCCTGATTTAGGGCTTCATTCCTTCGTATAACCGTTTTGAATATCATCTTCTTGTACGGTTTTAACTGTTGCATTACCCATCCATTACTTAATTTGTTTCGTGCATCATATTTTGTTATCAATATGCGTACATATTTCTGCTTGTCCCATACCGAATTATCTTTGACGTTATCAAGGGTTTCCATCAGGTCTGAAAAACCCTCCAGGGAATATCTGCCTATATCGCACGGAATAATAACAAAATTACAGACATATAAAGCATTTATAGTCAATGTTCCAAGAGTCGGCCGACAATCGATTATGATAAAATCGAATGATTTTTCGATCTTTTGAATTGCCCTGGAAAGGAATGTCTCACGAAACAATTCCGGGGTCAGTTGCTGTTCTGCTCTGTCAAGTCTTATATGCGATGGAATAATAGACAAATTCCTTACCTTTGTTTCCATTATTGCGTCATTGATATTCTTTTTACTTATCAGGACGTCATTGACAGCAATCGAAAAATCCTCAGACTCTATACCCAAGCCAATGGTTGAATGCGCCTGAGGGTCAAAATCTATCAAAAGGACGCTTTTTTCTCTCATTGCCAATCCAGCAGCAAGATTGATAGATGTCGTTGTTTTACCTACCCCACCCTTTTGGTTTATAACCGAAACTATTACTGTATTTTGTTGAATTGACATCGAATACTTATTGTATAGGAAACCGAGTGTTTAATCAAAATATTTTAATACTGTTCAGGTAAATAAAGAAAAATCGGATTAATTCAATACGTTGAAATTCGCTGGTATTCTCCGTTTGCAAATAGGGCACACAGGTTCAATAAGTGTAAATGTCTTTCCGAATACATCGATCTTTTTAAAGAATACACCGGGCGCATTATATAATTCTTTTTCATCGTATATTTTGCCACACTGGCAAACAGGAATCTCCTGACGAATGAAATTGCCATGAAAGGCCTGATCAGCATATAAATCTATCAAGTTTTTCTCTTCGTTTGTCATAAAAAGAATATAAGACATAAAGATTCATTTTGCAATATGCGTCGGTCACAATAAAAACATAATTATTGAATCAGGTCTAAGGCCCTTTTTATCCTCTTCAAGGTTTCGTGTTTCCCCAATATATATGCAACCTCAAACACACCGGGACTTGCTTTACGACCAGTCAAAGAAACCCTGAGTGGCCATAGCACACTCCCCACATTCAATCCGAGAGACTTTATATAATCGCCAATAATCCCTTCAAGGGCATGAACGTTCCACACATCGGTTTTTATTTCATCAAGTATTTTTAATAAACCAGTTAAATTTTCCTTAACCTCTGCCGTTGTCATCTTTTTCCATAACAGTATATTGGGGTCATATTTTAATTCATCGGCAAAAAAGAAATCTACCGCATCAACCACATCAGAAATCCTTTTGATACGCTCATGCTCAAGTTCAACTATCCCTTCAAGATAAGCACGCCCCACAACCTTTTCGCTTTTCACAATCTTAAAACTATCATTATCAAGGGCCTTTATCAAATTTGCATTAATCAAATATGGCAAGCAGGCTAAAAGCAGTGCATCTGTAGGCATACGCCTAATATAGTAACCATTAAAGTAATCGAGTTTATCCGCATCAAATGTTGCGGGACTTGCCCCTATACTCTTAATGTCAAAACATTTCTCCAACTCAGATAGAGATAAAATCTCATTGTCATCTTTCGGGTGCCAACCTAAAAGTGCGCAAAAATTGACCAGTGCATCGGCAAGATAACCTTTGTCCCGAAACTCCTCCACCATTACATCGCCATGCCTTTTGCTTAACTTCCCACCCTGTTTGTTAAGAATCACAGGATAGTGAACAAATTTGGGCATCTCCCACCCAAAGGATTGATATAATAGAGCATTTTTAGGAAATGAAGGTATCCATTCGTCCGCCCTGGTAACATGCGTAATACCCATAAGATGGTCATCAACTACATTTGCAAACTGGTATGTAGGAATGCCATTTGTTTTGACAAGCACATGATCGTCAAGATTAGATGCATCAAAATGTATTTCTCCTCGTATCTCATCATAAACAATAACATTACCATTAAGTGGCATTTTTTGTCTTATTACAAAGGTCTCTCCAGATTTTAATTTCTTTTCAATCTCAGCATCAGTTAGATCCCTGCATTTTCTGTCATATCTGGTTGGAAGTTTATTAACCCTTTGTTGTTCACGCATCTCTTTCAATCTCTCAGGGGTGCAAAAACATCGATAAGCACCCCCTTTTTCAAGAAGTAACTCAGTGTATTTGTTATATATATCAATCCTTTGCGTTTGAACGTATGGACCGTATTCACCACCTACATGTGGGCCTTCATCAAATGTAATCCCTACCCAGCGGAGGATTTCTATCAGGCTTTCAACGGCCCCTTCAACTTCTCTTTCCTGGTCTGTATCCTCGATACGAAGAATGCACTTTCCATTTGTGCTTCTGGCAATAAGATAAGTAAAAAGTGCCGTGCGTAAACTTCCGATATGAAGAAATCCCGTTGGACTTGGTGCAAATCTAACTCTAACTGACATTGTGTTTTCCTTTCAGACCTTCTTTTTGTTCTATATCGAACCTTTATATTATACCAGAATTGTCGCTTTGGTTCACCCAATAAAAACCGTTATAGCCAGAAGACCTGGGGCAAAATGAGAAGCTGCATTAATCTACTTAACAAGGACTGCCAGATAGCCATATTTCCAAAAAACGAATAAGGCTACAAAAAGCAATATAACAAGTATATATAGGCCCCAAGGCGTTTTCTTATCCGCATATGGGTCTGTAAGTGACCTTTCAGCACCTTCTGGCAGTTTAGCAACACCGGTCAAGGAAGTTCCGAACTTAATGTTGATTTTGGCACGTGTATTTACAGCCCAACCGTTGGCATCAAGGATAGGACCGAGATTGCGTTTTCTCAACTTAAACCATGCCATAAGCATTGAGGGGCCTGAAACAAACAGCATAATCCCGATAATTGCAATGGGCCATTGCCACCACATAAGACGCAAGAAACCCGTAATGACAGAGGTAATCGCTGAAACAATAAAACCAACAGCCAGCCCAATGGCAGCAAAAATTCCGGCAAATTTTCCTACATCAAAGGCCTTTTCAGCAGGAGTTTTCCCGGTACCAGCCTGCGTCCCCGCCTGAATTGCCGATGCAGCCAGCTTATCCTCTGAAGCCTTTGAACGGGCAACTGCAATTCTCATAAGTTGCTCGCTGACCATTCTGCTCGCCCTTTTATAAGGCGTCCAAAATGCCTGCCTTATGCTTATAGGATGTTCAATTATTCTTGTAATTGTAGCATCCCAATCCTGTCCCTTTCTGTCATAAAATACACCATTACGACCAACCATAAGCTGGTCAGAATCCCCTGCGGTAAACGCGGCAGCAATTATCATCGTTTCTGTGCCGCCGCTTCTTGTACAGTTGCAATATACGAGATACACACTACTAAGGCTGGCAAGACCAACATGAGGATCAACATCATCAACCTTAACGCATAATTCACAACTTCTGCCATCAAGATACAACGTTCCTGCCTGAAATACAGCCTTTTCCTTCGACCCATAAAAATCACGGAATGCAACAAAGTTGTTGACTAATGTATGCAGATATTTACAATAACGGACAAGTTTGTCAACAGAGGATATTGCCTTTGCCTCAGGCTCGAAAGATTTGTCTCTTTCTATCAGTTCCATAATGGTTGATTTGTTATTACCATCAAGGATTTCTCTAATACGTTCTATCCCGAGTTTTTCAACCGGTGTATCAGGTTTCCCGCTCAACCATGTTGCATAAGGAGCAAATTTACCGCATATTGTATCCCATTCATCTAATGTCAGAATGTATTTATCTCCAAGTATGGGCTTAACCACATCTTCTCGGAATCTTTTCACTGCCTCGTACCATGCGGGATTTATGCCATCTGAAAGAGGCAACACCCTATCCTGCTCAACAAGTGCAATTGGAAAAGATGCAAAAGATTCAGTTGATAAAGACAAATTTTGAGCGGCTATGTTCTGATAATCCGCATCCGAAGGGTTAAGCAATTCTGCAGAGTGCCCATCATATCTCGCAAGACTACACCGTGTAAAATAATCATTAACCTTATCTCTTACGGCATTTAGTGATTCAAAAGCACCTTTCGTGTCACTGCCAAGGATAAGTATATGCAAATCCTCCTCGATCTTTGCCAGCCAATCAGAATAAGTCTGTGCCTCATTAAAAAACTGTTCAACCTTTTCTTGCGTTACACCAGGATTGCCACTTCTGTCTGTAACTGCACCCTGACATTCAATAATATCTGCAATTAACGCCTTTACGGTATCATCAGAGGCAGATTCAACAGGAATAACACCATCCCCGTTGAATCTCATCTGTGCAAATATCCTTTCCTCGTTATCTGTATCTTCAACCGAGATAGTTTCTGTATTTCCCTTCCCAAGATTTATAAGGATGTGTCGTGCAGAGTCGAGAAGATTTTTCCCTTCCTCGGTTTCATCGTTTATTGCAACCAAAGGTATACCGTCTTTTCCTTTAACAAGAAAATCAGGATTTTTAAGTAAAGAACCAGCCCATGTAACAGCTTCAATTATCTCAGGGACGCGTATATGGCCATCGCGGTCCGAGTCAACAAACTGAAGCGTCTTATAGTCGAATTCCAGATTCTTGATTGGACAACTTAAGGCTGCCCAGAGTTTTTGGTCCAAGTGCTGCAATGCAAGCATATCAGTGCCTGTTTCAATTGAAACTTGATCAAAACCTCCTACCCTGAAAAAACGCCATTTGTATGACGACATATCTGCACACCCCTTCTTTTTCTTCTATTACAATAAACCCATGCTTTTTTAATCGTTCCATAACCTCCTTGCCCATTTCTCATTGAAAAAAAACTGTCCGACAAGATTCTTTTTATCCTCATAAATATAACCAGCAGCCATCATAGGTTCGGCATTGTTTGCCTTGTAAATATCGACTTTCAGACCTCCACCACCTTCATCCACTTGCAAATTACAGTTACAGCATTCGCATAACAGTAAAGATGAGGATATTCCTATCTACATCCCTTCTGTATTCAATGTTACCTATTGCCTTTTTCATTATCTTGGTTGACGGAATCTGCCCGAATTTTGTAAAATCTCCAGCCTCCGGGAAAGTGCTTGCAATAAGCATATTGAAAGGTACACCCGTATCAGTAATATTGATAATCAACGCACCGCTTTCATGAGTATTGCATGATATTGTAATCTCCCCTGCCCCATCAGTACAGGCAAAATTAATGATATTGCCAAGTGCCTCTTCAACGGCAAGGCTTATCTGCCTTATCTTTTCATCATCAAAGCCGGCCTCCCAGGCATGCCTGGAAACAAAATCCAGGAACAAAGGTACCGCCTCAGCGCTGACTTGTGCCTTGATTTCATTTGTTAAGTTTTTACCGAAATCTATCTCCATTAAAATTACCTCCGATTAGGTTACTCAATTTTTTCAAACTCTTCCACCAAATAAAAAAAGGTGCATTTCTTCAACCTCACTTATTCGGATCATTTAACATCATGGCTTGTATAGTCGCCTATTTCATAACAGCCTGAACATTAATCAGGAAGCTGCCTATCATGTATATCTCCCTCTGTTTGGGTAGAAGCCTTTCCCTGCTGACTAACTTGATAATGTCCTTTTCAATACTAAATGTTTTATCACCGGCCATCTGTTGTCAAATCCTCAACATCTATTCCTCTTTTAGCAAGATGGTCCTTTTTCGCCAACAACTCTCTTCCCGCCACCTTATCGATAACATATATCAAATTACCGCCTTTTTCTGCATACCTCTGACCGTAAGAGATCGGTATCTCAGGGGTAACCTTTTCCAAGAGAGAACGGGTCACAGATTCAATTTTCCTTTCACCGTTTGCGAGAAGCACTACGTTTTTCGCCTTATAAACAAGTTCCGCACCCATAGTTATTGCATAACGGGGGGAATCCTCAACAGAAGAAAAATGTCCATCTTTTACAGCATTGTTAATTGTGTTATCATCAAGCTTGACAAGCATAACTGAGCTACCCCTGAAGGGTATTCCCGATTCGTGGAAAGCAACGTGCCCACGGCCTCCGACACCTATTATCTGCAAATCTATCCCGCCTGACCTCTTTATTTTACGTGCATAAATATCAAGAATTTCTTTTCTAACCCAGGATAGGTAGATTGACTTTGCATCATGACTTATAACAATAGATTTCCCGGCGTCTTTACCGCTATATACCCAGTCCCCAGGATATTTTTTAAGTTCCTTTGTTAATATCTTTTGGTCAACCAACGCACCTAAAGGCACATTAGTCTCTATAAATTTTCTGTTAAGCAAACTGAAAAATTCTTTTACCATAAAATAGCAATAGCTTTCCGGGTGTATGACTCTCTGCTGAACATTCTCACCAGGTAACCCCACATATTCATCAAGGTTAAAACTCCTTATGCGACCACTGTCGAACTTACCATCATTTGCCGCCTGAGCCAGATGCTTATACATACCTGTCGGAGAATTGCCTGTGGCTAGCCCCAGAACAGCTTCCTTTTTATCCTTTAAAATCCCCCGCAGTTTGTCCACAACCAAATCTGCGGCAAGCCTGCTCATATGCGCAAAATCTTTAGTGATTATTACCTTTATACCCATTGTCTCCTCCTTATATCAACCCAGGGCTTTTTTCACAACATCCGCTATCTCCTCACAATACTTATCAGTTACATCGACTGAAGGCCCTTCAACCATCACTCTGCACATATTCTGGGTACCTGAATATCTCACAAGGACACGGCCACTATTCCCTAGTTTCTTTTCTATTCCTTTTATTGATTTAATTATCTGAGGTACTGTTGATATATCCGGCTTACTTTTAACAACCACATTAATCAAACACTGCGGATATATATCCATCATAGCAGCCAACTCTGACAGTGGTTTGCCTGACCTAACCATCGCAGCTATTAATTGTACAGCAGTAATAATGCCATCTCCTGTAGTGTGGTGATCGAGAAAAATTGTATGTCCCGACTCTTCTCCTCCCAATACCCCTCCAAGTCTAAGCATATCTTCGAGCACATAACGATCACCAACCTTCGAGGCATGGTAATTGAATCCATATTTCTCGCAAGCAATTCTTAAACCAAGGTTGCTCATAACGGTACCCACAACTAAGTCATTTTTCAATCTATCTTGTTCTTTAAGCATTTTTGCACATATTAAAAGTATCTGATCACCTGTAATTTCCTTACCTTTTTCGTCAACCGCAATAAGACGGTCTCCATCGCCGTCAAAGGCAAGTCCTATAGCAGCGCCTTTATCAACGACCCTTTTTCGCAAATCCTCCGTATGCTGTGAACCACATTTATCATTAATATTTATGCCATTAGGTGTATTATGGATCGCCTCGACATCTGCACCCAATTCCCAGAACATCTCGGGCGCAATCCTGTATGTAGCACCATTGGCCGTATCCATAACAATCTTCATACCCTCCATTGATAAATCCCGCGGAAATGTGTTCTTCAAAAAAACAATATATCGGCCATTCACATCATCCAGACGAAACGCCTGCCCCATGTCTTTAACAGGAGCTACCAACGTATGAAGGGTATTGCTAAGCATTAGTTCTTCTATTCTTTCTTCTTGTTCATCAGACAATTTAAAACCATTTCCAGAAAATATCTTTATACCATTGTCCTGATATGGATTATGCGATGCAGAAATGACAATACCGGCGTCTGCACGCATACTTTGGGCTATAAAGGCTATACCAGGAGTTGGTAGCACACCGAGCATATAAGGATTTCCACCCATAGATGTTATTCCTGATTCAAACGCACTCTCAAACATATAACCTGAAATACGTGTATCTTTGCCAATTACTATTCTTGGATGATATCGTCCCTTTTTTAAAATATAGACAATTGCCTGTCCTAACGTAAAAGCGATTTCAGCATTCATGGGGTATCGATTCGCCTCCCCCCTTACCCCATCAGTTCCAAATAGTTTACCCATGATATTTCCTCCATTTAATTAAAAAACTGTTGGCTCAGATACAACTGAACGTGTTAAATATTTAAAATTTCTAAGACCAACATGCGTTACTACACAACTTAATTGCCATAAACCTCACCATGTTCTTACAAATTTATATTATGCGTTGAACATATTAAGCGCCGGCAAAATTATCTGTGCCTTTCTGCAATATATATCCACAATCTTCTGTAGCCATAACGTACCTTTTTCCGATATGTGTGTAGGCAAATTCTGTATGACCGCCACATAATTCGTTTCTGAACCACGTTTGATTTTATCAAACAAAGAAAGGAAATCATCTCCATACCTTTCGATTTCATCATCATTACAAGGATCTTTGAAAATTTTCTCTATTTCAAAAAATCTCTCGTTAAATTCTTTTTTTCCGTCTGCCTCTCTAATACCATTTCGTTCTTTGGGCAAGTCCGGTCTTGCCTTTTCAGCCAAAATCTGTAATCGCTTTATTCTTTCCTTCTTTGCAAGCATCAATTTATCAAGCAATCCCTTATATAATAGATGACCAAATTCCTGTGCATCAAAAAACAAACTTCTAACGTTTTGATACCACGCCTCAAGCGCCATTAAATTGGAAAGATACAATATATTGTTGGCAACTATGCGACCAAGATTTAAATATGTTCTCGGGGTAAAGTTTACAATTTTGGGGGTATGCACCTTTCCGACAATCAGCTTATTATCCTCAGGATAGTCGTTTCTCAATACAGAACCAGCCACAACAACATTACCGTACCCAATACACACTGGGCCTACTATTCCACCTTGACCACCCAAAAAAATAGGCGGTTTGTTAAGCATAACACCCCTTGGTACATCACCAATAAGCGAAGCTGTGGTTTTATCACCATCGGGTGTATAGTTAAAATGGATATACGAACTTCCTACTTCACTGTGATCTTTACGGCTTGTTCCTCCAGCCATAAGACAATCACAAAAATTGATCAAACTTCCTAACGTAACAAAGGGAAAAAGTATCGTCTGTTTCAAACCAACGCAGTGGGCACCATTAGCCTCTTCCTCAAGAATACAACCTTCACGCACCTGTGCACCTGAGCCCATACTTACCTTTTCAAGAAAGATCGAATGATTAAAATATCCACCCTTAAGCTCAACCCCATAACCCAACTGACAGTTTTCTATTGTCACTGGGGCCTCGTGTCCAATCTTCACACCTCCAGATACAACCGTTTTTTCACCATAAATTCTACAACCAGGATATAATGTCACATCCTTTCCAGATATATAATCAGGGTTCACCTCATCGCCTATATCCAGCGTGAGTGGATTGGGAATGTTTACACCTTTTTCGATAAGCTGAACAACCTTATCATAACATCGTGGTTTTACATCCATCGTATCCTCCAGAGGTATTTATATAACTCATAATGGCAAATAATATCTTTATTTAATATCATAATGGAATTACAGGGATTTTCACAATATTCTAATAAAAAAATCGATGAAAAAAATATCACTATCTCATTTTAGTGTCAAACAAAAAACCTATTCGATTGGCTGGTAACCGATGGCTGATGTTGAAAACCCTGATAACAGATAAATACTTAACCCATAACCAGTCAAACACAACCAAAAAAAGATTCAAAACCCCAACTGTTCCCCCACAATAAAAACGGTGATATCAGTATTTCTCGGTTTTTTTGACAGAATTACATAAATGTTGCAAATCCTTTGCTGAGAAGAGCAATTCACACATACGCCTGTCTCTGCACACGGCGTTTTCAACCCGAGTCTTCTTGCATTCATAGGCGCAGCCCATTCCTGGACCCTCTTCTTGGCTGCTTCAATATCTTTTACTATCTTATTTACCCCACAAACAAGCAATACATGTTTAGGACCAAACATCATGGCCCCCACCCTATTTCCATTTGAATCGATATTGTAAATATGCCCGTCTTCTGTAATAGCGTTACTGCTGCTTAGATAATAATCCGCAAGTAGCATCTCCCTGCGCATCTTGAAAGCCTCTTCCTGGGTAATACCAGGTACAGCAGAATTCATAAGCACAATAGGTTTGGTTCTTGCCTCGTCAAAAAAACCTATTTGATTGAGTGTAAGCGAACCACCCACACCTACAGTAGCCCCATTGGGGATGATTTTAAAAATCTCTTCAAGTGCATCAGAGCCCTTTTTTATAAAGCGTGCATCAAAATTGTTCTTTTTCAATGCATTCAAGGTTCTTTCTATCTGCTTATCCTGATACCAACTTTGATATTCAGTCATATCACCACCTCCTAATATTTTCAATTTCAATTGATCATCTCATTATATCACGGCCTTATAAGGTAGAAAAATCAAAAATGCAACTCATTTCACTGGTTTTATTTTCAATTTCTCCATAATTGTTTCTTCTGCCATATTGTACAGCGTATCATAAAGAGCAGTCTGAAAACTGCCCGGCCCGCATGCTGAAAGAGCCGCTTCTTCTCCTGCAAGTCCATAATACCCAAGCGCACATGCCGAAGCAACAAGCGGGTCTTTCTCAACCGAACAAAAACAGGAAATAGCGGTTGTCGCTGAACACCCAGTGCCTGTCACAACAGCAAGCATGGGGTTTCCATTGTGAACCTCTATGTCCCTCTCACCATCAGTAATAAAGTCGACTTCACCCGTAATAGCGATTATCTTCTTCAATTCTTTTGCCAGCCTTGTTGCCCCATCGCGGACAGTGTCCGCTTTCTCGAGAGAATCAACTCCACGTATCCTGATTTTGTTTTCATTGGTAAATAAAGATAGTATTTCAGATGCATTACCCCTGATAACGGTGACAGGCAGTTCAGACAAAATTCTTTTTGCTGCCTCTGTCCGAAGCGGTGTGGCACCAGAACCTACCGGGTCCAAAATAATCGGTATTCCTCTTTCACCTGCTACCTTGCCAGCAATCAACATCGAATCCAACCAATAAGGGCTTATTGTACCAATATTCAAATTCAATGCGCGGGAAAAGGTTGATATCACATCTACCTCTTCATGTGCATGTGCCATAATGGGGGATGCTCCTATAGCAAGGGTCACATTGGCAGTGCTGTTCATTACCACAAAATTCGTTATATGATGGATTAAAGGTTTTTGATCCCTGATTCTATTTAGAATCTCTATAGTCTTTTTTGAAAATTCATGTCTATCCATATCTTCTTATTCTCCATATTATTTTCATTGATAACAGGCAAAAATGTTCCACTTCATCACTAAACCCCATATTATACCAAAAAAACACAAATAAAATTAGACGAAGCAAAGTTTCTTGATTTTTTACATGATCTAATCTTGTATAATAATACATATTTTGAATACAGGAGGATAAATGGACAAAAACATCGAGGTGTCAATTCATGATGTTCACCATCTCGTTCAGAACAAAGATCAACCCATTCGCCTGATTGATATAAGAGAAAAAGAAGAACTCGTAACCGGATACATTGAAGGTGCCGTCTTTGCACCAAACAGCATAGTCAAAATAAGGCCAGAAGAGTTTTTACCGGAAAAAGACACACCTTCAGTGCTATACTGCACCTCAGGAAGACGCTCTCTTGCTACCGCAAAAATGCTGAAAGGCATGGGATACATCAATGTGGTCTCTATGGCCGGTGGTTTTAATGCATGGATCGAAGCAGGCTACAGGTTCAAAACCGATGGGACAATGGATCAGGAACAGATAAAACGTTACAGCAGACAGATTCTTATGCACGAAATAAAAGAGGAAGGCCAGCAAAAATTATTGAAGGCAAGGGTTTTGATAGTGGGTGCCGGCGGACTCGGATGCCCAACGGGTTTATACCTTGCATCGGCTGGCGTAGGGACTATAGGTATCGTCGATTTTGACAGGGTGGGATTAAGTAATATTCACCGTCAAGTTCTACACGCTACTGCAGATATCGGCAGGCCAAAAACAGATTCTGCAAAAAATGCGATTCTAAGAATTAACCCCGAGGTAAATATTGTTACCTTTGAACAACGTTTTACACCTGATAATGCACTTGATATTATTAAAGATTTTGATGTTGTTATAGAGGGTTCGGACAATTTCGAAACAAAGTTTTTACTCAATGACGCCGCCTTTTTGTCGGGGAAGCCTTATATCTTTGGTGGAGCAGTAAGATTCGACGGACAGGCAAGCGTTTTCTATCCTAAGGGTGGTGGTCCATGTCTTCGCTGTATGGTGCCTGAAATACCGCCAGCCGATACATCGCCTACCAGTAGCGAGGTGGGGGTTCTCGGGGTTGTTCCGGGACTAATCGGTCTGGTACAGGCCGCTGAAGCATTGAAATTCATTTTAAACATTGGGGATACGCTTATTGGAAGGTTTTTTGTTTACAACTGTCTCAAGGCCGATTTCAAAACATTTTTCGTTGATAGAAACCCTTCATGTCCCCTCTGTGGTGAAAACCCGACAATCAAGGGTTTATCATCCTTTTAAAACCCAACCCTCACCCCTACATTCACACCGTCGTCAATTATACCTATCACAACCCCTTTCCCTGTATACCCCAGATCCCACGCCCCTTTTAGATTTGCACTCACATTGGAATTTTTCATGGTTACATTTTTATCAAGCGAGTTAATGTATACAGTTATCTCTGATGGGGCTTCGTTTTGCAGATACCACTGTCCCGGAAAATAATAATAATCGGGATTTGACTTATTATACAAAAAATATGGGTCATTCGGCACGAAGGACGTCAAAGTCTGACCAAAAGCAACCACAGGAAAGAGTATTATTAAAAACCTAATATAATCTTCTTATTTAAGAATAAATTTTTATTGGATTTCATGATATTTTTCTTTTGATGCTTGAACATAGAGTATAGGCAGTCCGTTTTTCATCCCCCTATATCAAGATGAATTATCTCGACGCTGTCTCCTCCCTTTAGTACCCTATTGCTATAATCCTTTGCATGGACGAATCGTTTGTTTATTTCAATAATCAAATCAGATTTGAGAGGTTCTTCCAAAATCTCAAGTAAACGAGACACCGTTGTTCCTTCCAGCATTTCAGTCTCAATACCATCAACAATAATCTTCAATTTTCTCTCCTTAACTTTTTTAAAATCATAATTTGTATGGAATAGGAATTATCCATGCAGCAGTTTGCCATCAAAGCCTCATGTTGTTCATTGCCATGCATGCTATTTCCCTTTAAACACGGGTTTACGTTTTTCGATAAATGAACTTACCGCCTCCATATGGTCCTCTGTTTCGGAAAGGAGCGACATCTGAGATGAAATATAGTCGAGATGGGATTTGAGCGTGCTTGTCAGCCCTTGGTAAACAGCCCTCTTCATCATACGAACGGCAATTGGCGGTCTTCCGGCAATCTTTTCAGCAAGTTTCATGGTCTCTTTCATAAGGATTTCATGCGGCACAACACGGTTTACAATACCCATCTTCAGGGCTTCTTCAGGTGTCAGCACATCGCCGGTGAGCAGGAGTTCAAGGGCCTTTGACACCCCTGTCAGCCTGGGCAGAAAATATGCACCGCCATCGCCTGGAATTAGCCCCATCATAATGTATGACTCTGCAAGTTTTGCCCTGTCGGAACATACCCTGAGATCGCACATGATAGCCATATCCATCCCTGCGCCCATCGCTGCTCCATTGATCGCTGCAATAACCGGCTTGTCGAGGTCTTCGAGTGTCAATACTATCCGGTGGACTCCGTCCCATAAAAATCTTTTCATATCCCATGATTTAAGCTTCCCGTCAGCCATATCACGGATATCTCCGCCCGAACAGAATGTATCGCCTTTCCCCGTAACAACTATAACTCTTACATTATCGTCTGCCTTTGCCTTTTCAAGACATTCACGCCACAACTTTATCATCTCCGAACTGAATGCATTTTTCGCTTTAGGCCTGTTTAGCGTTATCACTGCAACATGACCTTTTACTTCATACAACACATGCTTTTCGACCATAACAGCTTATCCTCCGAAATCAATTAAAACATAAATTATCTCAAAAAATCTATTTTTTTGAAGGGATACGTAAAAGCATACGTTCAATAATCAACATACCTTTAGACAAATCGCCAAGATTTGCTGCACCGAGAAGGTATTGCTCGGATTTACGGAGCATCACGCCTTTATAAAACGAATCTATAAGGTAGATAAAGCTCTGCTTCGCCGTTGATATGTTTTATAGAGGTTGTCCGGGTCAAACATTTTTATTTTGCCGTCCAGTTGCCAATCTTTTGAAAAGCCTGGTATCGGCATCATCCTTATTACCGTTATATCTACAGGTTCGGCATAAACATTCACAAAAATAAACGAAAACAGTAATATAACATACAGGACATTGATGAGTCTTTTTATCTTGATGAAACTGGACAAGCTCAGGGTTTCGATATTTAACATTTGAATTTGTACAGGATTTGATTTCATCATGCAAAAAGCGTCCTTGCCCTCTGCATCTTGTCCGAAATATTAAGACCGTGTGCACAATGAGCAACACATTCTCCACAGTTGGAGCACGCCAGGGCGGATTCGCTCCGCCGCAATTCAAGGAAGCTATAAAAGATTATGATAAAGTGATTATGCTAAATCCGAGCATGAGTGTTGCTTATGCGGGTAGAGGCGCCAACTATGCGGCACTGAAAGATTATGAAAATGCTTCCAAAAACCTTAATGTTGCAATAGAGCTTAATCCGAATAATACCGATGCGCTATATAGCTTAGGTACTGTATATCTAAACACAGGAGACAAAGCAAAGGCATTGGAGAGCTATAAAGCCGCTGCCAGATTAGGCGATAAGGATGCTGTTGATTGGCTTAAAAAAGAAGGCGTCATTCTGGAAAAATAAAAATATATTTTCAAAGCATGTCGTTTTTCCTCTTCCATTTCCTGTGCGATACTATTGCAAACCTGTGGGCTTCGTCGCGCATTTTTACAATTTCTTTAAAAACTAACGATGATTTGGGTAGAACAAGCGGGTTTTTACGATTTGGGATGTAGATTAAATCCTCCATCCCCCTTCGTCTTTCACCTTTTGCAATGCTTATTATATCCCTATCTACAGCCTTATCTCGGAGCGCTTTTACAGCCGCAGAAAGCTGCCCCTTGCCTCCATCTATAATGAAAAGATCGGGTAAAGGACCGAGCTTCCCATCGGCAAGCCTCCTGTTCAAAACCTCGCTGATAGCAGCCACATCATCCATAGATGGTGCAGTCTTTATATGAAAAACCCTGTAGCCAGCCTTCTTCATTTTAAAGTCTTCAAAAACCACCATTACACCGGTGGGATTTGTGCCGTATAAATGTGATATGTCATATATTTCAATACGCTCAGGTTCCTTTTTTAAATGGAGCGTCCCCTTGAACGCCTCTTTCGGCTTGATGGATTCCGGTTCAAGAAGATTTTCAATGGCAAGTCCGAGCACCTCTTTCGAGATTTTATTTTCAGGCCCGTATATGTTCACAACATTGTGTCTTTTTTCCTTAAGGTATTTCTCAAGAAAGGCAATTTCGTCGATATTTTCAGAAAGTACGATCTCGTCTGGAATCGGCCTTGTACTATAATACTGAAACAAAAACGAAGATATGGCACCTTCGTAGTCAACCCTCATAAAAGATTCTTTAAAAAGCCTTCTTTTAAGCAGTACGCCCCTTCTAAAAACAAGTAAAACGATCTTTATACCCGTTTCCCCTTCGAGGAAGGCCCATACATCCCTGTCCTTTCCGAAATGCTCGTGTACACGTTGCTTTTCAACCATACCCTTTATGGCAAAATACCGCTCCTTCAGTTGACCAGCCTCTTCAAATCGCCAGTTTTTTGAGGCATCTTCAATTTTCATCTGAATATTTTTCAATAGTCTCTCGTTCCTTCCAGAAAGCAACTCTGTCAGTTCATTCACGATGTTTTTGTATTTCCCTTCATCCACATAGCCAGCACATGGACCAAGGCACTTACCCAACTCTTTGAGGATACACGCCCTGTTTCTCTTTTTAAATACCGTATCCTTGCACCTTCTAATAGGGTATATGGTTTGGACAAGCTTCATAACCTGCTTTACATCACGGGCGTGCGGATATGGACCAAAATACAAAGCCCCGTCTTCTTTGATATCCCTTGTAATGTAAAGGGCAGGAAATTTGTCATTCACTGTCAGCTTTAGCGAAATATACGTCTTGCCGTCTTTGAGATTTATATTGTATTTAGGCTTGTTTTCCTTTATTAGGTTGCTCTCCAGCAGAAATGCCTCTTTCTCGTTCACCGTTAGCACAATATCGATATCTTCAATATTATTAACAAGTCGGGCTGTTTTTGGATCCTTCCGTCCTTCACGGAAGTAGCTACTTACCCTGTCTTTGATATTTTTTGCTTTACCTATATATATAATGTTACGCTCTTTGTCGCGAAACATATATACACCTGATGATTCGGGTAAGGTGTTTATCTTTGAGTCATCCATAATGCTCAAGAATAACCTGTTACAAATTTTACTCTTAAATCAATAAGTTTGCCTTATACAATCGTGATGTTTTTCGGGCTTTCTGTAAATGAGTATAACGTAGCCACTGCTTCTGTAAAGTAAAACGTTACAAACTTATCGTCGTCAGCACCTTTTGGATAGATCTTTAGAAGATTGGGTGATTCCTCAAACGCCTGGATCTTTGCCTCGCGTGTTTCATCAAACGTTATCCTTCCTCTTGCCCTCAGCCATGAGGTTCCGTCGCCTCCCATAACAGAAATCTCAATATCAGGGTTTTGCAATAACTGCTTATAAACCTCTTTTGTCTTGTTTGTGCAAAAATAAAGCATGTTATTCCTTTTCATACTAAAACCAAAAGGTCTAACCCTTGCCTTGTTTCCATCCACCGTAGCGATATGAAAAACAGGGTTTGCTTTTAAAAAATCATACACACTATTCATGTAAACCTCCCATTAATTAAATATTAATTGTGATCAGATGTTCGCAATTTGACATTTTTGATTTATCATTTAGCAATATCGATACTCTGATTATTTGCTATGTTTAAGCTCAAATCTGGTATCTCCTGCGCGGGTCAAAGAGATCTCTCAGACCCTCTCCAAGCAGATTATATCCCATCACTGTTAAAAAAATTGCAAGCCCTGGGTAGAGGCTTAACCACCATGCAACCTCGATATTGTCTTTAGCCTGCGTGAGAATATTACCCCAACTTGCCGTTGGCGGCTGAACCCCGATACCGAGGAAACTCAGAGCAGATTCTGTAAGTATTGCACCTCCTATTCCAAGCGTTGCAATTACATAAATTGGAGAGAGTGCATTCGGAAGAACGTGCTTGAAGATTATTCTAAATTCAGAAAAACCCATAGCCTTTGCTGCCATAACATATTCCTTGTTTTTGATGCTTAAAATTTCAGCCCTGACAAGTCTTGCAATACCCATCCAACCGGTCATACCTATTACTATCATAATGTTCCAAATACTCGGTTCTAAAAGAGCAATTACAGCGAGGATTAAAAAAAAAGTGGGAAAACACATCATCAAATCGACGAACCTCATAATTAGTTCATCAATAATACCCCCATAATATCCAGAGATTGCACCCATTATAATCCCAATAATTACTGCAATGCCGACAGATACAAAACCAACGAGCAAAGAAATCCTACTCCCGTAAACAACCCTTGCAAAGACATCCCTGCCAAGCGTATCCGTTCCAAAGGGATGAGACAGCGAAGGAGATGAAAGCACATTCTTCAAATCAGGCTTTACAGGATTATGAATAGATATGAAAGGTGCAAAGATGGCGCATACAAACATTGGAATCAAAATAACCAACCCTGCCATTGCCAGATTGTGTTTGCGTACTCTTCTCAATAGATCCATCAATTCTCAAAAACACCTTTCTCTGCACAAATCGGTTCGAAACATATACAATCTAACATCAGTTCGTAAGAAAATCTATTCAAAATAGTTTGTTTATATTTTTCCAATATGTGTTACACTTTTAAAACAGATAAATCAATACAGCATCAGGAAAAACAGTGGGAATTTTAAACACATTATTTCGGCATACCACAAGAAAACGATTTTCAGCTTGGCAGATCGAACTCACCACACTTTGTCCTCTTCAATGTACCATGTGCATCAAAGATGAATACAGCAATTGGAAACGGAAGTCTATGGTTGTTGACGATTTTAAAAAGATTGTGCCTTACATGAAAGATGTAGAGAACGTGGTGCTTGAAGGGTGGGGCGAATCGTTGATGCACAAAGACTTGATACAATGTATCCATCTTGTAAAAAAAGAAGGATCACGAGTTGGTTTTGTGACGAGCGGTTCAGGTTTAAACGACAGATACATAGCAAAACTTTTGGAAACAAACCTTGATTTCATTGGATTTTCTTTATCTGGCGCTACACCGGAAACACATAACGCTATCAGGGTAAATTCCGATTTCAATACGCTAATCAATTCTATCATTACGCTTAAAAAACTTAGCAGCGAATCCACCCCGCCAAACATGATAAAGATGCACATTGTTTACCTTATGTTGAAAGAAAATATCGGTGAATTATCTTTACTTTTAGAACTTGCAAGCAAAATAGGTATTGAAGAGATAATACTTTTGAACATCGTTCAGGTTTCAAATCAATCACAGTATGATAGAAGGGTTTTTGACTGCAACAGCAAAACAAGATATAAAGAGTTGATAAAACAGTTCATCGAACTTGCCGGAAAGGCAAACATAAAAGTCGCCTTACCCAATCTGTCGCCGAGCGAAGTGCCGGTCTGCACCGAAAATCCTCTAAACAACATCTACATATCTGTTGATGGAGAGGTTTCGCCATGCGTATATCTCAATCCCCCTGTATTATCTCCATTCAAAAGGATTTTCTGTGGAGAAGAATTCAACGTCAAAAAGGTGTCCTTCGGCAACATATTTGATGAACCTTTTGAATCGATATGGAATAAAAAGGAATATACGGATTTTAGAGGTTTGTTTTACCGGAGGAGAAAATGTTTTACAGATATTTACCAATCTTTTCTCGAAATGAAAAAACCCGAAAAAACAGATTTTCCGCAGCCGCCCTTCCCTTGCAGGACATGCCACAAGATACTCGGGTTTTAAAAAAAGGTGCAGACAGGATATATATTGTCTGCACCTTTATAAACTAAACTTACCCTTAGAACTTAGGTACAGGGAAAAGTATACCACCGAAAATCAGGTATGCAAAGATAAGCGTCCAGATTACATTAAAGCCCTGTGCAATGATAAATACCGCTGCTGGCTTTCCACCGCCCATCGAAACAAGTTCTTTGAATTTTGTATCAAGACCTATGCACAAAAATGCAAGTGTAAACCACCAACCCCTGATACCAGCGGTAATGCCAGTTACCGCCTTCGCTGACGCCTCAGGCATTAGGAAGGAAAAGACAATCGATGCAACGATAAAACCTACAACAAATTTCGGGAATCTAAACCAAATCTCCATAGCACTCGGTTTTTCGCCTGTCGTCTGTCCTTTAAAAGTAAACCATATTGCAAGCAGAAAGGCAGCAGCACCAATCAAAACATTCTGTGCCATCTTCACAACCACAGCAACCGCCATCGCTGCATCCCCAGCAATTGCGCCAGCAGCAACAACAGCCCCCGTTGTATCAATGGTACCACCTATCCATGCACCCGCTACTGCAGCAGACATACCTACTGCCTTTGCAATGAGTGGCTGAAAAATTAGCATGGGGATTGCGCATAGAAGAACAAGCGATATCGTATGACTTATCTTCTTCTGATCCCCCTTTACCGCCCCACCAGCAGCAATTGCAGCCGAAACACCGCATATAGAAACCGCTGAACCAAGTATGGATGCAAATTCATCATCGAGACCAATTTTCCTTGCCACCCACATGGTAACATAAAAAACAGCCCCTATAACAATAATCGATTGAACCATACCATACGCACCCACTTTAGCTATCGTTGTAAACAACACTTCAGCGCCAAGTAATACCAACCCGATCTTTATAAAGAATTCTGTTTTCACAGCAGTTTTCAACCAATCCGGCACACCTATAGTATTACTTACAAGTAGACCGAATAACAACGCCCAGAAAACCACCTCAAGACCATAATAAGATAATGTTGTATTCCCTGCTACAAAAAACGATATTGCGGATAGTATGAAAATGATTGGAAAACCAAGTGTAAACTTTCCAACAGGCATACCCATAAAAGCCATACCGATCAAACCGAGTATCCATAGCCCTATCAGTAGATAAAGTGCATTTAGAAGATTGGCACCTGACATAATCTTTTCAATAGTCGAACCTGCGTCTCTTTTTATATCTTTTCCAAGCTTATCCGCCTTTTTTCCAATGTCTTTATTTTTTGCATCCTTGGCTGATTTCTCAAGTTTGCCAGCAGCATCACCTATTGCCTTTCTGTCCTTAGACTCAAGCGCTGTCTTCAAGGCAACAGCCTGAGCCTGTATGCCCTTCTCGTCCTTCGCCTCCGCATCCTTTCCCAGTGATTCCACCTTTTTGTTAAACCCAGCGAACTTTTCTCCGAAGGCTCCGTCCGTCATCCATCTCCATGAAGGAAGCTTAAAGGTAACGCCTGCCATAAATACAATGAGAATAAGAAAACCTATCCAGACAGACATCCAGTCATCCTTTTTCCATAGAGTTGTCCAATCAATAGCCTGCCTTTCACCCATTTTGACCCCCTTTTGCGTGTATTTTTCTTTTGCAAAACTAAAATAACGTCTGTTTCATTTTATTAGCTCACATATACATACTTGTCAACAAGGTTTTATTATTCGTTATCAAAAAAAATGGCTTCCAGTTTTATCTGGAAGCCATTCCAAAACAGGCAATTTTATTATAATTAACTGCCTATATTAAACATTTTCGTAAGAAAAAGCGTAAGTCTAGGAAACGCAAGGTATTAAATCGCCGCAAACACTTTTTCAGAGCCTATAAAGTCAATCTCGTACCCTGCAAATGTGAATAAACATACTCCCAAAACTCTTGGAATGTTAAGCCAAAACATTTTGTCTTAGGTTTGAATTTCAAGGTGAAAAAACAACGCAGATATGCCCTTTCAGTCTCAAAAATAACCTATTCTGTTTCGCCAATCCGCTTCAATATTTTTGTCGAAGAAATTCTCCAGCTTTGAAAGAAGCCTTCTCCAACCCGATGAAAAATCGTATTGCAGTACATCCTCAAGAAAGGGTACTATCTCTCCAAGTTTGTCCTTTGGGAGATATCCATGCGCCTTCATCTGATATGATTTTTGCAATGCATCGGCATTTAGTGCTTGGGCAGTCAGCATCACTACTTTCAACCCTTTTTTAACACCGAACTCCAGAAGATCAAAACCCCTCACGCCCATAATATCGAGTATTACAATATCATAAGTATTGTTTTTCAACTTCTCCATGGCTTGTTCGTAGGTTACAGCCTTATCAAAACTACAACTCTGACACGCATCCTTAATCTCTTCCTCTAAAACGCCAAGGATATCGGGTTCATCATCCACTGCCAAAATACTTTTACCTTCAAGTAAACTTTTCATGGTGATCTCCTCATCTTTAAAATTATTCTTTTAAAACCTTTTTTTCCCAAAAAGTCAAGCAAAAGCTAAAGACATCATCTTTTCAGAATTTAAGAGATGGAACATAGATAAATATGAAACAGGACTGTTGATTATTACAGTTCTATTCAGATATCCTACAAGTATTTCATTTTGACTTAATTACTTGCAAAATCATATTAATACGTTATATTAGATAACAAGGTTATTCTTTAATTTATGTATGCCAGAGGAGGCTTATATGGAGTATTCCGAATTTGTAATGGATCATTTCAGAAATCCTCGCAATAAGGGTGTAATAAAAAATCCTGATGGTGTTGGCGAGGTAGGTAACCCGATCTGCGGCGATGTAATGAAAATCATGATAAAGGTCAAAGACGAAAAGATTTCTGATATTAAATTTAAAACTTTTGGATGTGGGGCAGCAATTGCAGTTTCAAGCATAGTAACAGACATGGCAAAAGGGAAAACACTTGAGGAAGCAATGAAAATCACAAACCAAAAGGTTGCGGAAACACTCGGTGAGTTACCGAAAAATGAACTGCATTGTGCAAACCTCGGTGCAGACGCCCTTCATATGGCTATAATAGATTACTACAACAGATTAGCAGGAAAACAAAAGGATGCGTCCAAAGAAAAGGTCGATTATATTGGCAAAAGAAAGGGTAAATGTTATTGCCCATATTGTGATTCAGTCTTGCTTAGCGAAACACTTTTTTGTTCAAAGTGCGGTAAATCCATTACTGGCCAGAACAAATAACCTATTATTATGCTTTTATTAAATTTCCAGACAAGGGGTAAAATCAATGAACACGATCTATTTTGACCATATATCTGCAACACCACTCCATCCTTTAGTAAAGGAAACGATGATCAATTTCATACAGAACAACAACTTTGGAAACCCGCTAAGCCAGCATCATATAGGCGATGCCGCTGTCGAGGCATTAGAGACTGCTCGCCGCCAAGTAGCACAGTTAATCAATGCTAAACCCGATGAGATCGTGTTTACATCAAACGGTACAGAATCGATAAATCATGCAATCAAAGGTGTTGCATTCGCAAAGTTCAAAAAGGGGAAACACATAATCACCACGAACATAGAACACCAATCAGCAGCAAGAACCCTAAGGGTACTGATGCGTTTTGGTTATCAGGTCACTACCGTTCCTGTCGACAGACATGGGCTTGTCAACCCAAATGATGTTGAAAAGGCAATTACGGAAAATACTATACTTGTGTCCATCATGCACGCAAATAATGAAATAGGGACAATAGAACCAATCGCCGAAATAGGTAAGATTACAAAGGCAAAGAACGTATTATTTCATACAGATGCTGTTGCATCAGGGGGAAATATTTCTATAGACGTTGACGAACTTGGTGTTGACCTGTTGAGTATTGCAGCTAACCAGTTCTATGGACCATCAGGCGCAGGTGCACTATATATAAGACAAAAAACAGAAATATTTCCGCTTATTGACGGCGGAACACAGGAGGGTAACAGGCGTGCCGGTACGCAAAACATAATCGGCATTGCAGGTATGGGAAAAGCCGCTGAGCTTGCCCGAATCGAGATGCCCCAGCGCATAGAGCATCTATCGAAACTGAGAAAGGCATTTATCGAAAGATTGAACACCCTTGAAGATATCCACATTAACGGACATCCCGTACTTACATTGCCTGGGCTTGTGTCCGTTTCAGTTGAATACGTGGAGGGAGAATCAATAATGATAATGCTCGAAGGTGACGGTGTCTGTGTATCCACCCGCTCCGCATGTGCATCAGGTTCTTTGAGGGCATCACACGTACTAACAGCTACCGGCTGTGATTATGTCACGGCACAAGGAACGATTATATTCTCTTTTGGTATAGGAAACACCCTCGAGGACATCGACAAGGCATTTACATCGTTTCAAAAGAGTATTGCATTCCTCAGGAGTATGTCACCACTTTATAAAAAGAAATGATAAAAGTAGCGGTTGTTTACATGCCACAGCAACTGCCTGGACTACCGCACGAATTGGGCACCCCGCAACAGCCAGCCGGTACGCTCGATCCAACACTGCGCGCTGAACCTGTCGTGTTGTGTGCTGAAAGCAATTTCTCGAGTTTTTGACCGTTGCATGATTTACAGTGCAGGTCGTCATCTTTACCGAATACGATAAATTCGCTTATATTGCCGCAATCCTTACATTTATATTCAAATATAGGCATACCAACCTCCTGTTTATAATAATGCTTTATCATTTATATCTTTTAATAACATCCATATTCTGGCTTTCATATTTAGCACTACCCAATGCCTTTTAGTTTTTTCTTAACATTGCGTTTTAATGACCACAACCGCCCTGGTGGCCGCTGCAAGCGTTGAAAATCGATAATTCGGGAAGTTTGTTTTCTTTGAAAAGCAAAAGGTTTTCTTTAATTGTGCCACCGACAGCCCCGTAAACCTTTATCCCTGCGGCATTCAATCCTCTTATTGCACCAGCACCTATGCCGCCTACAACCACAGCGTCAACACCCCGTCCACCAATAGCCGCTATAGGGTTGCATGCACCGTGGGCATGATTTAAATCCCTGTTGTTGACAGCAACGGCTGTCTGGGATTCCGTATCAAAAACAACAAATGTCGGGGCAGAGCCAAAATGCCCATAGATGTTGCTCTCTACCCCTCTATCCTCCTTAACTGCAAAGCATACCTTCATTAAAATCCTCCGATATTGTTTATATTTTATCTAAAACAACTCTACCAACAAGCTCAATCTTGATTGCCTTACCATTAAGAATGGCATCCGTAATCTTTCTCCGTGCACTTTCAAGAATCCGCCCAAAAGTCGCCCTCGATATGTTCATCTGTCCCGCTGTCCGCTCATGGTATAGCCCCTCAAAATCTGCAAGACGGATCGTCTCTAATTCATCAAGATTCAACAAAACATTCTCAAGCTGAGCGATTGGTATGCCCTGTGGCTTAAAAGACAAAGCATTGGGTTTACAACTAATACACCTGCACTTTTTGGTCGAGTCACATTACATTTTAAACACATACTCTTAATAAATCAAGTCAGGCCCAGAGTAATTCTTATATACCGGTATCGATCTGTCAAGAATTACTGAAAAGATTTATACTAAGGCTCCACATACCTGAGTCTGCGTAGCTTGACAATGACATAAACCTCTTTTCCTACACCGAGGTTCATCTCATCAAATGTGCTTTTTTGAAGTTCTGTAAGCATATTGTTGCTACCAATTGCAACACGCACACGCACAGTGGAGTTAACGGGTAATATTTCAGTGATGATGCCTTTATAGCGGTTCAGCGCAGGTCCAGGTGGTTTTGTATCTGATATATATATATCATGAGGTGGGATTGCAAGTTTTTTTATGCTACTACCCTCATATGGAAGTATTATACTCATATCGCCCGAAACAACTTCCACAAGGCCTATAGAAAGGATATTACAGTAATCACAATTTAATATGTTTGGCATACCTATAAACTCAGAGACTATATCAGTCCTTGGACTGAAAAATATATCATTCGGTGCTGATAATTGCTCAATCTGTCCTTTATGGATGATGGCTATCCTGTCCGCCATCTCCTCGGCCCCAAGAAGATCATGTACAACAAATACAGATGTTATCTCAAGTCTTTTCAGAAGGGCACACAACTCCGTCCTAAGATATTTAGATGTTTGGGGGTCAAGGCCTGACATAGGCTCATCAAGTAACAATATTTTCTGGAAAGGTGCTAAAGCCCTGGCAATAGCCACTCTCTGCTTCTCGCCACCACTTAAATTACAGGTATGCCTTTCTCTCAATCCTCCAATGTGAAGCGCATCGAGCAGTGCTTCAACCCTCTTTTTAATGACCTTTTCAGGATATCCCTGAACATTCAGCCCATAAGCAATATTTGAATATACGTTCAAATGAGGAAAAAGCGCCAGGTCTTGAAAAAGATATCCCACCCCCCTTTTATGTGGAGGAATATCATCCATCTTTTTGTCATCGAAAAAGATCTCGCCTCTGTAGTCCGTCAGACCCGCCATGATATTAAGCAATGTGGACTTGCCTGCCCCGTTTGGCCCGACAAGTACAAGAAGCTCTTTATCCATGATCTCAAGGTTCACATCTTTGAGAATGTTTTTACTGATATGTCTCAATACTATTTTAGGCATGTTTCTTAATTCAAAAATATCAATGATTCTAAATTCAACATTAAACACATAGCTATGGGAAAAAGGACTTAAAATCAAACATACGGCGTTTTTGAAGTAAAAAGCCGAACAACATAGAGAATACTCAAGCCTATCCCAATCAATATAAGTACAAGAACAACCGTACCTTCAATATCAGCACTTGCAAGCCTCATAAAAATAGCAACCGGAATGGTTTCAGTCTTCATTGCCATTGAACCGGCTATTGTAATAGTAGCACCGAACTCTCCAAGCGCTTTTGCCCAGGTAAGGATAGATGCTGCAATAATACCATTTTTGCTCAACGGTAGCGTTACATTAAAAAATGTTTTTGAAGGGGATGCACCGAGTGTTTTCGCCACCTCCTCGTATCTCTGTGGAATTTCATCCATAGCAGCCTTTACAAGTCTTGTTGCTATACCAGCCGTAGTAATAAATTGTGCGAGGAGTATCCCGTAAACCGTAAATACAAACTGTAAACCATTGCTCTGTATGGTCATACCGTATGGAGTGTTAAAGAAGATAAGCACCATAGCACCGAGCGCAACAGGAGAGACAATCATGGGTAACTCAAGAATCGTATCGACAAGCTTCTTTCCAAAAAAGCTGTATCTCGACAGTGCATATGCCGAAGGAACAGCGAAAAACATAGAGAAAACAGTAGCGACAGTCGCAGTCGCAATGCTTAGACGTATGGAAAACAAAGTTCTTTCTGAAAAAAATATTTCAAAAAAAAGTGATCCCTTATAAAAATAAAGAAGAGAAAGAATCAAGACCCCATACAAACAAAATGTGACTAAACTGAATGTTATTGCAATACGTTTGAAACTCATCCATTATCTCTTGATCCAGTTTTTTGGCACTTCATATTCACCACCAATAGGTTTTTTCTGGCCAATCCAAGACTGTGCCTCTTCGGGGCTCATAAAATAATTATAATGCCTGAATATCTTTTTCCCATTTTCTGAAAGCACAAAGTCAATGAATTTTTGTGCAAGCACACGATTTGAAGTAAATTTTGATACAGCGATTGGTATGTATCCAACCCTGATGATTTCATGCCTCTTAAGCGGAATAGTTTCTATTCTTTCAGGATCCCAATATTGGAATACCCTCCAACCTATGACTGCATCGACTGTTTTTAATGAAACTGCGGTAGCTGTTTTCTCACAACTTTCTGTAAAATTCACAAGATTTTTTAAAAATGCTGTTTTTTGTGCACTATTCAGATTACGTTCTATAATCTCAACGGCATATAACCCAACGCATACGCCTTCAGGGTTCGCTATTGCAACACGCACACCTGGTCTGGATAAATCGGCAAGTGACTTTATCCCTTTTGGATTGCCCTTCTGAACGTTAATTGCAGGAACGAGATAAGCAACATATTTTTCCGTTTCTTGGATTATATCCCCCCTTTTTTTAGCAATTTCCATATAATCTGAAGAACCAGGAAAATAAATATCACCTTTTTTCGCCAGTGTCATCTGCGAAAGAACAAACCCTGAACCGCCAAAAGTGACATTAACCTTAACTCCGGTTTTCTTTTCGAACGCCTTTACAACCTCTTCCGTCGCTGGTTTGCTTGCAGCACCGGCAAACACAAGAAGTTCCTCAGCATTGGATTTATCGACTAACCATATTAAACAAAGCGAAAAACAGCATAAAAATATTAACATACTTTTAAACAAAATAAAGTCCTTTTTGCGTTGTTAAAGTTTTTCGTTATGTAACATGTTATATAACGTATGTAAACTGTTTTTTTCTCATTTAATTTATACAACCCACAACGATAGCAATAAAATATTATTTATCCGAAGTGTTTACGATATATCTCTTCAACTGCAATATGAATATCTTCTTTAAACTGTTCGTATTTATTCATAAATACCTTTCCTGAATCTGTAAGATTCGAGCCACCACCAGATGCGCCCCCCACCCTTCTTTCTATTATATTGAACCCGAGCCTCTTTTCGCACGCATTAATTATATTCCACGCCTTCTGATAGGACATCTCCATTCCCAAAGCCGCCTGATGCAATGAACCAGTCTTTTCTATCCCTTTTAGTAGAAGATACGGGCCATCACCAAACGCCTTTCCCTCATTTTCAAACCATATCTTATAGACCACCTTCATTTGCTCAACTCCTTAATTTTCTAAAAGATCATTGTAATCAAGAGATATTGCCTTGTCAATCAACTTATTCAAACACGCATAAGATACTGTATCTCTATCTATCCAATAAAAAAATCAGACATAATCCTTCAAAACTCTTTTAGATGCCATAACCATTTAATATGGTTTTGAAGCAAATCTTTTTTTAATAACTTCACCTTGACAAATCTTTATTCTGAATATATATTCATTATCATGTGTACAACAAATTGTTATTATTCAATAAAGGATTTTTGAATGCCAAGAAAGAGATGCAAAAGTAACATAGGATTTCTTCCTCATGTAACATATTTTAAGCCAGCAGGCATGAGGATGACAGAGATAGAGGAAGTTATACTTCAACACGATGAACTTGAGGCAATAAGACTTAAAGATTTGCTCGGCACACCCCAGGAAGAAGCAGCAAAACAGATGAATGTATCCCAGCCGACCTTTCACCGTCTCCTTTTGTCTGCGCATGAAAAGATAGCTCATGCAATTATAAACGGCAAGGCACTCAGGATAGAAGGTGGAAACGTTAATATTAATGAAACCTTTATACCACCGTGCGGTTGGCGTCACATATGCAAGCATGGATGGAAAGAAAAAACTGTTTTTGATAAAGAAAATATACGTTCAAAAAAACAAGGAGGCACAATGAAAATCGCTATAACAAGTGTTGAAGGGACGCTCGAAGGGGCAGTAGATGAACGCTTCGGGAGAAGTAGAAATCTCATTATCTATGACATAGACACAAAAAGCCATGAAGTCATTGACAATGAAAAAAACATGAGTTCTCCGGAAGGGGCAGGCATACAAAGTGCACAGAATGTAGTTAAAGCTGGCGTAGGCGCTGTAATCAGTGGGCATCTCGGACCTAATGCCTTTCGCGTGCTTCAGGCGGCTGGTATCGATGTGTATACCGCATCCAATATGACCGTAAACCAGGCAATACAAGCATATGAACAAGGAAAACTTGTAAAAATTACAGGCCCTGATGTCAGCGGTCACTGGTAAAAATAGCTCTATTTATCGATTGAGTTAATTAAGGAGGTAATAATTATGCCAAGAAGAGATGGAACAGGACCAACAGGGAATGGACCAATGACAGGCAACAAGGGAATGGGTCGTGGCGCAGACGGTAAATCTGGAAGGGGCAGGATGGGAGGAAAAGGACTTGGGCCAGCAGGTGAGTGCGTATGTCCTCAGTGCGGAGAAAAGACACCTCATCAACGCGGGATACCTTGCTACGAACAAAAATGTCCAAAATGCAATACACCCATGACGAGGTTATAAAGGATATGACAGATATGAACATAGCCTTTGCAAGCGGTAAGGGTGGTACAGGCAAGACCACGATATCGGTAAACTTGGCTTATCTTCTCGCACTTTCAAAACAAAAGATACAGTATCTGGATTGTGATGTGGAAGAGCCTAATGGACATATATTCTTAAAACCCGATATTCTTGACAAAACCACTTCAGAGATAATGGTTCCTCTAATTGACAACGTTAAGTGCACCCGATGCGGCATGTGTAGCGATAAATGTCAGTTTAATGCACTTGCTACGCTGCCGTCGGATGTACTTGTTTTTCCTGAATTATGCCACGGCTGTGGATTATGTGTCCACATTTGTCCGGAAAAGGCAATAAGCGAAGGAAAACGAGAGATTGGTCGGATTGAAAAAGGCATTGCAATTCAGGACATTGATTTTGTTCACGGAATTCTGAATGTCGGAGAACCGATGGCAGTACCTCTTATACAGGAGGTGAAACACCAGTATAAAAGAGATTATATACGTATAATCGATGCGCCTCCAGGCACCTCATGTCCTGTAGTTAAAACGATTTCAGATGCGGATGTTGTTGTCATAGTGACAGAGCCAACCCCTTTCGGGCTACACGACCTTCAAATAGCTGTCTCAGTAGCCAAAAATTTGAAAAAACCTATCGGCATTGTTATCAACAGAGATAACGGTAAATTTCCACTTCTTGAAACATATCTTTTCGAAAACAAGCTGCCTGTACTTATGGTGCTGCCGGAAGATTTGGAGATCGCAAAACATTATTCTACAGGAAATATCATCTTGAAAACCATTCCAAGCTATACAGAAAAGTTTAAAGAACTTGCTGTCAATATTGAAAAATTGCTTGATACATCAAAAGGCAGGTGGTAAGATGGCACACATAAAAGAAATGGTAATTATAAGCGGCAAGGGCGGCACAGGAAAAACCTCTTTAGCGGGTGCGCTTTCCACTCTATTCAAGGATAAGATAATCGCAGATTGTGATGTAGATGCCGCCAACCTCCATTTAATCCTTAAACCAGAACAAATACTTGAGACAAAAGAATTTACAGGGGGCAAGAAGGCAAATATTGACCCGAATCGTTGCACAAAGTGCGGTGTTTGCAGAGATGTATGTCGTTTCGATGCAATATCCGAAGATTTTGTAATCGATTCTTTTTCCTGTGAAGGGTGCGGAGCCTGTTATTTTTTGTGTCCATCAACGGCAATAGATTTTTCTACTCAACTCGCAGGACATTATTTTATCTGTAACACATCCAAAAATGGACGTTTTGTCTATGCAGAATTGCTTCCTGGTGAAGATAACTCTGGAAAACTTGTTGCAGCAGTTAGAAACGAAGCACGCGAAGAAGCTATGAAAGTCGGTGCAGGTTTTATTCTCATTGATGGTCCTCCTGGTATCGGCTGTCCGGTTATTTCGTCTATTACAGGCACCCACCTTGCTATAGTCGTAACAGAACCAACCCCATCAGGCATCCATGATCTGAAGCGCATCGTTGAACTTGCACGGCATTTTCAGATTAAAACCGCAGTTGTTTTAAATAAAAGTGATATCAATCCGTTGTACACAGAGGAAATTAAACAATATTGTAATGAAAACGATCTCGCCTTTATTGGAGAGATTCCATACGAAACATCCTTTACTAAGGCGCAGAAAGAAGGAATGACAATCCTCGATTTTGCCCCTGACTGCAAAGCAAGTTTGGCAATAAAGTCAATCTATAAAAAAATACTAAACATTTTGGAGGAAGTATGAGTTGTGAAGAACCAATTGATGAATTAACCCTAAAAAAGAGACTTGAAAAGATCGGTACTGCATTTATCGTCCTTTCCGGAAAAGGCGGAGTAGGCAAAAGTACTGTTGCGGCTAATCTTGCATTGAGTCTTTTTTTCCGTGGATTAAGGGTTGGCATTCTCGATGTTGATATCCACGGACCAAGCATACCTAAATTGCTTGGGCTATCAGGAATGCGAGTAGGTGTATCGGGTGAGGAAATCATACCTATTGAACTCCACGGTCAGATTAAAGTCGTCTCAATGGGGTTACTTCTCAGCGGTAATGAACAGGCTGTTATCTGGAGAGGACCGATGAAGGCGAACGTGATTCGTCAATTTCTGCAAAACGTTGCCTGGGGAGATTTGGATGCGCTTGTAGTCGACTGCCCTCCTGGAACAGGTGACGAATCGCTCTCCATTGCACAACTTTTGGGCGAAAAGGGCAGTGCAATCATTGTTACAACCCCACAGCAGATGGCGACGATCGATGTTGAAAAATGTATTACATTCTGCCAACAGCTTAAACTCCCTATCGCAGGGATTATTGAAAACATGAGTGGTTTTGTATGTCCAGAATGTGGTAAGGAAGTAGATATATTCTCTACCGGTGGCGGCGAAAAACTGGCAAAGGACTACAATGTACCATTTCTTGGCCGTATCCCGATTGACCCTGACATCGTTAAAAGCGGTGACGAAGAACGGCCTTACATGTATTTTTATTCAAAGACGAAGACCGCTCAAAAATTCGATGAGATAGTCGAACATATTGTACATTTCAAGAAAAATGAACAGACCCCACATAAAACCGACGTTGAAAATGAAATACATGTGGTACCTTCTTCAAAGGATAAAAAGAACGGGGAAGATATTTCTCTACCAGACAAGGCATCAAAAAAGGAGGACATCATGAAATTTGCCGTACCAACATATCAGGGAAAGCTTTGCGCCCATTTTGGCCATTGTGAGGCATTCGCGCTCATTGACGCCAATAAAGAAGGCACAATTACAAATGAGACATATGTAACACCTCCCCCGCACGAACCAGGACTTTTACCTCCATGGCTTGCACAACAGGGCGTTGACTGCGTAATTGCAGGCGGTATGGGCAGTCGTGCCCAGCAATTGTTCGCGCAGCAGGGTATCAAGGTAATTACAGGTGCACAGAACGAAGACCCAAGGGAGGCTGTAATACAATACCTGAAAGGAACACTTGAAACTGGCGCAAATACATGCGATCATTGATAAAGATATTAGCGGTAAATTTTTTCAAATAGATTGAATTTTTTGTATATTCAAAGATAGAATGTCTTATGAGAAGATAAACTTTACGAAATATGTCTTTTACAGGAGGTAATTTGTCTCGACACAATGACATCGCCATCTTAGACGAGGTAAGGATTAAATTCAAAAAGGTAGTCGATAAACACGATCTTCCCGGTTCACCTGTTGCTGTTTTTGTAAAAACTTTATCCCCCGAAGAAGCAATAGGAACACCGGGAAGAAGAGATTTCCCTATTGTTATTGGTAAAGAAAGGGTTGTTGAGGCAGAGTTTC
>Ga0116185_1000384_pt1 | contig 54108 bp, 58 predicted proteins | sample AD_JPNNA7_MetaG_FD_89754 | JGI IMG/M metagenome (GOLD analysis project Ga0116185, IMG submission 89754) | Active sludge microbial communities of municipal wastewater-treating anaerobic digesters from Japan - AD_JPNNA7_MetaG | ecosystem: Engineered > Bioreactor > Anaerobic > Digestate | place...
AAAATGTTATATGAACAATCCCATTTAGCTCAATAAAGACAGTCATAAGGAAGAATTTTTAAGAAATAATTATTTGTCCGTTAAATTATCTTTGTTTTTGTCTCCTATATCGGATTTGAGATTGTCGTCAAATTATAATTTTTTTAAAAATTATTTTCAATTTGTAGATGATACTGTTATATTTATTACAAGCAAATCCGATTAAATGTTAGGATAGTAAATATCTTAAGTAAACCTGGTAGTAAAATTATTTATACGTTATACAACCATTCAGATTTATCTTCGTCGGATTTAAAAAAATCATCTATTAGATTTTGTTTTAATAATTTTTCTGATTTTGAATATCTGTTAAAAATACCTGAATTAAAAATTTTGTTTTGTCAATAAGATATGGACACAATTGGACTCAGAAATAAATTATAACTCTGAAAACTATTAATCATAATTTATAATATTATATTTTTTATAAGAGAGGAGCTGATTAATTGAAAGAAGTAATGGATTATATAGAGAATAATCGTGAGAGATACATAGATGAACTTAAAGATTTCTTAAAAATTCCAAGCATCAGTACACTGCCTGAAAATAATGATGATATGCAGACTGCTGCAAAATTTGTTGCTGATAAGCTGCAGGCAGCAGGTTTAAACAGGGTGGAAATATTCCAGACAGAAGGACATCCTTTGGTTTACGGCGAATGGCTTGGTGCGCCGGGAAAGCCAACAGTGCTTGTTTACGGACATTATGATGTTCAACCTGTTGATCCTATCGAATTGTGGACATCACCACCATTTGAACCAACGATTGTTGGCGATAATATTTTTGCAAGAGGTGCAACTGATGATAAAGGACAGGTGTTTATGCATTTAAAAAGTGTTGAAGCTTTTTTCAAAACACACGGCAGTCTTCCGCTAAACATTAAGTTCTTAATTGAAGGCGAAGAAGAGATTGGCAGTACAAATCTTTCAAAATTTCTTATTGAAAATTCTGATCTGTTAAAGTGTGATGCAGTTTTAATTTCCGACACAGCACTTTTTGCGCCCGGAGTTCCTACAATTACTTACGGTTTGCGCGGTTTGTGTTATATGGAAGTTGAAGTTACAGGACCTTCAAGAGATTTACATTCAGGAACTTTTGGCGGCGGTGTTCCGAATCCGATTAATGTTTTAGCTAAAATGATTTCACAGCTTATTGATAAAGATGGGAAAATAAAAGTTGCTGGATTTTATGATGATGTATTAAAACTTTCAAAACAGGAAAGAGAAAATTTTAAAGTATTAAAGTTCTCTGAAAAAAAATGGGGTACTGCAATCGGATTAAAATATCTTACCGGCGAAAAAGGATATACCACACTTGAAAGAATCTGGGCACGACCGACTTTGGATTGTAATGGTATCTGGGGCGGTTTTACAGGGCAGGGTGCTAAAACTGTAATCCCATCAAAAGCAACAGCCAAGATCAGTATGAGATTAGTTCCTCATCAGGATCCAAACAAAATTGCTAAACTCTTTGAGAAACATATCAAGAAGATAGCTCCCAAAGAAGTAAAAGTTAAAGTAACTTCATTGCACGGAGGTTATCCTGTTATTACTCCATTGGAAGATAAAGCTACAAAAGCAGGAGCTAAAGCAATGCAGCTTGCATTTAGTAAAAAAACTGTGTTTATGAGAGAAGGCGGATCAATTCCGATTGTAGTTGAATTTGCTAATACACTTAAAGCATCGCCGGTTCTTATGGGATTAGGACTGAATACTGAAAATCTGCATTCGCCAAATGAACATTTCAATCTGAACCATTTTCAACTTGGAATAAAAAGTTCCGCATATTTCTTTAAGGAATACGCCCAATAATTGTTTTATTCTAAGATAATTCTAAAAATAAAATAAATAAGAAGCCCTGAAATCTGTTTTAATAGAGATTTTCAGGGCTTGTTTATTTTAAAAGAGGCATAAATATTGATATCATCTTAAGTGATGCTGAAACATATTAAACTATCATCGTTAATTTATCCGTTGATTCTTTTAATACTTTTACTCCTGTTAAGCTGTGAACACAAACAAGCTAAACAGGAGGAAGTTAATTATAAAGAACAAGCTGCTTATGATTTAAGCAAGGATGCAGATATCCAACGGTATAATCTTGATGTGATGAAGCAAAAAGCAACTGAAAGATCACCCTGTGATACTATTGCTGTTGTGGAATTCATACTTAATAATTATCCCGCCGGTACCTATCTTTTAAATTTTGACAGAACTCTTACTTACAATATTCCAAAACCGGCTTTAATTTATTTAACAAACACTGATGGTAATAAATATATTTTTGCTGCAGTTGCATCTTCAAGACCGGGTGAAAGATTAATAGAACCAAGTAATATTATCGGTTATGAACAAAGCTTTATAGATCTTGATAGTACAGATCTCGGGACACCTTTTTTATATCTGATTTTATTTGAATGCAGCAATCAGAATCTTATTAAAATTTGGGAGGCTCCGATCCCTTCGCATGGTGGGTTCAATGATATAAAACTTAAAACCTGGAAAGAAAAAAATATCTACTACATTGAAACTAATTTTCATTATGCTCAAGGGATCGGACATATAAACTATAATTATTTTCTGATAGATAATATTAAAAATTTTCCTCATTTATTAATGACTTATTCAGGCACAAGTTTTAAACGCACACTGGCTAATATTAATAATGATAAATATCCTGATTATTATGAACATATCTTTTACAACCTTGCAGATAAAGTCTATTCAAAAGATTCGGTTGGATTTGTCTGGAGCGTGAAAGATACTGTTTACATCAACACCCGAAACAAAAAACAAACTCGCCGTTATTAAAAATTTTCTTATCTTTGCCAAGGAAATTTTTCCGTTTACTTAATCCGCTTAATCAAATAGAATTATGGAGATTGAATGTTCGAAATGAATAATTTGAATCAGGATATGATTACTTTTTTTTCTTCTTTTGGAGCCAATATTCAGGCTGCAGATCAAATGGAATTTATAAGGAATTTCAATACTATCGAAAACGAACTTTTTAGTTTAAATAATGGTGTTGGATTAAAATATATGAATACGTTCGGGATTATTGAACTTAAAGGAAATGATTCCCTGAATTTTCTCCACAGGATATCGACAAATTCTATGAGCAATTTAACTAAGGAAGAGATTCGCCCTACAATCTTTACTTCAGAAAAAGGTTTGATAATCGGTGTTTCAACAGTGTTGAATTTTGACAGCTATCTTTTGCTTGTAACGAGTAACTTCAGTAAACCTAAAGTATTAAGCTGGATAAATAAATATATTATCGGCGATGATGTTAAAGTAAGCGATGCAAGCCACAGGTTTAATATTTTTGAAATGATCGGACCTCAGTCTGAGTCGTTTCTTACAATGTTTATCGGCGATACTATCAATTCAATTACAGAAAATTCTTTTAAAGTTGTAAACGCTGACGGTATTTTGTTCTTTTTAGCCAGACTGACTGATTCAAGAGGTTATTCAAAGTTCTGGATACTCGCAGAAAATGAAAATAGTAAAAAGTTAGTAACTAATCTGGTTGAAAATAAAGGACCGTTTGATTTTAATCTTATCGGTGAGGATTCTTATAGTATTTATAAGATTGAAAACGGCATTCCATCTGAACCGAATGAAATAAATTATACAATGAATCCTTATGAAGTTAAACTGCTTGACTTGGTTGATTTTAAGAAAGGCAGTTATATTGGTCAGGAAGTTATTGCAAGATTAAGTAATAATGATTTGAATCAAAAAAATCTTATCAGGCTGTGTTTCCCTGATCCGATTGAAGAAAATGAAAAATTTGTTTTGTTTGACGATGAAAAAAATGAAATAGGAAATATTACTTCAATTGCTTTTTCGCCGAAATTAAAAAAGAATATTGCATTAGGTTTTATAAAAGATACATTCGCAGTTCAGGGAACAAAAGTTCTTGCGAAAAACAAAACTAAATCGTTTGAAGTAATTGTACACGAACTTCCTCAGAAACAATAAACAATGAAAATTTATACCAAGACCGGTGATAAAGGACAGACTAGTTTATTTGGCGGAGAAAGAGTTCCTAAAAATTCGCAAAGACTTAAAGCTTACGGTACTATTGATGAATTAAATTCTTTTATTGGTTTTGCAATTACAGAAGTTAACAGTGAAGAAGTAAAATCAGTATTAAAAGATTTACAGCCAAAACTTTTTGTAATTGGTTCTGATCTTGCAACACCGCAAACAGAAAAAAACAAGAAATTAAAAATAACCCGCACTCCTGATGATTTTGTAAGTGAAGTTGAGAAACTGATTGACAAATTTGAATCGCAGCTTGAAGTATTAAAAAAGTTTATTCTGCCCGGCGGGTCAAAAGGTGCGGCTCTTTTACATATCTGCAGAACAATTGCACGAAGAGCCGAAAGGGAAATTGTCGCATTAAAAAATACAGATGAAATAGGCGATAATATTATTATATTTATGAACAGATTATCCGATCTGTTTTTTGTTCTTTCACGTTTTGAGAATAAGTACTCAAACATTCCTGATACAAAATGGATTCCCTGAATTTTGTCAGATAGTTAAATAAACTATTTACTAAAAATAAGGGGGTGAATTTTGGTTTCGACGGGATTAAAGAGACTTAGAATTGCATACCGTGTTCCCCGAAGACACGTTAAAGAATTGGGAAAAAACAATAACTGGCGAAAATAACTACGCCTTAGCTGCTTAATTAATAGTTAACAGCCGTTCACCTTTTCCTTTTGTATCGGGTTAAGATTGAACGCCGTTCAGATACAATAGCTGATTCTGTTGCCTGTGCAGATGAAGTGAAATTTTAGCAGGCAGGTTTAAAGTGATCTCAGTCTGACGAGTAACTTTAAACTGAAAAATAAAGTCAGACTATGTATGTAGAAGTTCTTTGGATCTTAATTTCGGACGCGGGTTCGACTCCCGCCACCTCCACAATATTGATATTTTTATACACTTAAAAAAACCTATAAGCCCGAAGAAATAAAATATCCGGGCTTTTGTTGTTTTATACTTACATTTCTATTGAGTCGTATTACTGACATTCTTAAAGAGTTATTACACATTAACATTTATTAACGAAATTTGTTAGACTTAATCATCTTAATTTTTTAAATTTAGATGAGTTTTTGAAAATATATAAGGATAACGGATTTTACATACCACTCCCTTATTTCTTCAGTTTATCGGGGGTGCCGCAACTGTGATTAAGACAATTATGTAACCCTTAAATACATTTTCATTTTTTATGAATAAAAAAAGTCGAGTAAAACGACTATTGATCAATTATGGGTTCCAGAAATCATTTTATTTAATAGAATGGCAGTCGAATAATTTTAAGAACAAATTCAATTGTATTTTCTCACATTATTTCGAATAAGAGAAACATTGGAATAAGGTAATCAAACACCATTGGTGAATTACACTGTTAATGGGTACACCAAGCTGTAATTGCTGTCATTGATATTAAAAAGGATTTATTTCTCTTAGTTACTTGGAAATTTATTATCAGAAGACTAATGATAAATCATTAAAAGATATGTATTTAGCTAAAAACAAAACAATTTTGCCTATTATTTAACATTGTATATTGATGTTGCCCAATAATCAAGCTCTGAACTTTCTTGAGTCATTATTAAACTATAAAAACACTGTAGATAATCATAGAAATATTAGGAATATTTCAATTGATGAGTTTGGTAAATATTCTGAAGGCTTAAGTAATATGTATAATGATTTAACTAATTCAATAAAAGAATTGAAAGAAACACAGAAAAATTGAAAGTTATATAAATTAAAAAAATAATGGTTGACTAAAATGAAACTAATAACTCAAAATTTTCAAACTAAAAAGTTAATCGAAACTATAACAAAAGAAGCTGCGGATATAAAATTAGCTGTCGCTTTTTGGGGTCAAGGCTCAAGTGAGATGATAAAGAAAATAAAAAATAAAAAAGTCCAATTCATTTGCAACCTTGAAAGTGGTGCTACCAACCCATACGAGCTAATCAAAATTGGGAAATTGATCGGTTTCAAAAAAATTAGGTCAATTAAAAACCTTCACGCAAAAGTTTACCTTACTAATAACAAAATGATTCTTGGCTCATCAAACTTTTCATCTAATGGTCTATCTCTAGAAGGAGATGATGCTAATAAACTTATTGAGGCGAATTTACTTATTGAAGACTCAAACATAATTAAAGCAGCGCACCACTGGTTTAATTCTTTATGGAAAAGTGCTAAGAAAGTAGATGTGAATTACTGTGAAAAACATATTCCAAAATGGGTTTCAAATCGAAAAAGAAATCCTGTTCGAAAAATTGAAACTAATTTCTTCAAGGCATATGAAAATGGGGAATACTTAAATGAAAAGATATACATTATAGTGGACACAATTGACCTTACTCTGAATGAAATAAAAATAGGGAATAAAGCTGTTGCTGAAGTAAAAAAAGGTGATTTATACTATCGAGGGAAGGAAATATCATATTGGTATGATTATCCAAATGTACCAAGGGATTCTGTAATAATTAGTTATTTTTATGAAAAAAAGGGACGATTATACCATACGAAAATTTGGAAAACATTAGCGAAAAAGTATGATAAGAAGGGTTACCAATTTTGTTTTAAAATGAGTGAAAAAACAATTTTGAAAAATCACATTGACCAAATTACTGCCATATTAAAGCAGAACGCTGAAAAATTGCATTTATCTGATATTGGTTTGGAAATAAAACTGAGTAGTTTTTATGAAAAGTTTAGACCAAAAGAATAGTTAATAACAAAATAAATTTTTAAGATGAAAAATCAACAAAAATTAGTTTAATAGCAAAATGGAAAGTATAAATGAATAATTCTTCTGAAAAGGAAAAATTAAATTCTAGTGAATCCGAAACAATAGAATTTAAAAATTCTCTATCAGAGATGGAGCAAATTCTTGAAACAGTATCAGCATTTACGAATACAAAAGGAGGAGAAATATTCATTGGTGTTGCGGATGATGGAAAAATAAACGGTGTAACTATTGGTAAAGGAACTCTAGAACATTTAGCAAACGAGATAAAATTAAATACTGATCCAAAAATATTTCCTAACATCACTATTGAAGAAATCAATTCTAAAAAAATTATCAAAGTTAGTGTGGAGGAATATCCGATTAAACCCGTATTTACTAAAGAAAAAGTATTTTTACGGGTAGGAAAAACCAATCAAAAAGCTTCAGCTGATAAAATGCGGGAGTTAATCACAAAGAACACTCCTTATCATTGGGACAGTTCTGTGCTTTCAGAAAAAACTATATTAGATATTAATAAAGATAAGGTAAAATCTTTTATCCTTCTTTCTAACGAAGAAAGAAATTCTCTTTGGGAAACAGAAAGTGATGTCAGTTCTCAACTTAACAGATTGAATCTTTTACATAACAACAAGCTTACAAATGCGGCTATTCTTTTATTTGGAAAAGCTCCTAATAGGATTTATCCCCGTTCTATTGTTAAATGTGCTAAGTTTGCCGGTAATGAACCTATTGATTTTATTGATATGCAGGAAATTAAAGGTACAATTATCGAACAGGTACCCGATGTTCTGAATTTTATTCGCAGACACATAAATGTTACCGTAAATATTTCTGGTAAAGCACAACGTGATGAAATATGGGAATATCCAAAAGAAGCACTTCGGGAAGCAGTTATTAATGCAATTTGTCATAGAAACTATGAAGATACTGGTAATGTTCAAGTAAGGATTTTTGATAACAGACTCGAAATATGGAATCCAGGTACATTACCGAAAGGAATTACAATTGATTCTTTAAAAGGTGATCATCGATCCCACCCGAGAAATGAACTAATAGCAAGATGTTTTTATTTAATAAAATATATTGAACAGTGGGGTACTGGAACAAACAGAATCATCAATGCTTGTAAAGATGCCAGCTTAACAGCACCTTCATTCGAGATAAAAGACAACGATTTTATTGTTACTTTTTATAAAGCAACCGGTGAAACAAAATCTTCTGGAGTTTCAATAAGATTAAATGAAACACAGAAAAAGATAGTTAAATTTATTGCTGATAAAGGATCAGCGAAGACTGGTGAGATACAGACTCATATTGGAATATCGCGAAGAGTTTTAAACAGATATTTGAATGAAATTGCTTCCATTTTAGATTGGAATGGTAAGTCAAAAACTGATCCTACTGGCTATTATACAATTAATAAAAATGTAGAAATTGAAGAATTATTAAAATTCTAAATCATAGTAAAGTCATAGTAGGGTCATAGTAATGTCATAGTAAAGTCATAGTAGTGTCATAGTGAGTTTCTAGTATGTTTCTAGTAAGGTTCTAGTAGATTTCTAATGGATCACGAATAAGAATATTCTAAAAAACGATTATTGAATTTAATAATTACAACCAAATAAGAGCTTTGTGTGAAATTGTAACTGATATAAAAAATGGAAAGCCTGCACATGCAAATTTTTTAAGCTATGAAATTAAGTTTCTGAGAGTAACAGATATAACTCCACGGTTAGACTTTTGTAATATTATATTAAATCCAATAAAAGGAAAAATTTCCCAAGTTAAACGCAACAATAATTTTTTTCTAAAACACCTTCCTCAACAATCCATCCCTATATATTCTCAACATAATCAAGCTCAACTCCGTAAGTATCTTTTAAATTGTATAATGAAATCAGTGCAATTATAATCGCAATTATTCCTACGATTAATGCTGCATAGATTAAACCTAAACTTTGTCTTAACAACTCAAAACTCAGAGTAATTGGTATTACTGAGCCACGAATAAAATTCGGAACTGTAGTTGCAACAGTTGATCTTAGGTTGGTTCCAAACTGTTCTGCTGCAGTTGTAATAAAAACTGCCCAGTAACCGATAGAGATTCCAAGTATAACGCATAAAGCATAAAACTGAAATGTAGTAAAGCCCTGAGAAAATAAATAAACCATTACGAATATTGCTGTCAATAGTATAAAAATTGAAACTACTTTTTTCCTGCTTTTTAAAATCTGACTTAAAAATCCGCTGATAAAATCGCCGAAAATTAGTCCGGTGTAAGTGTACATTATAGATTTACCAACTACTATCTCTCTGCAAAAATTATGTTTTATTAAATAAATTAAAAAGTAAAAATTGTATTAAGAATCTGAATTGCCTTCTCTTAAGAAGAGGCAGTGTGAAAAATCAGAAAAACCGTTATCCAAAGGATTCCTTCGGAAAAACGGTTGCAATTAGTTCTGCTTATTATCATTTCCTCACAGCTAAAACTGGGAGTTAATAATATTCACACAATCTAGACAGTGATGCTTCTTGATTATTTTATCCCTGTAACGAGGTTAGCGATGAATTTTGCAAAGTCATTAATGTTTTGTTCAACGCTTGCTTTTTCCAAAGCACTCATATAATCATTTCGTCTTTCTAAAGGAATAACAGTCCAGGGAAAACCACCTGAGGCAAGCATTACATTCATCAGAAATCTACCTATTCTTCCGTTGCCATCTATATAAGGATGAATATAACCGAAAATAAAATGTCCAAGTACTGCACGGACGGCAGGTTCTTTTTCCTCTCGCAGCATTTCAAATAAAACCGGCATTGCATCCCGCACACCATCATAACTCATAGGAATATGATTTGAATTAGAAATAAAAACCTGTGTATTCCGGTAACCGGCAAGATCAGATGGGCGTAACAAACCTGCAGTTACAGATGGACTGAACATTTCTCTATACCAATCGCCATGATCATCGTCTGCTACTTTCCCGGGATTTTCACCTTCAAATATTTTTCCGATATTTTTTTTTACAGCTTCAAAAGCAAGAAAATATCCACGGGCTGCGAGAGCATTTTTTCGCTCATTATCTTTTTCATTTGCATCCGGATTCCAATTTCCTTCCATCACACGCTCAATTAATTCTGATGTGACTCTGTAACCTTCAATAGATAATGAATTATATGCGTCTGTTTTATAATTATCGTCAACAAGTTTGAAATAAGAGGTTTTATCTTTTGGAATACCTGGCGGTTTTGGGAAATATTTTAGCACAGATTCTCGCATTTGCTGCCACATTAATCTAATTCTGTTTACATTCGGTGAAGTAGAACGATTTGTAAAAGTATATTGAAGCTTGTTTTCAAACGGATCACTTTCACGTATATCATAACCCGCTGCTTTCATGGTTTTAATAATTTCGTCAGCAATGCGGTCTCTTCCGATATTTCTGAATGCACCTGCAAGCCTGCCTGCAACAACACTATTACCGCCATCAAGAAGTGGTGATAATATTTCCGAAGCATCTCTTACAATCGTCAATGCTGTCCGTGCATCTATTGAGTTTTGTAAAAAGAAATTTGGTGTACAGAAAATCAGAGCAGATGTTAATGAGAAAATCCGGATGCCATTCTTTTTGATAATACCTGTTTCTGCAGGCATAGTTAGTGCCGCATCTACAAGTGATGTATCAAATAAAAGGTTAGTAACATTATTACTTGCTTTGGAAGAACGAATCAGCAGCTGCTTTGGGATAGTCCAGTTTTCGCAATGCAGCAATATTGACTGCTCAGGCGAAATGCACCAGTCGTTATCGAAACGATCATTCAGGTAAACAGAACAAAATTTCCAAAAAGATGAATACCAGGATGTACTTTCACCTTTTCTTTCCTGTGGATTAATTGAAATGTACCATCCCTTCATTACTTCTTTAATGAACCCATTTTTCAATAATCGCTCTCTATGAGTTCTTGAAAGTGCATCAGATTTAATTATTGCTACTCCATCCTTATCCTGAAACTGCTTTAACACTTCAAGAGATTGAGCTAATTTTTCATTTGGTGCTGCCATTTTATTTTAGTTTAATGTGTTGTTTAATTTATAGTTTTTTATGCTTCATTATTTATAGTTTATAATGAAGTATGGTTTATAGTTTATTATGCTAAGTTATTGTATTTACTAAATAAAAACAAGTTAAGAAAAAAATAAGGAGTAGGTAAGTAACTATACTGTATTGTGAGTAATTCTTATTATAGATCAAATTTCAACAAAAAGAACGTAATCTGGTGTAGTATAGATTTTTCTACGGGTAATTTGTTTTTCAACTCCGTTCATCCTTAATCTATAATTTATCATATCCATACTTGCACAGAAATGATCAGATTATTCAATAATGTCCAATCCTTTATAATTAAATGTACCAAAGCACAGTGCGGAATCTGCAGGCATCTTCCAATCTATAAAAGTTTGGAACTGTGAACTTATCACCCAACCACTTCTTTGAGGAAGAGGCTGTGTGAAAAATCAGAAAAACCGTTAAAACGGTTGCAATTAGTTCTACTTTTTTTCATTTCCCCACAGTTAAAAATGTGGGTTAATAATATTCACACAATCTGTTGGGGAGAGAAGTGGCGAAGGGATGAGTCTTTCAAACGAACAAATAATGGAGAATTATCTCGGTTGCCCTAATAACTTTTTATAAAAATTAATATATCTACACAGCAATAGAAATGACAAGTTCAAAATAAGCATCGGATTTTCTTTATCTTTATGTGTATAAAACAATAAGAGAATTTAAAACATAAACAAAGCTTTTAGAAATGTGTTCTGCTCCCTCCGCCCTCAACAATTTATTTTTTTAAAATCCTTCCTCAACAATTCATCTCTAAATATTCTCAACATAATCAAGTTCAACTCCGTAAGTATCTTTTAAATTGTATAATGAAATCAATGCAATAATAATTGCAATTATTCCTACAATTAATGCTGCATAGATTAAACCTAAACTTTGCCTTAACAATTCAAAGCTTAGAGTAATAGGTATTACCGAGCCACGAATAAAATTCGGAACTGTAGTTGCAACAGTTGATCTTAGGTTTGTCCCAAACTGTTCTGCTGCAGTTGTAATAAAAACAGCCCAGTAACCGATAGAGATTCCAAGTATAACGCATAAAGCATAAAACTGAAATGTAGTAAAGCCCTGGGAGAATAGATAAACCATTACGAATATTGCAGTTAATAATATGAAGATTGAAACTACTTTTTTTCTGCTTTTCAAAATCTGACTTAAAAATCCGCTGATAAAATCGCCGAAAATAAGTCCGGTGTAAGTGTACATTATAGATTTACCGGCTACAATTTCTCCTTTAACTCCTAAAGTCTTTGCAAATTCCGGTGAGAATGTAACCAGTATTCCAACAACAAACCAGATTGGCAATCCGATTAAAATGCAGTTCAGATATCTGAAAAATCTGTCTTTTGATGTAAATAATTTTAAGAATTTTCCTTTTGCAACATCTGTCTTGGCAATGGATTTATACATACCTGATTCAAAAACACTGATTCGTAAAATGAGCAGAATAATTCCAAGTATTCCGCCTATGATATATGCAGTTTGCCAACTGAATTCTTCACCAACAATTGCGGCTAAAATTGCTCCTGAAACTCCTATCGTTGCAACCATTGCTGTTCCGTAACCGCGGGTTTCCTTTGTCATTGTTTCACTTACCAAAGTAATTGCAGCACCTAATTCACCTGCCAGACCAACTCCGGCAATAAATCTAAGAAGAGCATACATTTCTACAGAAGAAACGAATGCATTTAAAAAGTTTGCTAATGAATAAAGAAATATTGAACCGAAGAGAACTGAAAGCCTTCCTTTTTTATCACCCAAAATTCCGAAGATCAATCCGCCGATTAGCATTCCGCCCATTTGCATATTAAGTAAAAAAACACCCGAATCAATTAACTGATTGCCTCTTAATCCCAGATATGTAAGGCTTGGTATTCTTACGATGCCAAAAAGAATTAAATCGTATATATCTACAAAATAACCAAGTGCAGAAACAAGCACGGTTATATTAAATATACTCTTGAAAAGCGTTTTTGATTTTTGATCCATTGGAATTTTATACTTTCTTCAAAATCATTTTTATCGAAAATAAAACTAAAATGTGAAAAAAAAATATTTTCAGTGAGATTTTTTTATCAATTAATTCAATACCGGGGTTAAACTGATAAAGAAGAACCAAATCAAAGAGAAGTATTTAACCAGTTGTTGGACTTGTTCACCGATAAAACCATACCAATTATCATATAGAGATTGTAAATTTTTTTTGCATTAGTTAAGTTTTCTTCAGTAATTTAGAATCAAATGAAAACTATTATTAAAAAAGAATACCTGATTACACTTTTCAGGAAATTTATTAATCAGTTTAAGCTGTTAGGTTTTGAAGGACTGATATGGATTAGCGCCTTGATATATCTTGCATTGTTTAATGATCCGTTTCATCAGCATTTTACAATTTGCCCTTTGGCAAACTTAGGGTTTGAACATTGTCCGGGCTGTGGACTTGGAAATTCAATTTCGTTGTTCTTTCACGGCTATTTTATTGAATCTTTTAAAGCGCACATACTTGGCATACCGGCAATTTTAATTATTTTATACAGAGTATTTTCACTAATTCATATAAATAAAAGATCGATTATATCATCATCAAAATCAAGGAGTAGTTATGCCTAATGTTTTTCAGTTATTACCAAGCCTGGAAGGCGAGGAAATGCAATTTGTGCAAGGTCTTATCCAGGATATGACCGATACTCAGGCACAGCAGTTTGCAATGTCTTATAGTGCAAGAAGAAAAGATCCAAATACCATTTTAATTTTAGCGTTAGTAGGATTTGTTGGTATTGCAGGGATCCATAGGTTTATGCTTAATCAGATTGGTATGGGAATTTTGTTTTTATTAACCGGTGGATTGTGCGCAATAGGAACAATTGTAGATCTGGTAAATCACAGAAAACTTTGCTTTGATTATAATTCTGTTGTTGCACAGCAGGTTGCTTTAATGGTTAAACAAACCATAAAATAGAACTTAATAAATTTCCTGCGGGAATCTGTTTTCCCGCAGGATAGATTTTCCGGTTTCCTTTCTCAGTTTTATTCTAAGTTACCTTCATTTTAATAAAAATTTTTATTGAAAAGCTGAGTGCATTAAACTAAATTTGTAAGCAAATGTCTGAGATTTTCTTTACAAAGATGACCGGAGCAGGTAATGATTTTATCTTTATCGATAGAAAAAAGAATCCTGATATTGACTTAAAAACTGAAAATATCCGTAAACTTTGTAACAGAAGATTTGGTATTGGGGCTGATGGGTTAATTCTTATTGATGATACTGCCGGCTATGATTTCAGGATGAGTTATTTTAATTCTGATGGTTCAACCGGAACATTGTGTGCAAATGGTGCAAGGTGTTCAATAAGATTTGCTGATTATACTAATCGTCTGCAAAATAATTTTGCTTCTTTTACAGCAAACGATACTGAATATTCCGGCGAAGTAATAGATGATAAAATAATTAAGTTTAACCTGAATGAACCTAAAGATATTTCATTAAATAAAAAACTGAGCTTATCTGAAAGAACAGTAAATTTTTCATTTGCAGATACAGGTTCACGGCATTTTGTAGTAAAAATTGATGATATATTCGATGCAGTATCAGGAAAGAAAATAGTTTATAATGATATTCGTGATGTTCCTGTTTTTCAATTAGGAAAAGAAATAAGATATCACGATGAGTTTAAGCCAGACGGAACGAATGTAAATTTCATTCAGATAAAAAAGGATGTTATTTATATCCGGACTTACGAAAAGGGAGTTGAAGATGAAACACTTGCCTGCGGAACCGGCTCAGTTGCTTCTGCAGTAATTGCAAGTATTTCTGATAAATTATATCCGCCGATTACATTAAAAACTTATGGCGGTGATAATTTGATTGTTGACTTTAATATTGTAAATCAAAAGGTTGAAAATCTTACATTGACCGGACCGGCAGTAATAGTTTTTGAAGGATCGGTAAAAAGAGATTTATTTTTTTAATAATCGGAGTAAAAATGTCAAAAGTTCTGTTTACTATTCAATATGAAATCATACCTGAAAAACGAGATGAGTATTTAAAAGTTATAAGAGAATTGAAAAATCTGCTTAAAGCTGAAGGACTTGAATCGTATGTTGTTTATGAAGTCAAAGGGAAATCAGTTGCTTTTCTGGAACTCTATACTTTCACATCAATGGAAGCTTATGAAGCATTTGATGATTTAAACGATGAGCGGGTAAATATTTTGATTGATAAAATAACCAGTATGAGTGTGGAAAAATCAACAAGATATAATACACTAGTCCAACTGCCTGAAGAATAAAATCGGGGCTGTCTTAAAAAACAATTTTTGTCAACCTGTCTGCTTTTGGTTGATCGTCTCAGATAATGATTCCAGTTAAAAATTGAGTTGTTTAATTGTAAAATAAAATTGGAATAACTTAAAAAGACAGCCTTTTCTTTTCCTTATTCAAAATAATTATTAAAACTTTAACAGATAGACAATTATTATCTTTTTATGGATAGTCTTTTGCTATTATATTCGGCTTGTAATAATTGAAACGAAATGTTATTTATTGCCGTCAAAAAAAAATCTGTTTAACTAATGAATCGCACTTTGCAGCAAATGTATCTTTTGGAGTTATAAATGAAATTCAAACCATTATATCTTTATGGAATAGTAACCATAATTGCGGTAGCTACAGTAATAATTCTTACTCAGTTTTCTGATGACGAAAAACCATCTGAGAATATTGTAAATAAAGAAATGCCTGATGATAATATCCATAAAAAGCTTGGGCACGGTATGATGCAGAATCCCGCAAACAAAGAAGTTACTGAAGAAGTTAAACAGAAACTTGTTGCACTGAAAAAAGAAATTGATACAAATCCAAACGATACATTAAAGTTAAGAGAATATGCAGATCTGCTTTTAACAGCTCATCAGCCTGGTGAAGCGATTGAATATTATGAAAAAATAATCGCAAAGGATAAATCAAGAAAAGATATTTACTTTACGATTACTTACATCTATTACAATATGAGAAACTTCCAGAAAGCTGAGCAGTTAACAAAAGAAATGTATGAGTTGTTTCCTGATGATCCGATGGTTTGCTATAATCTTGGTGCATCAGAAATCAGAAAAGGCAATAAAGAAAAAGCCAGGGAGATTTGGAATAAATTAATTCAAGATCATCCTACAGATAGTATTGCAGTGCTTGCAAAAAAGTCTTTGGAGAGATTGTAGAGTTTAATTCTTACCGGAATATTGTAGTTAGCTCCTTACTTAACTGAGTTTTTAATAAGTATTATTACTTCCTTTTGTTAGTATAATTTTATCTATATTTTTGTTTTAAGTAATTGAGTTAACAAATGTTTGAATATGTAGGCGCTTTACATATGCACTCAACTTTTTCGGATGGAACCGGAGAAGTTCCCGATATTGCAAAGTTTGCTAATGAAATTGGTTTGGATTTTATAATACTTACCGATCACAATACATTAAGAGCTTTACACGAAGGATATGAAAAATGGTATGGCAATACTTTGCTTCTTGTTGGCTGCGAAATAAACGATAAGGAAAATAAAAATCATTACCTTGCATTTGGAATTAACGAAGCCTTTTCGACTCGAACCCCTGCAAAAAAATATGTAGCAAAAGTAAAAGAACTTGGCGGCATTGGCTTCTTGGCTCATCCTCACGAAAAACGACAACACAAGGAACATCCTGCTTATCCCTGGACTGAATGGGATACAGAAGATTTTACAGGAATTGAAATCTGGAATCATATGTCTGAGTGGGTTGAAAATCTTACAGAAGAAAATAAATACAGGTCTTTTCTGCATCCGCTAAGAACAATTGTTGCTCCGCCTAAAGAAACATTAAAACTTTGGGACGAATTAAACATAAAAAGAAAAGTTGTCGGCATTGGCGGAATAGATGCACACGCACATAAATACAATCTTGTTGGATTTTTGGAAGTAGAAATTTTTCCTTATAAAGTTTTATTCAGATCTATCCGTACACATATATTGATTGATGAACCAATTAAAAAAGGCAGAAGCGTTAAAGATGTGGAAGCAGCAAAAACAAAAATTTATAATGCTCTGAGAGACGGTAAATGTTTTGTTGCAAACGATTATGTAGCTGATTCAAAAGGCTTCAGGTTTTATGCTGAAAAAGACGGAAAGAAATATCAGATGGGCGATACAATTCCGGATTCAAAAAATATTTTACTTAAAGTTCTTATTCCTTTGCCTGATGCAAAAATTAAACTTCTGCGCAATGGTCAGGTGATAGAAACCGAACAGGGAATTGATGCAGAATTTGTTATCAGTAAAAAGGGTGCCTACAGGGTGGAAGTATTCAAAGATGACAGAGCTTGGATTTATTCAAATCATATAAGAGTAAATATTTAAGTTGCAATAGATTAACTTCACTCCTTGATTAAAAGCAAAATTTTGTTTCATAAAATTCTTACCTGAAACTTTTTTTAATCCTCTGAATCTCATCCCAATAAAAAAAATTATTTAGTGATATTATGACAACAACTCAACCAAAAGTTATAGTTTTTTCAACTCCTACCTGCACATTCTGTAATCAGGCAAAAAGATATTTCCGTGAAAAGAATATAAGATTTACGGATGTAGATGTTTCCAGAGATCAATCCGCTGCAAGGGATATGATGCGCAGAACAGGACAAATGGGAGTTCCGGTTATCTTAATTAATAACAAACCGATAATCGGCTTCGATAGAAATAAAATTAACCAGATGTTAAACATTAAAAATTAGTGGAGATAAAATGAAAATTAAACCATTAGATGACAGAATTTTACTTGAACCATTACCAGCTGAAGAGAAAACTTCATCCGGATTGATAATTCCGGATACTGCAAAAGAGAAACCCCGTGTTGGTTTGGTTATCGCAGTCGGAACTGACGAAGATTTAAAAGAAAAAATAAAAGAAGGCGATAAAGTTTTGTTCGCTAAATACGGCGGCGATGAAATTGAAATGAACGGCAAAGAATACAGGATTTTACAAAGATCAGATATTCTTGCAGTAGTTGAAGATTAAGAAAAGAAGGAAATAAAATGTTAAATACAAATCTTACTCATATAACATCTGAATCAGAGCATTCAGAATTATTAAAGAACAACGAAAATGTAATGATATGCTGCGGAAGAATGGGACCAATGTGCATTCCTGTTTACGAAGTAATGGAAGAACTAGAAGGAGAATACAAGAACATAAAATTTGCTGATATGGAATTTGATTCACCTGACGCAAGAGTTATAAGAAACTTACCCGAAGCAAGAAGTTTTCAGGGTTTGCCGTTTACGATTTATTACAAGAACGGAAAAGTTGTAAAAGCAACAAGCAGTATTCAGTCAAGAGATCAGATTACTGCGATATTGGATGAACATTTTTCAAAGTAACAAAGCACTTTCAAAAACAGCTCTGTTACCGGATAACAAGAGGCTGTCCAAAAAAATAATTTAAAGATTTACGCTAACATAATTTTAAGTGTTGGTTGAATTGTAAGAGTCAATCTTTTGCTTTTAAAAATTGACAACTAAATCTTTTAAGGCAGCCTTTGTTTTATCATTAAAATTCGGGAGCATTGTTACAAAACAATTTAGAATAAGGTTATTAAATGGAAAATCATTTTGATGCAATAATTATTGGTGCCGGTGCTGCAGGTTTAACTGCTGGAATTTATTTATCACGCGCAAAAGTAAATACTTTAATACTTAACGAAGGCGCTGTTGGCGGGCAGATGGTTCTTACTCACGAAATTGCAAATTATCCCGGAGTTGAAAATGTAAGCGGATATACACTTGCAAGAACGATGAAAACACAAGCGCAAAAATTCGGATGCAAGATAAAATCAAATATCAAGATCACTTCGCTCGAGCTTAACGATGAAATAAAAAAAGTGGTTGTTAATGATAAAGATGTTTATACTTCAAATGCTGTAATCATTGCAACCGGCGGAAAATCCAGAATGATCGGAGCAATTGGTGAAGAGGAATTTAAAGGGAAAGGAATTTCATATTGCGCAACCTGCGACGGTGATTTTTTTCAGGATAAAGAAATAATTGTTGTCGGCGGCGGAAATTCAGCTTTGGAAGAAGCTGTTTCATTGACTAAATATGCATCAAAGATTACTGTTGTTCACCAGTTCGATCGTTTTCAGGCTTTGGAGCATTATGTTAAAGAAGCTAAGAAAAATGAAAAGATCAGCTTTATAATGGAATCAAAAATCGTTGAGTTTATTGGAAATGAGAAACTTGAAGAAGTGAAAATCCAAAATCAAAGAACCGGTGAAATAAGCAAGATGAAAATTGACGGTGTGTTTGTTTTTATCGGCTATGTTCCGAATACTGAATCATTACAAGGAATTGTTGAACTGAACCAATGGAATGAAATAATTGTTGATAAAGATATGAGAACAAATTTACCCGGAGTTTTTGCAGCAGGCGATTCAATTCAGAAAAGATACAGACAAGTTACCACCGCAGTTGCTGATGGAACTATTGCTGCATTAACTGCTGCTGAATATATAAATAATCTTAAAAAGGAAATTGCTGAACAGGAATTTGCGCAGTAATTTTACTTAAATGAATAAAAATAAAAATCACTGGTATGATGGCTGGATTTACGATAAATTTATTGCGCCCAACCAGGATAAAATGTTTGGTGAAATTAAAAAATTTATTCAACCAGACTCAACAGTAATTGATGTTGGATGCGGAACCGGCAGATTTTCTTTTTCAATTGCTGATAAAGTAAATAAAGTAGTTGGAATAGATTTATCAGAAAAGAATATCTCTACTGCTAAACGCACACTTGAGAGAAATTCAAATTCAAAAATCTCTTTTCTTCACACAAGCTTATCTGAATTGATTGCTAAAAATCAGCATTTTGATTATGCAGTTATGACCTATGTTATTCACGAAGTTGAACCCGAAGAAAGAATTAATCTTCTTTAAGAAATGTCGTTGATTGCAGATAAAATAATCATAGGCGATTATCTTGTTCCTGTGAGAACGGGATTTTGGAGTGTGCTTAATGAATTGGTAGAATATTTTGCAGGCGAAGATCATTACCGGAATTTTAAAAGCTTTGTTGCAGATAATGGATTAACAAACTTAGCCGGTAAAGCCGGATTGAACATAATAAAAGAGTTAGATAATACGCCTTCAACAAGTCAGATATTTGTTCTGGAGCATCCGCAATCAAATTAAAAATTATTATCGTTGCTGCATATCTTTAATTATTAATCATTTTATTTTATGATAAGGAAAATATATCGATGAACGATAGAGTATATAATCATGGAATTGATCGTTTAAGATCACCTGAAAGAATTGAGCGGCTTGAAGTTAACAAAGTAGTTGAGTTGTGCTTGAACCATAAAGCAATAAATTCAGTTTTGGATATCGGAACAGGTAGCGGACTTTTTGCAGAAGGGTTTTTTAAACAGAATAAAAAGGTTGCAGGAATAGATCTTAATCCAGAAATGTTAGCCGCTGCAAAGAAACATCTGCCCGAAGTTCAATTTGAAATTTCCCGCGCTGAAAGTCTGCCATTTGATGATAACTCTTTCGATTTGGTTTTTATGGGGGTTATTTTTCACGAAGTAGATGATTATATGGAAGCAATGCAGGAAGCTAAGAGAGTTGCTGCCAAACAAGTATCTATTTTAGAATTTAAATATGTTGAAGAAGAATTTGGTCCGCCATTGAAACATAGACTTCGCGAAGAATTTTTGAGAAACTTATCTGAGAAAGTCGGTTTTGCTGAGATGCAAACCGTTCCATTAAAAAATCTGGTGTTATATCATTTTATGAAATAAAGGTTTTGTGTTCCTTCCTTTTCTTATGTAAAGATAAAATATTTTAAAACAAGAATTCCTCATCTGAAGCGTTAGTTGTAATTATTATTTATCAATTTCACAGATGAGGAATAAAACATTCCTTCCAATTATCACTAAGTTCTAAATCAGATAATCATTAATTCATTACTGAAAAAAGTAGAATTATTCTAATCCTTTACTTAATTTTAAATGTAAATTTGATACAACATTTCGATCTGGTAATTACAGCTTGTAAATGGTAATAAAATTTCACTCCCTTTAATCCTCGCTTCAGTCTTTGGGGGTGCCGTGACAGTGAAAGACAATTTTTTGTTCCTATTATTTATTTTAATTGATTTATGGATAAAAAAAGCCTTAGTGAAAGAGATATTTGCACAAAATTTATCACTCCTGCATTAAAAAATGCCGGCTGGGATATAAAATCACAAATAAGGGAAGAAGTATCTTATACTGCAGGAAAGATTTTTGTTAGAGGTAAATTAGTTCAAAGGGGAAAACAAAAACGTGCCGATTACATACTTTATTACAAACCTCATCTTCCAATTGCGATTATTGAAGCCAAAGATAATAATCATTCTGTAAGTGCAGGTATTCAACAGGCTCTTGATTATTCGAATGATCTTGACATTCCTTTCGTGTATTCTTCAAACGGTTACGCTTTTTTTGAACACGATAAAACTAATCTTAAAAAAATAGAGAGCGAACTTGCTCTTGATAATTTCCCTTCACCTGATGAGTTGTGGAAAAGATATTCTAAATGGAAAGGACTTGATCAAAAGAAAGAAGAAATTATCACACAGGATTATCATTACGATCCGGGAAGAAAGCCGCGCTATTATCAGCAGGTTGCAATTAACAGAGTTGTTGATGCTATTGCTGAAGGACAAAACAGAATTTTATTGGTAATGGCAACCGGGACAGGAAAAACCTACACAGCTTTTCAGATTATTTGGAAATTGTGGAAAGCAGGAATTAAAAAGAGAATTTTATTTCTTGCCGATAGAAATATTCTTGTTGATCAGACAATGACTAACGATTTCAAGTATTTTGATAAAAAGATGACCAAGATAACTAATCGGAAAATCGATAAATCTTTTGAAATCTACCTTGCATTGTATCAGGCAGTTACAGGCACAGATGAATGGAAAAATATTTATAAACAATTCTCACAGAACTTCTTTGATTTAATAATCGTTGATGAGTGCCATCGCGGCAGTGCCGCTGAGGATTCGCAGTGGCGTGAAGTGTTGGAATATTTTCATAATGCTGCTCAAATTGGTATGACTGCAACTCCGAGAGAAACAAAATATATTTCCAATATAGATTACTTCGGTAAACCTGTTTATACTTACTCACTTAAACAAGGAATTGAAGATGGATTCCTTGCACCTTATAAAGTTATCAGAACTTATATTGATAAAGATTTATCAGGATGGAAACCACCCGAAGGTAAATTGGATAGATATGGACAGGAAATTGAAAACAGAATTTATAATCTGAAAGATTATGACAGAACTTTAGTTATAGAACCAAGGACTCAATTGGTTGCCAAAAGGATCAGCGATTATCTTAAAGCAACAGATCGTTTTAGTAAAACAATTGTCTTTTGCGAAGATATTGATCACGCTGATAGAATGAGGCACGCACTTATCAATGAAAATCCTGATTTGGTTTTAGAAAATAATAAGTATGTAATTAAAATAACCGGCGATGATGCAACTGGTAAAGCTGAGCTTGATAACTTTATCGATCCCGAAGAAAAATATCCCGTTATTGCAACAACTTCTAAACTTATGAGCACTGGTGTTGATGCACAGACATGCAAACTTATCGTATTGGATAAAAATATAAATTCTTTAACTGAGTTTAAGCAGATTATCGGAAGGGGAACAAGAGTTAGAGAAGATTTTGGTAAGATGTATTTCACAATTATAGATTTCAGAGATGCGACAAAACTGTTTTATGATCCTGCATTCGATGGTGAAGCCGTTCAAATCTATAAGCCGAAACCAACCGATCCAATTCTTCCGCCTGATGAAGATACTGAAACTGAAGAGCCTGAAGTTCTTGTTGACCCAGTTCCGCCAACACTTCCTCCTCCGATTATTGATGATCCTGAAGGACCAAGAACACGAGTCAAATATTATGTCAATGATGTTCCAGTAAGTATCGTTGGTGAAAGAGTTCAATATTACGATAAAGAAAAAGGTTTGGTTACTGTTACACTTAAGGATTACAGCAAAGATGTATTGAAAAAAAGATACAGAACTTTGAATGATTTCTTAAATGAATGGACAAGTGCTGAAAGAAAGGATGTTTTGATTGCAGAATTGCTTGAACAGGGCGTTTTTATGGAAGAGCTTCAGGAGCAGGTTGGAAAGGATATGGATGAGTTTGATTTAATTTGTCACGTTGCTTTTGATATGCCTCCGCTTTCAAGGAAAGAAAGAGCAGCTAATGTTAAAAAGAGAAATTACTTCGCTAAATATGGTGAACAGGCAAGAAAAGTGCTGGAAGCAATATTGGATAAATATTCTGATGAAGGAATAAATGTGGTTGATGATGCAAAAGACAGCACGAAGTTAGTTGACTTCCTCAAATTACCGCCTATCTCCAACATTGCATTACCTTTGCAGATTATTGATGACTTTGGTGGTAAACAAAATTATCTGTTCGCAGTTAAAGAATTAGAAAATGAAATTTATATGGAAGCATAGATTTATGACTAAAGAAAATGAAATTAATAGAATTTTAGATATTGGATTTGTAGAATCAGGTGAGTGGGAGATTTCTAAAAGGAAAATTAAAAGAAATTTATACAGGAATCTTTTATCTAGAAATATTCTTTATAGCTTCGTCGTAGGTAATGAAATTAAATATATTGGGAAGACAATAAATACTTTTTTAACTAGAATGTATGGTTATGAGAGCCCAGGCAAATCGCAAGAGACAAATAAAAGAATTAGAAAAAATATCAAGGAAGAACTTAGACGTAATAAAAAAGTAAAAATATTTGTTCTTGCACCTGAGAGTTTATTAAAATACGGCGATTTTAGTGTAAATCTTGCTGCTGGTCTTGAAGATTCATTGATTGCTAAAATTAAACCTAATTGGAATTTTCAAGGTAAGACTCGGTTAATAATTGATAAAAAGGATGAAGAAATTAAAGTGAAAAATCTACGGATTAATACTACTGTTAAAAAGGAAAATATAATAAAACTTAACTTGTCCAAATCGTATTATTCAAAAGGATTCTTTAATATTAAAAAGGAACATTCTGATTATTTTGGCGCTGATAAGAATAGAATAGAGATTTATCTAGGAAGAAAAAAGCAAAAATGTGTTAAAGGGTATATTGACCGAACTTCAAATTCAAATAATTCACCAAGAATACACGGTGGCAAAGAACTTAAAGAATGGTTACAAAACAATTTCGACCAAGGTAGTGAAATAAAAATTGGAATTATTTCCAAATATTCTATAATAATATTTAAATGAAATAAAATTTTTAGATTTAAATAAAATTACACTAATTATATAAAACCATAACCTATGTCCAACCTTACCACTCTCGTTAAATCAATTCAAGATATTATGCGGCAGGATGCCGGAGTTGATGGCGATGCTCAGCGTATTTCCCAACTTGCCTGGATGATATTTCTTAAAATCTTTGATGATAAAGAAAAAGAATATGAATTAGCCGATGATAATTATGAATCTCCTATCCCAAACAAACTACGCTGGAGAAACTGGGCTTCTGATGAAGAGGGAATTACCGGCGATGAGCTTCTTGAGTTTATCAATAATAAACTTTTCAAATCATTAAAGGATCTTAAAGTTACTCCCGATTCCGATCCTAAAGGTTTTATGATTAAGGCTCTGTTTGAAGATTCATACAATTATATGAAATCCGGAACGCTCATCAGACAGGTTGTTAATAAGATAAATCAAGTTGATTTTAACAATCTTAAAGAACGGCATATCTTTAACGAAATCTATGAACAGATTTTAAAAGATTTACAAAGCGCAGGTAACGCAGGCGAATATTATACACCGCGTGCTGTTACTCAGTTTATGGCTGATATGATAAATCCGAAGCTTGGCGAAGTTGTTTTTGATCCTGCTTGCGGAACAGGCGGATTCTTAACTTCTGCTCTTGAAATAATGCGTAAACAGATGAAAACTCCGGAAGACTGGCAAACTATTCAAAACTCAATTAAAGGTGTTGAGAAAAAACCGCTTCCGCATCTGCTTGGAGTTACAAATCTTATTCTGCACGATATCGAAGTTCCTGTAATCACTCACGGAAATTCTCTTGCGCGTCCTTTAAGAGATTATACAGATGCAGACAGAGTTGATATCATTCTTACAAATCCTCCGTTTGGAGGGACTGAAGAGCCGGGAATTGAAAATAATTTCCCAGCAAATTATAGAACAAGAGAAACTGCCGATCTGTTTCTTATGCTTATTATTCAGCTGCTTAAGGAAAAAGGCAGAGCAGCATTGGTATTGCCGGATGGTTTTCTTTTTGGCGAAGGTGCTAAAACAAGAATTAAAGAACGATTGTTTGAAAAATGTAATCTTCATACAATTGTGCGCTTGCCTAACGGCGTGTTTAATCCTTACACTGGAATAAGAACTAATCTTTTGTTCTTTACCAAAGGTGAGCCTACGGAAGAAGTCTGGTATTATGAAATGCAGTATCCGCCCGGAGTAAAAAACTATAACAAAACAAAACCAATTCATATTAGTGAGTTTGATGTTGTTAAAAAGTGGTGGGGCAAGGATAATAAAGCCGGCAGAAGCAAAAGAGAAGAAAATCAGTTTGCGTGGAAGGTTAGCGCTAAGGATATAATTGCAAATAATTATAACCTCGATATTAAAAACCCCAATACTGTTGAAGAAAATCACGGTAACCCGGAAGAAATTTTACAGAAGTATAATGCTGTTGAAATTAAAATAGCACAATTAAGAGAGCAGTTAAAGTATGAACTTACAAAAGTATTATCCTGAACTGAATTTCTTTCTCGAAAATCTTGATGAATTGATTGATGCACCTAACGGAATTGAAAAAGCCCGCGAACTTGTGCTACAGATCGCTGTTAGAGGTAGATTAGTAAAACAAGATCGTGATGATGAATCCGCATCAGAATTACTAAAGAAGATAAAAGCTGAAAAAGAAAAACTTATCTCTGAAGGTAAAATCAAAAAACAGAGAGAACTCCAGCCAATTAAAGAAGAAGAAAAACCATTTGTTTTACCAGAAGGTTGGGAATGGGTAAGAAATATTGAATTATTTGAATTTGAAAGAGGTAATAATCCTAAAGACTTAAATAAAATTGGAGGAAAATATCCTTATATAAATATTAAAGCATTTGAGACAGGTATCATTGAGCAATATTCCGATGATGAAAATGCAAAATATTGTAATGATGGCGATATATTGATTGTATGTGATGGTTCAAGAAGTGGACTATTAGGCGAGGGAATTAAAGGAATTTTGGGTTCGACACTTGCAAGAGTAGATTTACATTATTCTGATATTTCAGAATATTGGAAAATGTTTATAAGAACCAATTATAACTTCTTCAATAGTAATAAAAAAGGTGCGGCAATACCACACCTCGATATAAATTTATTTAAGAATATTTTATTTCCTCTCCCACCACTCGCCGAGCAAAAACGCATAGTAGAAAAAGTAAACAGCTTAATGTCTTTGCTTGATCAGCTTGAGAAAGAAAAAGAAAGCAGAGATCAAAAAAGAATAAGACTAAACAATGCCTCAATTGAAAAACTTCTTTCATCAGAAAATGAACAGCAACTAAGAGCCAACTGGAAACTAATTGAAGAAAACTTCACCACACTTTATTCAGTGCCTGAGAATGTAGATAAACTTAAACAAACCATACTTCAGCTTGCAGTTCAGGGAAAATTGACTTCGAAATGGAGGAACACCATATACGAATGTCATCCCGAACTAGTTTCGGGATCTAAGACTTCCGTTCAACTGGATGATGGTTCCATTTTTGAACCCGCATCAAAATTACTTAAGAAAATAAAAGCAGAAAAAGAAAAACTTATCTCTGAAGGTAAAATCAAAAAACAACCTGCCCGCCGTGGCGGGAAGGAACTTCCGCCAATTAAAGAAGAAGAAAAACCATCTAATTTACCAAATGGTTGGGAATGGGTGAGGTTGCAAGAAATATTTGATGTTAGAGATGGAACCCACGATACACCGAAATACATAAAGGAGGGGATTCCATTAGTTACTAGTAGATGCTTTTCAAATGGAGAGATTGATTTTTCCCTTGCACAAAATATTTCTATAAATGATCACAAAGAAATTCAAAAACGCTCGAATGTTGAAAAACAAGATATTTTATTCTCCATGATTGGCGGCAACTTAGGTAATATGGTTATGGTGAAAACTGATAAAGAATTTAGTATAAAAAATGTAGCATTGTTTAAATATTACAGCAAAAAGTTAACTAGTCCATATTATCTTAAATTGTTTTTAGAGCATTTAGCAAATGGCATACAGCTAAAAGCAGCTGGTGGTGCACAACCTTTTGTTACTCTTAATTTCTTAAGAAATCATATCTTTTTATTACCCCCCCTCGCTGAGCAAAAACGCATTGTAGAAAAAGTAAATAAACTAATGAGTATATGTAACTCCCTCGAAGAAAACCTAACCCAAAAAGAAAAAGTAGCAGAAAGATTTGCTGGTGCATTGGTAAATAGAATCACAAAATGATTAAAAGTATAAAAACTCTTAACTTGACAATAGTTTACCCATAGGTTAACTTAATGCTTAGAAAATGTAAAAAACTTGATATTTCAAAATTTATTCTAGACAATAAAGAGTTTCATAATATAAATGTTGAACTTTTTATTGATGAAACCACATATAATCAAATTCTTGATTTTCTATTAGAAGTAGATAAAAATAATAAGCCGATAAGAATTGAAAGATTTAGAAGTATATTAAACGAAATTCTAAACTTTAGGTATAATAAAGATTTGTATGATAAGCCTAAAATTTCAAAAAAATCAATAGATGTTACTATAATGAAATTCAAAAGACATCGTGGTATGAATTACAGGCTGTTATGTAAAGAATTTATTTCTAATGGAAAGAAGATTGTTATGATTATCCTATTTGATAAAAAAACAACAGAAATAAGCAAAAAGCAAAGAGCGAAAATGGACTCAATAGGAGGGTATGAATATGACTTCTGATAGTAAAGTCGATGCTAAAATTCAAAAACTGAATGATTTACTTGCATTTAAATCGAGTGAAGATAAATTAAACTTCAAAGCTATTGCTATTCAATTGGATATTCTGGCTGAAGTAGATAATATAATGCAAGAACGAAAAATATCCCGTAAAGAACTTGCTGATAAATTGGGTAAATCGAAAAGTTTTATATCTCAGCTCTTTAGTGGAGATAAAATGCTGAACTTAAAAATGATAGCACAGCTTCAGGAAATATTAGAATGTAAATTCCAACCTGCATTTAAAAGTTATTCTAAACCTTCTAATAAAATAAATCTTCCTAATGAGGATTTTACTGAAAAAAAGTATAAGCCTGTGCCAATCAATATATTTACTGTTCAGGAAGGAAAGTAGTGTAAATAATTTTGTAATAAATATTAGGTCTAAAATTTAGCAAAGCAATTATTACATCTATTAAATCTTATCAACTATTTTAATAACTTTGTCGTATAAATTCACATCATATTTAAACAATATCTGCGCCCGTAGTTCAATTGGATAGAATGTTGGATTCCGGTTCCAAAGGTTGCAGGTTCAAGTCCTGCCGGGCGCACTTTCTCTCTAATGTAGAATGAACAATGTACAATGCACAATGGTTAATGGTCAATGGTCAGTTGTCACTGGACAATAGTTAATGCTAAATGTTCAATGGTCAATGTTTAATGCTTAATTTAGAATTTTTTATTTGTTGATTAAATCGGTTCGTTCCTGTAAAAACTCCTACCTGATATTTTATTATTTTGCAATCAGAAATATTTTTAAGTATTCTTATTTATAATTCCATTTCTTTCTTAATCAATGAAAGCTAAAACGGAGATAGTTTAAAATGAGTGAGTTCTTAAAACAATCATTCTGGAATAATACAATTGAAGCATATTTATGGGCAGTTGGAATACTGTTAATAGGTTTTATTCTATTAAAAATTTTTAGAAATATAATCTTAACTAAACTGAAGAAAATTGCAGCGAAAACACCAACACTAATTGATGATCTTTTGGTTAAAGTTATTGAGAAATCATTACTGCCGTTAGTTTATTTCGGGCTTTTTATTGCCGCTTTAAAAATACTGAACTTAGCAGATATTATTCAAAAGGGAATAAATATTTTTTCTGCAATATTTTTAACATTCTTGATTACCAAGATGATTATTTCAGCAGTAAACTTTTCTTTGTATTCTTATACAAAAAAATCAGATGAAACTGAAAAACAAGAGAAACAATTAAGAGGTATTAAAGGATTAATCAATTTCGTTGTTTGGGCACTTGCACTTATTTTCTTGCTCGATAATCTGGGAGTTAAAATATCTACTGTAATAGCTGGATTAGGTATCGGCGGTATAGCCGTTGCATTAGCTGCTCAGGCAATACTTGGTGATTTGTTCAGTTACTTCGTAATATTTTTTGATCGCCCCTTTGAAATTGGCGATTTTATTGTAGTAGGTGATAAATCCGGTACAGTAGAAAACATCGGAATAAAAACAACCCGTGTTAAAGCAATCGGCGGTGAGCAGTTGATTTTTGCAAATACTGATTTAACAAATTCCCGTATTCACAACTATAAAAAAATGGAAAGGCGTAGAGTTGTTTTTAGAATTGGAGTAATTTATCAAACATCTGCTGAAAAACTTAAAAGCATTCCTTCTATGATCAAAGAAATTATTTCAAATACTCCTGGTGCAAATTTTGACAGATCTAATCTTGCGTCCTTCGGTGATTTTAGCATATACTTTGAAACTGTTTATTATGTGGATGGTTCTGAATACAATCAATATATGAATATTCACCAAAGCATCAGTCTTAACATCTTTGAGAAATTTGAAAAGGAAGGTATTGAATTTGCTTATCCAACCCAAACCCTATTTGTAAATAAAGAAAAGGAATAAATATTATTGCTATTCAATATTTATCGCTAAAACTCTCTGCGACTTTGCATAAAATACTTTTCCTAAATCTGCGTTAATCCGTTAAATCCGCGTATGACGAAGTCATCAGCGTTCTATTGCTTTCAACAACAATTCAAAAATCTAACCATTCAACCATGCAACAGTGCACCCATTCAGTCATTCAACAATTACTCAACTAACTGAACATTTACCATTAAACATTTAACATATCGTGTATTTATCAAAACATTAACAATAAATAATTTGGGACATTTCCATATTTAGTATTAAATTTGCGCCAGTTTTTTTAATGAATAGAACAGGAAAAAAGAATGCTAACCAAACATAAGAAGCTTTCAAGAAAACAGATCAAAGAAGATAAACTTGTTGAGTTTTACTATAAATCACAGGCTTACTTTGAAGAAAATAAAAACAGGATAATGATGTATCTTGGTGTTGCCGCGGTGGTTGTAATAGCTGTTGTATTATATCTGAATTATCGCAGCGATCAGAATGCAGAAGCTGGGTATCATTTATCAAAAGTTATGGATATGTATGATTCAGGTGATTATCTTGGTGCAATTGAAGGCAGGCAAGATGCGAAAATACTTGGATTAAAAGATATTGTTTCCCAATACGGCAGCTCAGAAAATGGTGAAACAGCCAAAATATATCTTGCAGACAGTTACTCTAATCTTAGCAAAGTAGAAGATGCTTTTAAATACTATGAAGATTACAGCGGTGATATTGATATTTTTGTTGCAGCATCTCTTGCCGGGCAGGCTTCTTATTATGCTATGAAAAATGATTTTAAAAAAGCTGCTGATTTATACCTCAATGCTTCAAGAGTAATTAAAAAAGATGCACGTAATGCAGATTATATTTATCTTGCAGCAGTTAATTATTTTGAAGCCGGAAATCAGGAACAAGCTAAGTCGTTGTTTGAGACAATAAAAGATGAATATAAAACTTCATCGGTTATTTCGCAGGTTGATAGATACCTGTCTCAGCTGAATTAGCGTGATTTTCAATCAATTTTTATCAAAACCGTGGAGTTTTTCACGGTTTTTTATTAAAAATCGTCAAAAAGTAATTCTTGACATTAGAAACATCTATCTCTATTTTTTCAATCAATTTTAACAATTTATTAAAGATTTATGGCTGATACCTCTGATTTCAGGAATGGACTGATTATTCGTTTTAAAAACGATCCATTCATAATAGTTGAGTTTCAACATGTTAAACCAGGCAAAGGGGGCGCCTTTGTTAGAAGCACATTAAAGAATCTTAAAACCGGTAAAGTTCTGGATAATACTTTCAGAAGCGGTGAGTCAATAGAAATTATAAGAGTCGAGAGAAAAAAATTTCAATATCTTTATAGCGAAGTAGATACTCTTGTACTTATGGATAATGAAACTTACGAACAGATTAATGTTCCTGCTTCCTTTTTCGGTGATGCAGTCGATTATTTAAAAGGCAGTGAAGAAATTGAAATACTTTTTGATGGTGATGAAATAATAACTGTTGAACCGCCGATATTTGCTTATCTAAAAGTAATTGAAACTGAACCCGGTTTTCGTGGTAACACAGCAACTAATACCTTTAAACCTGCAAAGATGGAAACAGGGGCAACAGTTAATGTTCCGTTGTTCATTGATGTGGATGATGTAATTAAAATAGATATACGTACCGGCGAGTATGTTGAAAGAGTTAAATCCTAAACAAAGGAAATAATATGGATATAAATCTCATTAAAAAACTTATTAAGATACTGGAAGCCAGTCAGGTTACAGATCTTGAAGTTGAAGAAAATGGTATTCGTGTTAAACTTGCCAAAAAGGTGCGTGTAACACAATCTGTTACAGTTCCGGCTGCTTCTGCTGCAGTTTCTCCGGTTAGTCAGCATAATATTGTACCGGTTATAAAATCCGAAGAAAAGAAATCCGTTGAAGAAACATCACATCTTCATGAAATTAAATCTCCAATTGTAGGTACTTTTTACAGAGCACCTGCTCCTGATGCTGATGCTTATGTTCAGGTAGGTGATCTTGTATCTGCCGGAACAGTTCTTTGTATCGTTGAAGCTATGAAACTAATGAACGAAATTGAAACCGATGTTAGTGGTAAGATTGTAAAAATTCTGGTTGATAACGGTAAACCGGTTGAATATAGTCAGCCTTTATTCTTAATTGAAAAAAGCTAATCATTAAATACGAGAAGTTGTGTTTAATAAAATCCTTATTGCTAATCGTGGTGAAATTGCCTTAAGAGTAATCCGCACTTGTAAGGAACTTGGAATAAGAACCGTTGCAGTTTATTCGGAGGCAGATCGTGATTCTTTACATGTTACATTTGCTGATGAAGCTGTTTGTATCGGGCCTGCACTTGGCAGAGACAGCTATCTTAAAATCCCTTCTATTATTTCTGCTGCACAAATTACAGGTGCTGATGCAATTCATCCGGGTTATGGATTTCTTGCTGAGAATGCAGACTTTTCTGAAATATGCGCTGAGTCGAAAATTTCTTTTATCGGTCCAACCCCTGAGATGATAAGAGCAATGGGTGATAAATCCTTTGCTAAAGATACGATGAAAAAAAATAATGTTCCTGTTGTTCCGGGAAGTGATGGTGTTATTAGTGAACTTGATGAAGCTGTAAAAATTGCGCGTGAAATTGGTTTTCCTGTAATTATAAAAGCTTCTGCTGGCGGTGGTGGAAAAGGTATGCGGATCGTTTGGGAAGAGAAAGAATTTGAAAAAGCTTTTCAGACTGCACGAACTGAATCTGAAGCTGCATTCGGAAGTCCGGATGTATATATTGAAAAGTATATTGAGAATCCACGGCACGTGGAAATTCAGGTAATGGGTGATAGTTTTGGTAATGTCTATCATTACGGCGAAAGAGATTGTTCAATACAAAGAAGACATCAGAAACTGATTGAAGAATCTCCATCACCTGCACTTGAAGAACAGCTAAGACAAAAGATGGGTGAAGCTGCTATCAGAGGAGCAAAAACTGTTAATTATCTTGGCGCCGGTACAATCGAGTTCCTGCTTGATAAGCATAAGAATTTCTATTTTATGGAAATGAATACAAGAATACAGGTTGAACATCCTGTTACTGAAACTGTTTGTAATGTTGATCTGGTAAGACAGCAGATTCTTGTTGCAGCCGGTTATAAAATTGATACTATGCCTATACCTCCTTATGGACACAGTATAGAGTTCAGAATTAATGCTGAAGATCCTGATAATAATTTCAGACCTTCTCCCGGAAAGATTACATCATTGAATTTGCCCGGCGGATTCGGTGTTAGAGTTGATTCTCATATTTATCAATCTTATACTATACCACCGTATTATGATTCTTTAGTAGCAAAATTAATTGTCTGGGGAAAAAACAGGGAAAGAGCACTTGCCAGAGGAAAAAGAGCTTTGGAAGAATTTGTAATCGAAGGTATTAAAACTACTATACCTTTTCATCTTAAAGTGCTTGATGATCCCAGATTTATTAACGGAAATTTCGATACCGGATTTTTAGATAAGTTTAATACAAAATAAATAACACATTACTCAGAAAAATTTAAAGGCTATACAATGAATATTCCAAATAATCTTAAATACACAAAAGAGCACGAATGGGTTCTTATAGAAGGCAACGTAGGAACACTTGGTATTACCGATTATGCTCAAGGCGAATTAGGCGACGTGGTCTTTGTTGATATTGATCCGGCGATTGCAGAAGTTAAAAAAGGCGAATCAATCGGAACAATAGAGGCTGTTAAAACCGTAAGCGATATCTTTGCTCCGTTTTCAGGTAAGGTTATCGAAATTAATGAAGCACTTAAAGATTCACCTGAAGATGTTAATTCTGATCCTTATGGAAAAGGCTGGATGATCAAAATAGAAATAAGTGATGCTTCAGAGTTGAATGATCTTTTAGATTCTGCAGCATATCAAGCCTTAATTGGTCAATAGTTCTATACTTTTGAAGAATTTATAAACAAAATTCGGGCAACCGGATTTTGTTTTATTTTTAAATCAATCTATGCTTTTAGAAGAAAAAATTCTGATAATCGATTTTGGTTCACAATTTACTCAACTGATAACCAGACGTGTCAGAGAAGCAAATGTCTATTCCGAAATTTACTCCCATAAAATTACTCTTCAGGAAGTTCTAAAATTCAATCCGTCGGGAATAATTTTATCCGGCGGTCCGATGAGTGTTTACGATACAGATGCCCCTGATATTGATGATGAAATTCTGAAGATTAAAATTCCGATTCTTGGAATATGTTACGGTCTTCAGATATTAACCAAAAAATTTGGAGGTAAGGTTGAGCCTGCCAAAGACAGAGAATATGGGCGTGCATCATTAAATATTATTAAGACCTCTCCGTTGTTCAATGGAATAAATTTGTCTTCACAGGTTTGGATGAGTCACGGTGATTATATAACTGAATTGCCTGATGGATTTGAAACTATTGCAAGTTCTGATCATGCTCCGATTGCAGCGGTATCAAATGAAAAGAGCAGAATATATGGCGTGCAGTTCCATCCCGAAGTCGTCCATACTTTAGAAGGCAAAAAAATAATAAATAATTTTTTATACAATATATGTAATTGTAAAGGGGAATGGACTCCTCACAATTTTATTGATAATACAATTCAGGAAATAAAAGCAAAAGTCAATCAATCTAAAGTAATCTGTGCACTTAGTGGTGGAGTTGATTCAACAGTTGCGGCAGTGCTGGTTAAAAAAGCTATTGGTGAAAATCTTACCTGCATACATATCGATACAGGTTTAATGAGAAAAAATGAGAGCCAGAAAATCCGTGAAGTTTTTGATAAGAAGTTATCTCTTGATCATATACATATAGATGCTTCTGAACTTTTTATCAGCAGATTAAAAAATATTTCTGATCCTGAACAGAAAAGAAAAATTATCGGCAATACTTTTATTGAAGTTTTTGAAAGTGAAGCAAAAAAAATAAAAGGTGTTGAATTTCTGGTGCAGGGAACACTTTATCCTGATGTTATTGAATCAGTTTCAGTTAAAGGATCTTCTGTTACTATTAAATCTCATCATAATGTTGGCGGCTTACCTGAAAAAATGAATTTGAAATTGATTGAACCTTTCAGAACATTGTTTAAAGATGAAGTTAGAAATGTCGGTCATGAGCTTAACATACCTGAAGAATTTATACAAAGACATCCTTTCCCGGGTCCCGGATTAGCAGTCAGGGTTCTTGGTCCGGTTGATAAAGAAAAACTTGATATGCTTAGAGAAGCTGATGATATATTTATAAAATCAATTATCGATGCAGGACTTTATAATGATATTTGGCAGGCTTTTGCTGTTTTACTTCCGGTTCAATCAGTAGGTGTTATGGGGGATGCAAGAACTTATGAATATGTTCTTGCGCTGCGTGCTGTTACTTCTGTTGATGGAATGACAGCCGATTGGTATAATTTTAATCACGATTTTCTTTCGAATATTTCCAACAAGATAATCAATAAAGTGCGCGGCATTAACAGAGTAGTTTATGATATAAGTTCAAAACCACCTGCAACTATTGAATGGGAATAAATGAAAGAAGAAAAAATAAAATATAAACTTAATCTTGCCGCAGCATACGTTTCTGAAGGCAAAAATCTGCATGCTATTCAGATTTATAAACGGCTTATAAACCTGAAAGATTCTGATAACACTTATTATTTGCTGGCAGAACTTTATGAGAATATGGGGTTTTTTGATTCAGCAATCAGTTTATTAGATCAGTTACATTCCAAATCTCCGGAAAACATTGATATCTCACTTTACTTCGGGCAGTTTTTATTAAGAAATTCAAAATGGTTTGAAGCGGTACAGGTACTTGATAATATCAAGCACGAAAAGCCTTATGTTTTATATCTTATCGGATATTGCTATCTGATGATAAATGAATATGAATTAAGCAAAGAATATTTTACAGATTATATAAAGAGCAATGATAATGATGAGTTAAAACTTAAAGCGCATCTTCATCTTGCAAAAATTGAATATGAACTTAAGAACTATGATCAGGCTTTAGACTTTGCAAATAAAATACAATTTGTCTATTCGGATTTTTGGGAGTTAAACCTTATATCGGCAAAAATCTATTACAGTCTTAAGATGTATAATCACGCACTTACTTAGATTCAGAAAACATTAAAGGAAAACTATAATGATGTAAGTGTTCAGGAATTTGCCGGTAAGATTTTTTATGCATTGGAAGATTTTGAAAAATCCGAGATGCATTTTTCTAAAGCAATTGAGCTTAGTTCATAGATATTTGCAGATATTTATATTATGTTAGATAAAGTTATTTTCGGATTGCCCAAAATTTATTCTTAGAAAGAATTAAACTTAGATTTGTTCAAAATGAAAAAAGCGATATTATTTTTTATTTTATTTACATTTTCTTTACTCTCGCAAAATATTACAGTCGATAATAACCGTGATTTTGAAAAAGCTATTCAGTATTATAAATCTCATAAGTACTCTGATGCGCTATCATTATTTAAATTAATTGAATCCAGAAAAGAGAATAACTCAAAGATTTCAGCCTCATCGTTGTTTATATGTAAAATACTTTTGGAGCAAAAAAAATATACTGAAACTGAAACTGCTTTAAAATCCTTTTTAGAAAATTATCCAACAAGCAAATATCTTGATGAAGCAAATAATTTACTTTTAAGTAATTACATACAGCAGCAAAAATATCTTACTGCATTTAACCATCTTATTAATCTGCTTAATGAAACTAAATCCGTTGTTTATAAAAATGAGAACAAAAATCTGGCAGAAAAAATCGCATTAAATTATCTAAGGAGCTCTGATATAAGCAAAACCCGCAGCAGATATGAAAAAAATAAAATAGAACCATTCCTCCTTTTACTGGAAGGAAAATTACTATTACAAGAAAATGATAAACAAAATGCTGGTAAAAAATTTCAGGAAATAACAACTAGCTATATATCTTCTGATGAATATTTAGAAGCTTTAAATCTTAAGAAAAATGTCGGCACAGTACAATCAGAAGAATCAGTTCCTGTTGTTGGTATTTTAATATCATTAACCGACTCTAATGACAGAGAAATATTTTCTGCACGTGAAGTGCTGGAAGGTATTAGATATGCATTCCATATATATAACTCAACTAATACTGATAAGATTGGATTACTTGTTAAAGATATTAAAAGGGACAAAACATTAACAACTCAGTTTGCTTCTGAATTTGTTGAGAACAATAATATCAGATGTATATTGGGTCCGATTTTTAGTGATGATGTCAGAACAGCCCTTAAAGAAATAGATAAATCCAATATATGTTTAATATCTCCGACTGCAACTGATGATGATCTGATTCAGCTAAGTGATAATTTCTTTCAGGCAAATCCTTCACTGACTTCCAGAGGCAAAATATTTGCGCAATATCTTTACTTTGTGGAAAACAAAAGAAAGCTTGCTGTTCTTAATTCAATTGAGGGATATTCTCCTTTGCTGGCTGCAAGTTTTATACGGGAATTTGAAAAACTTGGCGGTATAATAAATGCAAAGGAAACTTTCAGAAGTAAATCATTTGATCTTAGTGAACAGGTTGCAAGAATATCAGTCCTGGCAAATGAAATAGAAGGTATTTATGTTCCTATATCAGATGCATCTGATGCCGGAACTATATTATCCCAAATGGTTCAAAATGGATTGAATGTTAATCTGTATGGAAATCAGGATTGGTTTTTAGGTAAAGGCTTTGAATCATCATCAACATTAAGCAACAGACTGACTTTCGATTCTGATTATTTTATTGATTATAATAATCCTGAGCTAAAAGATTTTTCTGGTGATTTTAAAAAGATTATCGGATTAGAAGTGAACAGAAATGTTTTATACGGCTATGATGCAGCAAAGTATTTATTAACTGTAATGAGGAATACTGATCCCACAAGAAAAAATATCAGATATAAAATGGAATCAGGTATAAGTGTAAACGGATTTCACAACAATATATCATTCAGTTCACAGAGAAATAATAAATACAATAACATTATCCGTTACAAAGATGGAATTTTTGAACTTGTTGAAAAATATCGGTCTAATGATTAAAGTAAAGGATGTTAATGCTTAAAGTAAAAGACCTGCCTGCAGATGACAGACCAAGAGAAAAATTACTTTTGCGAGGTGCACAAAGCCTTACTGATGCAGAATTAATTGCGATCTTGTTAAGAACAGGTACAAAGGGTAAATCTGTTATTCAGATTTCACAGGAAATAATCAGTAAAGAAACTAATCTTGCACAGCTTGCTTCAAAAACTTCAGCAGATCTGATTAAAAATTCCGGTGTAGGTAAAAATAAAGCTGCAACACTATTAGCGGCATTTGAAATAAGCAGAAGAATTTTATCACAAACAAAATGGTTTTCACAAAAGAAGATTACATCGCCTGCAGATGTGGCAGAAATCTTTATTCCAATACTTAGAGATGAGGTAAAAGAACAATTTATTGTTGTATGTTTAAGCTCGGCAAACAAGATAATACGTTATGAGCGGATATCTCAGGGCAATTTGAATTCGAGTGTTGTTTCTCCAAGAGAAATATTTAAGACTGCTATTGAAAATAATTCTGCCAGTATAATTCTTATTCATAATCATCCGAGTGAAAATCCGGAACCCAGTAACGAAGATATTTCCATAACAAAAAAAATTGTAGAATCAGGTAAGATAATGGAAATCCCTGTTTTTGATCATATAATTATTGCAGGTAATTCTTATACCAGTTTTGTAGAAAAACGTCTTATATGACGCAAAAAACATAAATAATGTGATAAATCTTATTTCTTTAATTAATTTTTTTTGTATAAATTGCACAAGTGTTTTAAATATCGATAAGAAAATTTTATTTTTTCGTTAAAAATAATCACTAACCAATATATTCGGAGGTATCGAATGAACATAACTAAATCGTTGAGATCAGCCGTGTTGATCAGCGGTATTGCACTTACTACTGCCTTCTTAAGTGGATGCGGTGGTTTAAGTGATGCTCAATTAAAAGAATTGAGTGATCTTAAAAATGAAGTTGCTTCCCTTGAGACAGAAGCTAACTCATTAAGAGATGAAAGAGCTAAACTTGAAGCTCAGATCGAGGACACAAACAGAAAACTTGCTGAATGCGAAAAGCAAAAAGAAGAAGCAAAGGCAAACCTGGAAAAATTACCCAAATAATTAATTAATGATTTTTAAATATTTTCAGAGGATATATATAATGAGTATCAAATCAAAATTATTAGGCATAGTTTCCCTGGTTCTTCTTTTTACTGCTGTAAACTTTGCACAGAAAATGACCGAAGAGCAATGGGAATCTGAAATGACCACTTTCAAGAACAAGAAAGCTGCACTTGAAAGTGAAATCAGCGCTCTCAAAAGCGATATAGATAATTTAAAAGCAATGAATCTGCAGGATCCTGAAGAGTGCATCGATGAGTTGTACCAGATTGTTGGCGCTACAAGAAACGATGTAAATAACTTCAGAAAAGCTGTTAATGAATTAGATGGCAAGATCAAAAGAAAAGAAGGTCCGAAAACTGACAGACAGACTGATCTTAATGCATTAAAGAAAAATAAAATATCTGCATTACCAGAATTCTTTACAAAAGTTCATAATCAAATGCAGAAAGACCTTGACAACTGGGTTGAGGCTCCATCAGAAATCAACTATACTGTTGTAAAAGGTGATTGTCTCTGGAACATTGCAAAGAAAAAAGAACATTACGGTAACGGATTTGCATGGCCTGTAATTTATAAGGCTAACAGAGATCAGATTAAGAATCCTGATTTAATTTATCCAAAACAAGTTTTCAAGATTCCTAATCTTACAGAAGAAGAAAAAACAAAGTATGAAAAACTAAGAAAGAATTATAAACCGGCTCCGGTACAATAATTTGTTTTTTGGTTCTGACAAATTTAAGCCCTTGTCTTTTTCGATGAGGGCTTTTTGTATTTAAAAAGATCATGACAACCGCAGAAAAAAAGATTACACTTAATGGCGTTGATATGTTGGGGCTTCTTGGTGTTAATGATGCCTATCTTAATCTGCTTGAAGACAGATTCAACTCTACTATTTCTGTCCGTGGCGATATAGTAAACATAAAAGGGGTTTTGGAGGAAGTTGAGATTGTTGAAAAAGTTATTAAGGAAATGGTTTATGTGCTTAATACGAGTGGCAAATTAAATAAAAGTGATATTGAAACAATCCTTAATCTTACAATTGAAGGTAAAGAAATTATCGGGGAAGCTGAATATGATTCAATAGTTCTTTACACAAAAAACGATGTTGTGAAAGCAAAAACACCGGGACAAAAAAAATACTTGCAGATTGCCGGTAAAAATGATATTTGTTTTGCTATCGGTCCAGCAGGAACAGGTAAGACTTATCTGGCTGTTGCTATTGCAGTTTCAGCATTAAAAAAGGGAATTGTAAAAAGAATTGTACTTGCCAGACCAGCAGTAGAAGCTGGTGAAAGCCTTGGATTTTTACCGGGCGACTTTCAGGAAAAAATTGATCCTTACTTGCGGCCATTATATGATGCTCTCGATGATATGATTCCGTCAGAAAAACTGAAAGGTTATATCGAAAAAAGAGTTATTGAAATTGTTCCGCTCGCGTATATGCGCGGCAGAACTCTTAATAATGCTTTTGTAATTCTTGATGAAGCTCAAAATGCTACTGATGTTCAGATGAAAATGTTTCTTACAAGATTAGGTGCAAATTCAAAGGCAATTATTACCGGGGATATAACTCAGATTGATTTGCCGGTTAAATCTAAAAGCGGATTAATTCAGGCAAAGGATATTTTAAGCGGAATAACTGGTGTTGGATTTGCTTATTTTGATAAAGAAGATGTAGTAAGGCATAAACTTGTTAAAGATATCATTGATGCTTATGATAAATTTAATAATGGTAAATAATAACTAATTAAATTCTGACAGCTTTTTACTTTCATTCCAGTACTTATCCATCTCTTCAAGATTTGATTCGTTAATTGTTTTGCCTGATTCTTTAACTTTTTTCTGGACGTAGTTAAATCGTTTAATAAATTTATCGTTTGTTTTTCTTAATGCGTCTTCAGGATTGATACCAAGAAAGCGGGCATAATTTACCATAGCAAAGAAAACATCGCCAACTTCCTTTTCTAATTTATTATTCAGGTCATTAGTATTTGCGTTTTTATCAGATTGTGATTTAATTCTTTCTATTTCGTGCATTTCCTGAATTTCTTCAATTACTTTTTTCCAAACATCTTCTTTCTTTTCCCAATCAAAACCAACTTTTGCTGCTTTCTCCTGCAGTCTGTTCGCTCTTTGCAGTGCAGGTAAATTATGAGGCACTCCATCTAATACAGATTCTCTTCCTTCGCTTAGCTTGATTTCTTCCCAGTTTTTTTTCACTTCATTGGAATCTGATACTTTTGTTTCACCAAAAACATGTGGATGTCTTCTTATTAATTTTGATTGGATAGAATCAATAACATCATCGATCTTAAAATAATTTTGTTCTTCGGCAATCTGGGTGTGAAATACTACGTGAAGCAATAAATCTCCAAGCTCTTTTTTTAGTTCATCATAGTTTTTATTATCAATAGCTTCAACTACTTCATACGCTTCTTCAATTGTATTTGATTTTATCGAATCATTAGTCTGTTCCCGGTCCCACGGACATTCTTTTCTTAATCGTTTAACAATCCCGATAAAATCTGTAAATTTACTATCAGTCATTTGAAATCCTTTTTTACTAAATGTTTCGAATCAAATTTAAGAAAAAAATAATAATCGTTTAGGAGATTTTATGATAGAAGAAAAAATTAAAGAACTTGGATTTGAAGTTCCGGAGGTTGCAAAACCTTTAGCAGCCTACATCCCCGCAAAAAAAGTTGGAAACCTTGTTATGACTTCAGGACAGGTACCTGTGGTAAAAGGTGAAGTAAAATACAAAGGTAAAATCGGAAAAGAATTATCTGAAGAAGAAGGAATTCTAGCAGCTCAGATTTGTGCACTTAACTGTTTAGCAGCGATTAAATCTGTTATAGGAAATCTTGATAATATTATTGAAGTTGAAAAACTTACTGTATTTGTTGCAAGTACACCGGAGTTTACTGCACAGCCAAAAGTTGCAAATGGTGCTTCAGAATTAATTGGAAAAATATTTGGTGAAGTTGGTAAACACGTCAGAAGTGCAGTAGGTGTTTCTTCATTACCACTTGATGCTGCAGTTGAAATTGAGATGATTGTACTGGTAAAGTAATATTCTGTTTAAATACTTTTTATTGGAATTAATATTGTTTTCATTTTCAGGTGAGGAAAATTCCGGAATAATGCGTCTAAAGGGTGATTAGTTTCATTGACATTAAGTTAAGATTTCCATAAAATCGGGTAGAAAATTTGAGATTATTATGAAAAAAGTCATATTATTTTTTGTTTTAGTTGCTGCAACATTTGCATTTGGTCAATTTAAAGATCCTGTCTTTCCAACGGAAACACCAAAAGACGGAATAACTGATAAATCATCTAATTATATTTTGGGTTTTATAAACCCCGATAACTTTAGTATGAAACATTCAATCGGTCTTTCATATTCTACTTTTGGAGGATATGGAACAAGCTTGGCGACATATACAAATAGTATGTTTTATAAATTTGCTGACAATATGAATGTTCAGGTGGATGCAAGTATTATAACAAGTCCTTACAGTTCATTAGGAAAAGATTTCCAGAATTCTATTCAGGGTTTATACATTACCCGTGCTGCATTTAATTACAGACCCTGGGATGATTTCAACATTTCTGTACAATACCGTGCAATACCAAATTACTTTTATGATCCTTATTACAGATTTAACAGATCTTTTGGTAATTGGTATTATAACGGCTTCTTTGATTCCGGATTTGGACCGTTCAGTTATTAGTTAATGAGATCCGGATTGGACAATAAAGAAAAAAAGTTTTTTACTTCAGGCACAGATATAAATTCAGAGAAAAACACACGACTTTTTTTTATTATTACATCATCAATATTATCTCTTATTACATTATTCCTTTTAATTAATATTTTTAATAAGACCGGTATTTTTAATTCGGATTCAAAGCAGGATTCCAAGCCGCAAAATGTTCAGCAGATGATTCAGGTTGAAATTTTAAATGGTTGCGGAATTGCTGGTGCCGGAAATGCTTTAACTGATTTGCTTAGAAAAAAAGGTATAGATGTAGTTAAAACCGGTAATTACAGATCTTTTAATGTAGATAATACTTTTATTATTGACAGGATGAATAATACTGAAACAGCATTTAAAGTTGCTGATTCTTTAAATCTTAACAAACGTTTTATTATTACAGAAATAAATAAAAGTCTTTTTATTGATTTGACTATTGTAATCGGGAAAGACTTTAATAAATATTTTCAAATTAGCGGGAGCTGAAATTGAATTCTAAAAAAGTTGCTGAACAAATAGCTAATCTTATATTTAATAAGAAAGGCTATGATGTTAAAATAATTGATCTCAAGGAAATAACTTCTTTTGCTGATTACTTTGTGATTTGTTCTGCCGATTCTGATACTCAGGTTAAAGCGATTGCTGATGAGATTGATGAGAAACTAAGAGAAAAGGGAATTAAATACTGGCATAAAGAAGGAATGGCTGCATTGAGCTGGGTTTTATTGGATTATGTTGATGTTGTGGTGCATATATTTAAAAAAGAATCGAGAGAATTTTATAATATAGAAAAACTGTGGGGCGATGCTCCGATATTTGATGTTCAGGATCCGATTGAGGCAAAGAAAGAAAAAGCTAAATCAAAACCTAAGACTACCAGAAAAACAACAACTGCTAAATCAAAAAAAGAATAAAAAAATTTTCAATTGAAAAACTATCTACTTACAGTTTTCAAAAAAGCAGAAACTGATATACCTGCTTTAAAAGAAATTACACTTGTATTTGAAAAGCCAAAACTCGCCGGGTATGGTGATTTAGCAACCAATGCTGCAATGCTTCTTTCAAAAAAACTTAAAGACAATCCGAGAGCAATTGCCCAGCAGATATTAGATTCATTAAAAGTTGATCCCAAAGTAATTTACAAGACTGAAATCGCCGGACCCGGTTTCATCAATTTCTTTTTTACAAAAGAATATGTTACATACATCATAAAAAAGATTATTGATAAAAAAGATAGTTTTGGTAAATCAGAAAAATATGCCGGTAAAAGGGCAAACGTCGAATTTGTTTCTGCAAATCCAACAGGACCATTGACAGTTGGACATGGACGAAATGCAGTTGTAGGTGATACAGTTGCAAATCTTTTAGAATGGGTGGGATATGAAGTTGATCGTGAGTATTATTTTAATAATGCCGGCAGACAAATGCGGGTTTTAGGTGATTCTGTCAGATTAAGATATTTAGAAATTATTGGTGAGCAAATCTCTTTCCCTGAAGACTATTATCAAGGGGAGTATATTAAAGAGATTGCAATGCAGTTATATATTAAATACGGAGATTCACTTAAGAATGACGACCCTGAAGGAATATTCAAAGATACTGCTGAGAAGGAAATATTTTCTGATATAAAAAAATCTTTAGAAAATCTTGGTATAATTCATAAGATATTTTTTAATGAAAATTCATTATACAAGGATGGAAAGATCAACGAGCTTTTAGATTATTTCAAATCAAATGGTCTTTCATACGAAAAGGACGGAGCGATCTGGTTAAAATTATCTGCACTTAGTAAGAATGAAGATAAAGTAATTATTAAAAGTACAGGCGAACCAACTTACCGCCTTCCTGATATTGCATATCACGCTGTAAAAATAAATCGCGGATATGATTTATTAATCGATGTTTTTGGTTCAGATCATAATGCAACTTATCCTGATGTTTTGGCAGGAATAAAAGCTATAGGATTAAATCCTGATAAAGTAAAAGTGATGATACAGCAGTTTGTTACAATTATGGATGGGGATGAAGTTGTTAAGATGTCAACCAGAAAAGCTAACTACATAACTCTTGATGAATTAACCAGTGAAGTTGGTAAAGATGCAGTAAGATATTTTTTTAATATGCGTAATATCAATTCACATATGGTATTTGATTTGTCAATTGCTAAAAAGAAGTCTGATGAAAATCCTGTTTTCTATGTTCAATATGCACACGCAAGAATTAATTCGATCCTAAACCGCGTAAAAGAAGTTCAGTTGGAAATCTCAACTAATAATCTTGAGTTGCTTGTGCACGATGATGAACAGCATTTAATCAAAACTCTATTTCAATTTGAAGAAGAAGTTGAATTGAGTGCAGATAGTTTGGAAACTCATAGAATTTGCACTTATTTATATGAGCTTGCAGCAGCCTATCATCGTTTTAATAAAACCTGCCGGATACTTGGTACAGAAACCAAATTAGCTGAAGCACGTTTAGCATTGTCTTATGCTGCAATGATTGTTATAAAAAACGGATTAAGTATTCTTGGCGTATCTGCACCGGAAGAGATGTAATTTAATCTGCTATTGCAATTGATGCTGCCAATATTTTTTCCGCACCTGATTCAAGTAGAACTTTTCCGCATTCAGACATTGTTGCCCCGGTTGTAATAACATCATCTACCAGAAGGATAATTTTTTCGGATACTGCTTTTTTATTTTTTACTGTGAATGCTCCATCCATATTTTCTTTTCGTTCGATAAAAGTGAGTGTGGTTTGAGATTCTGTGTACTTGCTCCGTTTTACGATTGATTTGTTAAACTTAGTCCCTAAGATTCTGTTTATTCCTTTTGCAATAAAATAAGATTGGTTATAACCCCGCTCTGTTTCTTTCAGCTTATGTAATGGGATGGGAATAATAATATCAAATTTCCAATGTGGTCTTCTTTCAATAATTTTTTTTGCAATCATTTCTCCCAGATAAATACCAACTCTGAATTTATTTTCATATTTAAGGGAATGAATTGCTTGCTGAAGTTCTTTATCTTTTTCAAATAAATAAGGAGCGAAGAAATCTGATATTATTTTATTATCCGAAAATTTTTTATTGAACTCATATAGTAATCTAGAATCATCAATTTCCTCAATATTCATTAAGCAATTACTGCAAATTGATTTATCGGTTGATTTTAATTTGGTTTTGCAAGAGCAGCAGAATCTGGGAAGTATAAGATCTAAGACAGAAAGTAAATAATTATTTTGGGTTTCCAACATAATTAAAGCATTCCTGATCTTTTTCTGATAAACCATTCTAATGAAAAAAGTAAGATCACTAAAAACAGCAATATCTCATTAGACCAGAGCCTGATTTCTGAAGTTAAAATTTTTTCTTTTGATGAGTTTTGATTTGTTTGTATTAAATCCTTAATCAATTGATCGGTGTTTGTGTTTAAATATGTTTTACCTTTTGTTTCAGTGCTAAGCTGATCAAGAAATTCGAAATTCATCCGGCTTTCTGCTAATTCCAGGTCAACATCACCTACGTTAAATGTTCCGTTATCAGTTCCAAGATTTTTTCCATCAAAAAGTACCTGTCCGGTAAACTTATAATCTCCATTTTTATTTATTGATATACTTCCTTCATACAATCCGTTACCAATGGAATTTAAAATCATTTCGTCATGATATTCAGGACCGGAAATATTTAATTTTAATTCAGCATCACTTAAAGGATTAAATAAGTCATCATAAACCTGTGCAGAAAATTCTATTGGTTCACCTGCTGAGTAAAATCTTTTTGAGGTCCTTATCTTAATTCTTTTATCTTCATCAGGAGCATTTAACCATCTGGATGAGCTTAATAAAAAATTATCAAATAATTTGATGTCTTTCTGAGCCGTTTGTAATTTCCATCTCCAGACTTCATTTCCCAAAACCACTATTGATCGCTTGGAGCCAAAATATCGGGTAATTATTAGAGGATTATTTTTTGGCTGACCATTGACCAGAGTTTTCGCTATTACCTTACTTTCAGGTTTTACTTTAACATTTGAAAGTGCCTGAGGTATTGGCGGTAAATTGCTCCATTCGTTTTTGGATGAATAGCTTAAGAGTGGATTAGATAGTTCAGTGATTTCTGGATCAGGCTGAACCTGCAAAAAATTATTTTCAATTTGTGTTACTGAAACAGGAAGTAAATCCTCAATCTCTTTTAGTTTTACCGGCGAAACTTCTGATGAAAGTAATAAGAACAAGGGAATATTTTTAGTCTTTAGTTTATTGAGAACCCTTGCAAGAAATTCATTACCAGATTTTTGATTTGGATAACCGATTAAATAAATAATGTTAGCACTATCCAACAAAAGATTCTGATTTTGTTCTAAAAATTTATCCGAAGAAATCTGGGTGAGTGTGTTTACCCGAAAGTTAGGATCATCTGAAAGAGAATTTTTAATAAAAGTTAAATCAGCACTAGGCGATCCTGCTATTAGTAAAATATTAATTTTATTATCAAGCACGTTAACAAAAAAGCTTTTATTGTTGTTAAGAACAGAAGCTTCGCCATCGAGAGTACTGACCTTTATCTGGATTTTCTTTTCACCGCTTGCAGTTGGTGTATATTCAAATAAAAGTGAATTAACTCCGCCTTTATCAAGCAATATATTTTTTTGTGAAATTAAGTTTGATCCCTCATATAATTCAGCAGACACATTTTTACCGGCAAATCCGTTATTAGTAATAATTGCACTGATTGTTGTAGGAGTTTGAGCATAGATATATTCATTAAACATTATATTTTTTAATTCAATATCTTTTTTTCTCGAACTATCTCCTACAGCTAAATTAAAAAATGGAATTCCTGTTCGTTGGGCACTGTAAAAAGGTGTTGATCCATCTGTCATAACACCATCAGACACAATTGTAATTGATGAAATATTATCATCTGAGTTTTTTACATCTTCTATAATCTGAGCAAAGTTTGTGGAAGGCTCTGTAAAATTAATTTTATCAAGACTATCAACATCAACCGCTTTAATTTTAGAACCGAAACTAAAGAACTTTTTATTTCCTTTTATATCGGTATTGGTTATCTCATCAATAAAATGATGAACAGCTTCCGCACGATTAGTTCCATCATTAATTTGCATTGATTTACTGTTATCTATAAAGAACAGACTTACCGGAGGCAGGACTTTTTTTTCAGTCAGGACTAAAACCGGTTCAAAAATAATAAACACAAGTAATGCTAAAGCAAGGATTCTTAAAGCTGCAAGAAAAAATCTTCGGAGATTGCCAACGGGAGGGAGAGTATATTTATAAACATAAACAGAATAAGCAATTATTATCAGCAGACTTATGATAAAAAATATAAGATTGAATGAAAGTGTAAGATTTATATTTTCATAACCGAACATTATAAATCAAATTACCTTCCATTCATCAGATTTTCAATTTTCCAATCCCGCATTCGATCGAATGTATTATAATCAGTAAGATCAAAATGAATAGGTGAGATTGAAACATAATTATTTTTAATTGCTGCCTGATCAAGATCAGGGTCAACATCTACTGCCATTAAACTGCCCGTAAGCCAATAATAATTTCTGCCATAGGGATCCACTCTTTTTTCATAAATATCATCCCACTTTGATTTACCCTGCTTTGTAAGCAGGATCCCTTTGATTTCTTCTTCAGGAAGATTTGGCACATTAACATTAAGCATCGTACCTGAAGGAAGTTTTCTTTTATAAACTTCCTGAGCAAGATGTTTTGCTACTTTTGCAGCATAAGAAAAATCCCAAACACGGTAACTTGTAATAGAAATTGCAATAGAAGGAACTTCCATTATGGCTCCTTCACGTGCGGCTGAAACTGTGCCTGAGTAAATAATATTTATCGCAGTATTTGACCCGTGATTTATACCTGATATAACCAGGTCCGGTGGTGCAGTCATAAGATTTCTTATTCCTATTTTAATGCAATCAGCCGGCGTTCCATCAACGGCATAACCAAAAAAACTACCATTCCTCTGATATTCAAAAACGCGCAGTGGTGTTTGCATTGTTATTGCGTGCCCGACTGCACTTTGTTCTTTGTGAGGAGCAACAACTGTTACTTCTGCAATTTCTTTTAATGCTTCTGCCAGCGAATGTATCCCTGCTGAATCAATTCCATCGTCGTTTGAAACTAAAATTCTCAATTTTGTCCTTTTTTAATTTTTTTAATGAAGCAATATAGTATTAAGACTAATTTTTGCCAATCTAAGTTTATTTGACTTGATATATCATTTGTAAAGATTGATTAAATTTGCCCCCGATAAAATGTTTATTCTGAAACCATACATATTTAACAAATTCAAAAATATTGTTTTTGGATTTAGTACTAGATTTTTAAAAAACACAAATTCTCCGTATGGATTTAATCTATCTTATTCCATTGGTGATGACAGAGAAATTGTTGAAAAGAATCGTAAAGAATTTTTTGAGCAAACCGGATTATCGGATGATTCAATAAGCTTTCAAAGACAAATTCATTCTGATATAATACAAGTAGTTGATTGCAGCGGAGATTGCGGACAAAGTGATGCATTAATTACAAATAAAAAAGGTCTTGGACTTGCAGTTATTATTGCTGATTGTACACCAATATTTATTTATGATAATAAAAATCAGATTATTGCTGCTGTTCATGCCGGCTGGCGCGGAACAGAACAAAACATTTTAGGCAAAACTCTTGATAAACTTTCAAACGATTTTAATGCTAAACCCGAAAATCTTAATGTTTATATTGGTCCATCAATTTCACAAAACAATTATGAAGTAGGTGATGAAGTAGCAGCAAAGTTTGATAACAAGTATCTGCACAGAAACGGTAGAAAATATTTACTTGATGTAAGCGGGATAAATTATGATACTTTGCTGGAGTTTGGAGTCCCGAAAGTTCAAATACAAAAATCAGTGCTTTGCACATTTGAGTATAGTGAATTATTTCATTCTTACAGAAGGGATGGAAGTCTTTCCGGAAGATCTATTGGTGTAATTGCAATGAAAGATCAGGGGAAATAGATTACTGTAACAGTTTCTTCCTCTAATTATGATTTTATCTGATAGAGAATATGCCTAAAATTGAATTGAATATTTTTATACTAACGTCAAAACATTTAAGTAACTATTAAAGATAATATGTAATTTTGATTTAATAATTTTCAGGAGCCTTATGGAAAATATCATCCGCATAAAAAAAGCGGCGTTTTATGGTTATCATGGTGTTAACAGTGAAGAACAAAGCGTTGGTGGTAAGTTTGAAGCTGATGTTGATATTTATACTGATTTTTCCAATGCTGCAAAGCACGATTCATTACACGAAACTATAGATTATCAAAAAGTTTACAAGGTTCTTTATCATCTTGCTTTGGAACAGAAATATTATTTAATTGAATCTGTTGCTGATAAAATTGCGGATGAACTATTAAACAAATTTGCTGCTATTGAGAAAATTGCAGTTAGAGTAAGAAAAAATAATCCTCCGCTTGGCGGTATGGTTGATTGTGTTGAAGTAGAAGTTATCAAAGGCAGGGAAGACCTGAAAATCTGATGTCCGAAAAATTAAATACTGTATATATTGGTTTAGGCAGCAATGTTGGTGATCGGTTACAGAATTTACAACGGGCACTTTCGTGCATTAAGCTTTTACACAACACAACTGTTAAATCTGTATCTTCGGTTTATGAAACTTTACCATTTGGAAAAACAGAACAATCTGATTTTTATAATGCAGTTATAAAAATTGAAACCGGATATAGTCCGAATGAATTATTGAAAGAATTAAAAAGAATTGAAAAGCAAAAAGGCAGAATTGCAAGGGAAAGATGGGGACCTAGAGAAATTGATCTTGATATTTTATTATTTAACGAGTTAATTTTTTCAGATGAAATTATTACTTTACCGCATAAAGGTATTATTTATCGTGATTTTGTGTTGTTTCCCTTAATTGAAATTGAACCAGAACTTATCAACCCGGTGTATAACAGAAGATATAAAGATTTTGTTGATGAACTTGAAAACAAATATATTCTTAAAAAATTATCAGATAAACTTATTACGGAAAATATAAACCTTGGCTGTATCTAAAGAAATCAAATATATTGCTGTAGAAGGTGTAATCGGAGCCGGTAAAACAGCGCTTGCAAAAAAACTTAAGACACGATTGGAAGCAAAACTTATCCTGGAACAATTTGAAGCTAATCCATTTCTTGAAAAGTTTTATAATGATAGAAAAAGATTTGCATTCCAGACTCAGATGTTCTTTTTGGTAAACAGATTTAAACAGCAGGAAGAATTAAATCAGGAAGATCTGTTTAACAATTTTATTATTTGCGATTATATTTTTGATAAAGATAAAATATTTGCTTACTTAAATCTTTCTGCCGAAGAATTAAAGCTGTATGAATCAGTGTTTCCGCTTTTATCAAGAAATCTCAGAAAGCCTGATCTGGTTGTTTATCTGCAATCCAATGTAGATAGATTAATGTTCAATATAAAAAAACGCAGCCGAAGTATCGAAAGAAATCTGACAAGAAATTATATTGAAGAATTAAGCGAAGCATATAATCATTTTTTCTTTAGATATAATTCAACTCCGCTTTTGATTGTTAACTCATCTGATATTGATTTTGTTAATAATGACAATGACTTTGATGAACTATTCAGGGAAATTTTCAGGGAAGAGCGCGGACCAATCGAGTACTTTAATCCTGAAAGGAAATATTCTGGTTAGATTATGCTTAGGTTTATTTTATATCTCTTGTTTTTTTATATAGTGTCCAGATTGATTTTGATAATGCTAAGAAACTCTTCTGGTACAAAAAACAATGTTAAAATAAAATCTAATCCAGTACAACGAAAATCTAAATTTGAGGATGTTGAAGAAGCAAAGTATGTAGAAATTAAATCCGGTGAAGAAGAAAAAAAGTGATTTAATATGGCTCACAACTCAGTTTTTTCTAAAATATTTTTATCATACCTTAAAAAGCATTATTCGATAAAAGAAAATGACAGCACTGAATTAGGTGAAGTAAAAAAAGTTCTGATTGTTCGACAGCATAATCAACTGGGTGATATGCTTGCATCAGTTTCATTATTTCGTGCAATTAAAGAAAAATATCCGGATTCTAAAATATATCTGGTTGTTAGCCCTGTAAACAAATCAGCAATTATAAAAAACAAATATGTAGATGATTATTTTGTTTTCGATAAACCGAAGATATTTCTGCCAACAAGATTTATTAAGTTTATAAAATTTTTACGACAGGGATTTGATGTTGTAATTGTCCCTTCAACTGTATCTGTTTCATTTACGAGTAATTTAATTTCGAGGATTTCAAAGAGTCGGGTAAGAATTGGTGTTAAAAGTCTTGATGGAAAAGTAAATGAAAGCTCATTCTTTTTTGATAAGAGAATAGAACTTGACTGGAGAAAAGATCCAGATTCCAATGTGGCTGATTTTATTCTTGATATTGTCAGACCTTTTGGAATAACCACAAACGATTTCAGCAGTAATATAACATTCAATAATTCTGATCTTGATGTTGCAAATAAATTTGTTAATAAAATAAGAGAGAATAAACAAAATCGTCTGATAGGTCTTCATATTGGTGCGGGTAAACCTCAAAATAAGTGGTCTTTAAATAAATATATCAAGCTTGTTGAGTTGCTTGATAATCATTATAAGTGTTCTTTTTATTTAACAGGTTCAAAGTTTGACGAAGAAGAACTTAATTATGTTAAAATAAATTCAAAAGTAAAAATTCATCAATTTATAAATCATACAATCCATGAAGCTGCTGCACTTATTTCTATTTCTGATTTATACATTACCAATGATACAGGACTAATGCACGTAGCAGGTATTACGCATACTCCGCAGATCTCTCTTTTTGGTCCAACAAACCCGTTTAATTGGGCGCCTTACGGTGAAGATAAAATCTTTATAAGAAAGTCTGATTTGATTGATGATATCGAAACTGAAGATGTTTTTGAGGTATGTAAATTTCTTTTAAACAAATCCGATGGAAAAGAAAAAAACTAGAATTGCAGCAATAGATATCGGAACAAATTCCTTTCATCTTATAATCTCGGAACTTACCAAAAACAATAAAATAAAATTACTTGATCGTGATAGAGTATTTTTAAGAGTCGGAAATATCAAACAAAATGGTTTAAACATCATTACGCAGCACGATATTGATGAAGCAGTAAATGTTTTATTAAAATTCAAACAACTGGCTGATTTAAATAAAGCAGAAATATTTGCTTTTGCAACAAGCGCAGTTAGGGAAGCATCAAACAATAAAGATTTTATTCGTGAAGTTTTTAACCGGACAGGAATAAAAATAAAAATTATTGATGGTAAATCTGAAGCAAAGCTTATTTTTCTTGGTATGAAGAATGCTCTTAATCTAAGCTCTTCAACTGTGTTTGGAGTTGATATTGGCGGCGGAAGCACCGAATTTATTTTTGCGGTTAACGGCAAAGTTAAATATGCTGATAGTGTAAAAATCGGTGCTGTAAGGTTATCGAATATTTTTTTCCCTGAATATAAGATAACTAAATCCGCTAAAATCCGATGTGAAGAATATGTTGAAAATCAGATTCGTCAGCAAATTGATATAAAGAAATTTAAAAATATTGATCTTGTTGTCGGTTCATCGGGAACGGTTGATACTATTTGTATGATAAAAAATTATCAATCGGATAATGCATCAAGAAAAAACTTAAATGGCTGCGAGTTTACTAGGAGTGAATTTGAAGATATTTATAATCTTATTATGAATCTGAGAACACCCGAAGAAAGAATGCTTGTGCCTGGTTTAGAATCAAAACGTGCTGATATTATTCCGGCTGGCTTGATTATACTAAATAAGGTATTTCAATTATTTGATTTAGATAAGATGATATTATCTGAATATGCATTGCGTGAAGGTATTGTTTTCAAGGCTTTAAACATAACCTGAAGCTGATTTTTACGTATTTTCTCAAATCCGATATAGGACATAAAAACAAAGATAATTTAACGGACAAATAATTATTTCTTAAAAATTCTTCCTTATGACTGTCTTTATTGAGCTAAAGGTGATTGTTCATATAACATTTTGA
>Ga0116185_1000385_pt1 | contig 54063 bp, 46 predicted proteins | sample AD_JPNNA7_MetaG_FD_89754 | JGI IMG/M metagenome (GOLD analysis project Ga0116185, IMG submission 89754) | Active sludge microbial communities of municipal wastewater-treating anaerobic digesters from Japan - AD_JPNNA7_MetaG | ecosystem: Engineered > Bioreactor > Anaerobic > Digestate | place...
CCCGGTGGGGCATGATATCCCGCTGCGACCCCAGGCGAAGGGTGGTCATGCCCAGGGGAGCGGCGAGCTCTTCCTGGACGAAACGCTCGTAGGATCGCCCCGAAAGGCGCTCCAGAAGGAGACCCAAGATGATAAAGGGGGAATTGCTGTATTGGGCCCGCTGCCCGGGTTCGAACTCCAGGGGTTCTTTGGAAAAGAGCGCCAGGGCCTCCTGGGGAGTCCAGTCCCGGGCGGGATCGGCGCTCCAGGCGGGGATCTTGGTGACCTCGGCCACTCCGGAGGTGTGCTGCAAGAGCTGGCACAGGGAGATGCGCTCCCCCTCGGGGTAGCCGGGAAAGTAGGCGGAGACAGGGTCTTCCAGGGTGATGCGGTCTTCTTCCAGGTATTTGAGCACCCCCAGGGCGGTGAAGACCTTGCTGACGGATCCCATGGCAAAGAGCGTGTCCGCCGCAGCAGGGACATCTTGCTCCACGTCCGCCGAGCCGTATACCCGGGATAGGGTTTGGCCGTCCGGCAGCAAAAGCCCCACCGCCACGGCGGGAATGCCCCCCGACGCCATTTCCTGTCTCACCAGGACATCCATAGGGCCGAAATCGAAGGAAATCCCCCGGGCCTCGCCGGGGTTCCCTCCCAAGAGGAGGAATCCCAGAATTCCTCCGACGAAGAAAAGGGCACACCTCATGGGGCTCACGCTCCTTCCGGACTTTTTTACCACCTCTTCCCTGGCCCCGGAGTCTTCTCCAAGACCCCCTCGGAGGAGCCTCCGCCAGCGCGGGGAGTGTCAAACCGCCGCGAACCCTTTCACCCTCCTTTGCGGATCTTCGAGCTTCCCCTCTCGACCTTGGGCGGACGGGGGACAAAATCGCCTAGGGCAGGGAGGCCGCGAAGGCCGCCAGACGATCGTTGAGTCGATCGGGGACCTCCAGCATATAGAAGTGGCTCACCCCGGGCCATACCTCGTAGGTCAGGTGAGGAAAGAGCCGTCGCAGCTCCTCCTCCAATCCCTCCCCCTCGGCCCGGACCGTTTCGGCGCCGAAGAGGGCCAGCGTGGGGACGTAGGTCGGCAGGCTCTCCTCCCGGGTGGGGAGATGCAAGAAGTTCACCATGGCGCTATCCCTCACGTAGGGGGCGGTGCCGAGCATCTTGTCCAGCACCAGACGTCGCACGGTCTCCGGGGTCTCCGGGACGAACATCCCCTCGATGAAGGCCCGGACGTGATCCCGGGCTTCGGGCCCCGTGGTCAGGGAGGTGGCCCACCCCTTCATCATCTGGACGAACTCTTCCCGCTTCTGGGGATCTGCGGGGGCCCGGACGAGGGCGGGGTCCGCCAAGACCAACCCCGCCACCCGGTGGGGGTAGCGCTGGGCGAAGGCCCGGCAGAGGGCCCCTCCCATGCTGTGTCCCACCAGCACCCCTTGGGAAACCCCCGCGTCATCCATGACGGCCCGGAGGCCCTCCACTAAGACCTCCGGGGTGTAGGAGATCTTGGGCTTGGTGCTCCACCCGTGCCCGGGGAGATCGAGGGCGATGACCCGCCCTCGGCGGGCCAAAAAGGGGATCTGATATCGCCAGAAGGTGTGATCGCAGGCCCAGCCGTGCACCAGCACCAGGGGGCGATCCCCCGACCCCAGGTCTCGGTACGCCACGGCGAACTCCCCCGCTGGGGCGTAGTGCAGCGCCAAAGAATCCTGGGCCCCGGCGGGAACGGCAAAAAACATGGCGAAAAGCAAAAGAACCCCTACCAGAGAACGTCTCATCAAAACGATCACCTCGCACGAAAGTTTTCGCGAAAAAGGCCTCGGAGCGAGAAGGGCCCCTCATCGCGAAGATCGGTGACCGCACTATACTCCAAAAGCTCCTCCGGCGGGAAGAGGGCATACATGGCGCCCCCGGAAGGGGTGCCCGATTTTTCCGCCGAAGGCCTCTGCCCCGCCCTCGGGATTTCCCCAGGGCAGGGACCGGGGTTTTTTCGGGGAAACTGGTCCGGTCCAGAGGGGACCGTCCCCGGGGAAGGGGTGGCCCTTTATCTCCCCGGGCCCCTTGCCTATGATCTCCCTGGAAGCGGAAAAAAGCTTCGCCACAGACCTTTTAGGAGGCGATCCCCATGGAAGAGCGGTCCAACCCGAAGAATCCCAGGCGAGATATGACGTGGATGAAGCCCCGGGGCGTCATCATGGACGTGACCAACGCGTCGCAGGCCCGCATCGCCGAAAAAGCCGGTGCCATGGCGGTGATGGCCCTGGAACGCATCCCGTCCGAGATCCGCAAGGCGGGGGGGGTGGTGCGCATGGCCGATCCCGACAAAATCAAAGAAATTCAGGACGCGGTGTCCATTCCCGTCATGGCCAAAGCCCGTATTGGCCACTTCGTGGAGGCCCGCATTCTGGAAGCCCTGGGGGTGGACTGCATCGACGAAAGCGAAGTGCTCACCCCCGCCGACGAGGAGCACCACATCGACAAGCGCCCCTTTGCCGTCCCCTTCGTCTGCGGCTCCCGGAACCTGGGAGAAGCCCTTCGGCGCGTGGCCGAAGGCGCCGCCATGATCCGCACCAAAGGCGAAGCGGGCACGGGGAACGTGGTGGAAGCGGTGCGCCACATGCGGGCCACCAACCGGGAGATGGCCCGGCTCCTGGGGGCTCCGGAAGAAGAACTCCCCGCCCTGGCCAAAGAGCTCCAGGCTCCCCTGGAGACCCTTTGGGAGTGCCGGAAACGGGGGCGCATGCCCGTGGCGCACCTCGCCGCCGGAGGGGTGGCCACCCCCGCCGATGCGGCACTCATGATGCAGATGGGGTGCGACGGGGTCTTCGTGGGCAGCGGCATCTTCGCTTCATCGGCTCCCGAGCGCCGGGCCGAGGCCGTGGTGGCCGCCGTGGCGCATTACGACGACTATGCGGCGTTGGCGGAAGTTTCCCGGGGTCTGGGAGAGGCCATGCCCGGCATCGACCTCCGGACGCTTAGCCCCGAAGAAACCCTCGCCGTCCGGGGATGGTGACCGGTCCCCCTCGCCCGCCGCAGGGCGCTTTCTAATTTCTAAAGCGATGGGGGGCGGACCCGGAGCCCGCCCCCCTATTTTTTCTCCCCCGCAGCGGCCACGAAGGCCCGAAAGAGGGCCGCCATAGGGGCCGAAGTGCTTTCGAGACGTTCGGGGTGGCTCTGGATTCCCAGAAGAAAGGGTCCCTCCGGAGCTTCTATGCCCTCCACCACCCCATCCGGAGCCCAGGCCACCGCCTCAAGCCCCGGCGCCACATCCCGCACCGCCTGGTGGTGGAAGGAGTTGACCCGCACGCTCAGACTCCCCAGCACGTGGGCCAGGCGTGTTCCCTCCCGCACCGTCATGGAGTGGGAGGGAAAGGTGCCGGGATAGGGTTGCCGGTGTTGGAGCAACCCCTCGGGGCGTTGGGAGGGGAGATCCTGATAGATCGTGCCCCCCAGGGCCACGTTGAGCACCTGACATCCCCGGCAAATGCCCAAAAGGGGCATCTTTCGCCGACGGGCGGCGCGGGCCAGGGCCATCTCCAGGGCATCGCGGTGGAGGTCCACCCCTCCCAGACCGGGAAGGGGCTCCTCGCCGAAGAGCGCCGGGTCCAAGTCCCCTCCGCCGGAGAGCAAAAGCCCGTCGAGGCCCGAAAGCCACTCCCCCCAATCTTCCCCAAGGCCATTCCCGGGGGTAAACCCTCCGGGGGTGTGTTCCATCTCCGGAATCGGCAGTACCCGGGGGATGCCCCCGGCCCGCATCACCGCCCGGACGTAGGCCCGGGGGAGGGTGTTGGTGGTGCGTTGGTCGTCCAGATCACAGGTGATGCCGATGTGCGGTGCCATGGCCAAGACCTCCTCGTGAAACGCTCTTCGGGGTGCCTCCCCCGACGGGACCATTGTCTCCCTGGGGGAGGATAAAGGCAAGGAGTTCCCCCCGTCCGGGAGGTTGTCCCGGGAAAAAGCGTGACAACTTTGTGACTTTTTCATGCTGGTTTTGAGAAAGGGGGCCCTTTTGTGCTAAAATGGACCCTGGGCGGATGGGCGCCTGATGGTGGAGGAGGTGAGGGCATGGCGCTGGTGCAGGTGGTGGAGTGGGACGAGCCAGTGACGCGGGAAGTGCCCGTGCTGGCGTGGAAGTACACGAATCCGGCCCAGCCGGAGCGGAGCGATGAGCTGGGCACCTGGACCCAGCTGGTGGTGCGGGAATCCCAGGAGGCCATCCTGTTTAAAAACGGCCAGGCGCTTGATCTTTTCGCTCCCGGGCGCCACACCTTGGGGACGGCCAACGTGCCCCTTTTGGCGGGGCTCCTGAGGCTCCCCTTCGGAGGAGAGTCCCCCTTCAAGGCAGAAGTGTGGTTCGTCAACAAAGTGTCGATGCTCAACGTCAAGTGGGGCACCCCCGATCCCATCCAGATCCAGGACCCCCGATACAAGGTCTTTTTGCCCGTGCGCTCCTTCGGCCAATTCGGCGTCCGGGTGGCCGACGCCCGGAAGTTCTTGGTGAAACTGGTGGGCACCGTGAGACTCTTCGACCAGGAGCACCTGAACACCCTCTTCCGGGGGCTCGTCCTCACCAAGGCCAAGGACCTGATTTCTTCCTACCTGGTGAAGCAGGGCATCAGCGTGGTGGAAGTGAACGCCCATCTGGACGACATGTCCGGACACATCCGGGAGCGCCTCGCCTCCGTCGTGGAAGAGTACGGCATCGAGGTGCCCAATTTCTTTGTGAACTCCATCAATATTCCGGAGGACGACCCCGCCGTGGCGGAGCTCAAGAAGGCCCTGGCGGAAAAGGCCCGCATGGACATCGTGGGTTACAACTACCAGCAGATGAGGACCTTCGACACCCTGCAGGCCGCCGCCTCCAACGAGGGGAGCAGCGGCACCCTCCTGGGGGCGGGGTTGGGGCTGGGCATGGGAGTGGGAATGGGCGGGGCCTTCGGCGGCGCCGCCGCCTCCATGGCGGGCTCCTTGAGCCCCACGGGCGCCACCCCCTGCCCCCGCTGTGGGGCTTTGAACCCTCCCGGGGCCCGGTTTTGCCTTTCCTGCGGGGCCCTTCTGGAGAACTCCGTTCCCGCCCTCTGCTCCCGGTGCGGAGGGTCCCTGCCCCGGGGGGCCAAGTTCTGCCCCGCGTGCGGCGATCGCTACGACCCTTGCCCCACCTGCGGTGCGGATCTGCCCGAGGGGGCTTCGGCCTGCCCCAAGTGCGGCGCCCCTCGCCCCCTGCCCTGTCCCCGGTGCGGCGCCTCCAGTCCCCCCGGCACGAAGTTCTGCCCGGGGTGCGGCCAAACCTTGACCCCCGGCCCCCTCAAATGCGCCGCCTGCGGCGCCGAAATGTCCCCGGGGGCGAAGTTCTGCCCCGAGTGCGGGGCCCGACGGGATTGACCCCAAGGCCAGCCGAAGATCGTAATCGAGGAGGAAGGCCATGAGAAAGTTTTCCCTTAGTCTGCTGATCCTTCTGGCGCTGGCGGTGTTGGCGGTGGGGACGGGGGTGATCCTCTACCTCTCCACGACCCCCGAGGATCGCCATCTCATCTTCTGGATCTCCCTGGGCACCGTGGCCCTGGGAGCGGCCCTTTCCACCCTGGGGGCCCTGATCAACCTCTGGTCGGACAGCGACCGAGCCCTGCCCTTTCCCTCCACCCTGTCCCTGACGGCCGTCACGGGGGGATACACCCTCTTCGCCCTGGGGGCGGCGGTGGCGGCGTGGCGCTTTGTCGACTTTTCCATCACGGGGTACATCATCACCCACGTGGCGGGGGGCACGATCTTCCTCGTGGGCGGCATCTTCGCCCTCATGGGGGGGGTGCAGACCTCCTCGGAGGACCGGAGGGCCGCCCGGGGGCGGGCGTGGCTGGCGGATATGGCCCGGGAGGTGGAGCTTTTGACGGCGACTCGCCCGGGAGATTCCGCCGTGGCGTGCCGCAAGTTGGCGGAGGCGCTGCGCTTCAGCGACCCCGTGACTCCGAAGCGCTTCGCCGAAGAAGACCGGGCGGTGGAGCGCGCCGTGGCCCGGGTGCGGGAAAGCGGCGCTTCTCCGGAGAGCGTGCAGGAAGCCCTGGCGACCCTCAAGCGCCGGAACGATCTGGTGGCCCGGGGAAAGTGACGCGGTGGGCCGAAGACCACCATAATTCACTAAAATGTAAGGAGAGCGCGTAAGATGAGCGATTTTTCGTCGGACAGACAGTTGAATCCTCCCTTTTACCTCTCTTGGCCCGTCATCATCATCTCCTTCATCTTCTGGCCCGTGGGCCTCGTGCTGTTGTTTGCCCGGCTGGGGAGGGACCGCCATGCGGGCATCACCACCGGCGGCGTGCTGAAGGTCGTGGGGGTGCTCCTCTTCCTGGTTTGCCTGCTGGGGGGGTACGGAATCTACGAGAATGAGATGACCAGCTTCGGCGATCTCACCGACGACGGCTATGCCTCTTTGGCGGTGGCGGGGGCCTTCGGCGTGCTGGGAATCATCCTGTGGCGCTACGGTCGCACCCTCCAGTATCGGGGGCGCATGGTGCGGGAGTACCTCGGCCTCATCGTCAACCGGCGCTTTTCCAACCTGGACGATATCGCCCGCATCGTGGGAAAAAGCCGGCCCCAGACGGAGAAGGAAATCGACTTTCTCATCGAAAAGGGATACCTGCCCGAGGCTCTGGTGGACCGAGGGGCGGGCCAAGTGATCGTCCCCTCGGTGCTCCGCCACATGGAGGCCGAATCCCGGTGGAAAAGCTCTCAGGAAGGCGAGAACCCCGCCCCTCGGGAGAACGCCCCCGCAGGGCCCCAGGTGGTGGCCTGCCGGAGCTGTGGGGCCCAGGGGATGATCTTTCCCGGTCGTCCCGCCGTGTGCGAGTATTGCGGTTCGGCGCTGAAGGTTTCCGGGGGAAGGCAGTAGCCCCCCTCGGCAGGGACCCAAACTACCCCTAGGTGAGGAGGAAGACATGAAACCGAAGGTCTTTGTGACGCGACAGATCCCCGAGGCCGGGCTAGCCATCCTTCGAGACCGGACCGACCTGGAAGTGTGGCCCCACGGCGACATCCCCGTCCCCCGGGAAGTGCTGGCGGACCGGATGCCCCACCTCCACGGAGTGTTGACCCTGCTGAGCGACCCCATCGACCGGGGGATCATCGACCGGGGCCCCCACCTTAAAGTCATCAGCAACTATGCCGTGGGTACCGATAACATCGACGTGGCCTTCGCCCAGGCCCGGGGGATCACGGTGACCAACACCCCCGACGTCCTCACCGACGCCACGGCGGACCTGGCCTTTGCCCTGATCCTGGGGACGGCCCGTAAGGTGTTGGAGGGCAACCAAGTGGCCCGCAGCGGCCGATGGGCCTGGGCCCCCGACCTGCTGGCGGGAGAAGACGTCTTCGGGGCCACCCTGGGCATCGTGGGCTTCGGACGCATCGGTCGCGCTGTGGCCCGCCGGGCCCAGGGATTTTCCATGACGATCCTGGTGGCCGCCCGAGATTCCGCCGCCCGAGACGCGGCGGAGCTAGGAGCCCAAATGGTCCCCTTCGAGGAACTCCTGGAAAAAAGCGACTACGTGACGCTCCACTGCCCCCTGACCCCGGAGACGGCGGGGCTCATGAACGAAGAAGCCTTCCGGCGCATGAAAAAAACCGCCATCTTCATCAACACGGGGCGGGGTAAATTGGTGGATCAGCGAGCCCTGGGGCAGGCCCTCTCCGAAGGGTGGATCGCCGGGGCGGGCCTGGACGTCTTCGACCCCGAGCCCCTGCCCGCAGACCACCCCCTTTTCGCCGCGCCGAACCTCTTGCCCTTGCCCCACCTGGGATCGGCCACCCGGCGCACCCGGGAGCGCATGGCGACGATGGCGGCGGAAGACCTAGTGGCGGTGCTGGATGGCAAGATCCCCTGCCATCCCGTGCGGATCTGAAGGCCCCCATGGGATCGTCCCTCGGTGACACCGTAAGGGCCATCGCCCTGGAGGCCCTGGCGACCTGCTCCCCCGAGGACGCCGTGAGGCGCGTCCTTCAGCCCATCCCCTCGGGGGCCCGGGTGGGGGATCGACAGTGGGATGGCCCCTTCTACGTCCTCTCGGTGGGGAAGGCGGCGAGCGCCATGGCCCGGGCGGCGTCGGACCTCCTGGGGAACCTGGTCTGGGCGGGGAGTGTCCTGACCCGGGACGGTTACAGCGACGAGATCCCCTTCATGAACTGCCTCGAGGCCGGACACCCCCTGCCGGACGCCCGGAGCCTCAACGCCACGGCGGACATCCTGCGGGAAATCGACGCCCTGCCCGATGACGTGACGATCCTGATGCTCCTTTCGGGGGGAGGATCGGCCCTTTTCGAAGCCCCCGACAAGGGCATTTCCCTGGAAGACATCCGCGCGGTCAACGCCGAGCTCCTCACCTGCGGGGCCTCCATCGCCGAAGTAAACGCGGTGCGCAAGCACCTCTCCCGGGTGAAAGGGGGCAAGCTCCTGCGCCGCATATCCCCCCGATCTTCCTTGGCCCTGGTGGTCTCCGACGTGGTGGGGGACGACCTGGCCACCATCTCCTCGGGGCCCACGGTGGCCGACCACACCACCTTCGCCGATGCGGTGGAAGTGCTCAAGCGCCGAGATCTTTGGGGAAAGACCCCGAAAAACGTGCGCCACGTCCTAGAAGAAGGGCTCAAGGGCCTCCGAGAAGAGACCTTGAAGAGCGTGGAGGGCTATGACACCTGGGCCCAGGTGATCCTGGACAACCGATCCCTCTGCCGTGCGGCGGGAGAGGCCGCCAAGATCCGGGGCTTTACCCCCCTCTTCCTGGGATCCTTCTTCTCGGGAGAGGCCCGGGAGATCGGCACCTTTGTCGGAGAGATCGCCCGGGAGATCCGGGCCTCGAAGCACCCCGGGCCGCCCCCCGTGGCGGTGATTTCCGGGGGGGAATCGGTGGTGAAGGTGCGGGGCAAGGGCAGGGGAGGCCCGGGGCAGGAAGCCGCCCTGGCCTGCGCCCGGGCGCTGCGAGGCCTTTCCGGGGTGGCCTTTCTGGCCATGGATAGTGACGGCACCGACGGCCCCACCGATGCGGCGGGGGGAGTGGTGGACGGCACCACCTGGGATCACATGGAATCCCGGGGCCTCAATCCCCTGGACGCCCTGGAACGCAACGATGCCTACGCCGTCCTCGGCTCCGGAGGGGGCCTTTGGAAGACGGGTCCCACGGGAAACAACCTGAACGACCTGAGAATCCTCCTGGTGGAGGAATGAATTGGGGCGGGAATGACGGAGGGCCCCCTCGGGACCCGAAGAAGGGAGGGAAGGGAACGTGGGCAGAAAAGTTCTTCGAGTGATTCACCGTGACCGCTGCATCGGGTGCTTCTCCTGCATGTATGCCTGCAGCCGGACCTTTGCGGGGATGGCCACCACCAATCGGGCGGCCCTGAGGGTTCGGGCCTACACCGGTGTCGAGGGAGCCTTTTCCCTCCGCACCTGCCTGCGATGCCCCGAACCGGACTGTGCCGCCGCCTGCCCTTCTGGGGCGCTTAAAAAAGTCGAAGGGGGGGGAGTGCGCCTGGACAAAGAGCGGTGCCTTTCCTGCGGAGCCTGCGTCCAGGCCTGCGTGATCCGAGCCCTGCAGTGGAACGCCGACGACCGGCGCCCCATCCCCTGCGTGCACTGCGGCACCTGTGCCCGATACTGCCCCAACGGCGTCCTGGCCCTGGAAGAAGAAGCCTAAAAGGAGGGCCCCCCATGCAGGAAACCATCCTTCACATAGACCTGACGACGGGGACGGCGCGCCGAGAGCGCCGCCCCGAACTCTTTGATCGGTTCCTGGGAGGTACGACCCTGGGCACCGAACTCCTGTGGCAGTACGCCCCCCCGGAAGTAGACCCCCTGGGGGAGCAGAGCGCCCTGATCTTCGTCACGGGTCCCTTTTCCTCCGTTTTTCCCGTGGCCACCAAGACAGTGGCTCTCTTCAAGTCCCCCCTCAACGGCGAACTGGGAGAGACCCACGCCGGGGGGCGCCTCGCCATGGCCCTTCGAGATGCGGCCATCGACGCCCTGGTGATCACCGGAAAAAGCCCCTCCCCGACCTTTCTTTCCATCGAGAATCACGAAGTGACCTTCTCCTCGGCCCGCACGGTGTGGGGTCAGTCAGCCCTGGCGTCGGAGCGCATCCTTCGGGAATACGCCGCGCCGGACGGGCGAAAGGGCTCCGTGGTTCGCATCGGCCCTGCGGGGGAGCGCCTCGCTCCCCTGGCCTGCGCCACGGTGGACGGAGGGCGCCACTTCGGCCGTCTGGGCCTGGGGGCCGTCATGGGGTCGAAAAACCTCAAAGCCTTCCTGGTCTCCGGCACCGGGGGCCCCCCGATCATCCACCGGGGAGAACATCGCCAGGTCTACGACGCCATCTACGACCGGGTGGTGGCCTCAAATGACATGAAAAAATATCACGACCTCGGCACGGCGGGGAACATCTTGCCCCTCAACGCCATCGGAGGGCTCCCCACCCGGAATTTTTCCCAGGGCTTTTTCGAGGGGGCCCAGGCCCTTTCGGGGGAGGCCTTCGCCGAGCACTACCTGGTGCAACACATGGCCTGCGCCCACTGCCCCTGCGGCTGCATCCACATGGCGGCCCTCCGGGAGCCCTTTGCCCCATTTCACTACCGCACCACCAAGATTCCCTACGATTACGAGCTCATCTACGCCCTGGGCACCCTCCTGAGCCTCTCTTCCCCCCCGGAGGTCCTATCCCTGGTGGACGTGGTGGAAAAAGAAGGATGGGACGCCATGGGGATGGGCACCGCCCTGGCCTGGGCCTCGGAGGCCTTCGTTTCCGGGGTGGTGGGGCTCCGGGAGACCGAAGGCCTTCCCCTGCGCTTCGGCGACGGAGGAGGGTACCTACAGGCGATGCATCGCATTCGAAAAGGCGAGGGGGAGTTCTTCCGCGACCTGGAGCGAGGAGTGGCCTTCTGTGCGGCAAAGTACGGAGGAGAGGCCTTCGCCATACACTTCGGCGGCGTGGGGGCCCCGGGGTACCTCACGGGGGAAAATGCCCTCCTCACCTATCTCATGGGGGTGCGCCACTCCCACCTGGACGACCCGGGGTACGGCACGGATCAAAAGCTCCTGGGCAAATCCCTCTCCCTGGAAGAGCAGGTGGGCGCGGCGGTGAAAGACGCCCAGTGGCGCATGGTGACCAATTCCCTGGTGACGTGCCTCTTTGCTCGGGGGATCTACGACGAGGAGATGGTGCTGGCGGGCCTCGGGGCCCTGGGCCTTTCCTGGGACGGAGAAAAGCTAAAGCGGATGGGAGAAGAGGCCCTGCGGCGAAAATACGCCTACAAGATCGCCTGCGGCGCCGACCCCCGCCGGGGAAAGATCCCGGAAAAGATCTTTTCCGGGACCACCGCCACGGGCCCCGTGGACCGGGGTCGCATGGAGCTTCGAAGGGAGCTCTACGCCCGGATGGTGGGCCTCCCCGAAGAGGTGTGAAAAAGATCGCGAGGGCCCGAATGGGCCCTCGCGATCTTAGTTTCCCTCCGCATCTACGAAACGGAGCGTCTTTCCCATGCGCTCCACCACGGGATCCCACTCCTCCTTGTCCTCTTCGGGGTAGACGAAGTGGACCGCGATGATGGTGTCCCCGTCGGCAGAGAAGCGCACCCGTTGGTAGAAGATGGCCCCCTCGGCGGTGAACCCCGACAGGACGCACCAGTTCTTCCCCGTGGCCTCGTAGGTCACCCGGGCCCTTCCCCCGGCGTTGGCAAAACCCTCTTTGAGCCACTCCCGGTGATCTTCGGGGGAGTGCCCCAGGGCGTTGAAGGAGCCGTAGACCGCCACGGACCCTTGGCGCCCCGGGGGGGTAAACGTCCGGCCGTCGTCGTTTTCCGGGGCCTCGCCCGCCGGGAAATCCGCAGGCACGTCCACCGTATAGCCGAAGCGTGGGTTGGTATAAACCGCCCAGGAGGAAGAAAATCCCGGAGCGGAACTTGCCCCCAGGGCCCACCACGCCACCGCCAGAACCAACGCCTTGACCGCCGCCTTACCCCCCATGGTCTCCCCCCCTATTCTCTAGCCCGAGAGTATACATCTCTTTCCCCGCCCCGTCTCGCCCCTCGGTCGACCTTTTAGGCGATGTCTTTACCCGACTTTCGCTTTCTTTTGCCGGGAGGCGCGCATCTTCCAGCCGGCTTTACCGCGAAATGAGAGCTACGATGGTGACCTTTCTCCCGGAGGAGGACATCTCGTAGTGATGACTTTTTATAGAAAGCTAGTGATGGCAAGGATTTATGGCTTCTTTGTGTGAAAGTTGGGTCCTAGTTTTTTGAAAAATCTAGCGATTTTTCCCCCGAGACGACGAACCGGCCTTGACACCTCCGACATCTTGGGACAGAATTGCCGTGAAGCAAAGTTTATTTCTAGGGAGGGAATGTCATGCGAAGATCCTTTGTGCGATGGATGGCGGCGATGGTGGTCCTCGGTGTCATGGTCTCCGGGGCCTCGGCCACGGTGTTTATCAACATCGGCACCGGAAGCACCGGGGGCACCTATTACCCCGTGGGGGCCGCCATGGCGAAGATCTGGAACGAAAAGATCGAAGGCATGAAGGCCAACGCCCAGTCCACCGGGGGCACCGTGAACAACCTCCAGCTCATGACGGACAACGAGGCCGAAGTGGGCTTCATGGACGGGGCCTACTACGCCGCCTACACGGGCACAGGAAAGTTTGAAGGCAAACCCATGGAAAACCTCCGGGCCCTGGTGCCCCTCTATCCCGAACCCGTCCAGCTCATGGTGGCCCGCCAGAGCGGCATCAAGACCCTGGGAGAGTTCAAGGGCAAGAAAGTCTCCATCGGCGCCGTGGCCAGCGGCACCGAGGTGACGGCCCGGCAGCTCCTGAAGGTTGCGGGCATGGACCCCGACAAGGACATCACCCCGGAAAACCTCGGCGTGGGTGACACCACGGGGGCCTTCGGCGATCAGCGCATCGACGCCGCCGTCATGGTGGGGGCTTTGGGCATGGCGGGAGTGGTGGAAGCCACCACCCTGGGCCTGGTGGACTTCATCGACGTTCCCCAGGACATTCTGGAAAAAGTCATGAAGGAAACCCCCTACTGGGTGCCCTTCACCATTCCGGCAAATTACTACAAGGGGCAGCCCAACGAGGTCAAGACCTATGCCAGCTGGAACATCCTGGGGGTCAAGGCCGATCTCGATGAAGAACTGGCCTACCGCATGACCAAGGCCCTCTTCGAGAACCGGGCCGATCTGGTGTTGGTGAACTCCAAGATGGAAAACATGGCTCCAGAGAACGTAAAGTTCATCATGATCCCCCTTCACCCCGGGGCAGAAAAGTACTACAAAGAAATTGGTGCGGTGAAGTAGCGAGACCTTCCAAGGCGAAAAAAAGCGGGGCGGCCGGAGAGCCGCCCCTTTCGCATCGGAGAAAGGGGGACTCCTCGTGGCAGAAGAAAGTAGAGAGAACCTCATTGAGAAGAACTCCTTGGGAGAAAAAGAAATTCAGCACCTGGTGGAGCAATACGATGTGGAAAGCCGTTTCCGTCGCCTTTCCGGTTTTGCGGGAAAATTTGCGGTATGTTGGTGTGCGGCCATGTCCTGTTTTCACCTCTACACGGCGGGGATCGGCCTTCTGCCCACCTCCATCCAGCGGGCGGTGCACCTCCTCTTTGCCATGGTGGCCGTGTTTCTGCTCTATCCCTCCCACCAAAGGGTCGATAAAACCCGGATTCCCTGGTATGACTGGATCTTAGCCCTTCTGGCGGCCATCGGTACGGGGTACATCGTCTTTTTCTTTAACGACATCGCCTACCGGGGGGCCAAGCCCCTTCCCGTGGACATCGTGCTGGGGTACATGACCCTTGCCCTGGTGGTGGAAGCGGGGCGCCGCATCCTGGGAAACGTTCTCCCCATGCTGGCGGTGTTTTTCCTGCTCTACTGCTTCTTCGGCCGGTATGCCCCCGCCATGTTCATGCACCGGGGGTATTCCGTGGCCCGGGTGATCCAACACATGTATCTCACGTCCGAGGGCATCTTCGGCGTGGCACTGGGGGTTTCCGCCACCTTTGTCTTCATGTTCGTGCTCTTCGGCGCCTTCCTCGCCAAAAGCGGCGGCGCCCGGCTCTTCAACGAGCTGGCCCTCGCCCTGGCGGGGCACAGCCCCGGGGGCCCCGCCAAGGTGGCGGTGGTGGCCTCGGGGTTGCTCGGCACCATCAACGGCTCCTCGGTGGCCAACGTGGCCACCACAGGGGCCTTCACCATCCCCCTCATGAAACGGGTGGGATACCCTCCGGAGTACGCCGGAGCGGTGGAAGCCTGTGCGTCCACCGGCGGCCAGCTCATGCCTCCCATCATGGGGGCCGGGGCGTTCATCATGAGCGAGCTCCTGGGGGTGCCCTATCTCTCCATCGCAGCGGCGGCGGCTCTGCCGGCATTGCTCTACTACAGCGCTATTTTCATCAACGTCCATCTGTGGGCCCGGGCTCTGGGATTGGTGGGCCTCGACCGGGCCTCCCTGCCCCGCCCCCGGGATGTCCTTCGGCGAGACGGCCATCTCCTCGTCCCTCTGGGGGCGATCATTGCCATGTTGCTGATGAAATTCACCCCCCTTGCCTCGGCCTTCTGGGGCATTGTGGCGGTGGTGTTGGTGGGGGCTCTCCGCTCCAGCTCCCGCCTGGGATGGCGAGAGATCCTCGCCGCCCTGGACGAGGGCGCCCGGGGCTCCCTGGGGGTGGCTATGGCCTGCGCCCTGGTGGGATTCGTGGTGGGCGCCTCGTCCCTCACCTCCCTGGGGCTGAACCTTTCCAACAACATCATCCACCTTTCGGGAGGAAACCTGTTCTTCATGCTTGTGCTCTCCATGATTGCCTGCCTGGTGCTGGGCATGGGCCTTCCCACCACAGCGAACTACATCGTCTGCAGCACCATCATCGCCCCCGCGCTGGTGAAGCTGGGGGCCCTGCCGCTGGCGGCCCACCTCTTCGTCTTCTACTTCGGCATCATGGCGGACCTCACGCCTCCGGTGTGTCTGGCGGCCTTCACCGGCGCGGGCATCGCCGGTGCCGATCCCACCCGGACGGGGATCCAGGCCGCCACCATGGCGCTGGTGGCGTACCTCCTGCCCTACAGCTTTGTCTACACCCCCATGATCTTGCTGCAGGACGTGGCCCCTCTTCCTCTGGGGATTCTCGTGGTGGCTTCCGTCCTGGGGGTGCTGGGACTGGCGTCGGCGGGGCGGGGGTGGATGTTCCGCACGCTGGGAGGAGTGGAGCGCATCGTGGCCTTGGCGCTGGGCGTGGGGGCCTTTTGGCCCCATCCGGTGGTGAAAATCGCCGCAGCGCTGGGACTGGTGAGCTTCCTGTTCCTGGAGCGCCTGGCCGCCCGCCGGGCCGCAGAGCGGAGCGTGCAGGGGGCGTAAAGAACTCAACTTTTCCCAGGGGCGCTGGGGCGAGAGCCCGTGTATGGGGGGCGCGAGCGCCCTGTAGGGGCGAAAAACCTTTCGCCCCGGTCCTCGGTCGGTGTGGGGCAGATGTCCGATGGGCGATGCCTCTTTGCCCGGAGGCGTGCGCATTTCCCCGGGGGGGTCCTGTAGGGACGAAAAACCTTTCGCCCCGGTCCTCGGTCGGTGTGGGGCGGATCCTCGGCACGAGGCCGAGGAGATCCGCAGGGGGCAGGACGTGGAAACGTCAGGGACGATGGGAGAGGGGAAGCTCCAACCCCGCCGCGTCCAGAAGGGGGGCGTCGTACAGGAGATCCGCTGTGGCCCCCTGGGCGAAGAGGTGCCCTTCCCGGAGGATCATCACCCGGGGGCATACGTCCAGCACCAGGTCCAGGTCGTGGGAAGCCACGATCCGGGCTTCGGGGAGGGAGCGCAACAGCTCGATGAGATGGCGCCGGGCCCGGGGATCCAGGGCGGCGCTGGGCTCGTCCAAAAGGAGCACGTCGGGGGCGGGGGCCAGGGCGGCGGCGAGGGCCGCGAGGCGCTTTTCTCCTCCCGAGAGGGCGTGGGGCATGCGGGGAGCCAGATGACGAGCCCCCACCCGTTCCAGAGCTCCCCAGGCGGCGGCATGCACCTCCTGGGGAGAGAGCCCCCGGTGCCGGGGGCCGAAGGCCACGTCCTCGTACACCGTGGGAAGAAAGAGCTGGTCGTCGGGATCCTGGAACACCACCCCCAGGCGACGGCGGACGGAGGGAGGAAAGGGGGTGGGGATCTTCGCCCCATCCAAGACGAAACGTCCCCGGGAGGGGGGAAGAACTCCCGCCAGAAGGAGCAACAACGTGGATTTCCCCGCCCCATTGGCCCCCACGATGCCCAAGGCCTCCCCCGGAGCGAGGTCCAGGGAGACCCCCTCCAGCGCCCCGGGGGCGTCGGGGTAGGAAAAGGCCAGGTCCTGTCCCTGAAAAAAGGGGGCGGTCACGAAAGTCCCCCGATCTCCGCCAGGCGGGAGAGGGGCCTCAGGCGCACCAGAAGAAAAAAGACCCCCCAGCCCGCCAGAAAGAGCAGATTCCGGCGATCCAGAGGCGCTTCGGCGCCTTCCAGAGCCCCCATGCCGAACTCCCGGGCCGCCATGGCCCGGGAGATGCGTTCTCCCCGGGCCAGCGTGCGTAGCAGCAAGCTCCCCAGAAGGGGCCCCGCTAGGGCGAGGGAGGGGGATTGTCCGCCGGTGCGGGCCCCGTGGGCCCGGAGCGTGCGGAGGGCCTCGTCCCCGAGGAGAAAAAGATAGCGCACCAGGAGCAGGATCTGGAGGGCCAGCACCCGGGGAACCTTCAGCCGGACGAGGCCGGAGCAGAGGTCGTCCAGGGGGGTGGTGCGAAGCAACAGCAGCGCCCCGCTCACCGAAAGAACAAATTTCATCACGATGCCCAGCAGGGAAAACCAACCGGCGGCGAGGGCGATGCCGGGGGCGATGATAACCGGCGTGCGGTGCCACAGGGGCTCCGCCACCCCCACCAAAAGAACCAGGGGGGAGAGGACCAGGGCCCGGCCCAGAAGCGCCCTGCCGGGAATTCCCGCCAGGGCGCCGACGACGCAGGGAAAAAAGAGCAGGGGGGCCAGGTCCCCCGGAGCAGAGGAGGGAAAGGACGCCGTCACCACGAGAAAAAGGGCGGTGACGGCGATTTTTGTCCGGGGATCGAGGTCGTGGATCGGCGAAAGCCTCCGCCCAAAATCCAGGGTGTGGGAGGCGGCGCGGAGCCGGTGTTCGAGGGAGGTCACGAAGAGGCGCGGCACGCCTGCCGCCGTCGCAGCCCCCATCCCAGGGCGAGGGCCAAGAGTCCCGTCAAAAGGCCCCCCGCGATCCCCGCCAGAGATGTGCCGCCACTCACCGCAGGCCAGGAAGCATCACCTTCCGGAGCGGAACTCTCGGGGGAAATGTCCGAAGCGGGGAGGGCGTAATCGGGCAAGAGGGCGGTACGTTCCTGGACGTTTGCCAGGGCGGTGTGCACGGAAGTGGCCGGGCCCTCCACCTCTTCCTGGCCCGTGGCGTGGAACAGGGACCATTCCAGGCCGTCGGGGTGGGTGGAGGCGAACCAGGAAAGCACTCCCCCCGTGAGCAGGGCAAGAACCACGAGGGCCATGACCAGCGGTTTTCCGGGCGAGACGGAACGTTCCGGGGCGATGCCCTGAACCCGACGGGCGAAGAGCACCACCGAGGCGGTGATGAACCCTTCTCCGACGCCGATGGCCAGGTGGATGGGGAGCATGAGCAACACGAAGGTGCCGAAGGGGAGCGAGGAAATTCCCGAGGCGCCGGTCTCAAGCACCACCGCCAGAGCTCCCAGCGCGAGGCCCACGATGGAGGCGGCGAGGGAGGCGCCGAGGATCCGCCGCGAAGAGGCGTTTTCTCCCGTCATAGGCCGGAAAATCAGGGGATAGGCCACGAAGCAGGAAAAGAATCCCATGTTGAAGATGTTGCACCCCAGGGCCAGCAGTCCCCCATCGGCGAAAAAGAGCGCCTGGACCGCCAGCACCGAGGTGAGCACCAGAAACGCCGCATGGGGACCCAGCAGAGCCGCCAGCAGGAGCCCTCCTCCCAGATGGCCGCTGGAGCCCGTGCCGGGAATGGTGAAGTTGATCATCTGGGCGGCGAAGACAAAGGCTCCCAGGGCTCCCATGAGGGGCGCCCGGGAGGGGGCCGGATCCTGGTCGAGTTTCCGGGCAGCATATCCCACCAAACCCGCCGAGACGGCCCACAACGCCCCGCCCACGGCGGGGGACAACAGCGCGTCAGCCATGTGCATGTCCATCGCTCCTTCGAAAGTGGTGTTACGAATAGCATTTTTTGTAGCACTCGCGTGGAGGGATGTCAAGGGGGGGAGTCCTTTGCGGTGGTGGCTCGGGATGCGGGGCCTCCCCGAGAAGGACCTGGAGGCCTGGGCTTTGGACCGCTCCTCTGGAGGCCCTCCGGGGTTTGCCTCGAAGCGCTCCCCGGGGACGAAGGCCCGGAAAGTCGTGCGGTGGTGCCGCAACGAAGGGCCCCCGGAAGCGGATAAGGCTTCCGGGGGCCCCAAGGGCAAGGCTCTCGGGAGGTGCCGGATGGCCGACGTCAGGCCCGGGGTAGGGCGCGCCGTTCCTCGGATTGATCGATGCGGAACTGGCTCAGGATCTGTTCCAGGTGGGCCACGTTTTCCGAAAGGTGTGCCGCGTTTCGAGCCACCTCTTGGAAGGAATCCGCCGTCTCTTCCGTGGAGGCCCGGATGGTGCCCAGGCTTTCCACGATGGCGGAGGCCCCGTGGGTGATGCTGTCGATGGCGGTGGCCATTTCGTGGCTGGAGGCCGATTGCTCCTCGGCCACGGCGGCGATGTTTTGCATGACGTCGTTGACGCCGACGACTTCCCGAAGGCTTTCCTGAAGCTGTCCTTGGACGCCCTGGGCGGCCTTTACCACTTCGTTTAGGGTGCCCTCGGAGGCTTCGGTGGCCTTGATGGAATCCGCCGCAGACTTTTGCAGCGTGGTGATAATGCCCCCGATCTCCTTCGCGGCGTGGTTTGATTCCTCGGCGAGCTTTCGTACCTCCTCCGCCACCACGGCAAAGCCCCTTCCCGCCTCACCGGCGCGGGCGGCCTCGATGGCGGCGTTCAGCGCCAGGAGGTTCGTCTGGTCCGCGATGGAGGTGATGGCCCCCACGAAATTGGTGATGTCCGTCACCGATCCGCTCAGGGTCTGGATGGTATGGCGGTTGGCGTGGGCCTGTTCTCCCACGGTGACGATGGACTGAATGACCCCGGCCATGCGTGAGACCACTTCTTCCGTCAAGTGAGTGGATTTGGTGGAGGAATGGGCTCCGGCCTCGGCGGACTTGGCAGAGGCGCTGGCGCTGGAAGCCACCTCTTCGATGCCCGCATTGGTTTCCTGCACGGCGGCGGCGTTGGACTCGGAAAGGACTACAATCTGATCCACGGCGTCCCGGCTGCGATCCGCCACCACGGTGGACCTTTCCGAGAGCTCTGCCAGAGATCGGGCCTGTGCCCCCACTTCTCCGGCGACTTCCACCAGCTCCCTCACCATGGCGGCCAGCTTATCCACGAAGAGGTTGAGGGATTCTCCCAGGAGCCCCACCTCGTCGTGGCTCGCCACGTCGAGGCGCACCGTAAGGTCCCCTTCGCCCTGGCCCAGGTCCTGCACGACCCCCACCATGCGCCGCAGTGGCTTGGCGATGCGAAAGAGCACCAGAAGGCTCACCACCAGCAGCACCACCGCGATGGCCGCCGCCGTAATCCCCAGGCGGCTTACCAGGGCCGATTGGGCTCCTTGGGCCTCCTTCTCGAAGGTGGAGATGAGATCGGTCTTGACCTGTTCGTTTTTCTTAAGAGCCGCTTCGAGGTGGTCCGTGGCGAGGCCCACCTCCACCTGGCCGATGCTTTTGCCGTCGTAGACCACACCGTGGGTAAAGACCTGGACCCCGGCGCCGCCCTCTTTCTTCTCCCCGGCCACGGCCTTATTGCCATCGTCGTACACCACGGCGTAGGCCAGGTTGGGGAGCTGGAGCATCCCCTGGGCGTACTCTTTCAGCAACTCCTCCTGCAGATTCCAGAGGGGCGAGGCGGAGATGAAGGCCAAATACTGCGCCATGGAGGCGCCGTAAGTGGCGGCGGACTCTTGATTCGCCTGGTTTTTGTTCTGGATGTCCTCGGTGAGCATGCGATCTGCCACGCCGCTGGTCGCCCGAAGCATGTCCTGGCTGCCCGACCGGGCCAGGAAAAGGAGGACCGCCGCCAGCACGAGGATACCCAGGACGATGAGAGCGGCAAGCTTTGATACGAGGCTATTTTTCATAATATTCTCCTTTCATGGCCTTCGATCGCTTCGGGGGATCGGAAAAGCCTAGGGTGGTGGGGAGCTATTTCCCCAGCAACTTATCCGTGGTGCCGTCGGCCTTCATGGCTGCCAGGACCTCGTTGAGCTTCGGGACCAGGGGGAGGGCCTTGCCCTTGTTGGAGAAGGCCAGGTAGAAGGGCATCTCCGCCAGCACGGGCTTTTCCGCCACATCGATCTTGCCCCTCAGGTCATCGTGGGCGTTCACCCAGTATTTGCCGGAGATCTCGTAGCACACGAAGAGGTCCATGCGCCCCGCCGCAAGCTTCTCGAAGCTCTTGGTCTCCGACTCTCCCTCGTCTAGTTTGATCCCTTGCTCTTTTACTCCCGCATTGAACTCCTCGCCGTAGTTGTACCCCGCCGTGGTGCCAATGGCGAGATCTTTTAGGTCGCCGTAGTTTTCCCAAGTGAATCCGTTGGGATATTTCTCCTTGACGTAGAAAAAAACCACCCGGTCCACCACCACGGGGTCGGAGTAGGTCATGAACTTCTCGCGCTCGGCCGTCTTGGTGACCCCCAGCAGGATGTCGCTATCGCCTTCCTGGATGCTTTTTAGGCAGCGCTTCCAGGGGTAGAGCATGATGTTTGCTTCGACCCCCAGGCGGGAAAAGGCCTCCTGGCACACGTCGACGAAATACCCTCCCGTGGGGGGCTTGTTGGTCTCCCCCACGGAATAGGGGGGCCAGGGGTCGAGGATGACGGAAACGCTCTTAATATCGTCGGCGAGGGCGACGGTGCCGAAGGAAATCAGGACAAGGGCGACGGTCAAGGGCAGAAAAAACCTGGTCTTCATAAAACACCCTCCTCATGTGAGTTATTTGGGCGAAAACGACCGCTGACGCACCATGGGCCTCCGTAACGGGGCGGCGATCCCCTCCTTCCTGGGAGTACGCTAAAAGGATTCCGGGAAAAAGAGCCACGCTCCAAAGGGGCGACCAATGTCGCCAGCGACACTATAGCAGACGAGAGTTTTTTTTTAAAGGGCGAGATGGGCGGCCCCGGTCGTTTGACGACCCCCTTTCTCCGTCGTGATAAGGATTTCCCCTTTTTGTGCGATAAGAGGTGGAGAGAATAGGATGCTTCCCATCGTTCCTCCGGGCCCTGAAAACGTATCCCCGGGGTTGTTCCGGAGGGGATCATGAGATGCGCGCCCTTCGCTCCTTCGGGGGGGGCGGGCGCGAAAAGGGCGGCGTCGATGCGAAGGTCTCCGGAGGCCCCGGTAGCGGCCTTCCCGTTCCCATCCAATTCGGAGGCTTTCTGATCACCACCGGGAGGCCGAGGCCCTCATATGGTATCCTGCAAAAAGGGTGGGGGCGTCCCTTGTCCCTTTTCCCACGGCCCATATCCCTTCGAGAAGCGAGGTTTGGGGAAGATGACAGGGTTTTTCCGGCGATTTCTGAAGCTCATTTTTGGCCTTTTTCTCTATGCCGTGGGCATCGTGCTCACCATCAATGCCCACGTGGGATATGGCCCCTGGGATGTCTTCCATGTGGGGCTGGGAAGGGCCCTAGGGATCACCTTGGGCACCGCCAGCATCATCACGGGCTTCGTCATCGTTGCGGCCACCTATCTCATGAAGGAAACCCTGGGGATCGGCACGATCCTCAACATGTTTCTGATCGGGATCTTCATCGATGTGATCATGCACGGGGAGCTTATCCCGGTCATGGACCGGACGATTCCGGGCGTCATCATGCTCCTGGCAGGGATGTACGTCATTGCCCTGGCGACGTACTTTTATATCGGCTCTGGTTTCGGCACGGGACCCCGCGATGGGCTCATGGTGGCCCTGACGCGCAGGTCCCGGCTCCCCGTGGGGCTCGTTCGAGGGCTGATCGAGGTATCGGCCATCGCCTTTGGGTGGTTTCTCGGGGGCATGGTGGGCATCGGCACGGTGATCTACGGCCTGTTGATCGGCTTTTGCATCCAGAGCACCTTTCGTCTCCTCAAGTTTGACCCCACGAAGATCTCCCATGCGAGCATCCTGGAAAGCTGCCGGGAGCTGCGGGTCGCCCTCGGGGACCGGGGAGCCTAGGGCCGAACCTCCGGGATCGGGGGTCGGGCGTTCCGGGCCCCTCGAAGAAAATTTTTTTCAGGAGTGAAGAACATGATCGACGTGGTGCTTTCCCCCGGAGAGACCCTTCCCCGGGTTTCCTCGTGGCTTGTGGTGGACCTCCTCCGGGCCACCACGGCCATGACGGCGTTTTTCGAGGCGGGAGGAGAAGAGCTTTTGCCCGTGGCCACGGTGGAAGAGGCCCGGAGCCTCAGGGAAGGTCTCGGGACCGCATGGCTCCTCCTGGGGGAACAGGGGGGGGAGCGCCCCGAGGGCTTTGACTACGGCAATTCTCCCCGAGAAATCCGCGCCAGTCCTCTCCAGGGGCGCCGGGGTATCGTGGCCACCACCAACGGCACTGGGGCCCTCCTGCGGGCCGCGGAAGCCGGAGGCGCCGTGGGGGCGGCCTGTGCCCGCAACGCCGATGCGGCGGCCCACTTTGCCGCTCGGCGTGGGGGGGGTGTGGCGGTGCTCTGCGCGGGGCTCCACGGCCGCCTGGGGCTCGACGACGTGTTCTGTGCGGGCCTGTTGGTGGAACGACTCCGGGACCTCACGGGACAAGACCTCGGCGACGGAGCCCGGTTGGCCCTCATGGCCTGGGAGAAGGTGCGCCCGGACCTCCTCGGGGCGGTGCGCCGTACGGTGCACGCCGGGCGCTTGGCGTTGAAGGGCTTCGACGAGGACGTGGCGGATGGGTGCCAGATGGCCGTCTCTTCGGTGATGCCCGTGTTGGTGCGGCACGGAGGGCGCCTCGTGCTGGTGCGGGAAGAGAAGGACCGTGCCGAAGTCGCTGAGGACCTAGGGATCGGGACTCCGGATCGCCGCAGAAAAGGATGCCGCCCTGGCGGAACACCCTCGGAGGGTCGGAAATGTCTCGGGAGGTGAAATCATGAACCGTGGAGGATTTTCCTGGAAGCGCTTTTTAGGCATCTCGGCGGCCAAGAGCCGGATCAGTCGCAAAATCGGCATCCCCCTGACCCGATCGGGGCGCCAGCGGAAGGTGGGGGCGGCCCTGGGGTGCGTGTGGCCCCTGGCGGGGGTGATGTTGCTGGCTGTGGCGGCGACGGTGAGTTTTTTCCTTTAGGGCCATCTCTCTACGCTCCCTCTCCCCGGGAGGCCAGGACGATCCCCGCGAGGATGCCCCCCATCCCCGCCGCCTTGACGAGGGTGAGCCCTTCGCCAAAGAGGATCCAGGCCAAGAGGGTGCTACCCAGAGGTTCCCCCAGGAGCGCCACGGAGATGAACCCCGCCGAGAGCCACCGGAGGGCCCAGTTGTAGCTACTGTGCCCCAGCAGTTGGGGGATGAGGGCCATGGCCCCGAAGGCCCCCCAGGTGCCGGAAGAATACCCCGCCACGGGAAGCCCCGTCAGAAGCACTCCGGCCCAGAGAAAGGCCGCCGCCGTGCCGTAGCACAGGAAAATGTAGGACAGAAGCGAGAGCTTGGGGCGCACCCGGCGCCCCAGGAGTAGGTAGGCCGCAGCGGCCAGGGCCCCCGCCAGGGCCAGGAGATCTCCCCAGAGGGCCTGCCCCCCCAGGGCAAAATCGCCCCCTCCCACCACGGCGCCCCCGGCAAAGGCCAGCGCCATGCCTCCTGCGGTCCACCGGGAAAAGCGTTCCCCCGCCACCAGGGGCCCCAAAAGCCCCACCCAAAGGGGAATGGTGTTCACCAGCACCACGCTGCTCGCCACCGAAGTGTAGTTCAACGAGGCGATCCACGTGGCGAAATGGAGCGCGAGAAAGAACCCCGCCCCTCCCACGGTGACGAGGTCACGCCGAGGGAGATTCCGGAGCTCGCCCCACCGCCTTGCCAGGGCAAAGGGGGCCAGCACCAGGGTGGCGAGCCCCACCCGGTAGGCGGCGATGACCAGCGAAGGGGCGTCGGCCATGCGGGCGAAGATGGCCCCCGTGGAGATGGCGCCGATGCCGAGGATCAGGGGAATCAGGGGGGAGATGGGGGGGCGGTCGGGGGTCATGGGACACCCTCCTCATTGTATGGTATGTATACCGAAATAGTGTGCCCCTCAAAAGGCCTTCTGTCAAGGGGGGCCTCGCGGTCGGCCCGGGTTTCGGCGGGACGGGGGGGATCGGCCCAGGGGAGCTAAGGATCTCCCGGGGTCTGGGAAGGGCGTCGGTGAAGATCAGAGCTCGGTCACGCCGTAGGGGGCGAGGGCGGACCAGGGGAGCACGAACCGGGCGGTCTTGAGGGGGTCCACCACCTGGCAGATTTGCAAACTTCCCGCGATGCTCAAAAGATAGGCCAGTTCCTGCCAGGGGAGCCCCAGGCGGGGAAAGAGCACCTCGGCGAGTTCTCGCACGGCCTGGTTTGCCGCGTCGTCCAAGGTGGGGGCCGAGGCGATGGCGGCGAGGCCTTCGGGGGTGGCCACCATGGGACCCGCCAGGGAGAGGTCCTTTCGCACCGAAAGCCGTAGCGTCACCCGCCCCGCGATCTCCACCCCCGCCCCGCTGATCTCCCCGTCTCCCATGGCGGCATGGAGGTCTCCCAGGGCGAAGAGGGCCCCCGGCACTGCCACGGGAAAATACACCGTGGCTCCCGGGGCGATGAGGGTGGTGTCCATGTTGCCCCCATGGCTCCCCGGAGTGCCACAGTTCACCGGATCTCCTCCGGGGGCTACGCCGATGACGCCGATCATGGGGCGCACGGGGAGGTTCAGCCGGTCGTCGAAGATCACTCGCCCCCGGCGCACGGGGACGAGGCGGGAGTGGAGGGCGTCGAACTTCGATGCCAGCACGCCGAAGTCGTGTCCCGCCACCAGCACCCCCTGGTCGTCCATGGTGATGGCCTCGATGGTGGCGGCCAGGACGTCGCCGGGTTCCGCCCCCTCGACGAAGATGGGACCCGTGGCGGGGTTTATCCGGTCCCAATCCAGGGATGCCAGGGTGTCCTCCGGGCGCCGGATCTGGTTCTCGAAGCAGTCGCAGGTCTCGATCTCCAGACGGCTGCCGTCCGGTACCCGGAGTCGGGGAGGATGGTGTCGGGAGAACGAATACACCAAACCGCTGGAGTCCACGGAGTACGTCACGGCGCTCATGGGTCCACCTCCTCAAGTGTTACCTCCCCGAGGGGGAGCGTCGGAGGCAACATAGCACAAGGACCTTTCGTTCGTCAATTTATTTCCCCGATAAGTTCCGATATGACAAAAATCATCGGGAGTTTGAAATGCTTTCGGTTCACCGCCCCCCCTTCGCCCCCCCTTCGTGAAGTTTGGCGGGGGGGGGCGGCGTTGGGGCCGTGAGGGGCAATTGACAGGGGGTGCTTTTTTATGATACTGTGATCAAAAGTTTTGCCGCTCTGTGGCGATGCCAGGGCTTTCTTGAAGGGCCTTTGGGCCCCGGGCATCGTCTCGGGCGGGACGAAACGTCATAGTGGGACCTTCCGAGCGTCACGGCCTACCAGGGAATTCCCCTCACGGCGTGCCGCCGCTTAGGGTATGCCCGGAAACGGGCATGCCTCCCGCGTTTGGCAAGGAGGGGAAGATCGTCCGTACCTATCGGGGGCGGCCCTCTTTGTGGGGGCTGCCCCCGTGGCGTTGTGGCGGAGATGGGGGCGAGGGCCGGGGCGATCCGCTTCCGGCAGGAGAGGGAGAGGGGTGAGGACGGGTGATTCAGAAGAGATTTTTCGTGAACGGCGTGGAGAGAAACCTGATTGTGGATGGGGAATCGTCCCTGGCGGACGTCCTCCGGGGGCAGCTGGGGCTCACGGGGACCAAGGTGGGGTGTGGCACGGGGGAGTGCGGGGCCTGCAACGTCATCCTGAACGGCAAGCTGGTGCGGTCGTGCGTTTACAAGATGAAGCGAGTGGAGGACGGAGACCAGATCACCACCATCGAAGGGATCGGCACCCCCGACGAGCTCCATCCCCTGCAGCGGGCCTGGGTTTCTTCCGGAGCTACCCAGTGCGGCTTCTGCTCTCCCGGTTTCATCGTCTCTTCCAAGGTCCTGCTGGACCATAACCCGAACCCCACCCGGGAAGAGGTGCGGGAGTGGTTCCACCAGCACCGGAATGCCTGCCGGTGCACGGGATACATTCCCCAGGTGGACGCGGTCATGGCCGCCGCCCAGGTGCTCCGGGGCGAGGCTCCGGAGGAATCCCTCGACTTCAAAATGCCCCCGGACGGGCGGATCTGGGGGAGCGCCTATCCCCGCCCCACAGCGGTGGGCAAGGCCACGGGGACGCTGGACTACGGGGCGGACCTGGGGCTCAAGCTCCCGACGAATGCCCTCCAGCTCGCCCTGGTGCAGGCCACGGTGAGCCACGCGAACATCAAGGGCGTGGATGTCTCCGAGGCGGAGAAGATGCCCGGGGTGTACAAGGTGGTCACCGCCCGGGATGTGAAGGGGAAAAACCGCATCACCGGCCTCATCACCTTCCCCACGAACAAGGGGGACGGCTGGGATCGGCCCATCCTCTGCGACGAGAAGGTCTTCCAGTTCGGCGACGCCATCGCCATCGTCTGTGCGGACACCTACGAGAACGCCTGCGCGGCGGCGGAAAAGGTCCGGGTCGACCTGGAGCTTTTGCCCGCCTACATGAGCGCCCCCGCCGCCATGGCGGAGGACGCCATGGAGATCCATCCCGGCACGCCCAACGTCTACTACATTCAGAACCTGGAAAAGGGCGATCCCACGGGGCCCATCTTCGAAAAGGCCGATGTGGTGGTGGAAGACGACTTCTACGTGGGGCGCCAGCCCCACCTCACCGTGGAGCCCGACGTGGGGTTTGCCTATATGGACGATGACGGCAAGCTGATCATCCACTCCAAGACCATCGGGGCCCATCTCCATCTCTACATGATCGCCCCCGGCCTGGGGGTGGAGCCCGACAAGATCGCCCTGGTCTCCAACCCCATGGGGGGCACCTTCGGGTATAAGTTCAGCCCCACCATGGAGGCCCTGGTGGGAGCGGCGGCCCTGGCCACGGGGCGGCCCTGCTTCCTGCGCTACAACTACTTCCAGCACATGACCTACACGGGGAAGCGGTCGCCGTTCTTTGTGAACATGCGCTTCGCCGCAGACAAGGCGGGAAAGCTTTTGGCCATGGAGACGGACTACAGCGTGGACCACGGCCCCTATTCGGAGTTCGGAGACCTGTTGACCCTGCGGGGGGCCCAGTTCATGGGGGCGGGATACGACATTCCCCACATCCGCGGGGTGGGGCGCACGGTGTGCACGAACCATGCCTGGGGATCGGCCTTTCGGGCCTACGGATCCCCCCAGTCCCTGTACTCCTCCGAGTCCCTGATGGACGAGCTGGCGGAAAAGTTGGGCATGGATCCGTGGGAGATCCGGTACAAGAACTGCTATCGCCCCGGGGCGACGAACCCCAACGGCCAGGCTCCGGAGGTCTTCAGCTATCCCGAGATGCTGGAGGCCCTGAAGCCCCGCTACGAGGCCGCCAAGGATAAGGCCCGGCGGGAATCCACAGACAGGGTGAAAAAGGGCGTGGGGCTCTCCCTGGGGTGCTACGGCTGCGGCCTGGACGGCCCCGACGGCTCCGAGGCCTGGGCCATCCTCAACCAAGATGATACCATCACTATCGCCACGGCGTGGGAGGACCACGGCCAGGGGGCGGACATGGGGGCCATCGGCACGGCTCACGAGGCCCTGCGTCCCATGAAGGTGGCCCCGGAGCGCCTGCGTTTCACCTGGCCCGACACGTCGAAGACCCCCAATTCGGGGCCCTCGGGGGGCTCCCGGCAGCAGGTCATGACGGGGGGCGCCATCCGGGTGGCCTGCCAGGAGATGCTCGCGGGGCTCAAGAAGGCCGACGGTACCTATCGCACCTACGCGGAAGCCACGGCGGACGGCGTTCCCACGAAGTACGTGGGGAAATTCTCCGTCCCCGGGGTGGCCTGCGACGACAAGGGGCAGGGAAAGCCCTTCGTGGTGTACATGTACGGGGTCTTCATGGCGGAGGTGGCGGTGAATCTGGACACCGGCAAGACCACGGTGGAGAAGATGACCCTCATGGCGGACATCGGCAAGGTGAATAACCGCCTGGTGACGGACGGCCAGATCTACGGCGGCATAGCCCAGGGCATCGGTCTGGCCCTCACCGAGGACTTTGAAGACCTGAAAAAGCACTCCTCCATGACGGGGGCGGGCTTCCCCTTCGCCAAAGACATCCCCGACGACATGGAGATCGTCTACTTCGAGGGGTACCCCCGGGAGTTCGGTCCCTTCGGAGCGGCGGGGGTGGGAGAGCTGCCGCTGTCCAGCCCCCACGCGGCCATCGGCAACGCCATCTACCAGGCCTGCGGCGTGCGGGTGCACGCCCTGCCGGCCCTGCCGGAAAAGATCCTCGCGGGGTTGAAGGGCGAGCGGGTCTAGCGTTCCAACTTTGGGGCCCGGAGGCGTCTCGCTTCGGGCCCCAAAGTTTTTGCCGGAGGAGAACAATTCTGCCTTCCGTCATCTTCGCCCACGGCATTTTTCCGGTGGACCGGCGAGGGCAGAAGGGGTAGGTTTTTTCCCGAAGCGCATACCGAGAGGGACAACTTTGGACGCCGGAGCGGCAGGGAACGCTCCTCGGCCTTTCCGCTTCCGCTGTTTCCGACGAACGCCCTCCAGGGCCGTCTTCGGCGGCGCCTCTTTCGATGCGAAAAAATTTTCTTGAAAGCGACCTTTCTCCCTACGGGGGGCGTGGATTGCCATCTCGGAGGTGGGCCATGGAACAGGAAAGCCTCAAGGAGCTGGAGCGCCGCTGTGTGCAGGAGGAGCTCCCCTACTGTCAGGCGGCCTGCCCCCTGAAGGTGGATGGGCGGGCCTTTTGCGGCGCCATGGGGTTGGGGAAGTTCGACGAGGCCCGGAAGATCTTGTCCCGGGCCATGCCCTTTCCCGACCTGGTGGGGCGGCTCTGCGACGCCCCCTGCGAGAGGAGCTGTCTCCGGGCCGAAAGGGGCGGGGCGGTGACCCTGGGGGCTCTGGAGCGGGCCTGCCTCGACCGATCCCGGCCGGGGCCCCCGCCGATGCGCCTGCCCTCCCGGGGGAGCTCCGTGACGGTGCTAGGGGGCGGGCTGTCGTCTTTGGTCTGTGCCCTGGAGCTGGCGAAAAAGGGGCACCGGGTGACCCTTTGGGGGGCGGAAGGCCCCCTGGGGGGGCACTGGGCCCGGGAGGGTGCCCTGCCCCCCGAGCTCTGGGAAGAGGCGGGGCGCCTGTTGCGGCATCTGGGGGTGCGGTGGGAAGGGGAGCGAGGCGTTTTTCCCCCCCTGCCTCCGGGGGGAGCGCTGTACGGCGGCGGGGACGACCCCGGGTGGCGTGGGGCCCTGCCGGAGGAGTGGGATCCCATGACCCACGCCACGGGGACCCCGGGGGTCTTTGCGGGGGGAGCTCCCCGTGCGGGGGGGCCGTCGGCGGTGGAGGAGGCCGCCGATGGCAAGAGGGCTGCCCAGAGTATCGACCGCTTTCTCCAGGGGGCCTCGTTGCTGGCGGGGCGGGAGAAGGAGTTTCAGACCGAGACCCGGCTGTTTACCTCGCTGGAGGGGGTGGTGACGGAGCCCCCTCGAGAGGATCCCGTGGAGGAGGCCCGACGATGCCTCCAGTGCGAGTGTCGGGTTTGCGTCCGGGAATGCGTCTTTCTCGCGTCCCACGGGCGGTACCCCCGGGTCTACGCCCGGGAGATCTACAATAACTTCGCCGTGGTGCACGGATGTCATCAGGCCAACGGCATGATAAACAGTTGCGCCCTCTGCGGCCTCTGCGAGACCCTTTGCCCCCACGATTTTTCCATGGCCGATCTCTGCCGGAGCGCCCGGGAGGAGCTGGTGGCCCGGGGCATCATGCCCCCGTCGACCCACGCCTTCGCTCTGCAGGACCTGGCCCAGGCCCAATCTCCCCGGGCCTCGGGGTTTCGCCCCGGCACCCGGGGCACCCGGGCGGTGTTCTTTCCCGGATGCCAGCTGGCGGGGGCCCTGCCGGAGCGGACGGGGGCTCTGACGGCCTTTCTTGACCGGCGTTTCGACGGAGCCCTGGGGGTGCTTTTGGGGTGCTGCGGAGCTCCGGCGTGGTGGGCCGCCCGGCGGGACGCCCTCGATCCGGTGGTGGAAAGGCTGGGGGCCACGCTCTTGTCCCTGGGAAATCCTCCGGTGGTGCTGGCCTGTCCCTCCTGCGCCGACATGTTCCGGCGCTTTCTCCCCGAGGTGCCCCGCCGCTCTCTTTGGGAGGTGCTCTTGGAGGGGGAACTTCCCCCCGGAGCTCCCCGAAGGGAGCCCTTGGCGATCTCCGATCCCTGTACCACCCGGCACGATCCGGCGTGGCGGGGGGCCCTGCGCCAGGTGCTGGAGCGTCTGGGGCAGGAGTACGAAGAGCTCCCCATGGGAGGGGAGCGCACGAAGTGTTGCGGATACGGGGGGCTCCAGTCCCAGGGGGCCCCCGAGCTGGCCCGCCGGGGGGCCGAGGTGAGGCTCCGGGAGAGTTCCCGGGATTTTCTCACCTACTGCGCCATGTGCCGGGAGAGTTTGTCCGGCCTGGGGAAAGGGGTGTGGCACGTGTTAGAGCTTCTTTTTCCCGAGATGCCCCCCGAACCGGCCACGGGGTTTTCCGGGCGCCAGGAAAACCGAATTTTGTTGCGGGAGCGTCTCTTGGGGGCTTCGGGGATTCCCCGGGAGTCCTGGGAAGATCTGGAGCTCGGGGTGTCTCCCGAGATGCGGCGCGGGCTGGAGGAGCGGCGCATTTTGGACAGCGATCTCCGGCGCGTGCTGGCCGCCTGCCGGGAAAAGGGGAGGGGCCTCGTGGCCGATGACGGCCGGGCGTTGGCGAGCCTGCGCCTGGGAGAGGTGACCTTTTGGGTGGAGTACCGTCTCCGGGGAGAGGTCTTTGAGATTTTGAACGCCTGGAGCCACCGCATGACCGTGGAGGTTATTCCATGAGCGAGGCGTCTTTTTCCTTTCAGGACGAAGGACTCTGGCGGTGCGCCTGCGGCGGCACGCTGGAGATGCGGCGCGTGGCGGCCTGCTATCTGGAGAGCCGCTTTGAGATTGAGCTTCCGGTCTGCGGAAAATGCGGTTTTATTCTGGTGCCCGAATCCCTCGCCCGGGGAAAGATGCGGGACGTGGAACGCATTCTGGAAGACAAATGACATCCCCCTTTCCCGAGGAGCTCCTGTGGCCCCAGGAACTGGAAGAGACCCTGCACCCCGGCGGCGAGGGCACGTCCCGGCGGTTGCTTGCGCTCTGCGCCTTTGTCCCGGGGGGGCGGGTGTTGGACGCGGGGTGCGGCCGGGGGGGAATGCTGGAGCTTTTGGGGCGGGGAGGGTGGCAGGCGGTGGGGGTGGACCGGTCCCCGGAGCGGCTGCGGTGCGCCGCCCGGCGGGGCCCGGTGGTGGAGGGGACTCTGGAGGCCCTGCCCTTTGACGACGGAAGCTTCGACGGGGTGGTGTGCGAGTGTGTGCTCTCTCAGAGCGCCGACCCCCGGAGCATTCTGGGAGAGTTCTTTCGGGTGCTCCGTCCCGGAGGGGTGCTGGGGGTGGGAGATCTCTTTCTTCCCGAAAACGTTCCCCCCGGAGGGGGCCCTTGTGCGGGGTGCGTCGGAGGGGCCCGGCGGGGGGAAGAGATGGAGCGATCCCTTGCCGGGGCGGGGTTTCTTCTCAGGCACCGGGAGGATCACTCCCGCGCCGTGCGCGAGCTGGCGGCCCGCCTGGTTTGGGCGGGAATTCTTTCCTGCGAGGCCTGGACCGCTCCCTTTCGGCGGGGATACGCCCTTTGGGTGAGCGGGAAACCGAGTTCTCCGGGCCCGGGGTCAGGCCAACATGCGGGGAGGGGATGACGTTGGAAGGGGAGAACGATCTCCGGGAATGGATCGTGGCCTGGGCCCGGGAGGGCTTCTGCTGCGCCCAGATCATGGTGCTCGCGGGGCTCGCGTACCGGGGGGAGGAAGACCGAAATCTCGTGGCGGCGGCGAACGGCCTGTGTCAGGGGGCCTTCTCCCGGGGGAATACCTGCGGTGCCCTCACGGGGGCCGCCTGTCTGCTGGGGCTCTACGCCGGCAAGGGGGAGGCGGAAGATCTCCGGGATCCCCGGTTGCGCCTCATGGCGGAAGAGCTGAATCAGTGGTTTCGAGAGACCCAGACGGGGGGCACGGGGGGGGTGCGGTGTGGCGATCTGCTGGGGGAAACGGTGCGGGAGCCCGACCCCCTGCGCTGTCTCCACCTGGTTCAACACACCCTGACGCGGACGTTGGAGATCCTCCAGAGCCACGGCGTTGACCTCTTCGGGGCGTCGTCGTGAGGCTCCCCGACGAGACCGAGAGCGTTTGCCCGGTGTGCCTCCGCCCCGTGGGGGCCCTTTTGGTGCCCGAGGGGGACGAGGTTTTTATGAAAAAAAGCTGTCCGGAGCACGGGGATTTTTCCTGCGTGGTCTGGCGCGGCGTGGAGTCCTGGAAGGCCTGGCGGGGGCCCAAGGCCCCTCCGGCACCGGAGCTCGGCCGAAACCCCGCGTGCCCCGGGGCGTGCGGTCTCTGCTCCTTTCACGCACAAAAAACCTGTGCCGTGGTGCTTGACGTGACGTCGCGGTGTCTCCTCCGGTGCCCGGTGTGCTTCGCCGATGCGGGCTCCGAAGACCCCGATCCTCCGCTGGAGCTGTTGCTGGAGCGGATGGAAAAAATGCGTCCCCAGGTGGGAGAGGCGGTGCTCCAGCTCTCCGGAGGAGAGCCCACCCTGCGCCCCGATCTTCCCCTGCTGGTGGAGGGGGCTCGAAAGCGGGGCTTTGGGGCGGTGCAGCTCAACACCAACGGCCTGGCCCTGGCGGAAGATCCGGCTCTGGCGCCTCGCCTGCGGGATGCGGGGCTGGGGTGGGTCTTTTTGCAGTTCGACGGCCTTTCGGAGCGGTCGTCCCGTAGGCTGCGGGACAAAGATCTCCGGGAGCCCCGGGAGCGGGCCGTGGAGGCCTGCGCCCGGGCGGAGCTCGGCGTGGTCCTCGTCCCCACCCTGGTGCGGGGGGTGAACGACGGCGAGCTGGGAGATCTGGTGCGCTTCGCCCTGGGGCACTTTCCCACCGTGCGGGGGGTCCACGTGCAGCCCATGAGCTTTTTCGGCCGCTATTCCCTGGAGCCCCAGGACCACCGGCGGATAACCCTGCCGGAGGTCTTGGCGTTGCTGGAAGAACAGACCGGAGGGATGGTGCGCCGGGAGCACTTTCACCCCGCGGGGTGCGAGCACGAGCGCTGCTCCTGCCGAGGAACGTATCGGGTGGAGGGCCCCGGCCGTCTCGTCCCCCTGGGAGGAACGCCCTGTGCCTGCCGATCCCAATCCGCCGAAGAGGGAAGATCCCGGGCGGTGGAGAGCGTCCGGCGACGGTGGGGAGCTTCCCTGGAAAAAAGGGATGACGACGGCGCTGGAGACGCCCTGGACCGCTTTCTCCGCCAGGAAGGGCGGGTTCTTTTCAGCGTCAGCGCCATGGCCTTTCAGGATGCCTGGAACCTGGACCTCCGGCGCCTCCGGGAGTGCTGCATCCATGCTGCGGCCCCCGACGGACGTCTGGTGCCCTTTTGTGCCTGGAATCTCACGGCGGCGGACGGCACCCCGCTGTACCGCCGGGGGGCCGGATGAGCCTTCGCTCCACGCCCCTGGATCTCTGGTGCGCCCGATGTCTGGGGGAAGGTGCCCCCCTGGCGGGGCGCGCCGCCCTGGAGGCCTTCCAGAAGGAGCGGCTCCGGGCCCTGGTGGCCCGGGCGGCCCAGGATTCGCCCCTTTACGCCTCCCGGCTCCGGGGAAGAGAGGGGGCTCCTCTGGAGGAGCTCCCCTTCACCTATCCTTCCGATCTGGCGGGACGGGAGGGGGATTTTCTCACCGTGTCCCAGAGCGAGGTGGCCCGCATCGTGACCCTCGCCACCTCCGGTAGCACCGGTCCCCCCAAGAGGCTTTGTTTCACCTACGCCGACCTCGCCGCCACCCGGGAGTTTTTCCGCGTGGGGCTCACCGCCTTTACGCCCCCGGGAAGCCGGGTGACGGTGCTCTTCCGGGGAGATCGCCCCGGGAGCGTGGGGGCCCTGTTGCGGGAAGCCCTGGGGGAGCTCGGATGTGCGGTGGAGGTGGGGGGCGTGGGGGAAGATCCCCGAAAAACCGCCGCCCGGATCGACGCCTTCAACCCCCGGGTGGTGGTGGGCATGCCCGAAGCGCTCCTGCGGGTGGCCCGCGTCGCGCGCCACGTCCCCGAGGCGGTTTTGGCGAGCGGGGACATGTTCCCCCCGGCGCTCCGCCGTCGGATCGCGCGCCTTTGGCCCGGGGAGATCTTCGACCACTACGGCCTCACCGAGGTGGGGTGGGGCATGGCCCTGGAGTGCGGCGCCCACGAGGGGGGGCACCTGCGGGAAGGGGAGGTTCTCACGGAGGTGGTGTCCCCGGGGGGGCACCCCGTGCCATCCGGAAGCTGGGGCGAGGTGGTGATCACCACCCTGACCCGCTCCACCTTTCCCCTGATCCGCTACCGCACCGGTGACGAGGGGCGCCTGATCCCCGGCCCGTGCCCCTGCGGCTCCCCCCTGCGCCGCCTGGAGGTGCGGGGGCGTCTCGGCACGGCGGAGGCCCCGGGGCTCTACGACGTGGCGGAAATCCTGTGGGGGGTGCGGGACATCCGGGACTTTCGGGTGGGGCGGGAGGGGCCCTCCCGTCGGGTGGTGCTGGAACTTGAGATGGAGCAGGGGGGCGTGCTGCCGGAGGAAATTCGAAGCGCCCTGAGCCTCCTAAAGGGGGAGTGGAGCGAGGCGGAGATCCGCCCCGTTCCCGGGCCCCGGCCCGAACCCCGCCCTCTCAAGCGCGGGTGGGAGACCTTCTAGCAAAGGCCCCTCGGGGCGACGGCTCCTCCTTCCCCGTCTCGGAGAGGGGCTCCGCTGGGGCTCGAAGACTTGGGGCGGGGCCTTAGGTCCTTAGTTTTTGGCCCGCCCCCCATCCGACGGCGGGGGCGGCGAAAAGGCTCTGGGGGGAGGTTGCCAGAGGTGGGGCCCGGGGCGTACCATGGAGGTCCCTTCCGACGCTAAGGAGGCGGGGGAAAACGATGTCATGGGTGAAGACGACCGAAATGGAGGAGGGGCCAGGATGGGTTGGAAACGCTGGGGCGCTGCGGCGGTGGCGGCATGGGGGATCTTTTGGGCGGGGATGGCCTTTGGGGAGGAGGGCGTTTTCCCTCTGACTTCGGGGGCGCGGTGGCACTACGAAGGGACGGCCCAGTGGACCGAGGAGGGGGCGGAAGGGCCCAAGGTGGCCCCCCTTTCCTGGGACATGGAGGCCCTCGAAGTCTTTTCGTCCTCCGGAAGCACCGTTGCCGTGATGCGCGGCATGGTTTCCGAGACCAGCGGCTACACCCCGGGGCAGGAGCCCGGATATGCGGTGCTGGTGGAACGGGCAAGTCATGTGGAGCTCTTCCCCCAGGCCAGCGAGCTGGAGGCCCGGGCCTTTGCCAAGTCTCTGGCGGAGGATCCCTCCACCGGAACCGAGGGGGATCTGCTGGTGGCCCTGCCCTTGGCAAAGGACAAAGCCTGGGGGGGCGACGAGCCCCGGGATGACACGATGTACCAGTGGTACGTGGAAGAAGAGCGGAGCGATGTGCCGTCGATCCCCGGGACATCGCCCTCGGGTAAGGCCTTCGTCGTGGTCTATCGGACCAACCCGGACACGACCACCATGGAGCTCGTCCCCGGGGTGGGGATCACCCGGTGGAGCTATGAACACCATGGCACGGCGTCCGCCGTAGACCTGACCCTGGGATCTTTCGTGGGGGGAAAATAGGGGGGCGACTTTTTCTCGGGGGGCCTGCCGGAGGTCGGGCGGGGCCTTTTCGCTGCGTGGGATCGCCAGGGGCGGCCCATGGTGGCGCATCGGCGGCGGATTTTTTTGCCCTTTTGTCGAGACCGGCGGTGGAGGTTGTCTGAAAAGATCTTTCGTGCTACCATGATGGGGAACAAGGTATCCTGCGGTGTGCGTGTCATCGAGAAGTGCCTTGAGCCAACACTCGGTCTAAGGGGGGGCTGGCACCTCGCTGGCGACGGAGGCGGAAAGACCCGCCGACAAAGCTCAAGCGAGGCAGGCTCCCAAAAGTGTTAGGATCGGGTCAAGGCCTTCGAGTCACGGCACTGCGGGGCTTTGCGACGGCCACAGAGGGGGGAAGGGCAGAAGCCCTCTCCCCTCTGTGCTTTGGTAGGGTCTTGGTAGAATCGAAGAGGGGGGCGAAGCCAGGTCTTCGGAGGCTTCGCGGCAAAGGCTCCCTTAGGGAAACAGAAAGGGGTGGAAGAGATGGAAAGCTCGGGGCGCGCCCCCTTCTGGCACCCCGCTTTTTGCGGGGGATGGATCCTCGATTGGGATGGCGTGCTGGCGGATACCCGTCTGTCCTTTGTGCCCATTTACGAGAAATTTTTCCAGGGGCGCCGGGTCATGATCCTGGAGGTGTTGCCCTCGTTGCCCCCCGACCGGCGCGAGGAGCTGGAGTCGGCCATGAGGGCCCTGGAGATGGCGGGGGCGGACCAGGCGGAGGTGGTGCCCGGAGCCCGCGATCTGCTGGCTTGGATCGAGGACCGGGGAAGGCCCTGGGCCGTGGTCTCCCGGAACTGCCGGGAATCCATCTTCCGGGCGGCGGAGGTCATGGGGTTGACCCTGCCCCCCCTGGTGTTTTCCCGGGAGGAAAAGCCGGTGAAACCCCACCCCGAGGCCCTCTGCCGGGCGGCCCGTAGGCTCGGCGTGGGGGCGAAGGACTGTGTGGTGGTGGGGGATTTTCTCTACGACATCCTGGGGGCTCGGCGGGCGGGCATGAGGGCCGTGCTGGTGGAGCGGGGCCCCGAGAGCTGGAGCTCCTGGGCCGATGTGGCCCTTCCCCGGGTGAAGGATCTGGTGGAGTCCCTGCGGGCGCCCGAACCCCTTGTTCCTTGGGAGTACGCCTCCTTGGACCCCCGGTGGCTCCAGGGGGCCTGGGCCCTGGAGGGACGCCTTCCCGAAGAATCACCCCTTCTGGGGGCCGTGATGGAGCAAAGCTGTGCCCTGGGGGTGGGTACCCTGGGGGTCTCCCCCGAAAAGACCCTGTCGCCGGGGCAGTGGCGGGCCTGGCGAGGCTTGCCTCCGGAGCTCATGGGATGTCCGCTGGACGAGGTGGTGCGCTGGGTCTGCGCCGGACGCTATCCTCTGGTGACGGTGGGGGCGCCGACGCCCCGGGCGCTGGCGCTACCGGAAAACCCCGAAGGACTTTACCCGATCCTAAAGGAGGCGTTGGGGCTGTGAGCGACGCCGGGGAGCTCTTCCCCTCCGGGGGAGAGGGGGATCGGGGGGGCGAGCGCCCCCTGGCGGATCGCATGCGCCCCCGGACGCTGGCCGAGTACGTGGGGCAGCGTCACCTGGTGGGCCCCGGGGCGCCCCTGCGCCGCCTCGTGGACCAGGGAATCCTGCCCAGCTGCATCCTTTATGGCCCCCCAGGGGTAGGCAAGACCACCCTGGTGCGCCTCCTCGCGGAGGGCACCCGGCGAGGGCTCTTCGAGATCAACGCGGTGAGCGCCCGGGTGGGAGACCTGAGAGAGCTGGTGGAGCGGGCCCGCCGCCGAAAACAGGCCGACGGAGGGCGGGGAGCGGTGGCCTTCGTGGATGAGATCTATCACTTCAACAAGATCCAACAAAACGCCCTGCTCCCGGCGGTGGAGGGGGGAGACCTCATCCTGGTGGGCACCACCACGGAGAATCCCTATTTCGAGATCAACAAGACCCTCCTGTCCCGCATGGTGGTCTTCGACCTGAAACCTCTGGACGAAGCCGACCTGCGGGAGATCCTGCGCCGGGCGCTGGATGACCGGGAGCGGGGGCTGGGGACCCTGGAGGTGGCCGTGCCGGACGAGGTCCTGGGGGCCCTGGCCCGGGGGGCGGGGGGGGATGCCCGCCAGGCCCTGCTACGCCTGGAGGTCGCCGTGTCTTCCGTGGCGGTGGGAGGAGGTAAGGTCTTGACCCCCGAGGCCGGGGCGGCTCTGCTCCCCCGGGGGGCCCTGCGCTTCGACCGGGCGGGGGATGACCACTACGCCATCATTTCCGCCCTCATCAAGAGCATCCGGGGTTCCGATCCCGACGCGGCGATCTACTGGCTGGCCCGCCTGGTGGCCTCGGGGGAAGACGTGCGTTTCGTGGCCCGGCGCCTGGTGATTTCCGCCGCCGAGGACGTGGGGTTGGCCGATCCCCAGGCTTTGGTGGTGGCGACGGCGGCGGCGGAAGCGGCGGACTTCACGGGGTGGCCCGAAGCGCGCATCCCCCTGGCGGAGGCGACGCTCTACTTGGCGGCGGCTCCCAAGAGCAATAGCGCCTATGGGGCCATTGGCGCCGCCGTGCGAGCGGTGGAGGGGGGCAACCTCCAGCCGGTGCCGGAGCACCTGCGTCCCTCGGGATCGGGGTACCGCTACCCCCACGACGACCCCCGGCATTGGGTGCCCCAAGCCTACATGGATAGAACGGAACGCTTCTACTTCCCCGGCGTGCTGGGGGAGGAGCGGGGCATGGGGCAGCGCCTGGCCCGCTTCTGGCGGCGCTTCGCGGATCAGAACTGACGGAGGCGGCGTTGCACCGGCGATAAGAAAAGGTTACAATTTGTTTCAGCCGAAGAGAGCCTCCCACAGGCACCGTGGGACGCCCCGGACCCCCGGAGGGCCGCCCTCGGGAAACGGCCTGTTGAAGGAGGTAAAGTCATGGAAGAACGTCTCGCCCCTTCTCTGTTGCGCCGTCTACGCCACGCCCCGGACGAGGGCACCTTTGCCCGGGAACTTTTGGAGTTTTTGTGCGATCGATTTCTCGCTCCCCTGGCGGTGTGGCGTTGCGCCCCTCCCCGGAGGGCCGCCTGGCTTTTCACTTCCATGGGAAGGCGCCTGAATCCCCTTTCTCCCGAGGAGCTGGCGTCGCTCGACGCCGGGCGCCCCGAAGGTCCGGGGGCCCTGGGGCGGAAAAACGGCGTGATCCTCGGGGGCGTGGAAGTGGCATCCTCGATGGACGCCGTGGTTTCCGGCATCTCCGGAGACGAGTGGTTCGGCGTGGGCAACCCCGCCGGGGGGCTGTCGGCGGGAAAGATCCGGGACCTGGAGGGCGTCGCCGTCGCCGCCGTGATGGCCCTGGACGCCTTCTACGGCCGCATGATGGCCGATAAAATCCGCTTGGGGGGCCATCTCCTTCGGACTCCGCTGTGGACCCTGGAACTGGCTCTGGATGGGGGGACCTGCCCCCCTTCGGAGGACGGGAGAAACCGTGTCACCGCCGCCTTGGCCCTGCTCCAAGGGGGCATCGATGTCATGGCCCTGCCCGACATGGCCCATCTGGGGTCGGTCTTTCTGGCCTGTCACGACGTATCCCGGCGGATTCAGTCCCTGGGGGAGGCCTGGGCCTTCCTGGAAAAGCGGGAATGGGCCTTCTCCGCAGGGCGTTTCCCCCCTCGGGGGCGCCTTTCCCAGGGGGCGGTGCTTCTTCTGGCCCTCATGATCCAATACGCCTACGGAGAGCGGGGAGCCCAGGGGGTGGCCTGCATCCTTCGCCCTTCGGGGGCCGAGATGGAGTGCGTGTTGGAAGCGGGGTCTTTTACGGGCCCCCCCGGGGTGCTCTCCCGGGAGGTGCGATACCTCCTGGACATGTTTTCCCTCTCCTGGCAGGAGAGCGCCAGCGCCGGAGGTCTTCTGTGGAAGATCCGCGTGCCCCTGGTGCTGGGGTTGAGGCGCAAGGACGTGGGGAAGCGCCTCACCCCCCCCCGGGTGCTGGTGGTGGATGACAACGCTACCAATCGGGCCATCATCGCCGACGCCCTGAAAAAAGCGGGGTGCACGGTGGATACCGCCGAAGACGGCCTGGATGCCCTGCGGATCGTGGGGCTCTGGAGCCCCGATCTGGTGATCATGGACATCCTCATGCCCCACATGGATGGCATCGCCGCTACGCGAGAGCTGCGCCGCCGGGGGTTCACCGTGCCCGTGGTGGCCCTCACGGCGGGGGGAGCGGGGACCGCCCTGGAAGCCCTGGAGGCGGGGATGGACGACTACGCCCTGAAGCCCGTGCCCCGGAAGCTGCTCTGGGACCTGGTGGCCCAGTGGACGGGCTACGACGGGGCCGTCTCCCCGCCCCAGGACGAGGCCGATAGGCTCTCCATGGAAGAGGCCTTTGCCGCCGAGCTCCCCCTGATCCGCACGGCCCTCCGGCGAGCCTGGGTCGCGGGAAACGAAGAAGAGGCCCGCATCCTGGCGGAAAGGCTCGGATCCTCTGCGGCGCAGTGTGGTCGGGATGACCTAAAGCGTCTGGCGGAGGAGATGGAGGAGGCCCTGGGGGAAGGAAGGAGCGCGGAACCCCTCATGGCCCGGCTGTTTGAAGGAGAAGAGAGGTTTTAATCGAGTCTCCGGGAAAAGAAGGGGACGGGGCGCTGGCCGGGCGGCCACGAGAAGGCTACGAGAAAAGGAAGCCGTAGAGGTCGTAGGCAAAGAGCCCTAAGTATTCCTTCAGGCCGATCATGCTGTGGTGCAAGCTCCCGGGGTTTGGGAGGAAATCCCAGAACGTGATGGGGCGCCGGTCCACCAGAAAGCCCACAGGATAGGGGCGTACCGCCACCGGCAGGGCTCTCCGGGCCATGGCCATGGAGCGGGACATGTGAAAGGCATCGGTGACCACGATGACGCCCTCCAGGTCTTCCGAGACCACGATGGCCTTCGAGGCCGTCATGTTTTCCCAGGTGTTACGAGAAGTTTCTTCCCGCCATACCGTGCCTTCGTACCCCCAACGGCGGAGGCGTTCCTCCATGAGGGCCCCTAGAGAGGGGGCCTGGGGGGCCTCCAGAGAAGGGCCGCCGCTCACGATCATGGGCCAGGGGCCCTGTCGGGCCGCTTCCCATCCCCCCACCAGCCGGGCCAGGGTGAACGAATTGAGCTCCGCCGGCTCTCCGTCTCTCACGATCACTCCTCCCGCCAGCACCAGTACTCCCCACCGCCGATCCTGAGGGGGAATATCGGCCTTCCAGGGGGATTCCAGCGTGCCCAGGAGTGCCTGGGCGCCGAAGGGGGTGCTCATACCGTAGATCGCCACAGAAAGGGTCAAAAGGGTAAACCCCAGCCCCCGGCGCCGGGGCGGGCGCAGGGCCCCGAGCCCCAAAAGGGCCAGTCCCAGCACCAAAAGCCCCGGGGGGAGCGCGAGGGAGGCCACCGCCTTATAGATCACAAAACCCCATCCTTGTTCCACAGAGAAACCTCCTTTTTGTCGGCATCGATGGAAGAGAGGTCAGGGCGTCTGTCGGGAGAACTCCGGGTGTTTTTCCAGGTAGGTGGCCAGGGATTCCGAGGCCCGCCGCAGGTGATCCCGGAGGAGGCGTTGGCTTTTTTCCACGTCCCGGGCGAGGATGGCATCGATGATTCCCACGTGTTCCGCCGCCGAGGTGGCCAGGGGGACCACCTCCAGGGCGTAGCGACGGCAGAGCTGGATGAGGTCCACCACGTTGTCCAAAACGCTATTAAGAAACTTGTTGCCCGATCCGCTTCGGATGATGCTGTGGAATTGGCGATCGTAGTGGATGAATTGAGACATGGAATCGTTGAAGCCGTCGAAGACGGCCCGCACCTCCTGCAGGGCTTCTGCGGGGGGATTCTGGCAGAGGTGGGTCAGGGCACAGCACTCCAGGGCGCTCCGGAGCTCGTAGAGGTCCTTGGCGTCCTGCACCGACAGGAGCACCACGTAGGCCCCCTTGCGGGGGATGAGGGCCACGAGCTTGGTTTCCGCGAGCTGCCGAATGGCCTCCCGTACCGGCGTCCGAGACACGGTGAGCTTTTCGGCCAGATCCACCTCGGAGAGGCGCTCCCCGGGGTGGATGATGCCATCCAGGATGGCCTCCTTTATCTTCTCGTAGACGATCTGTCGCAGGTCGATGTTCTGGGTCGGGGACAGAGGGTTGTCTGGCATGGGGGACCTCCTCGCGCGGGCGATGTCAGGTTTTTTGTATGCTGAAGGCTCCATACCATTATAGGGCTTCCGGGGAAAATATGCCACGACCCATTCGTTCCACGGCGTGCCCCTCCGCCGAAGGCCTTCCTCCCTCTCCGGCTTCGTCGGAGGGGCACGAAGCTATTTTGAAGATGGGGCGGTGCGGTCCTTACTGGCCTTGTCGGCCCAGAGCGATAGGGCGTAGATGGCGTCGGACAGGCGGTTGATGTAGGCATAGGCCTGGTCGGAGAGCTGGTTCATGCGGTAGAGTTTCACGGCGGAGCGCTCCGCCCGGCGGGCCACGGTCCGGGCCAGGTGTAGCGCCGCCCCCGGGGCGGAGTCCCCGGGACGCACGAAGGAGAAGGAGTCTCCCACCACGCCCCGAACCCTTTCCACCACGCCGTCCAGCAGAGTGACGTCGGGCTCTTCCATGCCGGGGTAGGCGGCAAAGTACCCCATGACGGAGCCCAGGTGATCTTCCAGGCGCAGGATCTCCTGCCCCAAGTCATCGAAGGGGCAGAGGCTCCGGGCCAGCCCCAGGGCGGCCTGACACTCGTCCAGCGTGCCATAGGTCTCCACCCGAGGGGAATCCTTGGGCACCCGCTCTCCGTCGCCCAAAGAGGTTTCTCCCTTGTCTCCCCCTCGAGTGACCAGCCAAACTCCATCCATGATCTTCTCTCCTTTCGTGGCGGGGCCCCTTTTCCTTACCATCGGGCCTTCGCCGGAGCTCGGCCGGTGCGGGCCCCGGCCGAGCCGAATCGCCTTAAATTGCCTTTGAGTGCGTCCCTAGGCCCCACACCCCTGGCACCCCGCGCAGGAAGAGCCACACCCTCCGCCCCCCATGAGGGCCATGGCCACCCGCAGGAGGCCGTCCGCCAGGAGTCCCGGGGGAATGGCGTCGTAGGCCTGGCCTTCGTAAACCAGGGTGCGATGGGGCGCTCCGGGGGACACCACGACCCCTAGACCCAAGAGATCCTCCAGGGAGCGTTCCCGATCCTGGGGGGGCTCTTCGTCATCCGAGGGCACGGGATAGGAAAAGGTGACGCGGTTTCGGTCCTCCGGGGCGTCGCAGGGCACCACCTCCAGATCCAGGGAAAGATCCAGAGCGGCAAAGCGCGGCGCGTGGGCGGAGATCAGCCGCCCCAGGGTGAGCCCCGTGGCGTTCTCCGCCTCGCTGCGCTGGGGATGGACGTAATGTCTTATGAGGATGGGGGTCATGGGAGCCTTCCTTTCTCTCTCTAGGTCTCTCTCTAGGGAAAAAATCCCTGCCCCGATGGGGCGCCGTTCTGGCGGAGGCCCGGGGGCGATGGGAGCCATGATAGCAATCCGGAGGACCCTCATCAAGGGAAAAATGCCGGCATTATCCCTCCTCGATGCCCCGGCCTCCGGGAAGAACTATCGTTTGTCTTTTTCGGCCCCCGTCGCTATGATTGACCGTAGATTTCCATGCGCCCCCCCCCGGGGGGCGGGACTCGAAGGGGGGCGTGGGGGACGATTCCCCGGGGATCTCTTTGTCCGGGGGGATGACTTTTTGGGGGGATGGCCATGGAAGTTCAGGGGAAGGCCCTGGAATGGTTCTACTGTCTCCTGCTGCGCGAGGCCCGGGGCGCGGAGGACATCTCTGCCACGGAGCTGCACCGCCAGGTAAGCCTGAAAAAGACCGCCGACCTCAAGCCCCTCACGGAGGGGGGATTGGTGGAGATCACCCGCCGGGGAAGGTCTAAATACGCCGCCGTCACCGACGAGGGGTGGCGTTGGGCCCATGCCCACCTGGGGGCGATGGCGGAGCGCGTGGCGACCAAACGGGGGCTCACCCGGGGAGATCGGGAGATGCTGGCCTTTCTGTTCCGAGTGGTGGAAGGGTGGGTGCAAAAGGGGGGGGCTTTGGCGTCGATTTTCGCCCCCGCCCCCCCGGAGGATGGAGATCCGATCCGGCGCATCATCGACGTCATGGGGCGATTGGCGAAATCCCAGGGGGGCGACCGCCTGCCCCTGGCCCTGGTCAAGGGGGCCCTGGCCCCTTGGTCGCCGGACCGGGTGGACGCCCTGCTCCTGGGGCTACTGAAAGAGGGGCGCGTCTCCCTGGAGGCGAATAACGACGTGTCCGCCCTCACCGACGAGGACCGCCGGGCGGCGATTCGCATCGGTGCTTCGGACAAGCACGTCGTGGTGTTGATGCCGTGATCCCGACGGACCGAAAGGAAGCGATGGTCTTGCCTTCTACGGAGCATCTGGCCTACCTCCGCCGAGCGGATTTCTCCTTCACGCGCCAGCTCGGCAGCGTCTGGTTCGACGACCCCCGCGACGTGCCGGAGCTACACCATCGGGTGCGCGCCGACATTCTGGCCCGGGTGGAGGCCTCGGCCCAGGCGGGGGAAACCCCTTTGGGGATCGTGCTCAAAGGCGATGCGGGTCTGGGCAAAACCCACCTCCTGGGGGAGCTGCGCCGGAGGGCCACGGAGCGAGGGGTGACCTTCGTCTACGTGGACATGACCGACGTGCGCTCCTTCGACCATACCCTTCTGCTCGGCCTCGCCGATTCCCTCACCCGGGAGGTGGAGGGAGTGAGCCAGCTGCGCCACGTCATCGCCGCCCTCTTCGTGGAGGCCGAAGACATCTCGGGGCGCTCCGCCACCCTTGCCCAGGGGCTGGAGTACGCCGCCGAGGTGGCGACCCTCGGCGAGAACGACCTTCGCGGGGCGACGAAAGTCATGGTGGACGCCCTGTGGCAACGCCACCGGACCCGCTTCACCCATCCTTCGTTGGACGTGATCCGGGCCCTGATGGGCATGAATAACGAGGCCTGCCTCCGCATCTGGAGCCTCGCCTCCGCGTGGCTCCAGGGGAGTAAGGTCGACGACTTCGACGGCATGCAGCTTGGCCTTGTCCAGTGCGAGCCCGATCCGGGGCATCTCATCCAGGGGATCTTTAGGATGTTGAGCTTTCGAGGGCCCACTCTGATGGCCTTCGACCAGCTCGACAACTGCTTTCCCCTGCTGGACGCCGCACGCCACGCCCCCGACCGCGAAGAGGGCAAAACGGCTAAATTGGTCCTGGGGGACATCGGCAAGGGCTTTGGAGCCCTGCGGGACCGCCTCAATTCCTCCACCCTGACGGTGGTGGCCTGCTTCGGCGATACGTGGGACCACCTGAAAAAGCTCGTTCCCGCCTCGTTTGCCGACCGGTACACGGAGCCCCATCGACTCCTTCCCGTCTCCGAGAGTTCCATCGCCCGCGACCTGGTGGAAAGGAGGCTCGACGCGGCCCGGGGGAGCTTCTCCCCCCCCTACTCCACCTGGCCCTTTGCCCCGGAGTTTTTCTCCGCTGTGGAGACCTACTCCCCCCGGGAGATCCTGCGCGCCTGCCACCGCCACCGGGATGCCTGCCTCGCCCACGGCGAGGTCCGCGAGCTAGGGTCGCCGGAGACGGACCCCTTTCGGGAGGCCCTCCCCGCCGTGTCGTCGCGATTCCAGGCCCTGGATGGCCGCCTGGAGGAGCTCCGGGCCTCGGTCGACATCGCCCCCTACCTGGAGGACGACGACCGGGCCGAGGGGGCCCTGGGAGAGCTCTTTGCCGCAGGGTGTCGTCGGTGCGTGGAGGAGCTCGAAACCCCGGAAAATACCTTCTTCGAGGTGGAGAGCGCCTCGGGGGGGCGACGCTCCTGCCCGGCGATTCACCTGCGATGGAAGCGCATGGTGACGGGCGCCGGGGGAGTCGATGCGGAGTGGCATGTGTGCCTCCGGGTGCTGCTCCGGGAAAATCATACGGCCTACAACCACCGCCTGCAGGCGGCGATGGTCGAATCGGGCATCGCCCGGCACCTCTCCCGGCGGCGGTTGGTGATCCTCCGTCCCGAAGGGATCCCCCTGGGGGGTAAGGTGGGCCCTCGGATCACGGAGGATTTCTTGAAGGCGGGAGGAGTCTTCATGCCCCCCGTCGAAGACGACCTCCGGACCCTGGCGGCGGTGGTCAGGATGGGAGAGGAACTCTCCGGAGCCTCCGCTCCGGAAGAAGAGGGGGCCTTTAAAGTCTGGCTGCGGGAGCGCAAACCCTTGAGTTCCCTGGAATCCCTGGCCCCTCTGCGGCTCATGATCGGCGGAGGCGACGGAGGGTCGGGAGAGGGCGTGTCACAGCTTCCGGAGGCGAGAAATCACTCTTCCGATGACGCCCCCGTCGTGGTCCTGGGGGACCCCGGAGAGACCACCCGGGCCCGCCTTTCGGCAGATGACCTTGCCCGGCACGTGGTGGTGTTGGCTGGCAGCGGCAGCGGCAAGACCGTGCTCCTCAAGCGCCTCGTGGAAGAGGCGGCGTTGGCGGGCATTCCCTCGGTGGTGTTCGACAGCGCTGGGGATTTGGCCCAGCTGGGGGACCGCTGGCCCGACCCCCCCAAGGGATGGGATCCCGGAGACGATCTTCGGGCGGAGCGGTATTTCGAGACGGCGGAGGTCCGGATCTGGACTCCGGGATGCGACCGGGGGCGCCCCTTCGCCCTGCGGGGGCTGCCCGATTTCCCCGCGCTGCGGGACGATGCCGACGCCTTCCAGCTGGCGACCACCGTGACCGTGGATATGCTGACGGATCTGGCGGTGGTGGGGAGCGGAGCCAAGGCGAAGCGGATGGCGGGGGTCCTGGCGGCGGCGGTGAAGACCTTTGCCCAGGGCGAGGGGGGGGACATCCACGCCTTTCTGGGGTTTCTGCGCCAACTTCCCCCCGGGACGGCGGGGGAGATCTCCGCCGCTTCCGCCCTGGCCCGGGAGGCGGCGGACAACCTGCAATCGGCCATGTTCACCGCCCCCGTCCTCTTCGGCGAAGGGCCCTTGGCCGATCCGGAGATCCTGTGGGGACGCCCCCTCGAAGGAGGGCGCACCCCCGTGTCAGTGGTGAGCCTTGTGGGGGTTCCGGGGGACCGGAACCGTCAGATCGTGGTGGGGCACGTGGTCCTGTCCCTCCTGACCTGGGCGCGCCGCCATCCCCCCATCCAGGCCCCGGGGCGCATGAATGGCCTCATCGTGCTGGACGAGGCCAAGGACTTTCTCCCTTCGGTGCGCACCAGCGCCTGTAAGCAGGGGTTGCAGCGTCTCGCGGCCCAGGGGCGAAAGTACGGTCTGGGGCTGGTGGTGGCCACCCAAAACCCTAAAGACCTCGACGGCGGATCCCTGTCGAACATGAGCACCTGGTTCTGTGGTCGGGCGAATACCCCCCGCATCATCGATCAGATCAGATCCTTCCTCGAAGATCGGGGGAGCGTTGCCGCAGAGATCGCCACGCTGGAAAGCGGGGCCTTTCAATTCGCTTCGCCCCGGGGGGCGCCTCGCCGGGTGCGCGTGCCCCTGTGCCTCTCGCATCACCCGGACCGGGCCCCGCTGACGGAAGAAGAAATCTGCGAACGGGCCCGACGGTGAGAGGGCGCCGAAGAAGCCTCCGGCCACGGGGCGGTGGGGCGTGGGGAAAATTTCCCGCCCCTCGGCCCGGCGGCCCGGCGCAACGCAAAGATCGCGGCGCTCCCCAGGATGCCGCTTAGGAAGAAGGGGGAATTTTGGCGACGGCGTAGGAATCTCCCCTCGGCCCGGCGAGAGGCCGTGGGCCCCATCCACCGGCGACGACCGACGCTGGCGAAAAAAATTCCGCCGACGGGGAAAGCGACAGGGGAAGGCGTTTCCCGGAGACGTTTCCGGGGGCAACGCCCGCGCCCCTCGGCCCAAGGGCGCGAGGAGGGGGGAGAAGCCTTTCGTCGAGGCATTTTACCTGGAGCCGGTCGGGGAGGGAGCCCCATGGGATGGAAAATCATCGATCACACCGCCGATGCGGGGTTGGAGGTGTGGGCCACCTCGTGGCACGATCTTTTTCTGCAGGCGGCGGAGGGTTTTTATTGCCTTTGCCTCGACGGGGCTCCCCCCCTTCCCCCGGAGGGCACCGCCGGAAAGAGCCGCGTCCTCCGACTGGAGACCCTGGATCTTGAGGAACTGGTGGTCTCTTGGCTCCACGAGCTCCTTTTTCTCCTGGAGAGCGAAGGGGTCTTTTTCCACCCCACCTCCCTCACCGTGACGCCCCATCCCCCCGCCCTCGTCGCCGAGGGACTTCTCTTTCCTTCGCCGGGGGGGCGCATCGCGGTGAAGGCGGCGACGTACGGGGGCATGGTGCTGGAGAGCTCTCCCCACCCCTTCCTGCGGCTCTATCTGGATCTGTGACGGGAGGGATGTCCGCATGAAAAAGTTTTTGGAACGGATCGACGGCACCCGCCTCCTGCTCCATCCGGGGGCGGTGCCCGGCATGCGCGTTCCCGGCATGATCTTCGCCGACGAGTACATCGCCTCCCTGCGGGAGGACGACAACGCCATCCTGCAGGTGGCCCACGTGGCCACCCTTCCCGGCATCGTGGGATACAGCTTCGCCATGCCGGACATCCACTGGGGGTACGGCTTTCCCATCGGCGGGGTCGCCGCCTTCGACGCGGAAGAGGGGATCATCAGTCCCGGGGGCGTGGGGTACGACATCTCCTGCGGCGTGCGCCTCCTCGCGTCCTCCATCGCGGCAAAAGACCTCGGCCGGGTGGTGGACAAGCTCCTTCCCGCCCTTTTTTCCGCCGTGCCTTCGGGGGCGGTCTCCGGAGGAGGTAAGCCCCTTTCTCCCAAAGACCTTGACCAGGTGTTGGAAGGCGGGGTGGCGTGGGCCGTGAAGCACGGTTTTGGCACCGAGGGCGATGGAGAGCACACCGAAGAGGGGGGATGTCTCAAGGGAGCCCTTCCCGGAGAGGTGTCGGAGCGGGCCAAAGACCGGGGCCGGACCCAGCTGGGTACCCTGGGATCGGGAAATCATTTCGTGGAGATCCAGATGGTGGACGAGATCTACAGCGAAAAGGACGCCGCCCGCCTGGGGCTCATTCCCGGATGTGTGGCGGTGATGATCCACTGCGGCAGCCGGGGGCTGGGGCACCAGGTGTGCGACGACGCGCTGAAGATCATGCGCCGGGCCATGGGACATTACGGCATCGACGTCCCCGACCGCCAGCTCTGCGGCGTGCCGGTGTCGTCGGAGGAGGGGCAACGGTACATGGGGGCCATGCGGGCGGCGGCGAACTTTGCCATGACGAATCGCCACGTGATCGCCGACGCGGTGCGGCGCGTTTTCAAGGCGTTCTTTCCCCGGGAGCCCCTGTATACCGTCTGGGATGTCAGCCACAACCTGGCGCATCTGGAAACGCACCGGTGGGAGGGCCGGAAAAGGACCCTCTGTGTGCACCGCAAGGGAGCGACCCGGGCGTTCGCGGGCCTTCCCGTCCTGATCCCCGGCAGCATGGGGACGGCGAGCTACGTGCTTGTGGGAACGCCCCAGGCGGAGGAAAGCACCTTCGCCTCCACCTGTCACGGCGCGGGGCGCACCATGAGCCGCACCGAGGCGCTGAAGAGGACGGGGGCCAAGGATCTCCTGCGGTCTCTGGCGAAACGAGGGGTTTCGGTCATGGCGGAGAACCTCCACACCCTCGGCGAGGAGGCCCCCGAAGCCTACAAGGACGTGTCCCACGTGGTGGACGTGGTACAGGGCGCGGGGTTGAGCCTCAAGGTGGCGAGGCTCCGCCCGGTGGCGGTGATCAAGGGGTAGCCCCCTGCCGGGCCCGGGGCTCCGGTGGACGACGATGGGGCGTCTAAAAGCTCCAGCGCAGGAGCACCACCACCGCCATGCCCGCCAGCATGGCTCCCAGGACGTGCCCCCATCGGGCCGCCACGGCGGCGGAGGCCAGCCCCCCCCAGAGCATCTCGGAGGTTCCTCCGGCGCCGTCGCCAGGGGCGGAAAAGAAGAGGGCGGGGACCACGAAGGCCGTGAGAATGCCGATGGGGATGTACGCCAGCGCCCGGGTCACCAGAGGGGGCAGGGCGTACCTTCCCACCAGAAAGAGGCAGGTGAAGCGGGTGGCGTAGGTGACGGCCCCCATGCCCAGGATGAGCAGCACCATGTCAGTTCGCATGGCGTTCTCCCCACACCCCCGCCACCGCCGCCGCCACGGCGGAAAGGAGCACCACGGTGCGTTCCGAGGCCACGAAGCGCCCCCCCAGGGCGGTGGCGGCGGCGGCGAGAAAGGCCAAGAGGGTGCTTCGGCTTCTGATCTGGGGCACCAATAGACCGGTGAAGGCCCCCAAAAAGGCGAAATCCAGGGCGTAGTCCCGGGGGTTCAGGGTCCCCGAACCCACGAAGGCCCCTAGAAGGGTCGCGGCGTTCCACGATACGAACGCCAAGGTACCAGTGCCGAGAAAAAACGCCGCGTCACCTCCGGTGGTGCGGAATCTTTCCGCCGCCAGGGCAAAGGTCTCGTCCACGAGGCCGTGGGCCAAGAGGGCGGTGCGCCAGGGGGCGAGGCGCCGGAAGTAGGGGGCCAGGGCGGCTCCCATGAGGAGGTGGCGGAGGTTCAAGATCAGCGTGGTGAGGATGATCTCCCCCATGCCCGCTCCGGCGCCGAGCATGCCCACCGCCACGAACTGCGAAGCTCCGGCGAAGACCACGGAGGACATGAGAAAGATCTCCGGAAGGGTCATCCCCCCCTGCCGGGCCAGCGTTCCCCAGGCGACGCCGCATCCCGCGATGCTCACCGCCAGGGGGACCATGCTTTTTACGCCTTGCCACCACGTCGACCGATCCATGGGGTCTCCTCTTTTCTGGCGTATGTAGGGTCTTTTGACCGGAAGGGATGGCCCCCCGGGCCCCGGCCTTTTCACCCCCGAGGAGCGCCTCGAACTTTGGATGCGGGGGCGAGGGTGGGCGGTCCGAGGGCTCAGGAGGGCCGGGCGTCAGCGCAGGACCGTCACGGGGTGCCCTCGGCGCTCCGGTTCCTCCGGAGCGGGGCCTTCCCGATAACCCAGGGCGATGGCGAAGTGGGGCTCGTAGCCTTCGGGGATCTCCAGGTCCCGTCGGGCCCCCTCGGACTGGAAGTACCAGTGGGTGAGGCCGATCCAGCAGCTGGAGAGCCCCAGGGACTCGGCCGCCAGCACCAGATTTTGGGCGGCGATGGCACAATCCACCGCCGTATGAAACTCCGCGTCCTTAAGGCCGGATACCACCACCACCGCCGGGGCGCCGTAGAAGATGCGGAAGTTAGCGGCGCGCCCCATGGCCGCCGCCCAATCCAGGGGAGCCCGGGCGAGGAAGGCACAGGCCTCTCGGTCTATCTGGGCAATGCGCTCGGGAGAAACGAGGGCGGTGAAGTGCCAGGGTTGGCCATCGCAGGCGCTGGGGGCCCAGAGGGCGGCCTCCAGAACGGCTTCCAGGGCCTCCGGGGGGACCGGGTCAGGGCGATAGCGGCGCACGCTGCGGCGGGAGCGAATCACGTCGATCACGGCGTTTTTCATGGCATGTCCTCCTTAAAAACACAACGATACCCGGGGAGGGGGACTTCCCCCTCTCCCGGAAGTCCCCCAGGATCCTTGCCCCCCGGGCCGGATCTCCAAGGCGACAGAGGCCCCCGGCCCTTTGATGTCACCGGAAGACGGGCTGCCAGCGGAGATCGGCGGCGCACTCAGGCGTCCTGGCGCAAGAGGGTCCCCATCCCGGGGCGACGCAGTTCTTCCAGAAAGGCGTGGGACCTCCTCACAGGATATCACTCCCACGATGGGAGCGCCACGCCTCTTTTTGGGCGCTCCCGGAGAAGGGGGGATTTCCCCTTGACGGAGAGGAGGGGTGGAGTATAATTTGGATCCACTGGATCCAATTATGCCCCGAATCGTTTCGCTCCGCCACCCCTAAAGGGAATTGAGGGGGGCCTTGCAGCGCCGGGAGGCCCCGAGGAGGTGTCACAAAGGTGAAGAGTTACGGCATGCGTTATCTCAACGCCCGAGATCTTCGCGCCCTTTTGTCCATGGAAGACGCGATGGCCTGCGTGGAGCGGGCCTACCGGTGGCATGTTTCCGGCCAGGGGGTGCGGTGGCCCGTAATTTCCCAGGTCTTCGAGCCCGAGCTCCGGGACATGGACATCAAGTCCGGCTGGGTGCGGGAGGGGGAAGAAGGTTTTCCCCGGGGGTTTTTCGGCCTCAAGGTCATGGGCTACGCCGGGGATAATCCCGTGGAGCGGGGGCTTTCCGCCCTGGCGGGATTGGTGGTGGTGATGGACGTGGAGACGGGCCATCCCCTGGGATTGGTGGATGGGGCCTCTCTCACGGAGCTTCGCACCGGTGCGGCGGGGGCCGTGGGGGCCCGCCTTCTGGCCCGCCCCGGGATCCGCCGAGGGCTCATCCTAGGTACCGGAAGCCAGGCCCGGGCCCAGCTCGCGGGGATCGCCGCCGCGCTTCCCCACGTGAGGGACGTGGCGGTGGCGGGGCGCAACGCCTTGGCGGTGGGGCGCTTCGTGGGAGATATGGCGCCCTTTTTTCCCCAGATTTCCCTGCGCCCCCTGGGGTGGAACGAGGTGCCCGCTGCGGCTCGGGAGGCGGAGCTCATCGTCACCTGCACCCCCGCCTCCACTCCCATCCTATGGAAAGGCTGGATCTCCCCCGGTACCCACGTGAACGCCATCGGGGCGGACATGCCCGAAAAGCAGGAGGTGGAGGCCTCGTTGCTGGAAGAGGCCCGGGTCTTTGCCGACGATCGGGCCCAGGCCTTCTCCCGGGGGGAGTGTCACCATGCCCGGGACCGGGGCTTTCTGGAAGAGGGATCGGTGAGGGAGATCGGAGAGGTCCTCCTGGGGCGAGCGCCGGGGCGCTCCTCGGAGGAGGAGATCACCCTTTTTGACGTCACAGGCATGGCGTTGCAGGACTTGGCGGGGGCCTCTCGGGCCCTCGCCCGGGCGGCGGAGTTGGGGGCGGGACAGCTTCTTGTCGAGTGAGGGGCGCGATCCCTTGCCCCCTTTGCCTCCGGAGGCTTCCGTGAAGGGGTCGAAGGGAGGAGGATCGGGCGGGGGGATCGGTTTTAGGGAGGTGAAGTCATGAGGCCAGAGATGGAAGAGCGGGGATGGCCCGACATCACGGAGATAGTGCGGGCCCACAAGTTTTTGCGCCATCGGGTGAACGAGACGCCCTTGGAGCCTTCTCCTGACCTCGGCGAAATCACGGGGGCCGAGGTGTTCCTGAAGTGGGAAAACCAGCAGAAGTGCCATTCGTTCAAGATCCGCGGGGCCCTGTACCGCATGTTCTCCCTGACCGAAGAAGAGCGGTGGCGCGGCGTGGGGACCGCCTCCAGCGGAAACCATGCCCAGGGAGTGGCGGTGGCGGCCCGGGCCTTGGAGGTCCACGCCCGGATCTTTGTTCCCGAGGGGTGCCCCGAGGTGAAGCGCCGGGCCATTTGCCAGCTGGGGGGAGGCTTCGTCACCCTGGAGGTCTTCGGCGCCCTCTACGACGACACGGAGGCTCGGGCCCTGGAGATCTGCCGCCGGGAGGGGCGGATCTACGTCTCTCCCTACGAGGATCCCTGGGTGGTGGCGGGCCAAGGCACGGTGGGGATGGAGATGTTCCTCCAGGAACCCGACCTGGACACCATCGTCTGCCCCATCAGCGGCGGCGGCCTCATCTCCGGCGTGACGCTGGCGGCCCGACAACTGGGCCAGGATGTGGCGGTGTGGGGGGCCCATGCGGCGGCGAATCCCGCCTGGCCCGAGGCCTTCCGTCAGGGGCACGTGGTGCCGGTGGACGAAGGCCCCTCGCTGGCGGACGCCCTGGGGGGCGGGGCCTCCGCAAAGCTCTTTCCCTTTTTGCGGCGGGAGCTCGCCGGGCTTGTGGCGATCTCCGAGGAGGCCCTGGAGGACGCCATCGCCTGGACCCACCGCACGCACCACCAGGTCATCGAAGGGGGAGCGGCGGCGGCGGTGGGAGTCCTCCTGGAGAGGAAGCTCGACCTCCGGGGGCGCCGGGTGGGGGTGATCGTCTCCGGGGGA
>Ga0116185_1000402_pt1 | contig 52540 bp, 58 predicted proteins | sample AD_JPNNA7_MetaG_FD_89754 | JGI IMG/M metagenome (GOLD analysis project Ga0116185, IMG submission 89754) | Active sludge microbial communities of municipal wastewater-treating anaerobic digesters from Japan - AD_JPNNA7_MetaG | ecosystem: Engineered > Bioreactor > Anaerobic > Digestate | place...
ACCAACATAGTGTAAAATTATCTAGCAAGAAAATCCTAATTAATTAAAATATTTTCATTTAATTAACTAAATCGATAGCGGCAAAAATACTAAATCCAGAACTCAAAGTGCGGAATGCAGGATGTGTCGTTAGCCGCCAGCATTTGCCGGCGGTCGACGACACCGCTATGATCAGGCCCTGTCCACCTCCTCCCTGACCAGCCGGTGCACCTCTGCGGCGCTGGCCTTCCCGCGCGTCTTCTTCATCACCTTTCCCACGATGAAGTTGAGCGCCCTTTCGCTTCCCGCCTTGTAGTCCGCCACAGCCGCTGCGCTCTCAGCCACGGCCTCCAGCACCGCCTTTTGCACAGCATCCTCCCCGGCCTTGCCGAGGCCCAGGGCAGCCACGACCTCCCGGGGCGAGCCGCCCCTGCCGTCCAGCAGATGGCGTATGATCTGCACAGCCCCGTCCTCGGTAATCTTCTTCTCCTCCAGCATCTGCACTATCTCTGCCATGTGCCCGGCCCGGAATGAGTCGATGGTCATGTCCCTGTAGTTCAGCTCCCCCTTGAGCACGTCGGCGATCCACACGGCTGCCAGCTTCGGCGAGGCCCGCGCAGCCACAGCCTCATAGAAGTCGGCCACCTTGATCTCGGATGTAAGCGACTTGGCGTGATCGTCTGCGAGGCCGTACTGCCGCACAAACCTCTCCCTCTTGGCGTCGGGCAGCTCAGGGAGAGACGCCCTGATCTCCGGCACCCAGCCGGCAATCCTCAGCACCACCAGGTCGCACTCCGGGAAGTAACGGTAGTCGTGCGCCCCCACCTTGCTGCGGATGGAGACTGTGATGTTTCTAAGCTCGTCGAAGTGCCGCGTCTCCTGCACCACATTGATGTTGCGCCTCTGCAGATTCTTCTGCCTCGTGATCTCGTAGGAGAGGGCCTTTTCCACCCCTTTGAAGCCGGAGATGTTCTTGATCTCAGCTCTGTTCCCTCCCTTCAGTGAGATGTTGGCGTCCACCCTCATGGCACCCTCCAGTGAGCCATCGAAGACCTCCAGGTACTCGAGAATGCTCTTCAGCTTATCCAGGAAGGTGCGCGCCTCCCTGGGAGACCTGATATCCGGCTCTGTGACAACCTCCAGGAGCGGCATGCCGCAGCGGTTGTAATCAACCAGTGTGTACTTTGCCCGGTCTATGGTCCCGGCGTGCACCAGCCTTCCCGGGTCCTCCTCCATGTGAGCACGGTTGATACGGATGTTTCTCTCAGCCCCGTCGTCGCCCAGTATCATGATGTGCCCGCCAGTGGCCAGTGGATAGTCGTACTGGCTGATCTGAAATCCCTTGGGCAGGTCCGGGTAGTAGTAGTTCTTTCTGTAAAAGAGCGTCTCCTCCTCGATCCGGCAGTTCAAGGCCAGCCCCACCCGGATGGCGTACTCGACGGCCTTCCTGTTGAGAACGGGCAGGGAGCCCGGCAATCCCAGGCAGACGGGGCAGGTGTGGCTGTTGGGCTCACAGCTGTGATATGCTGTCGAGCAGCCGCAGAACATCTTGGACTGCAGGCGGTTGAGCTGGACGTGAATCTCCAGGCCGATTATAACATCCTCCATCTAAACCGCCTCCGGGGACATCTTATGGAATGCAGTCGCCGCCTCGAAGGCCTGGGCGGCCTTAAGGACCGCCGCCTCTCCGAAGTGCGGGCCGATGAGCTGCAGGCCGATGGGCAGCCTGCCGGCAAAGCCGCAGGGTATGGATATGGCCGGAACGCCCGCCAGATTGATGGGCACAGTGAAGACATCTGCCATGTAAAGCGAAAGCGGATCGTTGATGCGCTCGCCGATCCTGAAGGCCGGGATGGGCATGGTCGGGCTGGCCAGGATGTCCACCTGCTGAAAGGCCTTGAGGAAGTCCTGCTTGATCAGCGTCCTCACCTTGAGGGCCTTGAGGTAATAGCGGCCGTAGTATCCGGCGGAGAGGGCATATGTGCCGAGGAGTATGCGCCTCTTGACCTCCGGGCCGAATCCCCGGGCGCGAATTGCCGAGAATGTGGTATGCCAGTCCCTGTCCTCTCCCTGCCGCAGCCCGTAGCGCAGGCCGTCAAAGCGGGCCAGGTTGGAGGAGGCCTCGCTCATGGCCACCACATAGTAAGCGGCCAGAGCATAACGGGTGTGTGGCAGGCTCACCTCCTGCCAGGACGCTCCCAGCCCCTCCAGGATGTCAATGCCCCCCCAGACTGCCTTCTCAACCTGTCCGCTGACGCCCTCCCCGAAATACTCCTTGGGAATGCCGATCTTCATTCCGGAGACGCCGCCGTTCAGCCCGGAGAGAAAGCCGTAGCTCTTCGTCCTGGCTGATGTGGAGTCCCTGGGATCGTGGCCGGCGATGATCTCCATGAGAAGAGCCGTGTCCTCTACAGTGCGGGTGAGCGGGCCGATCTGCTCCAGGGAGTTGGCATAGGCGACGAGGCCGTAGCGGGATACGAAGCCGTATGTGGGCTTGAGCCCCACTATGCCGCAGAAGGAGGCAGGGCAGCGCACCGATCCGCCGGTATCCGAACCAAGCGAAGCCGGGGCCTCGCCTCCTGCGACTACCGCTGCGCTTCCACCGCTGGAGCCTCCGGGAACGCAATCCATGTCCCAGGGATTTCTGGTGGGGCCAAAGCAGCTCGTCTCAGTGGATGTTCCCATGGCAAACTCATCCATATTGGTCTTGCCCATGATTATGGCCCCCTCGGCCAGGAGCCTCTCTACGACATGGGCGTCGTAGGGGGGGATGTACCCCCGCAGTATCCGGGAGCTGCAGTTGGTCTCAATTCCCTTTGTGGATATGCACTCCTTGATGGCTATGGGCACGCCCGCCAGCCTGCCGGAGCCGGGTTCTCTGTCGTGCCGGCGCGCCTCCTGCAGGGCTCTCTCCTCGGCAAGGGTGGTAAAGCCGTTGAGCTGGCTTCTCTTTATCTTCTCGAAGAGCCTGGAGAGATACTCCTCGGCTCCTCCCCCCTTCAGCTCCTCTCTCAACTGGGCCAGCATGATCACACAATCCTCGGGCTCTTGAAGTAGCCGTTCTCCCGGCGGGGGGCGTTTTTGAGGGCCTCCTCCTGGGTGAGGGAGCCGCAGGCGACATCCTCCCTGAAGATGTTATCCAGCTCCACCACCCTGTAGGTGGGATCGACATTCTCTGTATCAACCTCGTCAAGCTGGTGGAAGTACTCCAGGATGGAGTTGAAATGCCTGACCAGCTCATCCTTCTCTTCATCCTCGATCTTTATGCTGGCAAGCCAGCCGATGTGCTCCACATCTTCCCTGGTGATCATTTCGTCCTCGCTTTTGACATCTGCAATGCGCAGGGATCATCTTATCTGATATAAAGGCTCTTTTCTCATGCCGCTCCCCATCCTTTTCAGCGCCATCAAGCGCAGGTTATTTTTAGCCGATGAACGAAAGCGCGAGGAAGCCTTAGAGGAAAGCTGCATATATCAGGCAGAAGAGGATAGACCGAAAGAGATGAAAGACAACGATGTCATTGTGATCGGCTCAGGAATCAGCGGCCTGCTTTCCGCTCTGGCGCTCTCCCGTGAGGGTAGAAGGGTGCTGATACTGGAAAAGGAGAGCTACATCGGCGGAGTCTGCCGGTCATATGATGTAGATGGCTATCGGGTGGATACAGGCCCCCACGCCATAACCAGGCTGGAGGGCGGGCCTCTCAGGCAGCTCATGGACTGCTACTTCAGCGTCATCCCTCAGTTCGTCCCCTTCGGAAAGTACTACGTGCGCATCGGCAACGAGGTACGGCCTTTTCCCTGGAGCATCAACGCCTGGCTCACATTCGGCCTGATTCCCATGACGGATAGGCTTCTCTTGATGAGAGCTCTCTTCAATACGCTTTATCTGGCCAATGCCGGCAAGGATTTTTCCAACATCACCCTCTCGGAGATACTTCCGAAGAAGCTCTCCGTGACCACAAGGAGGTTTCTGGACTGGCTCTGCTACTTCATGGTGGGGACATCGATAGAGAACGCGCCCATCTCCAGGTTTGTGGATAATAAGACCTACAACTCCAGGTCCATTCCATATGTGGGAAAGATATACGACCTCTTCATAACCGAGGGGGCGACCGACCAGGGATACCCCAAGGGGGGACTGCAGTCCATAATCAACGCCATTTTGGCCTCATTTCCCAAAGGCCGGGTGCGGATCAGGACGGAAGAGCCGGTGAAGCGCATCGAATGCAGCGATAGAGTTGAGTCGGTGGTCACGGAGCAGGACAGCTATGACTGCGAGGCGGTTGTCTACTCGGGATTATCCTCCGACCTGCCCAATCTGATCGCGAACCTGCCCTCCAGCTATACCCGGAATCTGGCGACCATCAAGAGGGTCAACTCCCTGACCATATGGCTGGGGCTAAGCCGCAAGCTCTTCAACAATTACGGCTCGGAGATATGGGTGGACTCCGATCCATATGCCTGGGTGGTGCCCACCAGCAATTACGATCCAACTCTCGCCCCCCCGGGAAATCAGCTCGTCGGATTCGCATTCACAATTTCCGGCGACTACAGCTCCTCTGCTATAAGAAAGAAGGCCTTTGGGACGATTGTGGATGCCGTCCCGGCTATCGAGAAGCACATCGACATGGTTCACTATCAGGAGCTGGTTCCTGAGAAAGCCTCATGGGGCATTAACTGCGGCTTTGGAGATGTGCGCACTCCGATCAAGAACCTGTACTGCGTGGGCACAGACACTGAGAAGAGGAGCGCTGGCGTCAACCGCTCCGCATACTCTGTCATAAGATTCCTGAATATCATAAAGTCCGACGGGAATTTGAAAAAACCCATAAAAAATTAAATGCCGGCCGGCCAGTCATGCCCGGCCGCTCAACTCAAATACGATTTACTTTGCCACCGCCTTCTCCATCATGGACCTGGGAGCAGGCTGCTGAGCTGCCTCGGGCTTCTCATCGCAGGGATTTTTGTCAGGCTGCCCGCACATCTTTCCATCCATCATGGACCTGGGAGCAGGCTGCTGAGCTGCCTCGGGCTTCTCATCGCAGGGATTTTTATCAGGCTGCCCGCACATCTTTTCATCCATCACGGACTGGGGCTGGCCTGGCAAATTCATGCTACCTTGTGGAGCCTTTGAGTCGCACTGATGCGGACATGCGGCCATCTGGCCCGGATTCTTGTTGTCATCCACGGCGTTTCCGTTGTCTTTTGCTGACACGGCTGGCAATACAATTAAAGAAAGGGCCAGCAATGCCACAAAGATCTGAATATATCTCATTTCTGTACCTCCACTGTAGACATGCCCCGGCATTTGGCAGGGGTGTCTTACAAATCCGCAATTATTTGAACGATATAAAAATATATAACAGAACGAACACACCATAAGATGGTTTTGTTTCTCTATTAAAGGCAAAATATGGTTCTTCGGACTCTATATGCGTTCAAAATGGTTTCCTTATCGGAGAAGATGCAATTGAGTCTGAAGGGATGCAAATGATGGGGTGACAAAAAAATATTAATTGATGAAGCTAAGCAGTTTTCTCCAGATATGCTGCTGTCTCCTCAGTTGCTGTGGCATTGTATCTAAGGAACAGAATGTCGTAGCCGGTCTTCTGGAAGGCAAACTGCCACACCCCTGGCTCGCCGCTTATGACTGCAATGCCGCTGGAATCCGTCTCCGCCGCAAATTCATTTCCGCTTCCATCAGCTCCCTTTATCTGCACTCCGGAAATGGGGTCGCCGTCCAGGTCACCATCATTGACATGGACCGTCAGCGTGATGGATTCGGAGCTTTCGTCCTTCTCCAGATATGCGGCTGTTTGCTCATCTTGCGTGGCATTGTAGGTTAAGTACAGCGGGCTGTAGCCTGCTTTTTTAAACGCGAACTGCCATAGTCCCGGCTCGCCGCTTACGATGGCAGCGCCATTTGAGTCTGTTACCTCGGAGAATTCATTGCCGCTTGCATCCGCTCCTGTGATGGCGACCCCTTCCAGCAGATCTCCATCCAGATCGCCTTCATGCACATAAATCGTCAGGGCAACCTGCTCCTGCGCCAGTGCAGGCAGAGCAATGCCGCATACTATCAGCATTGCTGCCAAATAACGTAATTCTTTCATGGCAATCACCTTTTCTGCTTTAAACCATCTCATCGGCCGTTTGGCTGAGATATGATTTCATTATGTGGAATAATATATGAAACTATAACCGAACGAACCGAGATCCTTCCAGTTTTATTTTCGTTTTCTCCTGAGTAATCGTTCCATTTTTGCTGGAAACGTTCGATATAGTTCCGTCTTCTCCGATAGGACCTTCTTCGGCAGATGACGGTTCGTTCGGCTTTCGTTTTATATATCGTTCCGTCCACCCCGCTCCTGCCATATTAGGCGGCCAATCTCTGGCAGGGCCTGATTGGGGAAGTGGGAACACATGAGAGATATCAGAGAATACCTGGATCATAAGCCGTGTTTGAGAGGCAAGATCCTGGATCGCGGAGAGCTGAAGCGCGTGGCTGCAGCCTGCGGGCTGAGCCCCCAGCAGGTCAGAGCGCAGCTTAAGGCTATGGGATTCGTCCTTATGAGGAATGGCCACGGTCTTTCCGTCTGGATGAAGCCGGCTGAGGATGAGCTTTCTTCACCTGTGGATCGGAGACTGAGCTAGATGTCGATTACAGAGATAGACGCAAATGGCCGGATTCTGCTTCCTCTGGGAATCAGATTCAGGCTGAACCTCTGTGCAGGAGACAGGCTGGCCGTAGATCAGCTTGGCGACGGCACGATAATACTTAAGAAGCCCGCAGGCATAAGATGGCCGGACAGGACCGAATGAGGTGTTGATCATTTCGGCGGTTATAGATCTGAGAGATATACGGAAGAATTTTCGCATCGGGGAGAGCGAGATTTCTGTCCTCAAGGGCATAGACCTGAAGATCGAAAGGGGTGAGTTCATAGCCCTTATGGGGCCTTCCGGTAGCGGCAAATCCACACTGATGAACATAGTGGGCTGCCTGGACCGCCCCTCAAGCGGCATCTTTCTGCTCCTCGGCCAGGATATCAGCACGATCTCCGACGATGAGCTGGCCCGCATAAGAAGAGAGGAGCTGGGCTTCATATTTCAGACCTTCAACCTCATCGGCCGCATAAGCGTTCTCAAGAATGTAGAGGTCCCGATGATGCTGAGCGGCCTTGGACGGGAGACGAGGCGGGAGAGAGCTATGAAGCTGCTCACTTCTGTTGGCCTCTCCCACCGGGCCAGCTTCAGCCCCCTCAACATCTCCGGTGGAGAGAGGCAGAGGGTGGCCATAGCGAGGGCTCTCGCCAATGATCCCAAGATCATAATCGCCGATGAGCCCACCGGCAACCTGGACCTCAAGAACAGCGACGAGGTCATGAATATTTTAACCAATTTAAACCGGGAGGGCAGGACCTTAATCATGGTCACCCATAATCCGGAGATCACCGAGAATTGCAGCCGGGTTATCAGACTCAGAGACGGCCGCATTCTGGAGAGCGCATCATGAAGACGATGATTGCAGTTTTATCCCTGCTTTTATGCCTGCTCCTGCCGGCTGCCATGCCGGCAGGGGGATATGAGTATCACATGCCTGTGAACATAGAGTACACCATCACCCCGTCGGTGCTCCTGCCCGGAGATGAGGCCATGCTGGCAATTGAGATGGCCAACGGAGCCGCATCCTACGGAGCAGGAGAGGACGCGGGGGCGGCTACCTACTCTCAGGGCACAGTACTCTCGACACCCCTAAACCACACCACTCTGCACAGCACACCGCAGATAGTGGTCATGGAGGAGGACCACTGGGACCTGGGGATGATCGGCCCCTCAGACAGGGTCACCGTCTACTACAAGATCAGGGCCAGGGATAACATCACCAGCGGCACTCACCTCCTAAGCTTCGAGGTGGTGGGCGGCTATGACCAGATCACCCTGCACAGGGAGATACCCGTGAAGGTGGATGACACTTCGGTGAGCCTGGCGAGGGCTGAGGTCTCTGCCACCAGCTTCAATTTGAATGTGGCCAATCCCAGGGAGAACACATTGAACGCAGTGACCATTGTGCCTTCCGCTGATGAAATTACATTTTCCCCGGACGAGTACTACATAGGCACCATGGACCCTGACGAGGTATTCACCATCAGCTTCGCAGTGAAGTCAAAGGCGAGGGCCCAGGCCGGGCCGGTCAATCTGACCTTCTATTCCAAATTCAAGAACGGAGACAACTGGCACAGATCCGAGGAGTATGTGACGACTTACACTGCGCCCCAGCTGGAGAGCAAGCAGAGCAGCTATCTCCTGCCGGCTGGCGCGGCAGCGCTCGTTGTGATTGTTGCGGGCGGATATCTCTACAGGAGACGGAGGAGCCAGAGGACTATCCCATGAATCTTCCCGATCTGCTGGAGTTCATAGCCGTCGGCTTCAAGGCGGACCGCTTCAAGACGCTCATGTCCTCCCTCGGCATAATCATCGGCGTCATGGCCATAGTGGTCATGATGTCCGTGGGCGAGGGGCTTTACACCGGCGTATCCTCTCAGTTCTCCACCCTCGACCTGGATGTGATCAACGTATTTCCCGGCACAGCCCACTTCGGCGGTCCGGGAGGCGGCCAGGCCAGCAGAAATCCTGCCGAGCCTGCCAAGTTCACGGATAAGGATACCAAGGTGCTGGAGAATGTGGTGGGCGTGAAAAACGTCGCCCCCCAGACGTCTGCCGCTGTAGTGGTCGCCTTCAGGAACACCAATACATCGGCACGGCTGTCCGGAATAGATCCGGACAAAGAGGAGGAGCTCAAGGATGAGGTGGCGGAGGGCAGGTTTCTCACCGGCTCTGACTACAAGTCCATAGTCATCGGAAAGGGGGTGGCGGAGGACCTCTTCCGCATGAAGATCACGCCGGGCAACAAGATCCGCCTCTACTACGAGGACCGCTATATGGACTTCAAGGTGGTGGGGGTTCTCAAGGAGGCGGAGCAGACCTCCTTCGGACCCGGGGGCGGCAGCGAAGACGAGAGGATGTACATCACCCACAAGGCCATGGAAGAGCTGATGAATGAGGAGAATTACTACTACGACTCCTTCGAAGTGACCGTTTACGATGCAGAGCAGGTGGAGAGCATCATAGAGCGGATCAAAAACGACCTGAAGAGGTATCATAAGGATGAGGCATACGATGCCACCACAGCTCGCGATATGCTCTCGTCGCTGATGAGCGTTCTGTCCATGATCAAGTATGCTCTGGCTGGCATCGGCGCCATCTCCCTTCTGGTGGGGGGAATCGGCATTGCCAATGTCATGATGCTCACAGTCAAGGAGCGGATCCGGGAGATCGGCGTCCTGAAGGCCCTGGGGGCGACGGTAAGCGACATTCGCATGCAGTACATACTTGAGGCTGGAGTGCTGGGGATCGTCTCAAGCGCCATAGGCATCATCGCCGGCGTGGCCGTCTCCTACCTCATCGGATCTCTGGCGTCGCTGCCCTCAGCCATCACAGCCCAGTCCATTCTGCTGGGGCTGCTATTCGGTGTTGTCACCACCATTATCGCCGGATTCTATCCTGCCAGCCGGGCGGCGATGCTCGATCCCATAGAGGCCCTGCGGGCGGAGTGATATAGATGATCTGGCTGCTGTTTCCGCCCGGATCCTTATATCGATCACGCCGCGCTGAAGCTGAATGTGACGGACGGGTCGGTCAGATCGCATCCCTGCACGTCCAATAGAAGCGTCCCGTTGTATTCGGTGGAGAAGAACTGCAGCCCTGATGTGGCATTGATCTGCAAGAGCTCCTCTCCGCCCGGTATGAAGAACGAGACATGATACTCATCGTAGTAGCCGCTGGCGGGAAAGCGGAGCGTCCTCACCGAGCTGTTCTCCACAATCAGCGAATCGCAGATCGCGTAGATCTGGCCGCCGTCCTCCTGCACCATCTGGCAGGAGTCGAGGAACTCAAGGCCGGAGAGGTCATCGACGCTGCCCAAAATCAGGGCCCTTTGAGAAGAGGCGCCGTCCATGTAGACATTGAGGATGAGCTGGCCGGATGCCGGCGCGATGGTGGAAAGCATGACAATGGCCAGAGCCGTAGAGGGGAGCAGTTTGGGCCTCATATCTCATCTGCCCATCTTCCTCTCGTGCCTTCTCGGCTCCATATCCAGGAGCAGAGCATACCTTCCCGCCTGGGAGCCTGCCGCTAAGTACAGGTCTCCTCTTCCAATCATGCCACCTTCCGAGGGCGAGATCGTCACTGAGACATTGCCCTCGGTGGCAGTCTGGCTGGCGTCCTCACCCCAGGCCACATTGGCCTTCAAGGAGGTGGTGTTGTTCCCCAGGACGGCAATTTGAATGTCGACCAGGGGATAGATCCTTCGATCCAGCGTCAGGCTGCCCCGGTAGACCTTCTCTCCCTCCTCCCCCTGGATGTCCTCCCTGATCTCCTCCAGGCTCTTGTTGGACTGGAGCAGGCTCTCTATCCGGCTGGCTTTGAGCGGCAGCAGGGACTCGACATTCAGCCGCAGCAGAAACGAGTCGTTGCCGCGCAGGGCAAAGCCGCTGCCGCTATGCAGAACCTCTACTGGAACGCCTGCGGGAAAGCCCCCGTCCTGAACATAAGTGGCCATTGCATACCTGGGAGAAGCGCCCTGATCGGCCTGTCCGTCTCCTGCCCCGCCCTGGCCTACTGCCGGCAGCAGCATCAAAAGCAAACCGAGCTGCCCTATCAGCATTGCCCTTCTAAATATGTCCGTCATAGCATCCGCCTCTGTCAAATATCGTTTATCATAATTATAAGATTAATCGCTGCATCTCTGTTTATTATTAAATCTTTTAAAAAAATAACGGGAGGGAGAAGCCAGCCCTTTCAGGCCTGAGCAGAGGCCTCTACTGCATTAAAAATCCTGGAGACCTGGCGGAGGTTCTCCTTCATGGCAGACAGATCATTCACGGTCATGTTGTTCATCTCTTGTCTCTTCTCGTCTATCATGTCCCTGATCTCATTGAGGGTCTTGCCGTCCAACTCCTGCATCCTGGACTCCTTCAGCTCTCTGATCTGGCTGATGGTCATATCGTTGAGCTTGTCCATGGTGATGTCGCCTCCCCAGAGGAGCAGCGACATGTAGTCTCCGCGGTGGCCGTCGCCCTGATTCTTATCATTGCCGCCGTTCATGTTGGGCCTGTTCTTACTGGCTCCATTGCTCTGTGCGCGGCAGCCGTCTGATCCCATCCTGCCGAAGCTGCAGTTCATCGCCGGCACGCCTGCCGAGCTGTTCCAGGCCTCTTTCTGCAGTTCCTTAATCTCACCCAGGGTCATATTGCCCATCTCTTCAGGTGTCAAATTCAAATTAGCCATCATGGGACAGAACCCCGCATTCTTGCAGCCGGAAGCGCCCGGCAGGGAATAGGCCGGGGCTGCGAGAAGGCATAGCGCGGCCACAGCAGCCAGCGTAAATCCGTATTTGGCATTCATATCTCTATCACTCATATCAATTTTTACAGTATTCGCAAACCCGCTAAGCTGGACAGCCTTTGCCTGCGCTGCCCAGCATCCTCCCTTTAGTCCGGAACGATAGAAAAGATGATAGCCGAACGAACGATCTCCGCGAGATCCGGCGATAATTAAAAATGTCTAAAAACGTTCCTTTTTTGATAAAAACCACTCTGAAAGTTCTATTATGTTGGTGCGGCCCCATTCCTTTTTGGTTATCAGTTTTCGCCTCTCCAATGAGATTAAAATTCCGGTTAATGATGATTTAGGAGTTCCAGTCTCATAGCGGATCTCCGCCTGTGTCATCCTGCCACCATACTCTATCAATGTGGCCATCACCGCGCGCTCCCTCGGTGTGAGGGTCTGCATGACCGCCTCCATCTCCGAGCTGATGGCTATTCGATTGCCGGATGCATCCTGGCCGGCCTCCATCTCAATGAGCTGAGCCTCTTTTTCAGGCGATATCTCCTCATCACCATCATCGGCATCGCTGCTGCTGGATGACTGGGCGGTCCCGGCCTGTTCAGATGGCATGGGCCCTGGCGCAGCCATAATGCCTTCCCCCCCGGAGGTATCTGGCTCCTCAGAGATCTCTGCCTCCACCGCAGTCTTTGCCTGCCATGTGGCTCCTGCATCTGCGGATTGGCGCTGCAGCCTCTCCCCTATGGCCTCTCCAGGCCTTCCCCCATGCCGCCGCAGTATGACTCCGGCGGCAAATCCGGCCACCAGGAGGGCCGCAGCAATGACGGTCAAAATCAGTCCCATGCCCTGCGGCAGGAGGAAGGGCATGGGCTGGCTTCCCGGCGGCGGGGCCGGAGGCATGCCGCCAGCCACCGTCTGGCGGTAGTGAATGACGATTCGGGGATCTGTGACATCATATCCCTGCACATCGGCGACAATGGACTTGTTGGAGGCGGAGAGCAGATAGCTCAGGCCCGGGGAGGCATCGATCTCTCCCAGGCTGGTATCTCTGGGCAGGTAGAATGTGACGCGATAGTCGCCGAATCCGCCCTCTGCAGAAAAGTTCAGAGTCCATATGTCGCCCGACTTCTCAGTGAGCCGGTCGGTGAGGGCGTAGAGCTGCGACGTATTGCTGTCCAGGCGAAAATCCGACCCATTGAGAAAGTCGAGGCCTGCTGCATCTTCAGCATAGCCGGTCAGCAAGGCCTTTCCGGAGCTGTCCAGGAAGACATTGAGAATCATCCTCTGGCCGAGATCGCTGGAGGCATTCCTGGAAGCGGCATCCTGAGCGGCTGCCTGTGGGAGCGGTGCTGCAGCAAGGACGGCAGAGAGCAATAGCAGCAGCATGAGGACTCTCTCAGCCATCTCTCTCTTTCCGGCAGGGCTCTTCATGGTGAAAGCGCCTTTTGGCCCGAATCTATTTAAATAGCACTCCCGCCGCCATCTACCAGCCCCGGCTGGCCACGGGCATCCTCCAGCCGCTGCCAAAAGCCCTGTCCGTCACCTTCAGACCTGGCGCAGCCTGCCTCCTCTTGAACTCGGCGCGCTTGACAAGGGAGAGGACGCGGGATACAGTCGCCTCGTCAAATCCCTGGGAGACTATCTCCTCCTTCGACTGGTGCAGGTCGATGTACCTCTCAAGTATGGCGTCCAGTATCTCGTAGGGGGGCAGGCTCTCCTCATCCCTCTGGCCAGGCCTCAGCTCCGCAGTGGGGGCCTTCTCCAGCACTGAGGCGGAAATGACCTCCCCTGCCCGGGAGTTGTACCAGCGGCTGACCCTGTAGACGGCCGTCTTGGGCAGATCGGATATTACCGCCAGACCGCCTGACATGTCTCCGTATATGGTGCAGTATCCCACAGCCAGCTCTGACTTGTTGCCGGTGGATAGGAGCATCAGTCCGAATTTATTGGAGAGGGCCATGAGCAGGTTGCCGCGAATGCGGGCCTGGATGTTCTCCTCAGTCACATCCCTGGCCAGCCCCCGGAATGGACCGGAAAGCTCCCTGTCATAGGATTTCATGATATCGCTGATGGGTATGGTCATGCTCCTTATGCCCAGTCTCTCAGCCAGGGCGGCGGCGTCGGCAAGGCTGGCCCGGCTGGTGAAGGGGGAGGGCATTAGGACGCCCAGTACGTTCTCCGGCCCCAGGGCCGAGGCTGCGATGGCTGCTACCAAGCTCGAGTCTATGCCTCCTGAGAGGCCCAGGAGGACTCCCTTAAAGCCGCACTTTTGCACATAGTCCCGCAGCCCCAGCACCAGAGCCCTCCAGATCTCCGACTCAGGGGTAAAGTCGTCTTCGGCTATATCATGGCCGGCCAGGCCGTTCAGATCGACGACCGCAACGTCCGGCTCAAAGCCCCTCGCCCGCGCAGTGAGGCGACCCTGCCGGTCGAAGGCACAGCTTCTGCCATCGAATATCAGCTCATCGTTTCCCCCCACCTGGTTGACATAGAGGATGGGGACTGCATGCTTTTTTGCCATGAGTGAGAGCATGGCCTGGCGGTGCAGTTGCTTTCCCGCAGTGAATGGTGAGGCTGAGAGGTTGATGATGGCCTCCGCTCCCGCATCCACCAGCCCGGCAACAGGGTCGGTGTGATAGCGGCGGCGCTTCCAGATGTCCCTGTCGTTCCAGATGTCCTCGCAGATGGATATGCCGAGCTTTGTGCCCTCAATGTTCAGTATCTGGGGCTTATCTGCAGGCTCGAAGTAGCGGTCCTCGTCGAAGACGTCGTATGTGGGAAGAAGCGTCTTTCTAAATGTCCCCTCCACACGGCCGTCTCTCAGAAGGGCGGCGGAGTTGAAGAGGGGCCGCCCTGCGTCATCCGGATTTCTCTCAGCCAGGCCCACAAGCAGGGGCGGCAGGTCCGCCTCATGGCAGCGGCGGGCTAGATCCTCCAGTATCGACCAGCCCCGCTGCACAAAATCGGCTTTGAGGAGCAGATCGCGGGGAGGGTAGCCGAGCAGGGCCAGCTCGCTGGTGACTGCCAGGTCGGCCTCCGCAGCGCAGCGGGCGGCTCCTGCTATGAGATCGGCATTGCCACGCAGGTCTCCTACTGTGGGATTGATCTGCAAGAGGGCTATTTTCATTGAATTGAGGGTATAGGGAACGGATGAGATTAATCTTTTTCTCACAGGATAAGATGATCATCTTGACTGGATGCCGCAGCAGCCCGCATCTTCGATATAGAGTGCATCAGGAATCGATTGCTTTTTATCCATCCAGGCCTTCATCGTTGCCGATCAACAATGTCCGGCTACTGGGATCCGCATATTGAGCGAATGCCCCTCGAAGAGCTGCACGCCCTTCAAGAGGATCGGCTCAAATCCGTTGTGAGGTATGTCTACGACCATTCCGCATTCTACCGGCGAAAGTTTGATGAGGTGGGTGTCAAGCCTGGCGACATCAAGACCCTGGCAGATGTCACAAAGCTGCCCTTCACCAGAAAGTCCGATCTGCGGGACAACTACCCCACTGGCATGTTCAGCGCCCCAAAAAACCAGGTGGTTCGCTACCACGTCTCCTCCGGCACCACCGGCAAGCCCACCGTTGTCGGCTATACCAGGGGCGACATCGATACCTGGTCAGAGTCCCTTGCCAGGGGTCTGACATCCCTGGGCCTGGGGCGGGACGACGTGATCCAGGTGAGCTACGGCTACGGCCTGTTCACGGGCGGGCTGGGGCTGCATTACGGTGCCGAGAGGATAGGTGCCGCTGTGCTGCCCACCAGCACGGGCAACACCGAGCGGCAGATAGAGCTGATGCAGGACCTCGGCACCACTGCCATCGCCTGCACGCCATCTTATTTCCTGTACATAATGGAGGTGGCGGAGAAGATGGGCGTGTCCATCAGAAATGACACAAAGCTCAAGGCTGGAGTATTCGGAGCAGAGCCCTGGTCGCTTGAGACCCGGAGGAGGATTGAGGAGGCCACAGGCATCAAGGCCTACGACGTCTACGGAACCAGCGAGATCTCCGGACCTATGTTCACAGACTGCCATCTGCAGAAGGGCATTCACATCTGGGGGGATATTCTCCTCACGGAGGTCATAGACCCCAAGACGGGAGAGCCCGTGCCGGATGGGGAGATGGGCGAGCTGGTCTTCACAACACTGCACAAGTATGCCCTGCCCCTCATACGCTACCGCATCGGAGACCTGTCAATCATGAACAGCGAGCCATGTGACTGCGGCCGCAGCCACCCCAGAATCATGAGGATCTTGGGCAGGACGGACGACATGCTCATCATCCGCGGCATCAACGTATTCCCAAGCCAGGTGGAGTCGGTGCTGATGAACATCCCCGAGGTGGGAGACCACTGGGAGATCGTAGTGGACAGGAAGGGTCCTCTGGACATGATGACTGTTCGGGTGGAGCTGACAGAGTCGGGCTTTTCGGACAAGATCGGAGACCTGATGAAGCTCGAGAAGAGGGTCTCAAATAAGCTGAAGGGTGTGCTGAACATAACCGCTGAGGTGGATCTGGTCGAGCCGGGCACCATCCCACGATCCATGGGCAAGGCCAGAAGAGTAATCGATAACAGAAAGGTGTAGGAGGCTTCAATATGACAGAGATCAAGCAGATTTCCCTGTTTGTTGAGAACAGGCCGGGGCGAACTGCCAAGGTCGCCAAGACGCTATCTGACGCAGGCGTGAACATCAGGGCTCTGACCATCGCCGAGGCTGGCGACTTCGGAGTCATCCGCATGGTGGTGGACGACCCTGAGAAGGGCTACAGGGTCCTCAAGGACAATGCATTCACAGTCTCCATGACAGATGTCCTGGCTGTGGAGATGAAGGACACCCCCGGCGGCCTCTACGAGATCGTCAACACCCTCGGCCAGAACGATGTGAATGTGGACTATGCCTATGCCTTTGTCACTGCCAAGGCCCAGAGGGCCATGCTCATACTGCGGGTCGATGACATAGCCAAGGCCAGACGCGTTCTGGGGGATAAGAACATCAAGATCGCTACCAAAGAGGAGCTCCAGGCCATTTAAGCCGGCTTGGACTCGACTTATTTTAGTATTCTGTAAGCTTGACAGATAGATTTGCTGCTGATTTTGTCTCCAGCCGTTCTGAGGAGATCTTCGCGCAAGGCTTCACCATTTTCAGCGAGCGGGCTGAAGTTCATTTCAGAGGCCTGGAAAATGGGCATGTATTGCGCAGCTCTTGAAATCATACCCCATATCAAATTTGCTTATTTTTAGTTCATAAAGCACATATACCTTGCATGCAAATGTATCATCGGAGTGAAAAAAAATGAAACATTTCTCTGCACTTATTTCGGCCACGGTCATCCTGATTGCCCTGGTCTCTCCCGGCGCCGCCCTGGATACGAAGTTCTACACAGTAACTGAAAAGACGCTCTCTATTGATCTGGGCCCGTCTTTTATTATCGAGCAGGGTAAGTTTGATGCAAACGAAGATGGAATGATAACACAAGAGTTCTTGATCAATAATACCGGCGCACCCGGTTCTGCACTGGTTTCCATCACAGGCGTTTATGATAACGAGTTGAGATATTTGAGCCCATCAAATCTCTCCCAGATCTTCGCATCCGGCGTCATTTTGGGTATGGAAGAGAGGGGCGACAGGGTGGCGGGCAACTGGACTGCCCAGGACAGCAGGGGTGGCAATGTAACTGTGCAAAGCCTGATATCACAAAATCCGGAAAATGCTTCGGATAGCAGAGCCTACGATATGGCAGTCTGGAACCTGGAAGGGCCCAATTATGCCATAGTCATATCTCTGCTGGACAGGGACAACACCACGAGGTTGATAAATACAATGACTTTGACCTGAGGTCTGGGTCCCCTTTTTTTGTCATATATTTTCTCCCTGGTACCTCCCGGCGTAAGCCTTCTCAGCATCTTTTTCCAGCCGCAGGAATATCAATTGCATGAGCCGGGCATTCTTCTTGAGCCGCAGACCGTGCGGGTTGTAGACCACCAGCAGGCTCTGGCTGCGCCCCCTGTATCCCGGATCCCACAGTGCAGTCTCTAAAGAGGCCCCGCAGCGCAGCAGAGTGGATCTGCTCCTGGCCAGGGCAGCCGCATTCCTGGGAATGCTCACTATCTCGTTGAATGTCACAAGATAGGCTCCTGCCGGCAGGGTCGCCCAGCCGGAGGGATCGAACGGCACCGGCTCGGTGGCCGGCAGCTCCCTCTCCCGGTTGTCGAAGGCCACCGCCCCGGCTGAGGAGAAGCGCTCTATCTTCTGCAGAGTCAGCTCCATGCCGCACATCTGTGTCTGTGTCCCTGCATCTATCATGGACTGCACCAGCCCCTGCACATCGCTTGTCGCAATGATGGTCGTAGAAGATCACCGGCTGCAATTGGGGGCGGGCAGTAGAATTCCGTTTCGGTCGGAGGCCCCCCAAGGAAAGCTCTATTAACTATCAAAGATTACTCGCCTTTTGTGTTTGAGCTATTTCTGCTGCCGGTAGCCCTGATCATTATGCTGCTTGTGCTAGCCGCGCCCCTGATCTTCGTCTATCTTTTCCTGCGGATCTCCGAGACCGCCTTTGAGATGGTCGGCTTCTCCCACTGGCATGCCACCCTTGCGGTCTTCGGCTCCATTCTGGGCAGTCTCGTGGACATTCCCATCATCCACATATCCTCTTACCCGCAGTGGTATTCATCCTTCGCGGGCCTCATCTCCTCCCAGCCCTCAGCCCATTTTCATCCCTTCATTTTAGCCGTCAACCTGGGAGGCTGCATCATTCCACTGGCCATCTCCGCTCATCTTCTCGCCCGCCGCCAGGTCTCACCGGGTAAATCCCTGCTGGGCATGGCGGTGGTGGCTGCCATCACATACAACGCCGCGCAGGCCATACCGGGAGTGGGTATAGTGCTGCCGGTCTGGCTCTCCCCGCTCCTGGCGGCGATCATGGGTCTGTTGCTGGCAGGAGGCTTCCACCACGCTCCACCACTGGCCTACATCAGCGGCACACTGGGAACTCTCATCGGAGCGGATTTGATGAGCCTGGTCACACCTGGAATACTTCCCGCCCTCTCCCCCCTGAATCTGCACCGGCAGGCTCCGCTCGTCCTGTCCATAGGCGGAGCGGGAGTCTTCGACGGAATATTTCTGACAGGCATAATCGCCGTGCTCCTTGCAGCCGGCATAGTCTGCCTGATCCGGGGAGGCTGCCGTGGGGTTAGATGATTGTCTACTGATTGTCTACTGCAAAAGATATTATATCCCCTCTGAGAAAGGGAGATGGTTGATTGGAGGTGATGCGGCTGCTGGAGATTGAAGACCTGTCGGTCAGCATCGGCGGTAAGCAGGTTTTAAAGAACTTCAACATCAGGATAAATAAGGGCGAGACCCATGCCCTCTTCGGGCCTAACGGCACCGGCAAGACCACGCTGCTCAATGCCATCGCTGGAGTTCCCAGATATACCGTGGATGGGGGGCGCATCGTATTCAAGGGCCAGGATATAACACATATGTCCATGGATGAGCGAGCCCGCCTTGGAGTAGGAATGGCATTTCAGCGCCCTCCGGCCATTCGCGGCCTGCGCCTGAAGGACCTCATCAAGATCATCAATCCCAATGCAGATGCCGGGGCCATATTGAAGAAGATGGACTTTGAGGCCTTTGCGGATAGGGATGTCAACCGGGGCTTCTCCGGCGGCGAGGTAAAGCGCTCCGAGATGGTGCAGCTGCTAGCCCAGCAGCCTGACTTCGTCATGCTGGACGAGCCGGACTCGGGTGTGGACCTGGAGAACATCAAGCTCATCGGCGACGCCATAAACACTCTCACCCAGAAGGACAAAAGGCCGAGCAGCAGGACCAAGTCTGGTGTGATCATCACCCACTTCGGCCACATCCTGGAGTACATGAAGGCGGACAGGGCCCATGTCATGCTGGGCGGATCGATCGTCTGCAGCGGCAATCCGGGAGAGATCCTGGCGCAGATCAAGAAAAGCGGATACGAGGGGTGTGCAGGATGCAGCACTTGTCCGGTATAGAGGAGAGGGCCAAAAAGGCCAGGGACAAGAAGGCGTCCTTTGGCACTGATGTGGACCTGGAGAGCTTTGAGTCTGAAATCAAGGAGCACGAAGCCGTAGAGAGCGCCGAGGATCTGCCCTCTGAGGTCAAAAAGGCGGCTCTCGATGTAGGCGTAAAGCTGGACGACGAGTCTGCAGGCGCTTATGTTCAGATGGACCAGACGCCGGTTGTGGCGGGCTCCATGCTCGAAGGCGTGGAGATAATGGATATAGCTTCGGCCCTGAAGAAGTACGATTCCCTCAAGGACTACTACTGGAAGCTCGTCGCCCCAGATGCCGACAAGTACACAGCTGATGTGGCTGAGGCGGCCCCAGCCGGCTACTTCGTTTTGGCCAGGAGGGGCACGAAGACCGTATTTCCCATCAAAAGCTGCCTGTATCTGGGCTCTGCCAACTTCAATCAAAGGGTTCACAACATCATAATCGCAGAGGAGGGCTCGGAGCTGCACATGATCACCGGCTGCACAACGCCAGCTCATGTGCAGAGGGGCCTGCATCTGGGCATTTCGGAGTTTTATATTCAGAAGAATGCCAAGGTGAGCTTCACGATGATTCATAGCTGGGGCAAAGAGGTGGAGGTCAGGCCGAGGACCGGCATAGTTATGGATGAGGGCTCTTCTCTGTCCAACAACTACATCCTCCTCAAGCCCGTCAAAACGCTGCAGACATTTCCCACAGCCAGGCTGGCGGGCAGGGGGGCTGTGGCCAGCTTCAACACTGTGGCCTACTCCACCATGGGCAACATCGACATCGGAAACAATGTAATTCTGGATGCGCCGGATACATCGGCAGAGTCCATCTCCCGCGTGGTCTCCGTGGGGGGTGAGGTCATCGCCAGGGGCCGCATGACCGGACGGGTCCCGGGCGCGCGGGCGCACCTGGAGTGCGTGGGGCTTCTCCTTTCGGACAAGGGCAGGATCTACTCCATTCCCGAGCTGGACGGCCAGAGCCGGGACCTGGACATGTCCCACGAGGCTGCGGTCGGCCGCATATCTGAAGAGGAGCTCGAGTACCTCATGGCCCGCGGCCTGACATCCGAGCAGGCCACATCTGTCATAGTTCGGGGCTTTTTGGATGTGGAGATAAAGGGGCTGCCCGAGAACCTCAAGAGGGAGATCAAGAGCATCACAGAGAGAGAGAATTTGAAGGGGGCTGCATAGGCTCCCCGCTCTCCTTCTCTTTTATTATTATGCATCTGAATGCATCTGCGCAGATACTGCGTAAGGCTTTCTCAGAGTGGCTCAGAGATAACGACTCGCTTTTTGCGGCGGCTCTGGCCTACTACGGCCTGTTCTCCTTTGTGCCGCTCGTGATACTGGTATTGACATTTTTAAATTCGCTCATTCAGCACGGCTACCTGGGTGCTCAGATGGTGGATCAGTCTCTTAATATGGTCGGCCAGCAGATGCCAGCCGGAACCGATGAGATGATAGATCAAGCCTCTGACCGGGCGGCCTCCTTCGGCTTTACATTGATAAGCATTTTCATACTGCTCTTCGGTGCCGCCGGCCTCTTCGTCCAGACGAGGAGGGCCTTCGCAATAATATGGGATCTGCCTGAGAACAACAGCTCTTTTCGAGGGACGTCCCTCTCCTACATTCGCTCCTACCTGCTCATCGCCCTGGCAGCATTTCTGCTGCTTGCGACATCCGCAGCTACCGCCGTCCTGCTCCCTGTGGCCAGGACGATTGAGGGGTATCTGCCCGTCCACCTGGGGCTATTGCGCGGGGTCACCTTCCTTCTGTCTTTTCTCTTTGTGACAATCCTCTTTGCCGCCGCCTATAAAACGCTGATAGATGTGAGCCTCACATGGCGGGAGGTCCTCCCCGGATCTGCCCTGGCATCGCTTCTATTTGCCGCAGGAAACCTATGCATCGAGGCCTATGTGGGGGTGGTGGATCTCGGCTCAATCTACGGGGCCACTGGATCGCTGGTTGTATTTCTCCTCTGGATCTACTACTCAGCCCAGATCTTCCTCTTCGGAGCGGAGGTGGTCAAGGTGCAGAAATACAGGGCCCTCTGAGCGATATAATGGCATTTGAGCACTGGCCGCCGTCAGACATGTCCTGCATGCCGGAGCAGACGGCGTGGCGCGCTCCACATCGGTGGCGGAGGGATCTTCCTCCAAGAATCCTTTTGGCAGTCTATCGGGCTTGCCGGGAATGATGGAGGCGAAAGTGGTTACCACAGATTAGCATTAAATAAAGGCTCACCTCACCCCCCTCTGGTGATCTGATTGGGAATATTGCAGGAGGCAGCAGCAGGTAGGCTGACCGATGAGATGAGGTATGTGGCAAAAGAGGAGGGAAAAACGCCGGAGTTCATCATGAGGGGCATCGCCAGCGGCAAGATAGTGATACCCCTCTCGCCCTACAGGTGCACGAGGCCCGTTGGCATCGGCAAGGGCCTGCGCACCAAGGTCAACGCCTCGATCGGGACCAGCAGCGATGTAGTGGATGTGGAGATGGAGGTGGAGAAGGCGCGCGTCGCAGCGGCTGCAGGGGCAGATACGCTCATGGAGCTCTCGACAGGCGGCGACCTCTACGATATCCGCAGGAGGGTCATCTCCGCCACATCGCTCAGCGTGGGCAGCGTTCCTCTCTATCAGGCCTTCATTGAGGCCATAAGGAGGCATGGAGCAGGGGTCGATATGAAGGAGGATGACCTCTTCAGGGTGACCGAGGAGCAGGCGCGCATCGGCACTAACTTCATGGCGATCCACACGGGCATCAATAGGATCTGTGTGGAGCGCCTGAAGTCCCAGGGAGGGCGGTTCGGCGGGGTGTGCAGCCGTGGAGGTGCCTTCATGATCGGCTGGATGCTTCACAATGGCCGTGAGAACCCTCTCTATATATAGCGAGTTCGACTACCTTTTGGAGATCCTAAAGGAGCACGAGGTCACTTTAAGCCTGGGAAATGGCCTTCGGGCAGGGGCCGTACACGACTCCACCGACAGGGCGCAGATGCAGGAGCTGATCGTCAATGCAGAGCTGGCAGACAGGGCACAGGCTGCGGGAGTCCAGACGATCGTCGAGGGTCCTGGGCACATACCCATTGATGAGATCGAGGCAAACGTCAGGGTGATGAAGAGGATGACAGGAGAGCGCCCCTTCTACATGCTGGGCCCACTGGTTACTGATATCGCTCCCGGACATGATCACCTCGTGGCAGCCGTGGGCGCCAGCCTCTCTTCCGCCTATGGGGCTGACTTCATATGCTATGTGACGCCGGCCGAGCACCTGGCTCTGCCAAATGTCGAGGATGTGAGGGAGGGCGTGATCACAGCCAGGATTGCTGCCCATATCGGTGACATGATCAAGCTGGGCGCCAGGGAGCAGGATTTGGAGATGGGCAGAGCCAGAAGGGATATGCTCTGGGATCGCCAGTTTGAGCTTGCGCTGGATCCGGAGAGAGCCAGGCAGGTCAGGGCTGAGAGATCTCCTGCAGACAGCAGGGTCTGCACCATGTGTGGTGACTACTGTGCCTTAAAGATAATAAAGGAGAATATTGATCTGGCCCGTTAGCCGAAGGCCGTGCAGTAGAGCACGCCGGCGCCATCCCCACCGGACGCTATTTTTTATAGTCCATCTTCCTTCCCTTCATCGCCTCCACGAACGCGAGGAACGGCGGTGACGGCCTGCCAGGCCGGGACTTCATCTCAGGATGGAACTGCGATGCGAAGAAGAATGGATGGTCTGGTATCTCGCAGATCTCCATCAGCTCGCCGTTTCTGCCTGAGAACTTCATGCCCTTCTCCTCGATCTGTGCGACGTAGGCGGGATTGACCTCGTAGCGGTGCCTGTGCCTCTCCACGATATTCGCCGTGCCGTAGATCCTGTGCGCCAGGCTGCCCTCAGTCAGATGCGCCGGGTAGTTGCCGAGCCTCATGGTCGCGCCCATCTGGCGGATCTTCTCCTGCTCTGGCAGAAGTGCAATCACCGGATGCGGCGTGGCCCCGAACTCAGTGCTGCTCGCCCCATCCAGGCAGCAGACGTTCCGCGCGTACTCGATCACTGCTAGCTGCATGCCAAAGCAAATCCCAAGGTACGGAACCTTCATCTCCCGGGCGTACTGCACGGCCTTCATCTTTCCCTCAGTGCCCCTCGAGCCGAAGCCACCAGGCACGAGTATGCCGTCCGCCTCACGTAGGATCAGGTCTGCGGAGCCGCGCTCGAGCTCCTCTGCGTCGATCCACTGAACGTCGATCTTCACCCCTGCCTCAATTCCGGCGTGCTTGAGCGCCTCGCGGATGGAAAGGTAGGCGTCCTCCATCGGATCGGCGCACTGGCTGCCCACTGTGTACTTGCCCACGATGGCAACCCTGACCGAGCCCTCAGTCGCGTCCATCCTGGCCACGAACTCATCCCAGTCCTTCCTCTCCTCCAGTGGAAAGAGCCGCATGGCCTTCATGATGTACCTGGCCAGGCCCTCCGCCTCCATCTGCAGTGGCACGCGGTAGATGTCGTCGGCATTGTGTGCGGATATGACCGCCTCCACGGGCACGTCGCAGAAGTGGGAGATCTTGCGCTTTGTCTCCTCCAAGAGCGGCCTCTCGCACCTGACGACGATCATATCCGGCTGTAGGCCGAGCTGGCGCATCTCCTTGACGCTGTGCTGTGTGGGCTTTGTCTTCTGCTCGCCGTCCACTGTGGATGGGGCGAGCGTCACATGAACGAAAAATATGTTGCCCGACTCCTCATACTTGAGCTGCCGCATGGCCTCCAAGAAGGGCATGGACTCGATGTCTCCCACAGTGCCCCCCACCTCCACCATGCAGATCTCGCAGCCTCCGTCCCTCGAAACCTGGCGGATGCGCCTCTTGATCTCCTCAGTGATATGGGGGATGATCTGCACCGTCTTTCCCAGATACTCGCCCCGCCGCTCCTTTTCGATGACGGTGCTGTAAACCTTGCCGGTGGTGATGTTGTGGTCGCCTGTCAGCTCCACATCCAGAAAACGCTCGTAATTGCCCAGGTCCAGGTCCACCTCGCTCCCATCCTTTAGGACATAGACCTCGCCGTGCTGAAAGGGGCTCATCAGCCCGGCATCGATATTGATGTACGGATCGATCTTGATAGCTGTGACCCTGTAGCCCCTGTTCATGAGCAGCCTGCCGATGGAAGCCGCTGTGATGCCCTTACCAAGGCCGCTCATCACCCCCCCTGTGACCACTATATACCTCATAAATCACATCACGCTCATGCCTTGAGCAGAGTTGCCGCCCCGTATATGATAAGGGTAACGATCAGTATGGATGAGGCCAGAGCCCCGGCGAACTCGGGAACGGCCTCCATGATGAACGTCAAAATCAGGATAGCCACCAGGGCCAGAAATATGGCTGCAGGAACGATCTGCAGCGACTCCAGGGAGAAGCCCTCCAGCCGCTCCAGCAGTGCATCCTCGCCTTCACCCTCGTATTCGTCTGCGCCTGCAATCTCATTATGCGAATCCTGCGTCCTCTCCCCCCCAGATCGATTTTGTCCGAAATCGCCGTCGTGCCCGGGCAGGTCCTGAAATCCAGCCGCCAGATCCTCCCTCTCTGCAGACTCGAATCTCTCCCGGCTCTCCCTGTCCCCCTCCTGAAAAAAGCCGCCATATTTAGGCTCATCGGGCTCTCTCTGCCAGGGGCGCAGATCGCCGGCACTCTTGTCCACAAAGCTGTCGTCAATGCGGGTGGCGAACCGCTGTGGCTTGCTGCTGATGCTTCGATCATCCGGCACATCGTCCGCCTCTCCTGCCGAGCGGACCCGACTCTCCTGGAGGGAGGGGTCACCGGCTTTTGCTCCATTTGATGCCGTTTTTCTCCGGCTGGCAGACCTGTAGCGCTGCAGATCCCGGTCTTTAGAGAAGGTTATGCGCTGGGACTCCGAGCCCTCATCATCTTCGTCCTCCGCGCCCTCCCTTCTTTCGCGCAAGGCGCCATCCCAGTCCTCCTCATCCCCGTCATCATCAGCCTGTTCTCCTTCGCCCTCCTCATCTCTGGCCCTCTCCTCGACGGCATCGGCCTCATCGAACTCGCTGTCCTCCGGATCCCCAAAAAGAGTGATGGGCACCCGGCTCTGCCCTGCCGGGCCGGAGAGGAGGATCGCCCCATCCAGCCGCCTCTCGCCTGCCGGCATCCTGGCCATAACGGGTACGACCTCCTCCATGACCACGTAGCGATCCGGCTTTCGGAGCCGCACAGCCTTAGAAATGGGGCCGCTGGCCTGCAGAGATATATTGGACGGCTCGCCGTGATTGACCACCTTGAGGTTGAATACGGTCTCTTCGCCGGGCATGAGGCGCAGGACGATGGGCTTCGCCGCCCGGCTTCCGTCATCTCCGCCATTGATGTGAACAGCATGATCCATTGCCTGCTCCCTGCATGATATAGATCATAATATTTTATAAATATTTCGCCGGTATAAGTGATATGATTTTTAAAGATAAAGGGCCAGATCCCATCCGGGCAGGCCTACTCCCTCAGGTCGGGGGGGAGCATATTTGGTATGCCGTCCTCAATGGGATAGCACTCATTGCAGGAGGCGCAGCAGAGCCTGCCAGTCACAATCTCCTTCTCGTTCTCCTCGAAGACCTCCAGTGTCAGGTCTCCCTTGCATAGGGGGCAGGCCAAAATGTCCATCAGATCGCGTTTCATGATCCGGGCATTTAATCTGAAGAAGTATAAACATTTGGATCGCCCGCAGGCAGCCCCAGCAGGCGCGCCGCATTCTTCCATAGGACTGCCTCCCTCTCCTCTGCCTCCAGGGGCAGGCCGGATATGATCTGCGCTGCCCTGCCCGGCTCCTCCCAGGGATAGTCGCTTCCAAATAGCACCTTCTGCGGGCCGGTATCCGAAATCAGCTCATGCATCTTCTCCCGGCTCATGTAGAATGAGACGTAGGCCGTATCGAAGTAGACATTTTTCGCCGCTGGCAGAAGGCAGCGCCTCACATCGTCCCACATTCGCAACCCCCCGAGGTGGGCCAGGATCATCCTCAGATCTGGATAGCTCTCCGCCACGGCTGCAAAGCGCTCCGGCGTGCCGAAGACCTCCGGCCTGCTCAGAGGATCGCTCCCAGCGTGGGCGATCAGCATCATATCCCTCTCTATGAGGCCTTCATAGAGTTGGGCGCAGCGGGAATCATCCGGATACACCTGCTGCGTAAGTGGTACTATCTTCACGCCCCTGACATCTGCTGCCCTGAGCCTGTCCAGCTCTGCCTGCAGGTCGGGCATGAGGGGATGCACTGCTCCAAATGCAGTAAGCCTGGCATTCTCATTTGAGACGGATAAAACCCAGTCGTTGAGGCGAGAGACATCCTCACGCCCCCTGGCCACCGGCAGCAGCACCGATCTGGCTACTCCTCCGGCCTTCATCATCTCCAGCAGGTCCGCCGGCACGCCCTTGCCCGGTGCAGTCACATTCAACTTCCTCTTGGCCGCCTGCAGGATCTTGGCTGCCACCGGCTGCGGGTAGATGTGGGTATGAATGTCGATGATCAATCTCGGCCATCTCCGATGTTCAGATTATCCCCATCTCTGCGAGCCTCTCCGGCAGGTAGGTCCTGGTCACATAGTCCAGCCCCTTGCCGGCAAAGGCCTGCTGCTCAGCCTTCCTCTTGAGGTCCATCTGCAGCCTGATCTGCCTGTCCCAGTAGGGAGAGGCAAAGCGGGGATCTGTCAGCTCGCTTCTCAGTGCCTGCATGTCCTGGTCGGTCAGCTTATCAGTGGAGAGGTTGTAGTCCACTATGTCGCTCGGCTGCACCCCCAGAAAGCGTGCCGCCGGCGTGACAAGGTGCTCTGAGAGGTGGGCGCTCTTGATGGCACCGTAGGCGATGCTGGCGAATATGCGGTAGGACCAGGGATCGCCATCTGTGAATACCACCACCGGCAGTCCCAGCTCTGTGTTGAGGCGCTTTATGAGGCGCCGGGTGGAGCGGGCGGGCTGGCCTTTGATGTGGACCAGTATGGCGCTAAACTCCTCATCGAAGCCGTTTTCAATCAGCCTCGCATACATTCCGCCCGTCTCGATGGCCATGACCATCTTGGCATCGTGGCTCAGAAATTCTATGTTGTCCACATTGAATGGAATCTGATAGCCTGCCTCGCCCACGTCATCCTGGCAGTGCAGCTTCTTCTCGCCCCGGCGCGTCTTCTCTAAGAGCCGCAGCGGCCCGAAGACGGCTGCTCCGTCCTCCTCCGGCCGGACGTGAAAGTCCTCTCTGTGCATGGCTGTGACTATCTCCAGGTCTTCGATGAGCCGGTCGCTCTCCGCCTGCTCGTGGAACTTGGCTATATCCCAGTTCTCTGAGATGTAATAGATCTCCCTCAAAGTCGAGCCGCGGTTGTTCCTAAGGTGCTCTTTGATGAGAAGCTCAGCGAGGTGCACCGTCTTGAGAAGGGTCCTGGCCCCACGTACTGTTTTGACGCTCCTGGTCGTCTCCTGGTCTCCGTAGATCCAGACCTCGTCCTTGCTGGAGAACTCTATATTTCCCTTGGTTCTGGAGGGCAGGGATATATGAGGCACAATCCCCTGCTCGAACTGATTGTAAAGATGGAAGGCCAGATCCATCAGCTTCTCCTGGGCAGCCCGGGTCCTGTCCATTTCATCCTCAGCCATTTCAGATCACCCTGGCCCCCCTCACAATCTCTGCATCGAGGCCCTCCACCACAGGCTCCTTCAGTGAGAGGATGCCGCTGAGACCGGCTGCAGCAATCCTGTAGTTGAGTGTGGCCTTTTGCCCCGGGGCTAAGGAGAGCTTCCAGTGATGGTCGTATCCGTCGCCTATGGGGATCACCCTGGCCTCAGGCGCAGTGGTCTCCGCCTTCTCCGCCAGCAGCTCGTGCAGCTTGAATGAGCGCGCCAGGTCGCCGTGATTTTCGACCAGTATCTTCACAGAGAGCTGGCCGTCCTCCCTCTCCACCCTCCTGGAGACGAGCAGATTGCCCATGATCTTGGCCACAACCGGCCCGATGTCCGGCTCATCCTTCTCAAGTACGTCAGAGAGCTTTTTGGCTATGCGGGGCAGTATCTTTCTGATGATCTCCTCCTTCTCCCGCCTATCCGATAAAATGCTCTGCCTGCTCAGGTAGCGGCGCAGCTTCCTGGCCACCTCTTTCAGGCCCAGGTCAACCTCCGCCAGGATCTCAGGCACATCTGCCACGGCATCCTTGCTCTCGGATGTGAACGGTATGTTCGTGGAGGCGATATGGACCAGCAGGACAGCCGGGCCGACAGGAACTCCGCTTCCTGTGGGCTGGCCGAGGGAGTAGTTCTTCCAGGAGACGCACTCCACTGCATGGGTTATGGCGCAGGCCCCCTGCTGGTAGACTAAAGGCACGCGGTTGGCAAAGCGGAGGATCTCCACCCGGCTCTCCCTCTCCAGCTCGCCACCGTATCCCAGCCCCACCTCCACCAGGAAGGGGTTGCCGGAGTAGACTGAGACAGGACGGACTGTGGTGGCGATGTAGTCCAGACGGTACTCCTTCTCGAGGCCCGCCTTGATCAGCTCCTCGCCTATGGGAGAGAGGCAGTCCGCTGGAGGGGACTTGACCTTGATGGCCTTGAAGGCGCCATGCAGCCTCTTGGCCTGCTCGTGGTCGAGGCTTGCCGGAGGGACCTCAGTGTCCAGACCCGCCCGGCTGCAAAGCTCCTGGGCTGAGATGGCTCCGATGGAGGAGAATGTATCCTTCAAAAAGACGCGCAGCTTCTTCTTGTCAGTGTAGCGCAGCAGCTTGATCAGCTCGCCCAATTCTATTCCGGCCGGGTGGGGGGAGATGGCATAGGCCTTCTTGGGCAGGCTCTCAGTGGCCCTTTCAAAGACCTCCATGTTGCCCTCCGGCTCTACCAGGGTGATCCTGGCATGGGGATTGACGATGGCCGTGCTCTTCAGAGAGCCGTAGACCGACTGGCGGCGGCCCCTGACATATGTGCCCTCCATCTCCATCTCGACCCTTGTCCCGCGCGGCCTCTCCCAGTCGGTCTCCTCTGAGCGAAGTATCTCAGGCTCATTTTTTGCGGTGTTGATGAGAAGCTCGCAGCTGTGTGCAGGCCTGTCCGGGGCGATCTTGGATATCACTTTGGTGGGCTTTCCAGATGTGAGCTGAGAGTAGAGCACTGCTGCTGATATGCCTATGCCCTGCTGGCCGCGGCTTTGCCGCAGGGTGTGAAAGCGCGATCCGTACAGCAGTTTTGCGAAGACGCGCGGTATCTCCTGGGGCACAATGCCCGGGCCGTTGTCCTCTACGATTACCTGATAATACTCTCCGCTCTTTTTGATCTGGACGAAGATGTCCGGCAGTATTCCCGCGTCCTCGCAGGCGTCCAGGGAGTTGTCCACCGCCTCTTTGACGCAGGTGATAAGAGCCCGCGGAGCAGAGTCGAACCCCAGTATCTGGCGGTTCTTCTCAAAAAATTCTGCGACGGATATGGCCTTTTGCTGCCGGGCCAGCTCCTCAGCAATCTCCATAAAAATAAAGAGGGCTAAAGTTCAGCCCCGACTACGGTTTGAGTGGCGGTGACGTTGTCTATCTCGCGAATTACATCCACGAGCTTATTGAGCATGCTCAGCCCCTCAACCTCGATGATGACCACGAAGTCGAACTCGCCGAAGACATGGTAGACATCCTTGATACCGTCAATGTCCTGCAGGGCATTGTAGACGGTCTTCTCCTGCCCCGGCACCACCTTTACCATCGTTACTCCGATTACCATTATGTCTCACCTATCCTATACACATTCTGCACATTATATAAGACTTTTCAGCTTTTCTTGCCGAAGTCAAATGTCTCGACATCTTCCTCGCCCACCAGATCGGACCAGGACCTGAGGGGCTCGTCTTTCTTCTGCCTGGGCCTTCGAGAGGCTGCGGCAGGCTTCTCATCTAAAGCCGGCGCGACCGCGGATGCAGTGCCGCCCGTCTCCGACTTTCCGCCTGAGGCTTCGCCATTTCCGGAGGGCACGCCCACGGGGCTGCCTGAAATGATGTCAGGCATGCCGGAAGGCGCTGCCGCCTGGCCGAGATCGTCCGCCAGGGATACGAGGGCGCGAAGTACCATCTGCCTGTAGTGCTCTATGTCGGTGTGATAATGATCCATAGCCCTCTGTCCGTCCCGGGGCGCAGCCGGTATGGCGTCGGCTGTGGAAAAGTCGCCCGAAATCTGGGCGGGCATGACGCTCTTTAACTCGGCCAGCCTCTCAAGAGTCCTCGCTGCCGTGTCCAGTACCCACTGGTTCTTGGTGGTCCTGTCCACCTTCTGGATGGATTCGGCGCGGATGGTGATGATGATTTTTCCCTCCTCTGTCTGGTAGAGGTTGGGCTTGCCCACAACTGCCACGAACTCTGGCGGCTCCAACCCCGCAAGCGTCTGAGCCGCCTCCGGCTGGTACTGTCCGGCGTATATGAAGATGCTGCCCGTGGGGTCCACAACCCGCCCACGCCAGTACTCCGTATCCGTGCCGATGTCATCCTTCTCTGTCAGAGTCCCCACCACAAAGACGCGATTGCATTTTGCCCCTGTGGGGGTGAGAAGGTATGATGGCGCGTACTGGTTCTGCTCCTCTCCATCCCTGAAGGAGCAGTTGGAGCTCTTCAGCTCCTCGGCAAAGACCCTCTTGGCCACCTCACGAGAGAATCCCGCCATTTAAATCGCCTCCGCGGCGGCAATCAGCTCTTCCACCTGCGAGGGCGTCACAGGGGGCAATTCATTGATGGTTTCAACCAGCAGGTATCTGTCGACTCTGGGTCCGGTTATGGTGTAGTACTTTCCTACCAGCTTTCCATCGATAAGCGTCCGCACAACCTCATGGTCCAGAGCCTCCATGGCCATCTGCTTGGCCTCATCCAGTGTGATGCCCACCAGCCTCTCAGTCATCTCCCTGTTGAGCAGCACATCCTGCACCCTCCGCCCGTCGTCAAGCACAGCCTTGATGCGCAGGTCGTAGCTGCCCTCCACCTTGCCGTGCTCGCTGCATACCCCTTTGACCAGGGAGCGCTTGCAGGATGGGCAGCGCTTGATCAGCCCCGACCCTTTCTGCACATCCACCAGGGCTCCGGAGAACTCCGCAGCCACTGAGCCTATCTCGATATCGGTATCGAGGGGTTCGATCTGGCTGGTGCGGTTCATCTTCACTGAGAAGCGGCCGGAAAATTCGTCCGTGACCAGGTTTTTGAGGAGGTAGCTTTTTCCCTCAACCAGGTCGGGAAGCTCCGCCTTGGCCCATTTCACAAAGCGAATGGTCCCAGTCTCATCTCCCACCAGCCCGGACTGGGAGATGGCCTCGGCAGTCGGCTCCCAGATCTGCGCCACCTTGACCCTCAGGTCCACCCACACTCCGGGCTCATTGATCTCCACCACTTTCATCTCCCGCGCCGTCCGGCTGGCCGGCTTTGCATCCACCTCAGCCTCCAGAGGCTCGATCTGGCTGGTGCGGTTCAGCTTCAGGGAGAATCTGCCCTGGTACTCATCTGTGATCGTATTCCTCAACAAATAGCTCTTGCCGAGCTCCATATCGGGAAGATCCGATTTGCTCCATTTCACAAATTTGAGGGAGCCTGTGCCGTCCCCCACCAGGCCGGTCTGAGAGATGGTCGGTGAGGCCGGCTCCCAGAGGTCCAGCACCTTGACCTCCACATCCGCCCATTTGCCCGCCTCTTTTATATCTGCGATCCTGACCTTTTCCGAGCCAGTCCTGGCCTGTGGAGTTATGCCGTGCTCTTTTAGGAAGTAATTGATGACAGATCTCCTCGCCTCGGCTTCAGGCACGCGAAAATCAACGATGAGCTTCTTTAGGCGAGTGGCAATCTCTTCCTCAGGGACGTCGACCCTATGCTCCCCGAGACGGGCTTTAATCTGATCAACCAGTTCTTTCATTCACAATCCGCCCCCTAACTTTTATTGAGAGGTAGTAATAAGTGGCCATTCGAAATATTTAAACTCGAGCTGTGCGGGGCGAAAGTGATCTATCCCTGCGTGTGACAGAAGATGACCGGATGCAGATTCATGCCTGGTTTGGGAGAGTCGACCTGGAGACTGGAGCGCTGCTCACAGGGGGCGGTCCGGCTGAGGATGGGGCGGTCTCCCTGGAGTCCGCCTCCAGGGCATTTCCCGTTCCCCAGCCCGACCTGCGCGCCCTGGCTTTAAAAGGCGGCCTTTTTGCAGGAGACGCTGAGTACAATGCATGCCTCAGGGAGGCGGCCCTCTCCCTGGTGCAGGGCAGGCTATCAGCCTCAGTCACTGCCGAGCAGGACCTGCTCTTCGCAGTGCAGGCTCTGGACGGCATGGCCGAGGCCCTCAACCTCCTGGAGGAGAGGCTCTACGAGTGGTCCCGGCTGCACCGCCAGAAGATAGCCCACGGCCGGGAGCTTGCGGAGGAGCTTGCGGATGACGAGAAGATGGGCACCCTTGCCAGTGCGGCCCTGAGCTTGAGGTCATATAGAAAGAGCCTAGAGGCTGAGGTGGTGGTCGCGGTGCAGGCCCTGGCCCCCAATCTCTCCATCCTGGCCGGGCCGGTGCTGGCTGCCCGGATAATCTCCAGGGCGGGAGGTCTCCATAACCTGGCCCGCATGCCGGCAAGCCGCATTCAGGTGATGGGCGCTGAGAAGTCCCTCTTCAAGCATCTGAGCGGCCACGCTCCCTCGCCCAAGCACGGCATCATTTACCGCCATCCCGCTGTGAGCGGATCAGCCCGCAGGCTGCGGGGCAAGGCCGCAAGGGCTCTGGCGGCCAAGCTGGCCATAGCCGCCCGGCTGGACGCCGGCTCGGCCGGACTCTCGCCAGATCTGGCCGCATCCCTCCAGGCCCGCTTGAGAGAGATCAGGCAAAAGACGCCCCGACGGGCATAGGCTGGAAGGATCAAATTTATATTCAATGCAGTGAGGAGGGTTATCCTGATGAAAGGGGTGCGCATTTTCATTGTGCTCGGATTTCTGATGGCATCGGCCTTGGCAGGGGCATTCAATCCTGCGGCTGCTGTTCCCCAAAATCTCACAGAGCACTCCTGGATCTACAGCCAGGGGATCATGAACGACATGCGCATCTACCAGTCTGAGGCGGGTTACAACGGCCAGAAGATGGTCACTGGAACCAGCGGCACAGGCACAGTCTCCCGCACCATCAATGTACAGGTCTACGGAGGCTTTGGGGATGGCTACAATGAGATAATGGCCAACGAATGGGGCGTCTACCAGAACAAGCCCTCCCGCTACAGCGCTCCTATCACAGCATCCGAGCTGAAGAACGCCCTGTGCGCCAAGAACTACGAAGTGGGCTCCGTCTTCTCGGAGAGCTACTCCCAGATCAGCGACCTGGTCAAGGATACCACTGTGCTGCAGGATAATCAAACCTCGGTCTATAACATTCATACCGAGGTGGAAGGCACCGCTCATGTGGGGGCACGGGTGCAGAAGAGCGCCAGAGCAGTGCCCATCTATTCCATGAGCGGCACCTATTCCGGGTACACCAACATGAGGATGTCCCTCGAGACTGGCAATGCCTCAGTGCTGACACTGCCCTGCCCGTAGCTGCATTATTTTCAGTCTAAATCAGTTTTAAAAAATAATTTTAAATCTATCATCGATCTATTTCAAGAGAATTATTTTCGACGAAACTTATATATATGTTATCATTAGTTATGCCGCTGGTGACCGTATTGGATACAATAGCCGGCACAGGCCTCAAAGTCGAACGCGATGAATTTGCCTCCATGCTCATGAAGGTCGGCCTTAAGAGAAACGTGGCCAAGGTCCTGACATATCTGGCAGGGGTGGCAGAGGCAACCTCCCGCGAAATAGAGATCGGGTCGGATCTCCGCCAGCCTGAGGTGAGCATCGCCATGAGGGAGATCAGAAAGCTCGACTGGATTGTAGAGAGGGATGAGAAGAATCCGGGAAAGGGCCGTCCTTATCGCATATACAAGCTCAACAAAAGCCTTCCAGAGATTGTGGAGTACCTGGAGCAGGAAAAGTCTAAGGAATCCGAGAGAATAATGAGACAGATAGAAAAGCTCAAATCCCTGAAATCTAATTAAAATAATATTAAGATTAATCATAAATCTTCGAATTCCAATTATTTTTTTAAATTCGTTTCCATTGAAAAATATATATCGTCTCTATGCAAAAAACTATTATACTAATACGATAGTAGAATACTGCAGGAATCTAGAGGGGGATGGAGTTGAAGTACATCATCGACGAAGCCCTGGGCAGATCCGAGGCGGAGAGCAGGATCAAGCCCACGAGCATGATCCAGAGCGATGAAGAGCTGGTGTCGGTTCTGGAGGAGCTGACCACAGTTATCAGAGTGATCGGATGCGGTGGAGGCGGCTCGAACACAATCGACCGCCTGGCGGAGTGCGGCATCCAGGGCGCGGAGCTCTTTGCTATAAACACCGATGCCCAGCATCTGCTGCATATCAACGCCGACCGGAGATTTCTCATCGGCCGGCGCACCACCAGGGGCCTGGGCGCAGGAAGCCTTCCCGCCATCGGCGAAGAGGCGGCTGAGGAGGACATTGACGAGATCAAAGCTGCCGTGGCCGGCGCTGATATGATCTTTGTCACCTGCGGCCTCGGCGGCGGAACAGGCACGGGCGCGTCGCCTGTGGTGGCAGAAGCAGCCCGCGAGGCAGGAGCCCTCACCATCTCCATCGTCACAATTCCCTTCAGCGCCGAAGGCTCCATAAGGATGCAGAATGCCGAAGCCGGGCTGAAGAGGCTGCGGGAGGTCTCTGATACGGTTATCGTGGTGCCCAATGACAGGCTCCTCGATGTTGTGCCCAACCTCCCGCTGCAGGCTGCATTCAAGGTGGCAGATGAGGTTCTGATGCGCTCTGTCAAGGGAATCACCGAGTTGATCACCCACCCCGGCCTGATCAACCTGGACTTCGCAGATGTGAGGACTGTCATGACCAACGGAGGCGTGGCTATGATCGGCATGGGCGAGGCGGACGGAGAGCAAAAGGCCGGTGATTCTGTTATGAAGGCGCTGAGAAGCCCCCTCCTGGACGTGGATGTCTCCGGAGCCACATCCGCACTGGTCAATGTGGTGGGCGGTCCGGACATGACCATTACAGATGCCGAGACTGTGGTGGACGAGGTCTACCAGAAGATAAATCCCGATGCCCGCATAATCTGGGGGGCGCAGATAGATCCCAATCTCGAGCACACCATCCGCACCATGCTGGTAGTGACAGGCGTATCCTCCCCCCAGATCCTGGGAAAGGAGCAGTCCCGCCGGGTGACATGCCGGCATGGAATAGATTTCCTGCCCCGCCGGGCTCGCTATTGAGCCCCTTTCCCGGCTATCCTTCAATCCTCTGATTGCATGTGCTAGTATGTGCCATGTCAATCGATATAATTATAAGTCAGCAGCTCGATTAGTTATCGAGCGGATGTGATATAATTCTTACCGAGAAGGTGAGCGGTGAGCTTGAGATGCTGGAGCGACACCTGATCATCCTCAAGCAGGTGGTCGAGAACGAGCCCATCGGTATCCTCAAGCTGGCGGAGGAGACCAATATACCCAGCCACAAGGTGCGCTATTCCCTGCGGGTGCTGGAGCAGGAGGGTCTGATCAAAGCCTCGGCTCCGGGAGCCGTCACCACCGAGCAGACGGCTGAATTTTTGCAGGAGCTGGAGGGCATGATTGAGAATCTGGCGAAAAGGGCAGAGGATCTCAAGAAGATCAAGATAGCGAGGTAGATGCTCTACAGCAGAATTGCCGAAAGCCTGCAGGCCATATCACAGTCAACTCCGGCCAAAAAGGCGCAAATCGCCGCCTGCCTTCTGAGAGAAGCCTCCCCGGATATGTTCTGTCCTGTGGTGCGCCTTCTATTGGGAGAGCTGTGGCCGCGCTGGGAGGAGTGGGAGATGGGCATCGGGCCGGAGGCTGTGGCTGCCGCCCTGGCTGAGGTGAGCCGCCTCTCCATGAAGGAGATGGCAGGGCTGCGCGAAGGCGAGAAGGACATGGGGATTGTGGCCCAGATGGCTCTCTTCCAGAAGGGCCAGAACTCTCTCTCCTCCGAGCCCCTGCATGCCCGATCGGTTTATGACGTCCTTCGGCAGGTCTCCCGGCAGAGCGGCCGGGAGTCAGAGCAGAGGAAGTCCTCACTCCTGCGGGGCCTCTTTTTGCAAGCCTCTCCCCTCGAGGGCAGGTTCATCGCCCGCACTGCTCTGCGCAGCATGAAGGCTGGCATCGGCCGGAGGACCATGATCTCTGCACTGGCCATGGCCCTGGGACATAAGCCCTCTGAGATATCGCAAGCGTTCGGACTTCTTCCGGACATGGGGCTGGTGGCAGAGGCAGCCGGAAAGGGGGAACTTGAGAAAATTGCCATGCGGCCGTCCATTCCCGTCGGGTTCATGATATTTGGCAGGTGCAGGGAGGAGGACGCTCCAGGGCTCTCTTCAAACACATCCGCTATGAATGGGCCTGCCCTTCTGCCAGTCTATCCGGGATTGAGGGTTCAGGTCCACAAATCAAATCGCGATGTATCCATATTCACATCTCGATTGAGGCCCATCGGATCTGCCTTCCGCAGTTTTGAAGATATCGATGCCGACTTTATCCTGGATGCCTATCTGACGGGCTTTCAAAGGGCCGAGGCCGGCTTTGAGAGCAGCCGCATATGCAGCCACAGGGAGATTCTCGGGTACATCAACCGCCGCCGCCTCACAAGGAAGAGCAGCCTCTCTGTCTCCCTACTGGCCTATGACATTCTCTACCTGAATGGAGAGAGCCTCTGCAGCCTGCCCTACCTGGAGAGGCGAAAGAGCCTGATCGCATTGCTGGGCTCGCCCAGATCCATTCCCTTCTCCGGTATCTCTCCCGTGGAAGAGCAGACGGCAGGCGGCGATGCTGCCGGCCTTCTCCCGGAGATCAGGAAGGCGGGTGGAAAGGCATTGCAGGTGCGGCAGCCACATGGACTGTATCTGCCGGGCGAGGCAGGGCGTGGAGACTGCATCATCAGATGATCATAAGACCCTTCGATCCGTGGAAGAGCCCCCTCTGCACCTGCCCTCCCAAGTACAGCCTCAATCCATATACAGGCTGCCCCCACGGCTGCCTCTACTGCTATGCCTCCTCCTACATCCCCCGCTTCTCCCACTGCCGCCCCAAGGCACATCTGCTCAGCGGGGTGGAGGGGGAGGCAAGGAGGCTTCCTCCTGGAGCCCTTGTCGCTCTCTCCAGCAGCTCAGATCCCTATCCGCCCCTGGAAGAGAGGCTCGGCCTCACTCGAGGCTGCCTGCAGATACTGGGTGCCAGGGGCCTTTCCCTGCAGGTGGTGACCAAATCCCACCTGGTGGCAGAGGACGCGGATATACTTGCGGAGATGAACGCCTGCGCTGCCATCACTGTGACAAGCCTCAACGAGGATACCTCCCTCCGGCTGGAGCCGGGAGCACCCCCGCCCAGGCTGCGCCTCGCCGCCATGAGCAGGCTGGCAGAGCGAGGGATTCCAGTCTCGGCCCGCATCGATCCCATCATCCCAGCAATCAACGACTGTGAGATTGACGATCTGGTTTTCGCCGTCTGCCGTGCCGGAGCTGCCCACATAACATCATCCACATTCAAGGCCCGGCCGGGCAGCTTAAGCCGCATCGCCTCCGCCTTTCCCGAGGCCGCTACATCACTGCAGGATCTCTTCGCAAGGGGAGAACGGATCTGTGCAAGCCTCTATCTCCCAGCAGATTTGAGGCGCGGCCTCATGGAGCGGGTGAAGGCGGCGGCTGAGAGGGAGGGAGCAACATTTTCATCCTGCCGGGAGGGAACTGCTCCTCCGCCTGGGATAAAATGCGACGGGACCCATCTCATAAATGCGATGCCTGCACCTAATTCCGTGGCCGGTCCATGAAAGTCTATTTATATGAAGAATAAGTAGACTTAACGACAATTCTTCTCAAAGGGGAGAATGTTCAATCTACAGTCATAAATGCTATGCGCTAAGGGAATAGGAGGTATTCAATATGAGGAATGTTCTGGCTATTACTGTGGCCCTCATGATGGCGGCTATTATCATAATGCCTGCTCTGGGGTACACTAATCAGGCAGCGGGGAATCAGTCATATTCGATAAAATCAGGAGAAAAACTAGCTTACAGCTTTACCACGGACGTCCCGGCCCACAATCTGACGGCAGAAACGGTTTCCTATCCATACTCTTTCCAGTCTTCCGGTGTTCAGAGCACCAGGGTGGCCGGCAGCTTCAAGGAGGGCCAGGTCCAGCCATACACAGTAAAGGTTGAAAGTGCAGAAAATGCAGTAGCCTTGGGAGGCAAGACCGAGGAGGAGGCCGCACTGCTGGGCAGCATGAATAAGCAGGAGGCAAAGCCCGCCGCAGAAGAGGCTGTAGCTGAACAGCCCGCGGCAGAAGAGATAGTAGCTCCTGAGGTCGCCGCTCCCGCGTTCTCTATCGAAGGCGTGGTCTTCAATGACACCAATGCCAACTCTACCATGGATGCCGATGAGGCAGGCCTTGCCGGCTGGACAGTGAATCTGGAGCAGGCTGGAGCCATCGTCAATACCACCACCACCGCAGCGGACGGCAGGTTCGCCTTCGCAGGGCTTGCAGCAGGCGAATACATCGTATCTGAGGTGCTGGCTGAGGGCTGGGCTGCAGTTGCACCCGCGGACGGAAGGCTGGCAGTGACCATCACCGATGCATCCAGGACAGATCTGCTCTTCGCAAATCAGCTCCTGCCTGCGTCCCCCGCACCTGCCGTAGCCGAGAACAACACTACAGCTGTCGATATCAATGCCACGATCTGAGATTTGAGATCGAGGGGCTGGGTTAAAGGCTCCTCTTCCGTTTTTCTTATAGCCAAATAGTTGGTGCTTAAAGCAGCCCTTAACCGAAAATCTTTCATATCTGGGAAGCCATTGAGCAAATGGGGGTGTATGCTATCATGGATGCAAGGATCTGGATAATGGCCCTTACTGTAGCAATGCTAATGGCGCCCGCCACCGGCACAGGCCTCTCGGGATCTGGCTCATGCCAACCCAGGAACGACATTGAGGCTTATTGCATTGCGCACGGAGGCTGTCCCCGTGAAGGATACTGCTATTTTCCGGACGGAGGCTACTGTGAGCTTCTATCCTTCTACAACGGAACCTGTCCGGGGGAGGGATACTACGAGCAGGCTGCCTGGATGGCCGAAGCCTACCGCTTCCTTTATGGAGATACAGGATATTACTATCCATACTCTTACTATCCCTACTATTATCCCTACTATTATCCCTACTATTATCCCTACTATTACTATTCATACTCGAACATCGGCACCGGCTACCCTGCATATGGATATCCATAAAAAATTGGACGGAGAAGGATATATCAGTCCTACCCCTTCTCCACTCTTTCTCTCTAGCCAAGTATCTCTTTCTTGAAGGTGTCAAAGCCGATCTCGTCTATGAACTCGCCCAGGCGCTGCTTCTTGGCGTGATCCCTGTAGTAATTGACAATCTTGTCTATCAGGGCGAAAACCTCATCATCGGACAGATTCTCAGCCAGCAACTGGCCAAGCCTCGGACGGACTCCGCTGCTTCCCCCTACCAGAAGCCTCCATCCTTTGGCGGTGCCTATGAGGCCGATGTCCTTTACCGCCGGCTCGGCACAGGAGTTGGCGCATCCTGAGACACCAATCTTGAACTTCCAGGGAAGAGGCATGCCGTGATATTTCTCATCCAGCTTCAGCCCGACGCCGACCGAATCCTGCTGGCCGCGCTTGCAGAATGTGGTGCCGGGACAAATCTTGACGCTGCGAACGCACAGGCCGATGGCGGCGCCGGCCTTCATCCCCAGGTCCTTCCAGGCATCGTCTATATCCTTTGGATCGATGCCTACGATGGCGATTCTCTGGGCGGATGTGATCTTGAGAGCCTTGGCATGGTACTTCTCAGCCACATCTGCAATCCTTCTCAGGCCGGCGGGATCGATTATGCCGCCGGGAATATGCGGAGCTATGGCAAAGGTCTCTTTGTCCCTCTGCACTATAGCGCCCTTTTCCAAAATATCCTTGGACATGCTATCCTCTCCTTTTGCGGTTTTGCGTCTGTTTGGAAAATGGTTTGCGGCTTTAGAATATAAATGTTTACAGAATGGATTATTATGTGATGGCTGATGAGCAGCCTCATAGAGATACCTTAACTAGCTCATCAGCATCGAATTACGGGCATCATGCATGTGCCTTGGCCTGCATGGCAGAGCCAGCCGGCCTGCTCTTGCGGTGCCTCATGACGTGGCGCGAGCGTCTTTCCATCAAATCGTCGCTCTTCACCCACTCACCCGTCTCGTCGTCCTTCTCGTACTGCTCCTTTACGGCCGACCAGGCAGCTTCGTGAGATGCCCTCTCGCGAACTGCGTCTTCAGCACTATCCAGATCCTCCCAGCAGCTATTGAAGGCCTTCAGGTAGATGGCCTTGGCGCGGCTGGGCAGGTTTCGCACGCTCCTGGGCAGCTCGCTTATGCTCTCGTATGGCATCAAATACACCTCCTGTCGTTGGTTGAGTTATTAGGTAACCTGCTTACTATGTATATCCACGTAAAAAGGTTTTGGGAGGGGGAAGGCCACAAAGAAAAAAACCCAAAAGGCGGGCGGCAGGAAAAAGGCTGCATCCAGTGCCCGGCCTGAGGCGTAAAATATATCTTTATCTTCCCTTTCTCAACTCCTCAATTCTCTTTCTGGCGGCGTCGATATCTGTACTCATCTTCTCTTTGCCGGTGGCGGGTTTGGCCTCGGTACTCACCGCTGCTGCGGCCGTGCTCTCTGTCTCAGCCCCGGTAGCGACAGTTTGCTCTGCGGCTGCGGCTCCCTCAACAGCCCCATCCCCTGTGGTTGTGTCCGGGCAGGAGCCTGGGGTAAGCGGTGTCATCCCTTCGTTAATGGATATGCTCAGGTTGTCGATGAAATCGGCTTTCATGGTATCGCTCATATTGATGTCCATTAAAACCAGGGCTACTGTCTGGTTGCTGGGCTGATAGGCGACCAGCATCTGATCTCCAACCTGTCCCCATATGGCTGGCTCCGGGAATGTGTCGTTGTACTTTGTCTCTGCCAGTATGGGATTGTAAGACTCCATGAAGCCTTTCAATTCCTCACGGTTCAGCTTTTTGTCCGGGGACTGGCAGGGGTAGATGAGATGAAGGCCGACCCGGTCACCATTCAGCAGCAGAGAGGCTGCAATCTCCTTTCCACCCGTATAATTGGCCTCGACGATGCTTTCCGGCTCGATTGCTACATCTTCAGGAAGGCAGAACACCATGTTGGCGTACTCCTTCATTTCTGCTCCAGTGCAAACATACTTCTCCTCGGCGGCAGTAACAAATGCAGCCGTCAATGCCAGCATCAGGCAGGAAGCCAGAAGCAGCTTGCCCAAGGCAGTTGATCTCTTGATATTCATTCAATCCACCTCATTGCTGTTTTTCTCCCTTTTCAGATTCTGATATTCAATATATTCATCCCGGTTTATAACCCTCAAACTATTTAGCCGTTTCCAGGAGCATCTCCGCTGGCGATGGCTGTGGGCATGATCTTATATAGTGTCTCCAATAAATACTTGCAGAGCAGCTGGCCACTTGGCAAATCTGGCATTAGCACATGAGAGGAGGATTTAGCTGTGAAAATGGCATACAAGGCTTTTTATTTTGCAGCGGCGCTGCTAGCGTTATCCCTGTGCGCTGCAGCATCGGTTGTACTCAATGAGGTAGAGGTCAATCCCCCGGAGGGCGGTGTAAACTGGGTGGAGATCTATAATCCCGATAACGAGAGCGTGGACATCAGCGGCTGGACTGCGGAGATCGTTGACGGCAGCTGGATCGGCAGTTTCAAGGCTGTGCCCAATGGGACCGTACTGGCCTGCCGGGGGTTTTACGTCTTCAACGGCGAGCCCTCCTGGAACCACAATGACGGCGGATATGCCGTGCTCTACAGCGCCTCCGGAGAGGAGGTCGACAGGAGCGCCAGCCGTGTGGATACCATGAACAACGACTTCACATACGGCAGGAATCCCGATGGCTACGACACCAACTCAGACGGGGACTGGGGCCTCTCCGCCGGCAGCAAGGGCTCGTCCAATGCAATCTGAGTAAAATCAGGCATCAATATCGAAGGGGACATAATACCGACAAAAATTGAGGAGTGTGAAAGATGAAATCGATCGGAAGCAGGGCATTTGCCGCCTTCATGGGGCTCTTTGTCCTCTGCGGGCTGGTTATGGGCGACGTGGTGATCAATGAGTTCGAGCTGAGCCCGCCCGACAACGGCACAGTCTGGGTGGAGCTGTACAATACAGGGGACGGGGCTGTGAATCTGACAGGCTGGACGGTCAACATCGTTGACGATGCCTGGCAGGGCCTCATTCCCCTGAGGGGCAGCATCGATGCACGGGGATTCGCGGCCTTTGACGGCCAGGATACGTGGGTTACCACCGGCAATGGAACCATCTTCCTCTACAATGCCGAGGGCGTGGAGATGGACAAGACTCCCATGCAAAGCGACATGTCTCACACCGACTTCACATACGGGCGGCTGCCCGACGGGCACAGGACGGACACCCGCGCAGACTTTGCCTTCATGATGGCCAGCAAGGGCAGATCCAACGGCTCGGGCGGAGCGAAGGCCCGAGTTTGATCAGCAGTGCGGGGGGAGACATCCAAAATCACATCGTCTCCAGGGCTACAATTCCCAGGGTCTCCAGCGTCGTCCGCAGGGCGTTTCTCGCCGCCACCGCCAGAGCGATCCTGGCCCGGCGCAGATCGGGCTCGGCATCCAGGACTGGGCTGTAGCGGTAGAAGAGGTTGAAGCTCTCTGCAAGCTCCCGCGCATATGTGGCCAGATGGTGGGGCTTGAGCTCTCTTGCCGCGCGGTCTATGACCAGGTCGAACTCGGCGATCTTCTTGATCAGGGCGATCTCATAGTCGCCTGTGAGCAGTTCGGCATGCTGGGTGGCGGATGAGGAGATCGGCTGCAAATCTTGCGGCTGCAGCATGCCCTCTGCCTTTCTCAGGATGCTGCAGGCACGGGCGTGAGAGTACTGGATGAAGGGCGCAGAGAGCTTCTCGAAGTCCAGGGCCTGCTTCCAGTCGAATGTGGTGGCCTTGTCGGCTGATACCCGGACCACATCGTAGCGCACGGCACCTGCGGCCACATGGGCTGCGACCTCTTTGAGGAAGGCCTCGCTCTCATCCGGCCGTCTCAGCCTGACCTCCTCATAGGCCTGCTTTTCCACCTCATCGAGCAGCTCGTCTGCTGAGATGAACTTGCCCTTCCTGGTGCTCATGGAGCCGGTGGGAAGGGAGACGAACTCGAATATGACCACCTCAGGCTCGCGAACCCCCAAAAGCCTCAGCGCCGTCCTCAGTTGCGCAGAGACCAGCTTGTGGTCAGCACCCAGGATATCCACTGAGCGGTCGGAGTTCTGGCTCTTCCAGCGGTGGTAGGCCAGGTCGCGGGTGATGTAGAGGGATGTGCCGTTGGCCCTCTTCAGGACCATCTTCTTCTCAAAGCCAAACTCCGTTAGGTCGAGCTGAAAGGCTCCGTCCTCCAGCTCCATGAGCCCGGTCTTCTCCAGGAGGGATACGATCTCGTCTACGTCGCCACTGCGCACGAACTCCGACTCCCAGTGGTAGGAGTCGTGGCAGATGTTCATGCGGGATAGCGTCTGCTCAATTCCGGATATGGCGTACTTGACGGCACTGTGGATTTTGGCCACGATCTCGCCGTCCCCAGCCTCGTAGCGCTGTATGACCGAGTCGGCCTCATCCCTGATCTCGGGGCTGGTCTCCATGAGCCGGTTGGCGGCGATGTAGACCCTCGCGATTGCGTGATCCGGCTTGCTGCCGTCGAGCTGGAAGTGATCGAGCCCCACGACCACCATGGCCTCCTGGCGGCCCATATCGTTTACGTAATACTGCGCATCCACAGTGCAGCCCGCCCGGCGAAGAATTCTGACAAGCGTATCGCCTATAACAGAGTTTCTGATATGGCCCACGTGCAGCGGCCCGTCCGGATTGGCGGATGTGTGCTCCACTATGACCTTATCCCTCATCCTGCCCCTCCAGGCGTTGTCGGCCAGTGCCTGCTCCAGCACCCGGCCCAGGAACCTTTTGCCGGCAAAAAAGTTGATGTAGGGGCCGGACAGCTCCACCCGCTCCACATAATGCAAGTCATGAGGCAGGGCCTGGTGGATCTCCATCGCAATGGCCGCCGGGCTCTTCTTGAGGACGGGGGCCAGCCGGAAGGCCACGGAACAGGCCAGGTCGGCATGGGGGCTGACATCAAGCCCCAGGCTGTTTACACCATTCTCTACCGCAAAGCCACAGCGATCGAGGGCTTTTCCGAGAAGCCCCTCGACCTCGCTCAGAAAATCAAGAAACATGGCAACTCCAGTGTAAATAGGTATCTTAGTCCTGAATCGAAAGGAGCAATATAAGCGTTGCGTAGAATTCACATAAAATTTATACCCTCACAGCACAATTGGAATTGAGGGATATATTTGAAATTCATAATTGCTGTTTTAATACTATCGCTCTGCCTGCCAGCCGCTTCGGCGTCAGGCGGCAGCAGCCATTCGGCTGAGGCCACCACAGCCGTCACCCTGCCCGTGGACTATGTTACCGTCTACCCGGACGGGCTTATGGCCGTCAAGCGCACGGGAGGCCTGGAGCTGACTGAGGGAGTGCACAGCTTCGTGATCAATGTTCCTGAGAAGGCTGATAAGAGATCAGTGCTGCTGTCCGTGAGCAATGCCACCTCTGAGAGGGTGGTCTACGAGGCCAATCCCATATTCACCCTCAATGTCACCTCTCCTGGACTGCAGAGGTTTGACCTCTCCTATCTCATGCGCTCTGCCGCAACCTGGAAGCCGGTCTATGATCTGCAGCTGACGGACGAGACTGCCTCCGTCAGGGCCCAAGCGGTGGTCACCAATTGGGCCGGAGAGGACATGGAGAATGTGCGTCTCAAGCTTGTGGCAGGGCTGCCGTCCGCCGCATCCAGCTACGCCAGAGCCGCTCCCAGTGCTGCGGCCCCCGAGGCGGCTGGGGAAAAGTATGCGGCCTATACCGCGGACGGATCTGCTTCCGCATCAGGCGAGCTTGAGGCCCTCTACATATTCGAGCTGGAGGACAGGGTCGATCTGCCGGCAGGAAAGGAGATCGGATTTCCCCTCTTCGAGCAGGATGCGCCCCTGGTCAGGGTCTACACATGGGATGCTGCCAGCTCGGCTGAGGGCCCCGTCATGGAGGAGATCCGGGCCAACAACACCCTGACCAGCCCCTGGCCCGCCGGAGAGGCGCTGCTCTACCGAAATGGCGAGTACATATCCGCAATAGACATGCCCTATACGGCATCAGGCACCAACGCCTCCATCGCACTGGGCCCGTCAGCCGATCTGAAGGTGGAAAAGAAGCTGCTCGACTACAACATCTCCGAGAGCATCAAAGTATCGCAGTCCGGGAACCACAGCGTCAGGGAGACTGTCGAAACCTGGAGCTACAGCCTGAACATAAAGAGCAACCTGGACAGAGAGGCCAGTTTGGAGGTCAGGGAGACTCTGCCCCGGGAGGCTGTGATAGTCTCTGCATCACCCCAGCCTTCGGAGAGCCTTGCCACCAGCCTGAAGTGGGATCTGGACCTTCTGCCCCGCCAGAAGACGGCCATCAGCTACACCTTCCAGGTGACCAGCATGGAGGGCCTGGGTGACAAATACTAAAATTACTCCACCGCAACCCTCTTGGCGCTGACCACCACCAGCTTGGGGAGGTGCACCTCCAGTATGCCGTCCTTGAAGCTGGCCTTCACCTGCTCGGGCTTGATCTCCATGGGCAGCTTTATCTCTCTCCTGCGGGATAGGGTGCTCATCTCCCGCCGCAGGTACTTTCCTTCCCGGACCGGGGCCTTGGCGTCGATGTAGAGGCTGTCTTCGGTCACCCTCAGGTCTATGCTCTCCTTGTCGGCGCCGGGCAGGGCGACGAGGGCAATCAGCTCCTCCTCCGTCTCCATGAGATCCACCGCCGCCAAATCGTAGCTTCGCACCTCTGAGAGCTCGCTGGTGACATCGCCCAGGATCTTCTTGGCCGCCTGGCTGGCCTGGCTGGACATCCTGGCAGCCTCGACCGCCGCCTTTCCTATGACGCGCTCCAGATCGCTGGTGCCTGAAGAATCTGATTTCATAGCCGGTATATTGTTCCTCTCATCATAAAACCTTTTGCCCTGCTGCCCTATCCGGCTTTATGAACCGTCCGTAGCCCGGACGCCCCTCGACCTCTCCGTCGTAGACCACCGTCCCCCGCAGGAGCGTCATCCTGGGAAATATCGCCTCCTTTCCCTGGTAAGGCGTCCACTCAGCCCGGCTGTGCAGCCTGTCAGCTTCGATCCGGCTGATGGCTCTGCTGTCCACTATCACGAGGTCCGCATCCCTTCCAGGCTCTATCCCGCCCTTGCAGGAGAGGCCGAAGATCTCCGCCGGCCTTGCCGCAACTGCATCCACCAGCCGCTCGAGGGAGAGCATATTCCTCTTCACAGCCATTAGCATGAGTGGCAGCATAGTCTCAACGCCGGGAACGCCGGGAGGGGCCTGCCAGATCTCATCCCTTTTCTCCTCGGGCAGGTGAGGGGCATGATCCGAGGCCAGTATGTCGATGCCAGAGGGGCCGCCTCTCAATGCCTGCCAGAGGGCATCGCAGTCCGCCCGGGACCGCAGTGGCGGATTCATCTTGAGAAACGAGCCCTGATCGCGGTAGTCTCTGACTGTGAAGAGCAGATGGTGGGGCGTAACCTCGCATGTCACAGGCCGGCCCTCCTCCTTCGCCTGCAAGACGCGATCGAGGCCCTGGGAAGAGCTGAGATGGCAGATGTGCAGCCTGGCTCTGCCCAGGCCCTCCAGGGCCTTTTCTATGGCAGCCTCCTCTGCCTGCGCAGGCCGCGCCTGAGAATAGGCCTCCGGCTCCTGGCTGGCCAGAAGCGGCGTAGAGCTGTCCCGGATGACCTGCCCGTCCTCGGCATGCAGGCAGGCGAGAAGGCCCAGCCGATCAGTCTCCGCTAAAATCCTCCTCATCTCCCCGTCGCTGTGCTCGTAGGAGAATATCTCGCCGATGGCGGCTGCCCCGCAGGCCGCCAGGGCCCCGATGTCGCCAGGACCGCCGTTCAAACAGAAGTCGACTATGGACCTGTGCCGTGCGATGTCCAGCTTGAGGTCGAATGAGCGGGCGTCCAGCGTGCGCGGATCGGTGTTGGGCTGGTCTATGACTGTGGTCACACCTCCAGCGGCAGCAGAGGCAGAACCGCTCGCCCAGTCCTCCTTGTAATTGGGGCCGGGATCCCGGAAGTGCACATGGGCGTCGACTGCCCCCGGCAGCACCAGCATCCCGGAAGCATCAATTCTCTCCTCAGCATGGTGCCATCCGCCCAGTGCCCCGATCCTGCCATCCCGCACCCATATATCTATGCTCTGCAGGCCGTGGGGAGTGAAGACCCGGCCGCTCTTTATAACCAGGTCATAATTTATATCCAAACCTCCTCAGCAGGCTCCTCCTCTCTGCCACCTGCTCAGGCCCCTCTGCCCCCCTGGGCGGCAGCCCGTCTACAACTCCCATGATGCCCCTGCCAAGATCTGTCTCAGCCACAATCACCTGCAGTGGATTGGCTGTGGCACAGAATATGCCGCAGACCTCCTGCACAGCCTTGAGGGCATTGAGGACATTGATCGGAAACGCCCCTTTCATGAACAGCACAAAGGTATGGCCGCAGGCCAGAGCCAGGGAGTTCTCCCTGGCGGCTTCGATCAGCTCCTGGTCGTTTCCCTCCGTTCGCACCAGGCAGTCGCCGCTGGCCTCTGAGAAGGCCACTGCAAACTTAGCCCCGGGAACCGCTCCGGCCATGACCTCGTATATATCCTCTGCGGTCTTTATGAAATGGCTCTGTCCCAAAACCAAATTTGCGCCCTCAGGAGTCCTCATCTCCACGACTTTAATCTCTATCTCTGGCATAACCTCCATCTCCCTTATTATTTATGTCGCAATCCCTTCTTCGGCCCGGCGGACTGCCTGGCAGCCTGCTGGCTCTTCTTGGTGATGAATCGTGATGTTAAATAGTAGACAGCCACAAAGAGAACAGTCGAATAAGCTGCCATGCTTATGGAGGCCACTATGTTCATCCTCAGCAGAAAATAGGAGTATGGAATGGATATCAGGAGCACCAGAACTCCGGCTATGGCCGCCTGCTGCATCAGTGTATACTGCCGAAAGCGCATCATGATCTCGGCATATGATCTAGCCAAATCTACCACGGGTCCTTCACCTCATCGACGTTTAGCATCCCGTTTCTATTCATATATAGCCTTGTCCACCAGATGCAGGAGAGCGGTGCCAGAACCACCAGATTGGCGAGGCTTGCGATAAGGGAAAGGGGCTGGCCCCCTGCCCCATCCCCGGCTGCTCCCCCCGCCATCTGCAGGGCGGCCGAGAGGGCAACGGCAATCAGCCAGAGCACAGCCACATCGAACTTGTTGTACCTGAAGAACTTCAGGGCTGACTGCAGGGCGGAGAACGGCCCCAGATCCTCTGTTACCAGGGCATAGGGCATTGCTATCAGTGCTATTGACACAGCCAGGGCGTAAAGGAGAAACAGCAAAAGGCCAGCTGCTAAAATGCCCACCACCCCGGCATCTGCAGCCAGAGGATCGGGCGATATGGCCAGTGCCGGCAGGAGGAAGATCAATCCCGCCAGGGTGATAAGCCATGTAAGCAGAGTAGCCAGAAACAAATTCCAGAAATGCCTCCTTCCCGAAGACCACATGGCGGAGGTGTCAGCCTTTCCCGTCTCCAGGGCCTGCCTGGCCATGCCTATGGCCCCGGCTGAGAAGAAGGCGTCGACCATTAATATGAGCAGCATGATGCCTATAAAGAATAGAACTGCCAGGGCAAGCTGGTCGGCGCCGAGGCCTTTGAGAAGCTCCTCCATCTGGCCCTGCATGACTGTCACATTCTTTGCATCCTCAAATGCCATAGAGCTAAGAGCTCCCTGTGGCATGAGGATCAGAAAGATGCCCATCATGAAGGCCAGGAGTATCAGCATGGAGATGACGGTGCTGAGCAGAAATGGCAGGCATAGTATGAGGTTGCCCTTCCAGACGGAGAAGCCCCGGCGGAGCAGCTCGCCAATATCCTCCATCATCTCACCCCTCCATGCCGTTCCAGATCGCATCCCCCACATGGTGCAGCGATTTTACGGCCTTCCCCTCGCACTTTTCCACTGAGATCCCTTCTCCCATCCTCGTCTCTCCCCCCATCTCCGTGCCCGGCACCAGTGCCCGGCCCACTGCCAGAGGCTTTTTATGCCTCTCCTCAACCACTATCACCAGGTCGCCAGCGGCAATCTCGGGATCCGCTGATACTATGCCAGGCTTCATGATGTCTGCGCCGTTCACAACGAAGCGCACTGCACCGGCATCTACCACCACCAGCCTCTTTTTGGGTGCGAGCTCAATGGCCCCCCGCACTGTGAAGAAGGGCTGGTCGTCTACCATCATAAGCAAGGGCAGACCGTCCACGAATATGAGGTCCGCTCCCTCGTCGCTTACAGCCATCTCCAGAGACGATTTGTTCAGGCGAGATGAGTCCTCTAAGTAGGACTCAATCCTGGCAATGATCCTCCTGGCCTCGCTGCCCTTGAGGTGGTGCCTGGATTTTATCTTCATGCGAAAGAGATATCCCGATAGGTTTAAATATGCAACGAGCACGTCTCCTTTTTGAAGCCTTTTGCGTTATCAATGCTGGAGAGAGGTTTAATGGGTCAGAGACCGCTTGATATTCTGAATGAATCACTGAACGGCCCCGTCATAGTCAAGCTAAAGGATGGAAGGGTCTTTCGGGGAGAGCTGCAAGGTTACGATATACACATGAACCTGGTGCTCGAAAAAACTGAGGAAGTGGCAGAAGGGGCGGTCACACGCAAGATGGGAACTGTGATCGTGCGAGGAGACAATGTTGTGTATATTTCACCCTGAGGTGTTCTAGATGACTAAAGGTACTCCTTCTATGGGCAAGCGCCAAAAGAGATCGCATATTCGGTGCAGGCGCTGTGGTAGCATATCATTTAACTTCAAGAGAAAGGTTTGTGTTCAGTGCGGGTTCGGCATATCTGCCAGGATGCGCAGCCACAAGTGGATGAGAAAGGCAGACTACTAGGGGGATTGGCAGTACTAGCATTACTCAGCTAATACGAGAGGCGCAAAAATTTGCACGATGCCTGCGGCGTTGTCGGGATCTCCTTTGATGAGACGGGCAATAACGTGGCCAAGTCCATCTACTATGCGCTCTATGCCCTGCAGCATCGCGGACAGGAGGCTGCGGGCATCTCGGTGCATGACGGCAAGGCCATTCGCACTCATCGGGGCATGGGGCTGGTCTCAGAGGTCTTCGATGATGCCCAGGTCGCACTCCTGCGCGGGAGTGTGGGCATCGGGCATGTGCGCTATCCAACATCGGGCCGCTCCTGCATAGAAAACAGCCAGCCGCTTCTGGTCAAGTTCAAGGATGGGGCCATTTCCGTAGCGCATAACGGCAATCTGGTCAATTCCTCCCAGCTCCGGGAGCAAATGGAGGCTGGGGGGGACATATTCTATTCCACCTCCGATACAGAGGTCATAGCACATATCTTCGTCAAGGAGCTGCTTCGCTTCGACCTGCAGGAGGCTGTGCGGTCGCTCATGAGAAAGATCGTGGGCTCCTATTCCCTGGTATTTCTATGGGGGGACACTGTCCTCGCAGTGCGCGATCCACTGGGAATCAAGCCCCTGTGCATCGGTCAGCTCGACTGCGGCCTGATGGTGGCCTCGGAGAGCGCGGCCATCGATACACTGAACGGAAGGCTGATCCGTGATGTAAAGCCCGGCGAGCTGGTGGTCATGCGCAACGGACAGATGCAGTGCCATCAGCTGGCGAGCCTGCCCAATACTGCCCACTGCGTATTCGAGTACATCTACTTCGCCCGGCCGGACAGCATCATGGACGGGCGGCTGATATATGAGGTGCGGGTGAACATCGGTGCAAACCTGGCGGGCGAGCATCCTGCCAATGCAGATACGGTCACGCCCATCCCCGATTCAGGGATCACCTTGGCCGTGGGATATCACCAGCGCTCCGGCATCAGATACAGAGAGTGCCTGATGAAGAACCGCTACATCGGCAGGACGTTCATCATGCCCGATCAGAGCATGAGGGAGACGGCTGTGCGCCTGAAGATGAACACCATCCGCCCCAATATCGAGGGGCACAAGCTGGTGCTGGTCGACGACTCCATCGTGCGCGGGACCACCAGCCGCAGGATTGTGAACATGGTCAGAAGCGCCGGTGCCAAAGAGGTGCATGTGAGGATCGGCAGTCCCCCCATAATGGCACCGTGCTATCTCGGAATCGACATGGCCAGCAGGGAGGAGCTGATTGCCGCCTTCAAGACCGTGGCAGGCGTCGAGGCTGTGATAAACGCCGACTCGCTGGGCTATGTCAGCCACGAGGGCCTCGTGGATGCAGTGGGCATACGCCGGGAGAACCTTTGCATGGGCTGCCTGACCGGCCTATATCCAGTCGAGATCCCCGGGGAGAAGTGCCTGTCGGCGCAGACCAGGCTCTCCGAGTACATCGATTCATCAGTTCATTGAGGGGCTGCGCCACGCCTCTTCCAGCCTGGAAAGCCTATCGGAAAGCTCTCTTCCCAATACTATCTGCCGCCTGGGATAAGGAATTTCGATGCCTTCTTTGTCGAACTCAATTTTTATATTTAACAATAGATCCCTAATCATGCTGAACGCCGTGGACTGGTCTTTTGCCCTGGAAAGGAGCCGCAGCAAAATTCCTGAATCCTGCAACTCCATAACAACTGCATTGGGAAGGTCTCCGGCTGGCATACAATCTGGATGGTTTCTTGCAGCCTCTGTCATAATCTGCATCGCTTTGGCGATGTCAGACTCATAGCTTACCTGGACAAAAACGGGTGCAAGGACAGATGTCACTGGCGGTCTAAAAATGCTCAATAGTGGCGGTATAAAATTGACCAGCTGCCAATCCCTGAGATCAAAACTCAGGGGTTGTGTGGATGCTGGACATGGAAGGATTCCTCATGTTGCGAG
>Ga0116185_1000404_pt1 | contig 52429 bp, 39 predicted proteins | sample AD_JPNNA7_MetaG_FD_89754 | JGI IMG/M metagenome (GOLD analysis project Ga0116185, IMG submission 89754) | Active sludge microbial communities of municipal wastewater-treating anaerobic digesters from Japan - AD_JPNNA7_MetaG | ecosystem: Engineered > Bioreactor > Anaerobic > Digestate | place...
ATTAAACTTCAGGAAAAAATTCGGAAAGCAAGTTTAGTAAAAAAATCAGCATGAAAAACACTGAAGAAATATTTCAATTATTAAAAGAAAATTTTAAGGATTTAAATTTTGAACTTAAAACAGATTTACCTGTTGATAATTTCATTATTTGTAATCCGTTAGAGATAGATAAAATATCACGATACCTGCACGATAATCCTGAACTTAATTTTGATTCTTTAATCAATCTATCAGGTGTTGATGAAATAAAGAACAATCAGTTAAGTGTATATTATCATCTTGAATCAACAAGCTTAAAGCACAAACTAGTTTTAAAAGTTATTACTGATAGAAACAAACCGGAAATAGCTACTGTAACTGATATCTGGAAAGGGGCAAACTGGCACGAGCGCGAAGCTTATGATTTGTTTGGAATTAAATTCTTAAATCACCCTGACTTAAGAAGAATACTTATGCCCTATGATTGGGAAGCTGGCTATCCTTTAAGAAAAGACTATGAAAACCCCGAGTTCTATCACGGAATGAAAGTACCATATTAATTATGTCACAGGATTTACTGATAAATACTAAAAGCTCTGCAATTCGTACCGAAGAAATGGTTCTCAATATGGGTCCTCAACACCCTTCCACTCACGGAGTATTAAGATTAGAACTTGCTCTTGAAGGTGAAATTATTACCAAGGTAATTCCACATATAGGTTACTTGCACAGATGTTTTGAAAAGCATTGTGAGGCAATGACTTATCCCCAAATAGTTCCATATACAGATCGTATGGATTATTTAGCTTCAATGGGAAATGAATTCGGTTATGTAGTTGCAATGGAAAAGCTGTTAAAAATTGAAGTTCCCCAAAGAGTTGAATATATCAGAGTAATAATGGCTGAGCTGCAAAGGATTGCTTCACACCTTGTTGCTTTAGGAACTTATGGCGCTGATATCGGAGCTTTTACACCATTTCTTTATTGTTTTAGGGACAGAGAAAAAATCTTACATCTGTTTGAAATTACCTGCGGAGCAAGATTATTATATAATTATATATGGGTTGGCGGTTTATCCCACGATTTACATCCGGATTTTATTAGAAAAGCACGCGAGTTTGTTAAAGAGTTCAGACCTACCATTAAAGAATTAAATGATCTTTTAAGCTATAATAAAATTTTTATAGACCGTACAGCAAACGTCGGAATTCTTCCACTTGAAACAGCAATTAACTATGGTGTTTCAGGTCCAAATTTAAGAGCTTCAGGGTTCAAATGGGATATCAGAAAAAATGATCCTTACTCTGTATATGATAAATTTGATTTTGATATTCCGGTCGGTAAAGGAACTCACGGAACAGTTGGAGACAGCTGGGACAGATATTTTGTACGGGTTTTAGAAATGGAAGAAAGCCTTAAGATAATTGAACAGGCTTTAGATCAATTACCTGCTGAGGGAGATGTTCAATCTGCTATCCCAAAAAGGATTAAACCAAATGCTGGTCAGGTTTATGGCAGAGTTGAAAATCCCAGAGGTGAGTTAGGATATTTTATAATCAGCGATGGTTCTACAACTCCATACAGAGTAAAAGTAAGAGCACCATCATTTGTAACTATGCAGGTTCTCGGTGAATTGTGTAAAGGTTATATGGTGGCTGATGTTATTACTATTCTTGGCAGTATAGATATTGTATTAGGAGAAATTGACAGATGATGTACGATTATTTTGTTGATCTATTTGGTAATACAGTAATTGCGGGCATTGCATCCGGAATTCTAATGAGCCTTTTGCCGTTGTTTATTTTTATTCTGCCTTATGCTCTGTTTGCAGTTTTGGCTGAAAGAAAAGTTTCAGCACATATGCAGGATAGACTTGGCCCGATGAGAATCGGCTGGCACGGATGGAATCAAACTATAGCCGATATTATCAAACTTATTCAGAAGGAAGACATTGTTGCTTCAGATACTGATAAACCATTATTTAATTTTGCACCTATTCTGGTTTTTGCCGGAAGCTATGCTGCTTTTGCTGCTATTCCATTTAGCAGTTATTATATCGGTTCTGAAGTTGATTTAGGTATATTTTATATTATTGCTGTTACCGGATTAGTTGTTGCCGGAATATTAATGGCAGGCTGGGCATCAAATAACAAATATTCGTTGCTTGGTTCAATGAGATCAGTTGCGCAGATTGTAAGTTATGAAATTCCAACTATGCTCGTTGTGCTCAGCCTAGTTATGGTAAGTGATACAATGAGTCTCCATAAATTAAGTGAAATGCAAACCGGATATTTCTGGAATTGGTATATTTTCGGCGGTCCCGGTTTTACGCTCACTAAATTTTTACTCATCCCTTCAATGCTGATCGGATTCCTGATTATTTATATAAGCACATTAGCTGAAGTTAACCGTGTTCCTTTTGATATTCCTGAAGCTGAATCAGAACTTGTTGCCGGTTATCATACCGAATATTCAGGGATGAAATTTGCGATGTTCTTTTTAGCTGAATATGCAAATATGTATGCAGTTTCTGCAATAGTTGCTGCTTTGTTTTTCGGCGGATATCAATCACCAATTGGATATTTAGGTAATTTACTTGGCGTTGAATGGCTGATACCAATTGAACAATTTTTATGGTTTGCAGCAAAAGGACTGTTTTTTGTTTTTGTGCAAATGTGGCTGCGATGGACATTGCCCAGATTACGTGTTGATCAATTAATGGCAGTCAGTTGGAAATATCTCATTCCAATTGCATTTGTAAATCTTATAATCATAGGTTTTATTACTCTTATTTAAAATCAGAAATGAAAGAATATTTTTCAAATATTTATACGGCATTGGTAACAATCTTTATCGGTATGAAGGTAACCTTAAAGCATTTGTTTGTTCCATCTGTTACAATACAATATCCAGATGTAAAACCCGAATTACCTGAACGCGAGCGAAACAGATTATATGTAAACATGGATGATTGTATCGGCTGCGATCAGTGTGCAAGAGCCTGTCCGGTTAATTGTATTCAGATTGAAACTACAAAAGCTCTGCCGACCGAAGATCTTGGTAAAACATCAAATGGCAAAAAGAAAGCTTTATGGGTTACTGGTTTTACTATTGATCTAGCTAAATGCTGTTATTGCCAGTTATGTGTTTTCCCATGTCCGACTGAATGTATTTATATGACAGATGTTTATGAATTTTCAGAATATCAGCGCAGCAATCTTATTTATGATTTTGTTACTTTAACTCCTGAAGAAAGACAACAGAAGCGCGATAATCTTGAAAAGTTTAATGCAGAAAAAGAAGCAGAGAAGTTAAAAGCTGCATCGGAAGCTAAACCCAAAACAGAAACAGAACCAAAAAAAGATCAACCAAAGGAATAATAAATTGAACCTTTACGATTTAATGTTTTACTTGTTTGCTGCACTGACAGTTATCTCAGGTTTTTTTGTTGTAACAAACAGAAATATAATTTATTCAGGTTTCTTTTTATTGTTTACATTCTTCAGTGTTGCAGGCATTTATGTTTTATTAGGTGCCGATTTTGTTGCTATCGTACAATTGATTGTTTATGTGGGAGGTATTCTTATTCTGCTGCTTTTCGGTGTGATGCTTACAAACAAAATTACTAATGTGGAAATTAAAACCGGGACAATTAATATTTATCCTGCAACAATAGGTGTTGGTTTATTAACCGGCTCATTGTTAGCTGCTTTAATAAATTCATCCTGGCTGACTGTATCAACTGCAGCTCCTGAACCAACAACAAAGGCACTTGGAACTATGCTGATTCAGGAATATGCACTGGTTTTTGAATTACTTGGAATTATTTTATTGATTGCACTTATCGGTGCAGCATCAATGGCAAGAAGAGAAAAATAATGGAAGTAGGTTTAAATCATTTTTTAGTTGTAAGTACCTTGTTGTTTTCAATGGGTATTTATGCAATCGTAACAAGAAAGAATGCTATACTTGTTTTGATGGGTATAGAATTAATCCTTAACTCAGCAAATATAAATTTTATTGCGTTTTCCAGATTTGGAAATTTTGGTTTACAAGGACATCTGATAGCATTATTTGTTATTGTTCTTGCTGCTGCCGAAGCTGCAATAGCGCTGGCAATAGTTCTAAATATTTATAAAACATTATCAACTGTAAATATAGATGAGATTGATAACCTGAAAGATTAATAATGACAGAATCAGTTTTAATAAATTTATCAAATGCTATCTTGTTTTTACCGGTGCTCGGTTTTGTTGTAACCCTGCTGCTCGGAAAAAAAATTAAATCAATTTATCTTTTTGAAGTTTTTATTCTTACCATTGTTCTTCTTGCTTCAATTGTATTAGCATTTGGTAAATTATCTTATTTCCCTGATGACAAAATCACTGCAGAATTTGAATGGTTCAGGCTTACAGATACCTTTGCTATTAAACTTGGCTTTCTGATTGATAACATCACCGTCTTAATGTTATTTGTTGTTGCATTGATAAGCGGACTGGTTCATTACTTCTCAATTGCATATATGAAAGGCGATGAAAGATATAACCGCTACTTCGCATATCTTGGTCTGTTTACTTTTTCAATGAATGGAATTGTTCTTACACACAGCATTATAATGATGTATATGTTCTGGGAACTGGTTGGTCTTTCATCATATCTGCTGATTGGATTCTGGTTTGAGAAAAAATCTGCTGCCGATGCCGGTAAAAAAGCTTTTCTTGTTAACAGAATCGGTGATACCGGAATGTTAATTGGTATTTTAATTTTATACTTAACTTATCATACATTTTCATTCGATCAGATATTTGCTTCGATCAGTGCAGGTGTACTTCCCTTTAATTCTGATTTTTGGCTTTCTGTCACTGGCGTATTACTTTTTATGGGTGCAATTGGTAAATCAGCTCAATTCCCTCTTCACGTTTGGTTACCCGATGCAATGGAAGGTCCAACACCAGTTAGTGCTTTAATTCATGCTGCTACAATGGTTGCTGCCGGTGTTTATCTTACAATCAGAATATTTGGTTTGCTTACAGCAGATGCAATGATGTTTATTGCAATCATTGGAATGTTATCTGCATTTATTCCTGCAACGATAGCATTAACACAAAATGATATTAAAAAAGTTTTAGCCTATTCAACAGTTTCTCAGCTTGGTTATATGGTTATGGCACTTGGAGTTGGTGCATATAAATTTGCTTTCTTCCATCTTGTAACACACGCATTTTTTAAAGCCTGTTTGTTTTTAGGATCCGGTTCTGTTATTCACGCTATGCATCACGAACAGGATATCAGAAATATGGGTGGATTAAGAAAAAAGATGCCTTTGACTTATGCTACTTTTCTGATTTCATCTTTAGCTGTTTCTGGTATTCCTTTAACATCCGGATTTCTCAGTAAAGACGGAATACTTGCAAGTACGTTTGCTTTTGGTTCATTAACCGGTTATTGGATTTTTGCTGTTGTAGGGCTTTTAGTTGCCATGTTAACTGCATTTTATATGTTCAGATTAGTAGTAATTACTTTTCATGGCGAACCAAGAGATCATCATAAATTTGAACACGCTCACGAATCACCTTTTGTAATGACAATGCCGCTGACAGTATTAGCAATTTTATCAATTTTTATTTTCTATACTCCAAATCCGGTAAGTGCAGAACAAGGCTGGTTCCTGACTAAATGGATTGATAGTCCTGAAGTACACACACCTAATTCAACACGTTTCGATTTTATGCAATCCAATATTGTTGAACAGGCAAGTTTATCCGGACACGGTGAGATTATGTATTCTGAACAATATACAGAAGCAATGCACAGCGCACATTATCCCGCTATGTTTTTATCATTGTTTTTTGCTGTATTAGGAATCTTAACAGCTTTTACCTTTTATCAATGGAAAAAAGTCAATGTTGATAAACTTGTAGCTTCTGTAAAACCATTGTATAATTTTTCACTTAACAAATGGTTCTTCGATGAATTCTATCAAAAGACATTTGTTGCCGGATTATTTGGTCTCAGTAAAATTATGTACTGGTTTGATTCAAAAATTGTTGATGGAATTGTTAATGGATCAGCAACTGTAACTCACGCTCTTTCAATATTTATGGGCGGATTTGATAAATATGTTGTTGATGGACTTGTAAATTTTATGGCTTATTTAAGCGGATTTTTCGGTTTGCTTTTCAGGAGAGTGCAAACCGGAAAAGTTCAAACATACATTGTACTGGTAATATTTTCGATTATAATTTTTTTCTTTTTCTTATAAAATAAAAGTTTGAAAAACAGGTAACATAGCAATGAATAATTTTCCAATATTAACATTTTTAACCTTCCTGCCCATATTGGGGATGGTTATTGTTCTGATGCTTCCTAAAAAGCAGGAGCTGTCAATTAAGATAACTACTCTTTTAATAACGGGAATACAAATAATATTATCAATTTTTCTTTTAATGGGCTACAATTTTTCTGCCGGAGGAATCAATGACCCGTCTTCTTTTCAGTTCGTAGAAAAATTCAGATGGATTGATATAACCGGTTTTGCCTGGATTGGTAAAATTAAAATTGATTATTTCCTTGGTGTTGATGGATTAAGTACTCCGTTAGTACTGCTTACAGCTATCGTTGTTTTTATTGCAACAATATCTTCCTGGAGTATAGATAAATCTGTAAAAGGATACTTTGCTATGTTTCTTTTACTTGATACAGGAATGATGGGTACCTTTGTTGCTCTTGACTTTTTCTTATTCTATATTTTCTGGGAATTGATGTTACTTCCGATGTATTTCTTAATAGGAATATGGGGCGGACCAAGAAGAGAATATGCAGCAATTAAATTTTTCCTCTACACTTTGTTCGGAAGTATTTTCATTTTACTTGTAATGATAGGATTGTATTTCAGTTCAATGGAAACTCTTGCTGATGGAACAAGAGTATTTACATTTAATATGCTCGAGATGATGAATCCGGCTAATTATACTGCTAATGGAATTCTGTCTCCATTAAATCCTAATAACTTACGGCTTATCGCATACATTGCTTTGTTTGCTGGATTTGCTATTAAAATTCCGATGTTCCCTTTCCATACCTGGTTACCCGATGCACACGTTGAAGCACCAACAGCAATAAGCGTTATTCTTGCCGGCGTTCTGCTTAAAATGGGAACTTATGGAATACTGAGAGTTTGTTATCCTGTATTTCCTGAAATTACATATCAGCTTGCCTGGTGGATCGCACTTTTTGGAATGATAAACATTATTTACGGTGCATTAACTGCAATGGCTCAAAAGGATTTTAAAAAGCTTATCGCATATTCATCTGTTTCTCATATGGGTTTTGTATTGCTTGGTATGGCGGGATTAAATACAATTGGCATATCAGGTGCAATTCTTCAGATGTTTAATCACGGAACAATTACAGCAATGCTCTTCTTGATTGTCGGAGTAATTTATGATCGTGCTCATATAAGAGACTTAGATGCTTTCGGCGGTTTAGGTAAACAAATGCCGATTTATACAGGCTTTGTAACAGTTGCTTTCTTTGCAGCAATAGGATTACCCGGATTAAGCGGTTTTATCTCTGAAGCTTTGGTATTCTTAGGTGGATTTGGTTCTGATACAACAAGAATCTTTGCTGTTATATCGACACTCGGTATTTTGTTAGGTGCTACTTACATGCTCTGGACAATGCAAAGAGTATATCTTGGCTCATTAAACGAAAAATGGAAAGAACTGAAAGACCTTACTGCAAGAGAATATTTTATGCTTGTTCCTCTTACAGTGATTGTTATTTTCTTAGGTGTTTATCCCTCGCCTATGCTGGATTTAATGAATGCATCTGTAAATGCAATGGTAAAATTTATTACTGATGCACAGGGAGTTTATAGTGCTTTTAATTCATTCTAATTATTTGAAGTGAATAAATTGATTATACCAGATTTACTAAATAGCCTTAATTCGATTTTACCGGAAATAGTATTATCTCTTACGCTGGTTGCAATTATACTATCCGATCTGATCTTTCATAAGAACAAAAAATTATTACCATATATTTCCTTAATTGGTTTGATAATTACATTTGTCTTTTTAATAAATCAATTTGGTAAATCTGATGCTGCTTTTCCTGTTGCAGCTCAGTTTAGTTTTCTTTCACTTGATCCGTTTTCTTTGTTCTTTAAAGTTATCATACTTGTCAGTTCTATATTAATTATTTTATTCTCAGTTTCATCTAAAGAAATTGAAAGTGGTTTAGACAGACACGGTGAATATTACGGACTGATATTCGGAATGATAATCGGTATGTTCTTTATGATATCTGCAAACGATCTTATTCTGATTTATCTGTCACTGGAACTTCTTTCGCTTTCATCATATATACTTGCAGGTTTTGTAAAAACTTCACTTAGAAACAGTGAAGCTTCATTGAAATATCTTATTTATGGTGCTGCATCTTCAGGTATTATGCTTTTTGGTATTTCAATTCTGTTTGGGATTTTCGGTTCAACAAATCTTCACGAAATTAATGAACTGATTAGAACTCCTGCTGCAACTCAGCTTACTTTCTTAATATCAGTTATTTTTATTTTTGCCGGTATTGGATTTAAAATCTCCATAGTTCCTTTTCACTTCTGGACACCGGATGTTTATGAAGGCGCTCCAATTACCATTACTGCATTTTTATCAGTAGCAAGCAAGGCTGCAGGTTTTGCTGTTTTAATAAGATTCCTTAAAGTTACGTTTATTGATTCACTAACAGGCAACGGTTATTGGCAATTGATTGGTTATATTGACTGGCAGACTCTCCTGATTATCATTGCGATTATTACAATGACATTTGGGAATTTTGCAGCTCTGTGGCAGGATAATCTGAAAAGAATGCTTGCATATTCCAGTATTGCACACGCAGGTTATTTAATGCTCGGTGTATCAATTTTCTCTGATCAAGGCTTGATTGCAGTATTAATTTATTTCTTCATCTATATGTTTATGAATCTCGGTGCATTTTATGTTGTTATGCTTATCGCAAATAAAATTAATTCTGAAGAGATTGATGATTACAGAGGCATTGGATATTCACTACCACTTCTTGGCACTACACTCGGCATTTTCCTGATTTCACTAACAGGATTACCTCCAACTGCAGGATTCATTGGGAAGCTTTATCTTTTTATTGCATTAGTAGATGCAAATATGATTGTGCCTGCAATTATTGCTTTGTTAAACACTGTTGTTTCGCTTTACTACTATGTAAGAGTATTAAGAGTAATGTTCCTGATTAAATCTGATAAAACTGTATCTGTTAACCTAAACCCGCTTAATTTTGCAGTTTTAATGTTTATGGTTATTCCTACTTTATTACTTGGAGTTTATTTTAGCCCTTTAGTAAACTTTGCAAAAGAATCAGTTCAGCTCTTAGGATTTTAATCACATCGGTTTGATATTAAAATTATTTTGCGTTAAGTTGATAACCGACTAATTTAGTCTTATTTCAATATGCTTAAGCTTTCAAAAAAATCAGAATATGCATTGATGGCTGCCAAATATATGGCAATTAAGAATCATGGAACAGTGATTACAGCTAAGGAGATAGCAAATAATTTTAATTTTTCTTATGAATTGATATCAAAGGTTTTGCAAAGCTTATCTAAAAACCAGATTGTGGTTTCTTATAAGGGTGTAAAAGGCGGATATATCTTATCTAAATCCCCTGTTGATATCTTTTTAATTGATTTAATCAGAGCAGTTGAACCTGATTATCAGATTACTGAATGTTTAAAATTTGAAAACCGGAAAGGATCTTGCAATTATAAAGATAACTGCACAATAAAGGATCCGCTCGCAGTAGTTCAACAGAAAATTGATAAAGTATTTTATGAGACTAAGTTATCACATATTATTTAAATAATAATTTATTATATAAATCAAATAGAAGAGTGCAATAATATGAGTAATAAAAATATTCAAAGCTTATTTGAAAGCTTAAAAAAAGAAAATGAAATCTTTTTAAATTACCTGAAAGCAAGGTTTCCGTTATTTCATAATTCAAATATCTTTTCAAGAGATTTTGAATATGGATTACAAAGCTTTCTTGAAAAAAAAGAGATATACTTATCGTTCCAAAAACTTGAAGAGCTTTCAAAGCTTCTATCTGACTATTTTGAATCAACCGGTATATTTGTTAAAACAAGCAAGATTGGCTGGAAGCTGAATTATCCACAATTTGTAACATCAAAACCAGGTGATCCATTTTCATATTAATTTAATATGTTACTCAGATTTTAGTCTGAGTTAAAAAAATAAGTTGAGAAATTATGAATCCTGAAAACATTGAATCTGAAATTACAATTACTGAAAAAGCAGTAAACGAAATCAAAAGAATTATGGAAGAAAACAGTATCACTCCTGAATTCGGATTGAGAATAGGAGTGAAAGGCGGTGGTGCTGCCGGACTTACTTATTCATTAGGTTTTGATCCTGATACAAGAGATGGTGATACTGTGATTGAACAAGATGGACTAAAATTAATAATAGACGGTAAAAGCTTGTTTTATTTAAGCGGCACCCAGCTTGACTTTTCTGATGGATTAAATGGAAAAGGATTTATATTTAATAACCCAAATGATTCTCATAACTGCAGTTGTAACAATTAATTTATATTAAACTATAAGGTAATAAAATGCAAAGAAGAAAATTTATTTTAGCACTTGGCAGTTTACCTGCTGTTTCTTTGCTAGGCAATGCGGAAAAAAAACTAACTAAAATCAATAATTATATAAGGAGTAAAAATAATATGGCTAAATTTGAATTGCCCCAACTTCCCTATTCGTATGATGCGCTCGAACCTTACATTGATAAGATGACTATGGAAATTCATCATACAAAACATCACAATGCTTATGTTACAAATCTTAATAAAGCATTAGAAGGCACTGAGCACGAAGGAAAATCTTTGGAAGAAATGTTCACAATGATTTCAAAACTTCCTGCAGCAGTAAGAAATAATGGCGGCGGACATTGGAACCACTCTTTGTTCTGGACTTTAATGAAACAGAACGGCGGAGGAAAACCAAACGGAAAAGTCGCAGATGCTATAAACTCTGCATTTGGTTCATTCGATGAATTTAAAGCTAAATTTAACAGCGCTGCTGCAACCCGATTCGGATCAGGATGGGCTTGGTTAGTTGTTCAAAACGGTAAACTTGTTGTTACTTCTACACCTAATCAGGATAATCCTTTGATGGATGTTGCTGAAGTAAAAGGCACACCGATTTTAGGTATAGATGTCTGGGAGCACGCTTATTATCTGAAATATCAGAACAGACGCCCAGAATATGTTGATAATTGGTGGAATGTTGTAAACTGGGATAAAGTTAACGAGCTTTTTTCTAAAGCATAAAACTTATAAGAATTCCGGAGTGATGGAGTAATGATTTCAAATTATTCCAACACTCCATTATTCCAATAAACAACTTTAGAATTTAAAATGCATTCCATACCAATTTTCCCGCTTAACTTAGTTGTATTTCCGGGTTCAAAATATCCATTACATATTTTTGAAGAACGATATAAAATTTTAATACAAAAATGTCTTCAGGAAAATACCGGTTTCGGAATTGTTGCAGCGTTTGATAAGAAAATATCCGATATGGGTGTTTATGTATTGATAGATTCAGTATTAAAATATTATGATAATGGTGAATCAGATATTGTTGTTACAGGAATTGAAAGATTTTTAATTACTGATATTTATCCTCATCCGGATGGATATAACATTGCAACAGTTGAAAAATACGATGATGATAGTATCAGTATTGATGATAATTTAATATCCACATTACAAGTTGAGTTTGAAGAAATTGTTGAATTGGCAAATTATAAACTTGAAGATTCATTTTGGAATAATTTGAATAATACTAAATTTAAATCATATAAGATTGCAGAAAAATCCGGACTCAGTTACGAACAGCAGCAGGAATTTTTAATCCTGAAAAATGAAAACGAAAGATTAACCTATCTGATAAATTACTTCCTCTCTATCAAAGAAAAAGTATCAACAGCAGAAAACCTGAAACGAATTATAATGAATAACGGATATTTGAATTAAGAGTCTTTCATTGTAAACTATTCAGATATTTTATCCTTTCCCATTCAATCCTTCAACGATTTCCTTAAAGCTTGCAAGACCGGCTTCAATATTTTCAACTATCTCAATTGCTAAAACATCCGGATCAGGAAGATTATCAAGATCGCCAAGGCTTTCATCTTTCAGCCAGAATATATCCAGATTGGTTTTGTCTCTTGTAATAATCTCACCATAAGTGAATTTCTTGAAGCGTTCAGATTCTTTTCGTTTAAATCTGTTTTTCGGATTATAGCAAGCTATAAAATCTTTCAGATCATCGTACTTCATCTGCTGGGTTTTAAGTGTGAAGTGAATGTTCGTTCTGAAATCATAAATCCAAACTTCTTTTGTCCAGGGAGTTTTTGCAGCAGGTTTGTTATCAAAGAAAATTACATTTGCTTTTACACCCTGCGCATAAAATATCCCTGTTGGCAGCCTTAGAATAGTATGAAGATCTGTTGTATCAAGTAATCTTTTTCTGACCGTCTCTCCTGCTCCGCCTTCAAATAAAACATTATCAGGAACTACTACTGCAGCTTTGCCATCAACTTTTAACATTGAACTAACGTGCTGAATAAAATTTAATTGCTTGTTTGATGTTGTTGTCCAGAAATCCTGGCGTTCATAAGTTAAAACTTCTCTACTCTGGGTTCCGTCTTCGTTTGTTATTGTAATACTGCTCTTTTTTCCAAAAGGAGGATTAGTCAGAACATAATCAAATTTTTCTGAAGGTGCTGCTAATAAGCTGTCTGCTCTCTCAATTGGCGGTTTGCTGTTCAAATCACCTATGTTATGCAGATACAAATTCATCAGACACAATCTTGCTGCATCCGGAACGATTTCCCAACCGCTGAAAGTTTTGAACTTCAGAAATTCTTTCTGAGCTTTATCAAGATGGTAATTCTTTTCATCTGAAATAAAATCATACGATGCAAGAAAAAATCCACCTGTTCCGCAGGCTGGATCGGCTATCGTTTTATTTGGCTCAGGTTTTATACATTCAACCATCGCCTTAATTAACGCTCTTGGCGTAAAATACTGTCCTGCACCTGATTTTGTATCCTCAGCATTTTTTTCAAGCAGTCCTTCGTAAATATCTCCTTTAACATCAGCTCCAAGCACAATCCATTTCTCATCGTTTATCATCTGAATAAGCTTATAGAGCTTTGCAGGGTCCTGTATTTCGTTTTTTGACTTGAAGAATATCTCTCCGATCATTCCCTTTTCTTTGCCAAGATCTGTAAGGATTTTTACATAGTGAACTTCCAATTCTGCACCACTTTTATTCAGCAGACTTTTCCAGTTTAGATTCATTGGAATGTTTATCTTTCTGTTGTAAGGAGGTTTAGAATATTCATCCGCCATTTTCAGAAAAAGCAGATAAGTAAGCTGTTCAAGATAATCTCCATAGCTTACTCCGTCATCTCTTAAAGTGTGACAGTAATTCCATACTCTTTGTACTATTGATGCTGTTGTCATTTGTTATCCTTAAAAAGGTTTAGATACTCAACAAATTCAAATTCCCGATTCCTTTTGTAACCGGTTTTTTCTTTGAGAATTTTTAGAAGCTCAAAATCTGCTATTAATGAATTAGCAGTTGGTAATGATACTTTCAATTCATCCTGAATTTCCTGTACATTTATAACAGGCTTCCTGTATAAATATCTCATAAGCTGTTTTGCTGTTGGTAACTTCTTACCAAGTTTTGGTAATAAATTATCCTCTATTTTATCCTTCAGATTCAAAATTTGTTTGAATGTAATAATTCCCTTATCACTTGTTTCAATTATACCTACAAGAAAAAATTTTATCCATTGTACAAAATCATTCTTAACCCTAACATTATTAAGATTATCATAATATAGCTGACGATGTTTTTCAAAATAATCTGATAAATAAAGTGAAGGCTTTGCGAGTAATTTTGTACTAACAAGATATAGCGTAATAAGCAAACGACCTATTCTCCCATTCCCATCAAGAAACGGATGGATGGTTTCAAACTGATAGTGTGCAATGCCTGCACGAATCAATATTGGTACATCTAACTGATCGTTATGCAGAAATTTTTCCAGATCGCTCATAAGTTCATTTATTTTTGTATGAACCGGCGGGATATAAATTGCATCTTGTATTGTAGCTCCGCCAATCCAGTTCTGACTTGTACGAAACTCACCTGGATTTTTATGCTGACCTCTTACTCCTTTCATCAATATTTTATGTGCATCTTTTAACAGCCTTGTTGAAACAGGTAATTTTTTAAGCTGATTAATTGAACTGTTCATTGCTTCTATATAGTTAGTCACTTCCCGCCAATCATTTTTTCTTTCAGGAGCTATGTCTGATTCCTTCTTTAATGCTTCTTCTATTTCTGTTTGAGTCCCTTCTATTCTGCTCGACTTAACAGCTTCCTTTGCTATATGCATTTCAATAAATATATCAATGTCCGGCACTTGCAGAGCAAAGGCATCTAAAGAAGCAATTTTACGATTTGCATCTGAAAGCAATGTGTTAATCTTTGGATCTTCCCAAACCCACTGCTGATTTATTTTATGCGGAGAAAAGCTTTTATAATTCTGCTGGCTTTTGTAACTGCCACTTTTAAATTCTTCGAATTTCATTGATTTTTGCAGATTTTCTTTAATTATAAAAATTTATAATTAAATATAAGGCATTTTCTTTAATTATAGCAAATTATAATTAAACTTAAATGCTTTCAATTAAGCCGGCTTTAGCCAACTTGTTTAAAATCCAAGGCTAATCAAACTAGTTTGCCTTCAAACGCTTGTTTAAGTATTGATTGTCTTAGTGCTTCTGATTTTGCAAGGCTTTCGTCTATCGCTTTTTCAAGATTGTCTGCTTCTGAAAAACGCTTTTCTATTTCTGATACGATTTTGATTTGCTCTTTCAAAGACGGGACTTTTACTTGTTCATTATATAATTGTTTTCTATCTAGGGTAGGAATAGTTGTACTAGCACTAAAGGATTTAAAATTAAATTGCTGAAAAAAATAATACATATACTCTGGATAATTACCACAGAAATCTTTAACAAAAAGAACCGTATTGTGTGGCCAGTATTTGTCAACTTTTAGAAAGTGAATGTTCCCGACACCTCCACTTCTTCCAGTTATAAGACAAGGTCCATTAGCCTTAAACTCATTGTGATAACCTTTAATTCCGCTAGAAGTAACTACTGGATATTTTCCTTCAATGATTTTACTTAAAACCAAGTCATATCCTCTTTGAAGTTTACAAAAATCAATAAACTTCACCCATTTCCAGCCTTGAGGTAAACCACTAAGAGCACTAAGTTCACTAAGATTCTTAGTGTTCTGAGTGACCTTAGTGGTTAATTTTCCTGAAAACGCAAACGCCAGCACACTCTGCCGATATAGCCTAAACTGTTCTTTTGCTTTTTTAAGAGAAACTATTCCGCTGTCCAAAGAGCTGAAAAGTTCTTCTATCTTCTCAACAATTTTTTTCTGCTCGGAGAGTGGTGGGAGCGGGAAATTCAAACCCTTAATAAAACTAAAACTTATCGCGGGCATCGTAGCGCCTTTTATATTTAATTTCAATTCATTTAGAAAATATGGTGCTTTGAAAAAATAAAATAAAAAACACTTTTCAACATTACCAACCGGAATAATTCTAAATAAATTATTTGCAATTACACCTTCCAAACCTCTACAGATAAAACCAACGGCTCCATATCGAACCATACTTAGATCATCTTTATTTACGTAATATTTTTCACCAGGATTTTCTATAAATCTTGCTTCTTCAGTTCCTTGCGTAAAATCAATTATTCTAAGAAAGCGGACAAAATTCTTCAATTTTTTATGGGATTGCTTTTTAATATCAACCTGAATCCCTTGCGAAAATTCACAAACATCACCAAGTTTAACCCAAGACCAGTTTTTACCACTAAGGGCACTAAGGGCACTAAGTTTATTAATATCTTTTTTTGATTTCATTCTATAGGTAGTTTAGAAAATTCGTTCGTTACAATCGGAATTAATGATTTTGTAATGATTTCACAATTGAAATTAATTAATAACCCTTTAGGCTTTTTTAATAATTTCAAGTAAGTAATTAATTGAGCCTGGAATAATGGTATAACTGTTTCGACTGCTTTTAATTCAACAATAATCAAATCCTCAACTAATAAATCTAATCTTAAATCAGAATCAATTTTCTTTCCTTTATATATTACTTCAACAGGGATTTGAGTTTTTACTTTTAATCCATTCAATTCTAATTCGTATTTCAGACATCTCTCATAAATATTTTCAAGCAATCCTGGCCCTAATTGTTTATGAACTTCAATTGCACATCCAACAATTTTATATGCAAGATCATTGACTATTTTCTGTGTTATCATCTAAATTTCCTTACATTTCTTAGTGTTCTTAGTGCCCTTAGTGGTCAAAGTTTTCATTTATTTCATTAAGTATAACTTCAGATTCATTTCCGAACACCTGATAAAATTTCCCAAGTCCTCCCTGATCAACAAACGGCGAGAGTTCAAAATCATCCTTTTCAATTCTAACAGAAGAAATAATATGATCCTTAATCATTCTCAGCCATTCCATTTGTTCTTCAGTAAACTGCACAGGTCCGGCATTTCGTTTAAATACCCATTCCTTAAATTTACGATTTATTATTTCGCTGTACGGTTCAAGATCTTTATCAATTCCGATTTCAAATCTTATCAGAGAGATGATATCAGTTAACATTCCAATTGTTGTTCTATGCTTTACACGCTTTGGCTCACTTCGTTCATAAGCACGCCATATTTGTTCAACGGTTAATAAATACGGAGGAGACATAAGTGCATCGCGCAGCTCTTTTATTATTTTATAGTTTAAAGTGTATTTGTCAAGCTGAACTTGTTTCAGCTTCTCAGATTCTGATATAGAAGAAGATCCTGAAATAAATTCAGGATGACCTTTTGTTGATTCGGGATGACGAAGAGTTTTAAGAGCAAAGAATATTTTTAATGCAATTATTTCATCTTTATTATCATCAATAAATTTGCGGAAGTTATTAATAATCTCTTCAGAGTTTTCTTTTGCAGTGGTATCAAATTCGCTTCTTACAATTCTATCAGGATTTGTTTCATCAATGATCCGATAAATTTTCTGACGTACTGTTTCTAAAAATTCTCTGAGCTTTGGGTTATCAAATGGTTTTATTGCTTCACTGCTAAATTGTTCAATTGTTTCTTTAACTTGTTTTTCATCAGGTCCTGCTTCATCAGGGATTTTATAAACTTCTCTTGCTCTTTCATCAATCGTATCAGGATCATAAACATTTGCAAGGTTAACCGCTACTTCCGTTAAATCTTTTCCGCCGGTAAGTTCTTTAATCTTTTTTCTGTCCTCTTCAGAAATCTGTTTATCCATTTTTGTTAGCCGCGCAGCAAGTGAAGATAATACATCTTCTTCGGGTTGTAGAATAACCATTTTCATCAAATCTTTAAGCGGTACGGAAGGTTTTTTATCAACAACAGGATAATCAACTTTAACAGACTTGAAAACACCAACAGCATCAATAATGTAAAATCTTTCTTTATTAAGTTTTGCACTCGGTGTAACCTTAACAAGCTCATCTCTGCTGAAAGATCTTGTTCCTCTTCCAATCATCTGCTGGAAGTAATTTCTGGAACGGACATCGCGCATAAAGATAAGAACCTCAATAGGTTTTACATCTGTGCCCGTTGCAATCATATCAACTGTTACCGCAATACGCGGGTTGTAACTTGTCCGGAACTGCTGAAGAATAGATTCGGGATCTTCATTCTTAACATTGTAAGTAATCTTTTTACAGAATTCATTATCCTCACCAAACTCTTCGCGCACAATATGAACAATATCTTCTGCGTGGCTGTCTGTCTTTGCAAAGATAAGCGTTTTGGGAACTTCGTAATTTTCATCACGCTCGGGATAAAACTCATCCTGCATAACACGTTTACATTCACGGATAATATTTCTTATCTGGCTGGGATTTACAATATCTCTATCAAGCTGTGTTGGTGCATAAGTAACTTCATCATCAAGCTGTTTCCATTCCTTTTTGCGAGTAGTTTTATTCCTGAGATTTACATACTGTTTTGCTTTTATTTTTGCGCCCTGCTGTGTTACTTCTGTTTCAATTGTGTAAACATCATAACCGACATTAACCTTATCAGTAATGGATTGCTTAAGCGTGTATTCACTAACAATATTTTCGTGGAAGAATGCAAATGTGCGTTTATCAGGTGTTGCAGTAAGTCCGATCATAAAACAATCAAAGTAATCAAGAACCTGCTTCCACAAATTATAGATCGAACGGTGGCATTCATCAATGATTATAAAATCAAAAGTTTCAATCGGGATATTTGGAGTATATGCAACATCCACAGGTTTATCAATTGTTTTTGACTCATAAGGAGAATCATCTTCAAGAGATTCATCCAGCTCTTTACCTTTTAGAATTGAGTACATTCTTTGTATTGTGCTTATACAAACCTGAGCAGAAGGATCAATAAAGTTTGATTGAAGACGCTGAATGGTATAAAGTTCGGGAAATAATCTTTTATCATCAACTGGCTTGTAAGCACGGAATTCCTGTTCAGCTTGTTTACCGAGATTTCTTGTATCAACAAGGAATAAAATCTTTTTAGCTTTTGCAAACTTTAACAAGCGATAAACTGAAGTGATAGCTGTGTAAGTTTTTCCGGCACCGGTTGCCATTTGTACTAAAGCACGAGGTTTATTTTGCGCAAAAGAATTTTCAAGATTTATAATTGCATTAAACTGACATACTCTAAGTCCGTTCGAACTTAGCGTAGGAAATCTCTTTAATCTTGCTCGGAGTGTCTCTTCCTGCTTTAGCCATTCGTGAAGCGTTTCAGGTTTATGGAAATTAAATATTTCTCTTTGTCGTGGGTGTGGATCACGGGCATCAGTAAATAAAGTTTCAGTTCCGGTAGATTCGTATTGAAAAGGAAGAAGTTCATCCTTTCGGATATATTTTAATTTATCAGCAGAATAACGAGTTGTTTGATCGTGAACCTGACTTAGCGTGTGTCCTTCTCTTTTGGCTTCAATAACTCCAACAGGTTTTTTCCGAAGGAATGGCTCGCCACTATCAACAAAAAGAATATAATCAGCCGCACCGGATTCAGTTGGATATTCACGGACAGCAATTCCTAATCCTGCAGAAGGATTAAAATCTTTCAAATCCTGAATTAACCAGCCAGCCTGAGCAAGCTGCCGGTCAATATTTTCTCGTGCTCTTTGTTCTGGTGTAATCAATGTATGACCAATTAAAATGTAGTTCTACATTACTATTACATTTTTTTAATCAGAAAGAAATCAGCAATTCGTGTAACAGTTTACAAACAAACTGAATAAAAATAAGGAAATAAATTTTTGTATGGAAAGGAATATTTATTTTAAAGAGTTAAGTTAACAGAACAAATCAATAAAGTGCATTCAATTAAAGAAAGCTTGAATTAAAAACAGAATTAAGTAAGCAATACTCTTCTTTTAACTAAAACAAAATTCCCGTATTCTACTTATACTTTTCTATAATCTGCAGTCGGTTATTAGCTCTTGCTAATGCTGCTTGTGCTCTAGCAATGTTTATATTGCTGTTTTTTGCAGCTAATCTTTCTTCTGCTCTTTTTTTGGCTCTTAATGCCCGTTCTTCATCAATTTCAGATACCTGTTCAATTGAATCAGCTAAGACAAGCACTTTGTTATCCAGCACTTCAATCGTACCGCCAGCAGTAGCATAGTAATCAGCTTTTCCATCAAGCGTATCAATTTTTATCATACCAATATCAAAAGTGCTTATTATTGGTGCGTGGCTTTTAAGTACCTGGAATCTCCCCTTTGTTCCGGGTATAGTAATAGCTTTAATCTCTCTGCTGCGTGATGATTTTGACGGAGTAATTATTTCTAAATTAAGTTCAGACATTATACAGCCATCTTTTTAGCATTTTCAACTGCTTCTTCAATTGTACCAACATACATAAAAGCTGATTCAGGAAGATCATCATATTTTCCATCTATGATGCCTTTAAATCCACGAATTGTATCTTCGAGTTTAACATACTTACCGGCTTTACCTGTAAATGCTTCAGCTACGTGGAACGGCTGGCTAAAGAATCTTTGAATTCTTCTGGCTCTTCTTACAACGATTTTATCTTCGTCAGAAAGCTCATCCATACCAAGAATATTAATAATGTCTTGTAAATCTTTATAGTGCTGCAGAATCTCTTTACAATTTTTTGCAACATCATAATGTTCCTGCCCAATAATACCGGGTTCAAGGATTCTTGAAGTTGAATCCAAAGGATCTACTGCGGGATAAATTCCTAATTCAGAAATTTGTCTGCTTAATACAGTTGTTGCATCAAGGTGTGCAAAAGCTGCAGCAGGAGCAGGATCGGTAAGATCATCTGCAGGTACGTAAATAGCCTGAACAGAAGTAATTGATCCTTTATCAGTTGAGGTAATTCTTTCCTGAAGCGCACCCATTTCTGTTGCGAGATTAGGCTGATAACCAACTGCAGAGGGCATTCTTCCTAGAAGTGCAGATACTTCAGAACCGGCTTGAGTAAAACGGAAAATATTATCAATAAACAAAAGAACATCTCTTCCCTCTTCTTCTCTGAAATACTCAGCAATTGTTAATCCGGTTAATGCAACTCGTAATCTTGCTCCCGGCGGTTCATTCATCTGACCGAAGACCAGAGCAGTTTTAGTTAATACACCTGATTCTTTCATTTCCAGCCAAAGATCATTTCCTTCACGGGTTCTTTCACCAACTCCGGCAAATACAGAATAACCGCCGTGTTGCTTTGCAATATTATTTATCAATTCCTGAATAATAACAGTTTTACCAACACCAGCACCGCCAAACAATCCGGTTTTTCCACCACGGCTGTATGGTTCCATTAAATCAATAACCTTAACACCGGTTTCAAACATCTGAGTTTTTGTAGTGAGATTTTTAAAAGCAGGAGCAGGACGATGAATAGGATATCTTTTTTCTGATTTTATTTCACCAAGTCCATCTATTCCATCACCGATTACATTAATCAATCTGCCAAGTGTTGCCGGACCGACAGGAACAGAAATTGGTTTACCGGTATCAAACACATCCATACCTCTAACCAATCCATCAGTAGAATCCATTGCAACAGTTCTTACTCTGTCTTCGCCAAGATGCTGCTGAACTTCAACTATAAGATCTTCTTGTTTTCCTTCAGTTGTAAGTCTTGGAATTCTGATAGAATTATAAATTTTTGGAAGATGACCACCTTCAAATTCGATATCAACAACGGGTCCGATAATCTGAATAATTTTGCCTTTTATCTCGCTCATTTTTTACCTAATTATTTAAGAATTAAAATGCAAAGTTAAGTTTTACGCACTTTTTTTACAACTTTTTTGAGTATCAAAATACCTAAATAAAGCACTTATACGCATAGTATTTGCGGATTATAACCATTAACCCTAATATAATCTCAATACTATTTCAGTAATAATAGTTTTTTGGCAGCATTGAAAGAATCTGTTTTAATCCTGTAAAAATATACTCCGCTTGCAAGATCACCAGCATTAAACTCAAATGTGTATTGACCAGCAGTTGCAATATCATTATACAGCTCTTTTACTTTCCGACCGAGCACATCATAAACAGAAAGCTCAACCTTTTGAGTAAACGGTACATCAAATCTGATATTTGTAACAGGATTAAATGGATTTGGATAGTTCTGATATAAATTAAATTGAACCGGAATTGTTTCTAAACTTTCGTCAACACTCGTTACTAATGAATCCTGACCCCCTGCTTCATAATATCTGGCAGCAAATTCCTGTAAATAAAAATTTGCAACCTGATCATCTTGAATAATCAAAGTGTTTTCATCATTTACATTTTCTGCAGAAGATGACCAGTTGTGAGAGCCAGTAATAACAGCAGCGTTATATCCAAATGGTTCTGCATCAACAACAGCATATTTATGATGTAATAAACCTGTTGTAAAACCTTTTAATCTTATATCAACTCCGGCAGATTGCAAATAAAAATATTGGCTGCCTGTATCAGTGTTGTTACTTAAAATAACTCTTGTTTTAGAGCCTTTATTTTTGATTGTAATTATTGTATCGGCAAGATCACGTCTTGTAAAAGAAAGTAAGGCAACATTTATAGATTTTTCTGCTCTGCCAAGTGTTCTTCCTATCTTTGCAGTAGTTCCATCGCTTGGACTAAAATACAATTGTACTTTATTACCGCCAATAACAAAATTGTGCGGAGTGTTATTTAACTTTCTGGGACCAAATCTCGAATTTGCAGCATTCGGAGTATCTGTATTGCTTCCCCACTCTTCATTAAATTCAAGTGTGTAAGCGCCTGCAAGTGCAACATCCTGAATAAGTATGAGGTTTTGTCTGTCATCATTTGTTCCCGGATCAGTTGGATTCCAGCTTCCGGTAATAACCCAGATGCTATCAGGCGCACCGCCGCGATAATCGATAACAAAAAACTTATGATGATGAATACCACTTCCATCGTTATTACCAAATCTATCGTTTATATACGGAATTCCGTTATTGATTAAAGTATTCCATGGTGCTGTAGTTCTATTATCATATTCACCGATTACACGGATTTTGACGCCACGGTTTTTAGCATTCAATAGTGCAGCCGCAATATTAGCACCAACAGTTCCGCTTAAACTGTACAGTGCAACATCAATGGATCTTTTTGCTTTATTAATCCTATCGATAAGTATATTCGGGAAATTAGCATTGCCATTTGCATTAATACCAGATGATACTGATGTGTTTACAGATTTATTAAAATAAACCTGAATTTCACCAGTGGTAGGAAGTGCTGAAGTTGTGCTTGAAACTATATCACTTGAAAAACTTGTATCTCCGTTTGCAACTGAAAAAACCTGAAGATGATAGATTGTTGCAACATCAAGTTCATCTACTGTAAGATAATGATTTGTTCTTAACACATTATCAAGTTCAACAACGCCAAGTTCATAATTAGCTGTTGTTCCGTATCTTATTCTTGAAGTGCCCGGATTTATAGTTGTCCATTCCAGAGAGATTGAACTGCTTGTAAGATCAACTTCTTCAGGATATTTATCTATGATTGGTCCATTGGAAAGAATATCTGACGGCACACGCGGCATTATCTGATATCCGCCAATAAAAGGTAAAGAAGGTTTATACTGACTAAGCACACCGATTACATCAAACTTTCCTGCAGGAGCAACAAGACCAATAATCTGTGTATCATTATCAATTCTGATTTGCACTGTATCTGAAGCGCTAGAACCGGTTAATCTGTAGTTTTTATATGCCCAATTACTTACCGAATTACCATTTAATTCAGATACTGTAACTCCGTTTACTCTTACCAGTCTTCCTTCATAATTCTCAACTCCATTTATTCCATCTCCGCTTAAAGTTGCAGGCGTTGTAATAAGTGGTTCAATTGTATTTCCTGAACTGATAATCGAATGAAGTGTCGGATTTTCAATCTGATTAAGCCCGTTAAACTGGGCAACAGTTCCGGTAACAAGAACTTCATCACCTATCTGAACAGCATTTGAAAAGCTTGAACCAAACACTGATATACCGCCTGTATTATCCTGTATATAACTTGGTCCTCCGAACTGATTACTTACAGTTACAATGCCTCTTAAAGTAACAAGGTCTCCTAATCGTAAACCAATTCCGTTGTTATCATTTACCTTTGCATCTGCAATAGGAATCGGCGCACCATAAACCAACAATGATGGAAGCGGACTTACATCTGCAAGAATTAAATTAACACCTGATTGAAATTTAATCTTATATCTGCCGGTATAATGAGGCGATGTAACATCATTTACTATAATTGTTACAGTATCACTAATAAAATTTATATTACTGAAAAATATAGTATCTCCGCTGACACTAAGATTAGAAGTAAAGTTAGAATAATCAATATCAGAAGAAGATTGCGACCAAAGAAAATCTTCCGGAATAATTATTCGTAAAGAATTGATATTGTACAGCGGATTTTTCTTATAGGTAAAGTTTAAATTTATAACTGAATCACCATTAGCGATCTGCGGTAAAAGTGTTGCAGTTCCTGATCCTTCTAATTTTGCTCTTAAAGAATTTATCCAGGCAATATTTGCAGCAGAATTACCTATCCCCATTGATGCGCTTCCGTTAATTGTCCAGTTAGCTGTATTTGTCAATTTAGAAACATCATCCTGAATAAAACTAATTGATGTTCCACTTGAAGATGTACCAGTAAAATGAACTTTTGGATTCGGGATACTGTTAGCGTTATTAGCTCCCCAGGATACACCAAACTGATGCACCTGAGATGAATTTCTTATTTGAACAGCATCAGAAGAGCCGGCAATAGAAAAAGGATTACCTGATAAATAAATAGCATTACTAGATTTAACTATCAATAAATAATCACTTGGATCAAGATCTTCTGAAAAAGTATTTTCGGAACGGGCAACAATGATTATTGTACCCTTTCTTAAATTGCTCCATAATGCATTTGAAGTAAAAGCAAGCGGCGCTTGCGGACTGCCGGTACTACTGAAGTCTCTTATATCCCAGTTTCGGAGATCAAGACTATCTTGAACAACTAATAGCTCAATCCATTCATCATTGGAACTTGAATTATAAATTTCATTAATAATAACCGGTTGTGAAAATGCACTGCTAATTAATATAAGCGCAAGAGAAAAAAAATAAATATGTTTCATTGTGTATCTGTTGATAATTTAAATCTAATAATCTGGTTTTTGCCGGCATCAAGTACATAGAGCACCTTATCAAAAAAGGCAACTCCTACAGGTTCAACAAAGAATTTTGATCCTCCAAAGGAATGCATTTCAACACCACTTGCATTAAACTTTAAAACGCTGTCTTTACCCGCATCAGCAATAAAAATATTTCCTGAAGGATCAATGCAGGAGCCGGTTGGTGCCTGAAATCTGTTTGGTTTTACAAACGCAACCGGATCTGTACTAGGGTCAAACTTACTGTAATATCTTTCTTCAATTCCCGAAGAATAAAAATAAAACCACTGTGCCTTAAAACTTGATTCTCCTGCTAATGTAGCAATAAAATCAATATTTCTTTTATTAAAAGAAGTCATCGAATTAATTCCATTCGCGGAAATCAATCCCCGGTTTAAAGGATCAATAAATGGAACTCTTCCGATAGTAAGAGTGTCTTTATCAAGCGGTACTAATATATCTCCGCCAGCATTTAGTTTTTTAGGTGCAAGCTTAAAGATGGAATTATCAGGATTTGAAATACTTGAATTATTCGGGCCAGTTCTGGCAACATAAATTGAATTGTCATAAAATACTGTAACGGCTGTATATTTTCTCTGCAGATTAAAATCAGAATCGCGTAAAGGAAGAATTCTTGTTACAGTTGCATTTTCAATCTGATGACCGGCAGCAAATAAATTTATTTTGTAAAGGGCACTGTAGGTAACATTTGCAGTATCAAATTCAGCACATACATAAAGATTAAGATGATAATCCTGAGCAATGGCAATTGGTCTTTTAATAGATAACGCACCGTGCAACTGCCCTGCAATATCAAGCATAACAATTCTGTTATTATCTGTATCACAAACATAGATAAATGGTTCTTTACCCATCAGTATTGCGCGAGGATTGTTAAATCCGCTCCAGGGTTCTCCATTTTGAATATATAAAGTATCACCGCCGATATTAATATTACCGATATATTGGTCAAACTGTGTAATATCAAATTTATCGGAACAACTGTAAAGAGTAAGAATTCCGAAAAATATAATTATGTATTTTTTCATTTTTTAAACTTCAATTTTCAAATTACTAATCAAAAAGTAATTACTGCGATTATTTTACAAACCTAATAAAATTGAAAACCTATGCGCTGATCCTAATTTTACAAAATTAGAATAAGCATAATCCAGGCTAACATTTGCAATACTAACAGGAACATTTACTCCTGCACCAAATGATAGATTTTGTTCATCAACATTAAACTTATATCCGGCTCTTAAATAAAAAGTTCTTTTCCAGTTATACTCAACACCAGCAGCAACATTTTCACTGTTATCGTTCGGATGATTAAGCTGTATTGAAGTTGTAACTGAATGCTCTTCATCTTCATAAGGTTCAATAGCAAATCCGATCCGGAAAATTGTTGGCGGAGCAAAATCCTGCCAATCAGATTTTTTTCTTTTTCCGATTAATATGATTTCACCATCAGGTGCTAAATTGCTGCCAAAGTTTGAAACACTAACAGCAAATCTTGAAGTTCCTAATCCTGTCCAGTAATAAGTACCAAGGTCTATCATAAAACCACGCATCTTTAACTTGTCAAGAGTCTCTTCAATATATCTAACAGTTCCTCCGAAACTAAATTTATCAGTCATCTTTCTTGAATAAGTAACTGCAAAAGATATATCACTAAAACCAAAATATTCTCCGGTTCCGAACGGAGCAAATTCAGTAGTTACAGGCATATCCTGCATAGTAAGAGCAATAAAAGAAACACCGAGAGCATTGGTTTCATCAAGATGATAAACAGCTCCTAAAAAATCATGATTGATATCAACTACCCATTTATTGTGCGAGAACATAATCTGATTTTCATAGAATTGTGTTAAACCGGCAGGATTCCAATACAGCGAAGAAGCATCATTAGCAACGGCTACAAAAGCATCTCCCATTGCAGTTGCTCTGCCTCCTACTCCGATTTTAAGAAACTGAACTGCTGATATGCCAGCCCGCTGCCCGCCGAGCACAGGAAAAAGCTGACTAAAACCTGTTGAAGTTAATAAAAAACTGATAACAATTATTGTAAATATTTTTTTCATTACTAAGTAATAATTCCACTTTTAAAATTTTAAGCTAACACCAAACTTTATATTTCTTCTGGTTAAATATCTTGCCGGATTATAAGGATACGCTGAAATCGGTGCCTGTAAATCAGGATATAACGGATCGTTCCAGGAAAGCGGAGTCGGATCACCATATTCATACGCCTTACCTGTTACAGGATTAATAATAGCCGAGTTCTTGGTATCAAGAAGATTATTTATTTCCAGAATTACTGAAAACTTTAATTGACCGATTGAAAAATATTTTTCAAAATTAAGATCTATCCAGAACCAATCATTACCTATTTTACTATATCTGTCATACTTGCTGGATTCATATTCCGGTCTGCCTGTTTGTGCATCATAGCCGGTAAAGATTACGGGAGTATATCTTTTCCCGGAACGGAATTGTGAACGAACACTTATATTGTAATCATCAAGTATTCCGTTACCAAAACCAAATAATGCATTGTCTTTTTCAACATAAAAATTAGCAAAGATAGAAAAGTTAATCGGACGATCCCACGACATATAAAGTTCTTTTACAGATTCATTTATATCGCCTTTTAAAACCAAAACACCTTCATCAGGAGTTGTGCTTTTGCCTGTTACAATTGAATAAGTAAAATCCGCTGAACCAGTAAACCATCTTCCGATTCGCTTCTTATATTCAATCTCAATTCCTCTTGAGCGTGCATAATCTGAATTAACATAGGTTGTAAAACTTTGTGATGATAATCTTATAGAACTGATCTTAGCTGAGCGTGTACTTACATAATCAAAAATATCTTTATAATAAGCTGTAATTGTAAGAACATCATCGTTAGTAAATTGAGTTTTAAGTCCAAGTTCATAAGCAACAGTTGTTTCGGGATCTAAATTTGGATTACCAAATTTCTGATAAGATGATTGTGCACTTACAGGGTTTAACTTTGCATAAACAAACTGTGGTTTTGGCCATTTACTAAAATGACCATAAGAGAAGAACAACGTTTGATTATCAGAAACAGGATGTGAAATTCCTAAACGAGGACTTAGTCTTGCTTTAAATCTTCTGTTCCCAAACCAACTGAATGAGTTATTTTTATAAGACTCTCTTACCTGATCCGGAATTGTAATTACATCAGGGTTATCAACCGCATCATCAACATATTTACCGGGGAACCAGAAATCTACTCTTAAACCAAAATTAAGTATCATTCCGCTGAAATTAATATTATCCTGAGCATATAATGAACCCATAGCGGGATGTACTTTATATATATCATTATTAAATCCAAGTTCACCAACCCAGGGCTGATAAATATCAATCGACTGCATTTCCTGGAAGTGAAAATCAAAACCGGTTTTAAATTTATTTTTCTCATCAAAAAAGCTTGTCAGGTCTCCTCTGATTGAAAACTCTTCAACATAATGATCATGCCAAGTTGATGGATTTCCTAAGTCCCAGAATCCGTCACCGGGAATAATTCCAAGAGTATCTCTGTTTATATTATAATACTCAATAGGAAAGTTTGGAATATCTTTTGGCTCATTGTATTGATACCATTGTTTTCCGTTTGCATCAGCCCGTAAATGAGTAAAGAAATAATTTATCTTTAATTCATAAAATGTTTTGGGATTAAGAGTATGTGTAACACTGAAAGTCTGATAAACATTATTATGTGTATATGTATTGGCGCTATCTAAAATATTCTGATAAGTGTATTGATAACCAGGACTCGGTTCAACATATTCAAGATTTGATTGTAATGACTGTGAGTTCTGATTAATATTTACAGATTGATTTATTGAATAATTAAACTTTAAAGTCGGCGAATATTTATAAGTTAGTTTACCCATCCAGAACCAGTTATTTTCCGCTCTTGGTGCAAAATCAGATCCTTTAAATATTGAAGAGTAAACTTTATTTGCTTTCTTCTTAATATAACCCTGAGCAATACCATCAGTAAGACCGCCGTAGAAATTTCCAAAAAAAGTAAAATCACCGGGCAGTTTTAATCCAAGTGCAGGTAATAAAAACGAAGTAACCGGCTCAGGTCCGTTAAGATTTGCTTCAAGTATATCAGTATTAAAAACGAAATGAGATTGTGAACTTCCCAAATGATCTGTCTTATAAGAAATTGCACCGTGATATTTATCGCTGCCTTCTCTTGTTCTAACATTCACCACACCTGAAGTAGCTTGTCCGAACTCAGCATTATATCCGCCGGTTATTATCTCAACTTCTTCAATTGAATTAGCACTTAACTGTAATCCAAAACCAGTACCTGCAAGCGGATCCTGAACAGAAACACCATCCAAAAGGAAAGCATTTTCATATGAACGTCCGCCTCTGATATGAATTTCATTATCGGATTTTATTACACCAGCCTGCATACTTACAAGGTCAGTAATGTTTTCTACTGCAGCAAGTTCTATTTCATCTTTAGAAATAGTTTTTTTGCTTTGAGTTTCTTCAACATCCATAAGAGGTTTTTCACCAACAACTACTACGTCCTGCCCAAGAGTAAGTACTGTTTCTTCAAGTTCGACATCAAGTTTTTTTGTCTGACCTGCGTTTAACTGATAGCCTGTAAATTGAACAGATTTATATCCTATTAGAGAAACTTCAACATTATATGTACCCGGATTTATTGCCTGAATACTGAACTTTCCGTTAATATCAGTAGCAGCACCATAGTAAGTACCTTTTAGAATGATATTAACTCCCGGCAGCGCTTCTCCGGTTTCTTTGTCAGTTATTTTTCCGGTAAGCACAGCAGTTTGTGCCTGCGAACTTAGTTGCGCCGAAAATAAAATTAAAAACAATGTTATAATTTTTATTGCTGACAGAGCACTAAAATTAATTGTAAGTCTTTTTTTCAGTATATAAAATTTCATAATGTTAAATTAAAATCCTGAAATAGTACTTGGAATAATAATTTTTTAATACTTCCCGGATTACCATTGAGGCGCTGTAAGGGTCCGCCGATAAAAAACAAATTCTTACTGCTGGTTTCAAACCCGATATGTCCGTTCAATACTCCGCTTGGGAAATAATACAAGGGTTTAACACCAACACCTTTTAATTTAAACGATCTGACTCTTGAAAATGAGCGGTTAGTAAGCAGGTTTGGATAATTAAGTGAATCACGCGAAGCAATACTTGTATTTGTACCGATAGATGATTTATAGTAACTAGTATCAGATTCAATTGGTAAAAATCCTTCAATTAATTGCAAATCAATATCATTTGGAAACTGCATTGAGAAAAATATTTTACCGCCTGCATCCAGATAATTCTGCACACTAGCATTTGCAAGGTCTAATGAAGGATCATTATCTGTGTACCAGATAATTCCATCAAACAATTTAATTGTTTCCAGGAACGTAGTATTCAGATAAGGCAGCTTATTAACATTCAAATCAAGTATATCAAATTTGTTAGTCAAACTTAAACTATCCATAAAATCAGAGTAAAACTGCGCAGCATCATCAAGTAAGATATAATCATCAACTATTAGAACTTTACCTTTCGGTTTTTTTACAAACCAATTTCTTGATGTATCCGGTAAAGAAATCCAGCCTGATTTTGCACCTGAAATATCTTCAGCCTGAACAAAAAATCTGTTATTAGAATCAAATACAAGTCCGGGCAATTTAACCGGAGCAGCATTATTAGGATTGCCATCAATATAAATATCCATTAATGGACTGCTGTTTGAAAAATCTTTTGTACTGACAGTTATTATTCTTACTCCGCCATTCAGTAAAACAGCATTGTTTGTATCATTAAGCGCAATTTTAATATTAGTAATGGTTTCATTTCCATCCAGGTCAAAAACATCCCAGCCAAAAGTCATAGCAGGATAAGAAACATTTGGAATGGTACTTAATACATTCCAGGATATTACCGGAGCAGAGTTTTTAATTGGTAAAACTATCTTTGCTGGTTGAGGATCTATAACTCCGATATCAATATAATCCTCACCAGCATCCCAGATTCCATTTCCATTTTTATCAATAAAAGGCTCAGGTCCGTAATTTATGTTATTCTGAAAAATCTGTGAATCATATTTTTCGTTGCCCGAGTTATCCACTGCTGAAACCAGAAAAATAAAAGTAGTATCAACTGCGCCGATTTTTAATTCAAACGAGCTGTCATTTTTTGTTGTAAAAGTCCAGTTAACACCATCGAAAGAAAAATAAAATCCGATTACCAATCCATCAGGATCATCACCTGACCAATGGAGATTAATTTTACTCGGCTGATAAGAAATGCTTGAATCAGGATCCAGAAAGACCTTTGTAACCGGTGCTTTATTTGCAATCGGATTATTTGGCATCTCTTCATAACAAGAACTTAACATTATCAATAAGGCAAGGCTTATACCTAAAATTGTTTTTAGATTATAAACCTGCCTTAAAAAATAAGTTGTCGAATAATTTAATTTTAAACTACTCTTTATTTTCAAAATAATTCCACCTGAACTGGTTTATTAAAATGATATCACATTTTTTATGATTCTTATTTCATCAAGATCATTTTTTTGACATCAGTATAATTATCTGCTTTGACACTATAAAAATAAACGCCGGAAGAAAGTATAGAAGCGTTGAAATCTATCTTATGAACACCGGCAGATTGAACATCATTTAATAGTGTTGCAACTTCCTGACCCAATACATTATAAATTTTAACCGTTACAAATGCTTCATTAGGAATAGAGTACGAAATAACGGTACTTGGATTAAATGGATTAGGATAATTCTGATTAACAACAAAGCTTCCGGGTACTAAATTGTTCTGATCATCAACATCAACTGTGTAATTAACAAAGTCATCATTTATTCTTGGTACTAATTTGTAATAGCTGTGTGAAAAATATAAATACCCGGTAAGACTTGTTAAAGTAGCTCCGCTATCAACTGAAACAAAATTTGGATTGTTACCTAAACTTGCACTCCAATCATTATGGTATTTATGATTTCCATCCTGTAATTCACATCTCATATTACCAGTACCATCATTTATAACTATTTCACCAAAATTTCTGCTGCTGCCGCTTCCCGGATCAGGTCCCGGATTGCCATCAGCATTAACATCTGTAATGGTAACATTTTCAAATTTAATTAACACAGATTCCCATTGTTCAGCAATAACAGTATTGGAAGGTAAAGTACCGATACTTCCTGTTGTTACTAAAGTTGCTACCGGAAGTGGATTATTAGAATTGTGAACAACCAGATCTGAAATATTATCAAGTCGTGTAACATCATAATCTTCTTTTACAACACCAGTAACAGTTACATAGTCACCCATCTTTAATCCGAAAACATTTTTCGTGGTATTAGCAGCGTTCAACCAGATTCCGCTCCAGGGACCTACTCCATTCTGAATTATTATTCTGTTTGCACTGCTTGGTGCTCCAAAGCCCGCACTTGTAAACCTGCCAACAGTATCAGCAGTTACAATTCCGGAAACCGTAACAGGATAATTGTAATAGCCGCTTAATCCATTACCAAACGGCGAATATTGTACTTCTTTAATTGTTATAGATCTGTTTAATACAAAATAAAAATATCTTGATGTATTTGGATTAAACGGATTGGTCATTGATGTACCATTAAGATCAGTAGCTTTAACATAAAAATCAACAAAAGCAGAATCAGCAGCAACTCCAGGTATTGTTCCTGTAAACAAAGTATCACCCGACGTAGGTGCCATACTAACTGAATCCAAAGCACCGCTGTTTACACGATAAAATATTTTGACACTCTGAATATCTGCCTGAACTCCTTTAGCAATGCAGCTAACATTTACTGACTGATTAGGACCAACTTCCACAACATTTCTTGTAACACTTGTTACTGATGGCGGTAAAACTAATGCATCACCTAAATCTTCCGGATATAGAGGAACTATCCAATAATCAACACCGATGTTAGGGTTAGATCTCATCGTAAGAATACCACGGATGTAGGAAATATATGTTCCATTAACAGGTGATTCATATCCAGGTCTTATTCCGTTAGCATTCATTTTAAAGTAAGTCGATTGTGCATAAGCCATTAGATATCTGCCGTGCTCATCATTAATCTTAAAATTGCCTGATGCACCACCTGTCCCTGTAACTCTATCAGAAGTAATAAGATTATGATTTGCATCTGCCACTAATTCAACATAAGTACCCATATATTTTCTCATTGAGTAATTACCTGTTGTACCGGTAAATAAATCTTCCATATTAATGCGTGTAGGAGCAGGTCTTTCAGGTAAAACTTCAATTTCTTCAATTGGAATCGGAACCGGACTTGTTATTAAAAATAATTCAGTTGACTGAAAATATGGTGTTACAACTCCTGTGAATTCATATACTGTTGCAGTATCAGCCAGATCAAAAAGGGTTTGTTGTGCATTAGCACTTGAACTATCAGCTTGATAAACTTGCATCCCGCCCCACTCCGGATTATCTTTATCCTGAATATAACAAGACCAGGCTTGATTAACCCAAATTACAGGTCTTCTATCACCAACACCGGGTTCATTAGAACCAACAACAGTTCTAACCATCACTACACCTCTTACTCTAACAGTATCACCAGCTAACGGTGAAGGAGGAAAATTTGGATATGTTGTAGAATCAGCCAAATAATTAATATCGTGTAAAGTTACTAAAGGATAATTTTGGCTGAATCCGGAAGTATTAAAAACCAACAACAATAATGTTATCAGTCCAAGGATTGAAACAAGGTTTTTAAATCTTTTTTGCATAGCATTCTCCGAATAAATAATTATTTAATTACTAAAAATTTTCCAGTTTTAATATTTCCATTATTTCTGTTTTTAACAGTAAATAAATATAAGCCGGATGCAATAGCCTGATCATCATCAGTAATCAGATCCCAGCTATGTTCTCCGCCGGCAAACTGCTGTTTATTATCGCTTGCATACTGTTCAAACCATCTTATATTACTGCCGTTTTGTGTCGCTGAATGTTCCATCCTTTTAACAATATCTCCCGAAAGAGTATAGATTGTAATATCACATTCAGCAGGTAAATTATAAAAATAAATTTTTCTTAAGCGTTCAGAGCCACCATCCCAGATTGCATTACCGTAATATGGATTTGGATAAACACCTACTTTTACACTATCATCTTCTGTTGCAGGAGTGCCGGGTAATATTCTTTTAAGATTGACTAATAAACTTGATTCAAGCGGTTCAAGATTATTAACAGGATCACCTTTGTCAAATGCTGTAACTGTAAATAAATACTGCCAGCCATTTAATAAGTTTGTTACTGGTAACTTGTAATAATATTTTGTTGTATCATTTGGAAATGTTACCGGCTCATCTAATTCAACTGCTGAGAATCCTGTATTAAAACCTGTTGAACCGGCACTATCAACCTGCATTAATAAAATTAATGATTTTAAGATATCCTGCTTTTCAGTAAGATCAAATCCAGCCTGTGTTCTATAAATTTTATAACCTGCAAAATCTTTTAAACCTGATATCGGATCAACAGATTTCTCAGCTCTTTTATCCCAGTAAATAGTGGTTTTATTATTTTCAGGAATCACTTTTACAATCGGAGAATTCGGAGGTGCAGGCAGAATATATCTGTGAATCTTACCATCACCATAAATATCTTCTTCCGGTTCAATAATTCCATTTCTGTTTCTATCATTACCAAAATATGCTCTTAAAGCCCAATCTGCATTATTAGTCAGGATGCTTCTTTGTTCAGGCAGATCAAGAGATGCAGGATCGTTTCCATATTTTTTTGCACAAACAATTGCAAAGACTACATTTAATGAATCACCAGGCGCAAGATTGTTAAAATATCCTCTTGTTATCATAATTGAACGATTTGAAGCTAATTTTAATAACCCAGGCGATATGCCTTTATTATACCTTGTACTTCCGCCAAAGTAACCTTGCATCTTTCTATATCTTTGAATGTCATCTTGAGGAGTAAAGAAATCTGCATCTCGACCATTATGTGTCCAGGAATTAAAGCTTGTGCCTGTTAATGTATCGCCTTCCGGAATAATAAATCTATTTTCAATAGTTGGTGTAGAACCTAAAAATATTACTCCGATATAACTATCAGTAAAACCGGGATCGCCGTCAACATCAAATTCATAAGCCATATTAAGCGAATCAATAAAACCATCTCCACCGTGCGAATAAAAAGCAGTTCCTGCAGGGCGACCGGTCAGTTTTGTATTCCTGACAACAGCATCAGTCCATAAGCCGATATATAAACTATCAAGATATTTATTAGTTACATTTTTAATTGTATAATTCATAATCACAAAAAAATCTGCAAATGGAAAATTCCAAGCATAAGTTTCCTGATGTACAGAAATACCTAATGGGACATGTTCAGGAATTATTTGTCCATTTAAATATCTTTTATTCGTATCAGCATAGTCCATTGTAAAATCCTGATGAGAAATTGCGGAAGGATTATAAAATCTTGAATCAAGCAGACTAGATCTTTCTACAATTTTATCTGTTTGTGAATTAGTATATTCGAAACCTCCGCCTCTGCTCGCACTTATTGAAGATGCATCAATAGCCGCTGTTGAAACAAATGGGCCGGATTTTATATTACTGTTTATACTATCCTTTTTAAAACCACCAACCCATAAACCGCCGGCAAAAAGATGTTCAATTCCGCTGCCGAGCGGATATTCACAAGAAGGCACGTTTGGCCATCCAACCCAACCGCTGCCGTGCATACCAAAATTTGTTACGGATAATCCTATGTTTCCTGAATTTGTAAATCTGGAATCATCATACAATGTTTTTGATAGAGTTTGAAGAGTTTGCTGAGCGGTTATTAATGGAGTGCAGAACAAAACAAAATAAAATACTTTATAAATAAATTTCATTAACAAGATTACTTCGATTTTTATTTATTATTAAATACTAAGGGTTTAAAAATAACACCTTGAAGCCTAATAAAAAATTGAAAGTAATAAGAATTTGTCGGAAGAATTAGTAATTTTTTTTTAAAACTATAGAAAAGCGTGGAATCTATAATAAATGATATAATTCCTTCAATTAAGATGAATTTAATATTAAAAGATTCTGAAACAATCCATCTTTAACAGATAGAATAAATTACAAGTCTGATTTTTAAGAAGTTCTGATAATTACAAACTGCCGTCAAAATTTTCCAATATTTCTTTAACATTCTTAAGAAACAGCCCGCCTAACATACCATCAATTAATCTGTGATCGTGAGATAATGTTAAAGCCATAATATGTCTGGCTGCAAAGGTATCTGTACCATCTACTTCAATAATAACAGGTTTTTTCTGAACTGCACCAACACCAAGTATTGCAACTTCAGGCTGATTTATAATTGGTGTTCCGAAAATAGTTCCGAAAACTCCGTAGTTTGTAATTGTAAATGTTCCGTTTGAAATATCATCAGGAGTTAATTTTTTTGTCCGTGATCTGTTAGCTAAATCCGAAATTGCTCTTGCAAGTCCGATTATATTTCTATCGCCGGCACCTTTTATATTTGGCACTATTAATCCCGTTGGTTCTATTGCAACTGCTATTCCGAGATTAATAAATTTCTTTTGTAAAATTACATTTCCATCGATAGTAGAATTTACTAACGGATATTTTTTTAACGACTTAACAACAGCATCTGCAATAAAAGCCATATAAGTCAGTTTAGCATTTTCTTTTTTCATTATTTCATCTTTTTTAGTATTGATGAAATTATGAATTCTTGTCATATCAACTTCAATCAATCCGGTTACATGAACAGATGTATCCCTGCTTAAAACCATATGATCCATTATCCGCTGACGTATGTTATCCATCGGAATTCTTTCAACATCTGCATCGCTGTAAACAACCGGTGATAACGATGGAATGAATTCCGGTGCAGGTGAAGCAGCTTTAATTTCTTTTTTAACCTGAACCTGCGATTTCATATCTTTTCGTTTTTCTAAATATGCAAGAACATCTTTTTTAGTAACTCTTCCCTCCAAGCCGGTACCATCAATTGATCTTAGTTCATCCAAGCTTATGTTTTCTTTTTGGGCAATACTTAATACGAGAGGTGAATAAAATTCTGAACCACTTCCCTTTTGTTCAGAAGATTTTTTAACTGTTTCCGAAACACTGCTCTGCAAATTGACAGGTTCATCAATAACACTTTTTTCTTTGCTAACTTCCTGCTGCACTTTTGGAGCAATCTTAACATCAGCACCCACAGCCAATTTAGCCACAATAGTTCCGACTCCAACAGTCTCCTGTTCACCTACTAAAATTTCAGCTAATGTTCCATTTTCCGGAGATGGTATTTCTGTATCAACTTTATCAGTACTTATTTCAAAAATAGTTTCATCTTTCTTTACAGCATCACCAACCTTTTTATGCCACTTTATTATTGTTCCTTCAACAATAGATTCACCCATTTTAGGCATTGCTATTTCGATCAGATTACCTTTAGAAGATGATGGAATTTCTTTAGGGATATCTTCAGTTTTTTTAACGGGTTCGGGAGGTGACTGAGTTACAGTTTGAGATTTAACTTCCGGTGCAGGAATTTCTTTATCAGGTTCGTCGGAAGTTTTAATCCTTGCAACAACACTTCCTACTTCAACAGTATCTCCTTCTTTAACCAGGATTTCTGACAGGATACCGGATTCAGCAGCAGGAATTTCAGTATCAACTTTATCGGTACTTATTTCAAAAATAATCTCATCACGTTTAACAGTATCGCCTACTTTTTTATGCCATTTGATTATTGTTCCTTCGTTAACACTCTCACCCATTTTGGGCATTATTATGTCCATATAATTCCTCTTTTAAGATTTTATTTTCTGAGTATATAGTATCAAAGATTTAAAATTTATTTTAATACTTTAATAAGCTTTTTATTCCATTAAAAATTTCTTCACGATTCGGAAGAACTTCATTCTCAAGTACAGGCGAATAAGGGATATGTGAATCTTTTGCACCAATACGTTTTACAGGAGCATCCAAGAACTGAAAACAATTATCAGCAATTTTTGCTGCAATTTCGGCTCCGAATCCTGCAAATAAAGTATCTTCGTGAATGATAATAACCTTATTAGTTTTCTTTACGGAGTTATAAATTGTTTCTTCATCCAACGGAACAATTGTTCTCAAATCTATTACTTCAACTGAGTAATTTTCATCTTCCAGTTTTTTTGCTGCCAGCATTGAATCCCACAAAGATACGCCCCATGATACAACTGTAACATCTGTTCCTTCTTTTACAATTCTGGCTTTACCAAATGGTAATAAATAATTTTCATCCGGTTCGGAAGCAATAGCATAACTTTGTCTGTATAAACCCTTATGCTCACAAAACAATACCGGATCTTTTAACCTGCATGCAGTTTTCAATAATCCTTTCGCATCAGCGGCATTACTTGGAAATGCAATAAAAATTCCGGGAATGTGAGCAAAGAATGCTTCAATACTTTGTGAGTGACACAATCCACCATGAATGTATCCTCCAACAGCAACACGAGTAACTACCGGTGCCGACCATGCATTATTTGATCTGTATCTGATTGGTGCTAATTCATTTCGCATTTGCATAAATGCAGGCCAGATGTAATCCCCGAATTGAATTTCCACTACTGGCTTCAGTCCTGTTAAAGCCATTCCAACCGCAACACCCATTATACTTGCTTCTGCCAGCGGCGAATTAAATACTCTTTTTTTGGTAAATCGTTTTGATAACCCTTTTGTAGCAGTAAATACACCGCCTTTATCATCTTCAATATCTTCTCCAAATATGAACATATCCGGATTCCGGTCCATCTCTTCGTGCAAAGCATGATTTATTGCATCAACCATTACAATTTTATCACCTGCCGGAGTAGAAGATTCATAATTTAATGTATCTTTAAATCCGCTTTCATCAAATACAAAAGTGGTTGCATCCGAAGGTTTTGGATCAGCAGCTTTTATTGCTCTGTCAGCAGCTTCATTTATTTCTTCGGTAATGTTCTTTTTTAACTCATCATATTCATCCTGAGTAAGAAAATTCTTTGAGATTAATAATTTTGCAAACTTTTCAATCGGACAGCGTTTTAAATCTTCTTCGAGTTCTTTCTTATCACGATATTTTCTATGATCATCTGAAGATGAATGAGAATCTAATCTAACAACATCAGCCTCAATCAAAGCAGGACCTTTACCTGATTTTATATAATCAATTGCTTCCTGGATTTTTTCAAAAGAAGTAATAAAATCTGTTCCATCAATTCTCGCTCTGTAAAGAGTATGATATCCAGCCATCATCTCAGCAATAGAATTATCTTTTCCTCCGCTTTGATCAGTAACTTTAACTGAAATTGCATATTTATTATTCTGAATCACAAAAAGGACCGGCAGCTTTTCTCTGCTTGCCCAATTAACTGCTTCGTGAAATTCTCCCTGTGAGGTAGTTCCTTCTCCGCTGCTTACATAAGAAATATTTTTTTCTCCGCGTTTTACAATAGCCAGGGCAGCACCAACAGCCTGTAAAAATTGTGTCCCTGTGGGAGAAGATTGTGAAGGTATATTTAAACTTCTTGCACCCCAATGTGTTGGCATTTGTCTTCCACCGCTGGAAGGATCATCAATCTTTGCAAAACTTCCCAGAAAAACCTGTTCAATAGAAATTCCTGCAGTAATAATGGTCGCCATATCTCTGTAATACGGAAACAGCCAGTCTTTTTTTGGATCCAGAGATAAACCAATTGCCAATTGGATTGCTTCGTGCCCTGAACTGGAAATATGAAAAAATGTTTTTCCCTGTCGTAATAAATTCATTGCTTTATTATTAACATTGCGGGCTTTTAACATTGTTGTTAAAACATAAAGTAACTTTTCTTTATCAAAATCTTTTTTGCCGATTTTAATTAAATCATTTTTACCATTTGTTGGTTTTACCGAAGATTTATCCTTCGATTTAGCCTGTGTTGAAGAAATATTTTTTGACATCATATCCTTTTTGTTTTAAGATATAAAAAATAATATTCAATTTTGTTAAATATGAATTGCCTCACCATAAGCATTAGCTGCTGCCTCCATTACTGATTCCGAAAGTGTCGGATGAGCATGAATAGTGTTAATTATAGAATGCCCGGTAGCTTCCATTGCACGAGCCAGAGCAACTTCAGCAATAAGTTCTGTTGCTTCACTTCCAATAATGTGACCGCCAAGCAGTTCACCATACTTTGCATCAAAAATCAGTTTTACAAAGCCTTCTCTTTCACCTACCGCAAAAGCTTTTCCGCTTGCCATAAACGGAAATTTACCAATCTTCAACTCATAACCAAGTTCTTTAGCTTTTGATTCAGTTAATCCTACACTGGCAACCTGCGGCTGACAGTAAGTACATCCGGGTATATTATCATAATCTACTTCCGGTTTATTAATTCCTTTTATTTTCTCTACACAATGTATCCCTTCAGCCGAAGCTACGTGAGCTAACCACGGCGGACCTATCACATCACCGATTGCAAAAATATTTGGAATATTTGTACGGTAATTTTTCTTATCCACTTTAATATGATTTTTATATAATTCAATTCCCAATTCTTCTAATCCGAACCCTTCAACATTTCCTGTTACACCAATTGCACTTAAAACTTTATCGGCAGATAATTCCTTTTTTTGTCCATTCTGATTTATTGTTACATTTACTTTTTGACCTTTAACTTCAGCTTTTTCAACCACCGTCTTGGTATAGATTTCAATACCTCTTTTCTTAAAGTTTTTCTCAAGTGTTTGTGATACTTCCTTATCTTCGATTGGCAGGATGTTATCAAGCATTTCAATTACAGTTACCTTTGTACCGAGGACGGAATAGAAATATGCAAACTCAATTCCAATTGCACCTGCACCAACAATAATAAGTTCTTTTGGCTGCTCAGCAAGATTCATTGCTTCAGTACTTGTAATAATATTTTTTCTGTCAATTGGAATATTTGGAAGTGTTTTAGGGCGGGCACCGGTTGCAATAATAATATTGTCAGCAGTGATCGAATTGGATTCTTTACCATCTTTATCCAGAATCACTATCTGATTTTTATTAATTAGTTTACCAAAACCACGAATTCTTTCTATCTTGTTCTTTTTGATTAGTAACTCAACATTTTTTGTTATTCTATCAGAGATATCCCGGCTTCTTTTAATGATCTCATTAAACTTAAATGAAAGATCCTGAGTATATAAACCAAAATCCTTACCATGATTTTTTATAGTGTCATATATTTCCGCATTTCTTATAAGAGATTTTGTTGGTATGCAACCCCAATTTAAACATATTCCGCCCAAATTATCTTTATCAATTACTACTGTTTTGAATCCTAATTGTGCGGCCCTGATTGCAGCAACATATCCGCCAGGACCACCACCCAGAATAGCTATTTGATAATTATCAGACATAAAAATTTTTAACCTTGATTAGTTGATTTTTGTTATCCAAATATAGGCAGTACTGATAGAAAATAAAATCTGCTTAAATGAATTTGTGACCTATCAGTCAGTAATTAAAAAACTGAAATATATTACCGAATCCTTTCGAAGTTCAAATAATTACGTGGATCGGAGAATTAATGATTTGATAATAATATTTGTAAGACTTAGTTCATAGATTCAAAATATCGAATATAGTTTTGGCAAACTATATTTATTCAACTCTTAAGTCAATAATAAAGGAAATAAAAAACCATAAACAAATTTATATCCGCTTAAAGAAATATTTGGTTAAGCTAACTTCTTTTTATTTGTGTATTAAGATTAAAGCCAATGTCAACTCAAGAATTATTAATAATTTTTATAGACCGGCTTACAAAATCAAAATGAAAATTTCTTACTGAATAACAAAATCATCAAAACTAAGCGCAGAAAAAATCGGCATCTATACATTTACGATTAAAGTCTAGACGGAAATTCCAGAAAAACCTTGATTTAAGCTAAAATCCCTATATTTAATAATAGCAATTATTGTTTCTCAAAAATGGTGGAGATTGTGTTTAGTTCTTAATATTGGTAAAAACAAATATGTCAATACTTTATAATTGTTAAAAATAATGCTTGTTATTTCAAACTATCAATGGCATAAAGCTTGAATAATTTATACATCTTATATCTAATAACCACTAAGGTATGAATATGAAAAAAATATTCTCAATTCTTTTGATTCCAATTATTTTTATGTTTATTGGATGTTCAGAAGATAAAGAAGAACAACCAATAGATGTTACTTATAAATCAGTTGCTTCTTGTGAAGGATGCCATACAAATTATGAACATCTGAAAGCTGTTTACACACCTGATCCCCCATCTTCTGGCGGCGGTGGCTGCGGCGGTGAAACACCACACATTGAACCTTATGACAGAGTATTTATGGGCGGTGCTGGATATGCAGATTTTAAAAGCGATCCGCATGGAAAAATCCCTTGTACAGCCTGCCATAATGGTGTAGATAATACAGCAGATAAAAATCTTGCTCATTCAGGAGATTTTATTGTTAAACCTTCTTTAGATGCAATTAAAAAATGCGGCAGTTGTCATGCAGATATCGCAAGCAAATCTGTGAATAATATTCATCAGGGCTGGGGACAAAAAAGTATGGTTTGCCAAAGAGCGGGCTTGGGAAATGTACCCGGCGGATTCGATTTATTAACTCAAACAATGAAAGACGGATATACTGAAAATTGCGGTAAATGTCATGCAACTTGTGGAGACTGCCACGTAAACAGACCAAAAGCTGGCGGAGGCGGATTATATGCTTCGCATAGCTTCTTTAAAAAACCAAATATGGTTGATCATTGTACAACCTGTCATACCAGCCGTGGTGGTCACGCTTTCTTTGGTATTGGTCCCGGTACTGTACCCGATGTCCATTTAACAAAAGCTGGATTTAATTGTATGAGTTGCCATACAAAACATGAAATCCACGGAGACGGTGTAATGTATGATGTGAGATATAAATATCCTGAATTACCAAAATGTACTAAATGCCACTCAGGCGTAAATAATTCGAATGCTTTTCATAGTAAACATATATCTACATTCAGCTGTTATACCTGTCATTCACAGGATTATAATAATTGCGGCAGTTGCCACGTTGGAAGTCTTGAAGGTGCAAGAGTTCACGCATATCAGGGTTATAAAATTGGTATGAATCCAATTCCGCAAACCAAGCCACAATATAAATTTTCTTTGTTAAGAAGATCTTTAATGGCACCTGATAGCTGGCAGAATTATGGTATTGCATTATTATCGAACTTTAGTGTTGCTCCAACATATAAATATACAACACCGCATAACATTAAAAGGATAACAACAAGAACAGGTTATAAAGATACAAACGGAAACTGGGAGACATATTCAACCTGTTATGAAGGATGCCATATTATTAAACAAAATGATGGATCATTTAAAAACAAAGAACTCTATCTTTTTGATTCTGATAATATTGAAACCTGGGAAAAAAATTCCAACGGAAATATAATAGTAGATGGAAAGCTACCAGCAAGCTGGCAAGTTAACTAAGGAATAAAAACTAAATAAAGAAATAAAAAATCATTAATCAGGAGATCTAAAAATGAAAGAAAGAAAGCTCTATTTTTTATTATACTTTTTTATAGCTATAACAATTGCATTCATTAATGTTGGATGCAGTGATGATAAAGAAGACCCAATTACACCCCCACAAACTGTAAGTGAGAGTGAAGAATTAATAAAATATCTTGAAGGAACTGACGGCGGATATATTAATAACGCAGCACCTGCAGTTATTGCTGCTTCTGTAGTATATCCGGATGTTTTATCAGGTGCCAATATTGCTATAATTGACGTAAGAGGTGCTGCCGATTACGCTGCTGGTCATATACAGGGCGCTGTAAACGTTGAAATTAAAGATGTTGTTACATATTATAAAAACAATAATCTATCAACAAAATCAAAAGTTATTGTCACTTGTTATACAGGACAATCAGCAGGTTTAGCAGTAGCTGCATTAAGATTATCAGGTTACACCAATGTTTATAGCTTAAAATGGGGAATGTGCAGTTGGGCATATCCAACAAGCTGGAATAGTGCAAAACTCTATGGACAAACAACACCAATTACTTTACAAACAACTGCTAATCAAAAAAATGCTGCCGGAAATCTTCCAACATTAACTACCGGTAAAAACACAGGCGCAGAAATATTTGAAAGCAGATTAACTACTGTTTTGAACGAAGGTTTCACAGCTATAGGAATAACAAGAGAAACTGTTTTTGCAAATCTTAGCAATTATTATATTGTTAATTATTGGCCAGTTTCAGAATATGATCAGGGACATATCGAAGGTGCAATTCAATATACACCAAAATCTGATCTTAAATTAGCAACATTTTTAAAAACTCTTCCAACAAATAAAACAATTGTTGTTTATTGTTATACTGGTCAAACTTCAGCACAAGTTGCTGCTTATTTAAGAATACTCGGTTATGATGCAAAGTCACTGCAATTTGGTGCTAACAGATTATTTTATGATACTATGCCGGGCTCCAAATGGGATGAAGCAACAGAATTTATGAATTATCCTGTTGTTCAATAATTACAATTTTAAACTAAAAAGCCTGAACATTTTGTTCAGGCTTTTTAGTTTTAAAGAACCAAAGTTTTATAAATACCTGATTATTCTGTTGGTTTGCCCTGCGAAATATTTTTGCTTCTTTCAATTGATTGCAAAGCAAGATATCTATCACCAAACTTTTTAAGATTATCCGTTTCAACATCATATTGATCATAATGTCTTTCTTCATCTGCGACCAGACTTTCAAATAATTGTTTGGTCATTGAATCAGCATTTGCAGAAGCTTCATTTGCCCAAAGATTATATTCACGGGCACTTTCCTGCTCCATATTTGCAGCCTTTGCAAGCATCTTCTCAGGATCTTTAATCTGTTCTACTTTACCGCCAACCTTCATCTCAACCTCACCCTTCAAGAATAAAATTCTTTCAGCAAGTTTTTCAACGTGTACCATTTCTTCAATCGCAGTTTTTTTGAATAAACCTGCAAGCAAATCATATCCCTGATCATCCAATAAAAAGTGAAAATACATATATTGATGAACAGCGTAAAGCTCGTCAGCTACTGCTTTGTTTAATAGTTCAATACTTTTTTCGTACATATTTTTTCTCTCCTTTGTTTTTTAATTAACCATCAGAAATTTAATAAATTATTTTCTGATTTCTAATTCAATATTATATACGGATATTTTAGTAAATATTGATTCTCTATCCAGCCAGATTGTCCAGCAGCATAAAATTCTTTACAGCTTTTGAATTTACTTTTTCAAAATTCTTTGGCTCATATTCACATATTTCAACCAAAGGACAAATTGAACATAATGGTTTTTGTGCCTTGCAGATTTCTCTTCCAAGCCTGATTAAATTAGTATGAAATGAATGTGCGGTTCCTTCCGGTAATTTATTCAACAGTGCATAAAAAGTTTTTTCCGGATTATTCGTTTTGACTAATCCAATCCGGTTCAATGTACGATGAACATGTGTATCAACCGGACAAATATTTCTGTTAAGTGAAAAAAGTAGTACACAACTTGCTGTTTTTACTCCAACTCCGTTAAACGAAGTTAACTCATTCAGAATATCTTTATCCGAATGCTTCTTTATATAATTTAATGATACTTTTTTATGATTTTTTTTCAATGAATTTAAAAGTTGATATATCGCTTTGGATTTTTGCTTGCCAAGCCCCGCTATTTTAATATATTTTTCAATCTGAACAGGTTTTAAATCAGATAACTCGTCCCAGCTTTTGAAATTATCTCTCAGATTTCTATAAGCTTTATATGAATTGTTATCATTTGTGTTTTGTGATAAGATCGTACCTATGATTGTGTCTAAAGGCTCCGGACTTCTTTTTGATTTCGGAGGCACTCCAAAATGTTCTATTAACAGATCGTTTATTTTTTTTATTTTCTTTTTCATATTAACTGATGTTACAAAGATTTTTTATTAATGCTATTTTAGTATAAATATTTTGGAGTTTTAATGTCAACACTTATGGTAAGCATTTCCGGTATCAGGGGAATTGTTGGTGACGGACTCGATCCTGAAGTTATTGTTAAATACACAAATGCATATTCAAAATTTATTGGCAGCGGCAAAGTCATTGTCGGAAGAGATGCGCGGATTACAGGTGAAATGGTAAATCAGATTGTAACCGGAACACTGCTTGCAAATGGTTTAGATGTAATTGATATAGGAATTTGTCCTACTCCAACTGTTCAGTTTACTGTTAAATCATTAAATGCTGACGGCGGAATTGCAATTTCTGCCAGCCATAATCCAAATGAATGGAATGCATTGAAACTGCTGAATAGCACCGGACAGTTTATGTCCCCAGATCAACATGAGAAAATGAAAACATATCTGAGCGATAATCCATCTTATAAAAGCTGGGATAAGATTGGTAAAAGAACAGTGTTATCTGATGCAATTAAAAATCATGTAGATGCAATTCTTAATCTTCCGATTATAAATGTTGATGAAATCAGACGGAAAAAATTTAAAGTAGTTGCTGATTGCGTAAATGGTGCCGGAGCATATTGCATTCCGGATTTACTAAAATCTTTTGGATGTGAAGTAATCGAACTCAATTGCGAAAAGACAGGTATCTTTCCACGTCTGCCTGAACCATTACCTGAAAATTTAACTGAAACAATGAAAGCAGTAAGAACACATAAAGCAGATTTTGCAGTTGTTGTTGATCCTGACGTTGACAGACTTGTTTTGATTACAGATAAAGGGGAACCTTTTATTGAAGAAAATACTGTAACAATTGCAATTGATTTTGTGTTGAGTAAAACAAATGGTAATGTGGCAGTTAATCTTTCCACCAGCAGATCTGTTGATGATATTGCAAAAAAATATAATTCATTTTGTTATCGCTCGCCTGTCGGTGAAGCAAATGTTGTAAAAAAAATGAAGGAAGTAAATGCTGTAATCGGAGGTGAAGGAAGCGGCGGAGTAATTTATCCGGCATTACATTATGGAAGAGATGCTTTAGTCGGTATTGCATTAGTACTGCAATATCTAACTGATTCAAATCTTAAATTATCAGAAATAAAGGATAGACTTCCGCAATATTATATCTCAAAAAAGAAAATAGATTTGAATAAAATTTCACCTGATTCAGTATTAAATAATTTAATTAAAAAATATTCATCGTATAAAATAAATACCGAAGATGGTCTGCGAATTGACTTTGATGATCACTGGGTTCATTTCAGAAAATCGAATACAGAACCAATTATAAGAATAATAACTGAGTCCGGTTCACAGTCTTTTTCTGAGGAGTTATCCGAAAAATATTTTGATGAGATAAAAAGCTTAATGAAGCTTTGATCTTTTCTGAATATAGCTGAATAATGCTTTATCAAACGGTGTTGAAGTATCGATCAGATTATAATCAAAATTCGAATTCAGACATTCCCGTTTAATTCTCTTAATAAATTCATTCATTGCTTCCTGATAAGCTTTCTTAATATGAAATGGTTGAGTTATCAGTTCTTCATTGGTTTCCAGATCTTTAAATATAGCATCTTTACTAAAACCAAAAGTTCTTTCCATCGGATCTAATATCTGAAAAATAATTACTTCATTTTTTTGATGAGAAAAATGTTTAAGTGCTTTAATAACGCTGTCTATATCATCAAAAAAATCCGATATAATAATTATCAGTCCGCGTCTCTTTATTTTTTCTGCTATCTGAGTTAAAGCTGCCGCAGTATTAGTGCTTGTTGAAGGACTAAGCACAGCAAGTTCCTTCAGGATCAGATGCAAATAACTGTATGATGATTTTGCCGGAAGAAACGTATTAAGTTTATCTGAATAAATTGCCAGACTTACCGCATCCTGTTGTGTTATCATCAGATAAGTTAAAGCAGCAGCAAGTGTTGCAGCATAATCAAGTTTTGATATTTTTTTATCGGAAGCATAACTCATTGATTTGCTGTTATCAAGAATCAAATGACATTTTAGATTAGTTTCTTCTTCGTATTGCTTAATAAAATATCTGTCGGTTTTGCCAAATACACGCCAATCAACATTTCTAAGATTATCACCTTGCATATATGGGCGGTGCTGCGAAAATTCAACACTAAAACCATGATACGGACTTTTATGCAGCCCTACCATAAATCCTTCAACAACCATTCTTGCTCGCAGGTCTAGATTTTTAATCTTGGAAATTATCTGAGGATTTAAAAATTCCAGATATTCAGTTGATGATTTAATCAATTTTTTGCTGACTGTTTTTTATTAATAATATCGCTTGGATCCAATCCCATTATATCAAGAGATTGCTGAACAATATTTGCATATTTATGATCAGGATATTTTTCTAAAAAAAGATTATACATCCTTGTAGCCTTATCAAAATTCCTAAGCTCATTATCATAAATAAAACCACTTTGAAATAATGACAGAGGCGCTTCATCGCTTTCCGGATATTTTTCATAGACAGAATAATATATTTCTGCAGCTTTGTTAGATGATTCATTATAACTTACTCCATCTATAAGATGCTGTTCATACAATGCTGCTATCTGCATTATTGATTTTGGAGCTATCTTGCTATCGGGATATTCTGTAATTAAACTCTCAAATCCTTTGATTGCTTCAGTGTATTTCTTTTCTTTTAATAAATTATCAGCTTTATTAAAATATTCCTGATCACTTGTTTTGGAACAAGCAGTAATTAAAACAATAGCCAGTAAAGAAAAAGATAATATCTTCATTAAAATCCTTTAATAAAATTTAACTCAGGCAAAGTTATCAAATGCTGATTGAACAAACAATTCAGGATTATGTAAATAAAAAAGCCCCGCTTACATAACGGGGCTTTTTATCAAACAAAATATAAGAGAATTATTTTGTCAATAACATCTTCTTTACAGATATAAAGCTGCTCCCATCAACTCCTCTGGCTTCCAGTTTATACATATAAACTCCGGAGCTAAGTTGTGAAGCATTAAACACAGCAGTATGCTTTCCTGCTTCAAGATTCTCATTTACCAGTGTGGTTATTTCCTGACCAAGAATATCAAATATTTTTAAGGTTACTTTTGAATCAACTTTGAGCTGGTAGTTTATATTTGTAGTTGGGTTGAACGGATTCGGGTAGTTTTGTTCCAATGCAAATACTGCAGGAGCAATTACTTCTGCTTCTATCACATCTGAATAACTGAATGTGCCGTTTAGATCAACTTGTTTTAATCTGTAACTATAGGTACCAACTTTCAAGCCCTTATCAATATATGAATAAGCGTGAGCTTCAGTTGTTGTGCCAAAACCCTTAACAAATGTTATTGGCACAAATCCTTTACCATCATCTCTCTGAATTTCAAATCCCTGATTGTTTGTTTCAGTTGCAGTTATCCAGCTTAATTCAACTTCGTTAACAGATCCTTTAGCTGTAAATGAAGTCAATTCTACCGGAACAAAGTCCCAGGCATAAACATATACGTTATCAACTACCCAAAACCAGTGCCAACCTGGTTGAACTGATCTGAATCTTAGCTTAAAAGCTTTATTTGCAACATACGATGATAAATTAACTACTTCGTGAGTGTTTCTTTTATCTACACCCAAAACCTGCCAGACAACTGTCCAGGTTGTTCCGCCATCTGTACTAACTTCAACATAACCTTCATCAGTGGCATTTAACATCATGAAATCATTATCAAATTCCAATGAAACACTTTCATAGTATGATGCATCCAATGTACTGATAATTGTTGCAGAAGATAACAGACTGGAACCTGATCCACACTCATCAACATCTGCAGCTAAAACTCCTCCTGATGATGTAGCCGGTAATGTATAAAGATTTGGATATGGAGGAAAATAAATTAACCAAACACACGTTCCGCCATTATTTGTAATATCCCATAAACCTAAACCATTTTCAAATTCGTCCCAGAAGAGTGTTACTATGTTTGGATCCATCTGAGTTTTAAATTTCCAGGTTACCCCTGGCGTTGTTCCGTTTGCATTAATTTCATTAACTCTCCAATAATATTCAGTGCTATAGTTCAGTGGTGTAGGAGCATTTACTGAGCTAACGAGTGAACCTGAATGTATAAGCTGCAAATTACCTTGTGTACCAAACCAGACTTCATTAGAAGTAGCACCGCTTGGATTAGTCCAGCTAAGAACTAAATTAGTACTTGTGACATTCTTTGCACCATCTTCAGGATTCGGATTAGTTGCTTTACCGGGACCTGGAGCAATTTGTCCTATACACAAATCATCCCAGTGGATCCAATTTATATTATATGAATATCCTTCATACCATATCTGAATCTGTGCATTATCAGAACCTGTAGCTGGTGTAGTAAAATTACCTGTAATTGTAGTTGCACTAATACTGGATGTTGGATCTACCAGTTGATATAATATTTGTTCAGTTACGCCGCCATCATAAGTTATACTTACTGTTATTGTTCCACTTGGATTTGTGTAATAACTTAAATAAAATTTAAATGAAAAGGATGATGCAGTATTATTTAATAAATTTAGTGGTGCTGATCTTATCAAGGATTTTCCGGTAAATGAGGGATTATAATACATTCGTAATTCGGGGGGTGTTCCTCCTGTTAATGAAGAATTATTTGCTGACCAGTTTGTCATTCCCATCGGTCCTACGATAGTCCAGTCGCTCAGATCATTAAATGGTTCACAATATTCTATGTAATTAGGATCTTGTACAGTTCTGAAGGACCAGGTTGCTGAATTTTCACAAGTATCAATTTTATTAATAACTTTCCATTGATAGTTAGTAAAATAATTTAATGTACCGGGTACTGCCCATTGAGTTATTGGTGCACCTGAATAAACAGAAGTCATATTACCGGCAGGCCCAAACATAACTTCCACTGACGTTGGTGGTACAGTTCCGTTTCCACCATTTGACCAACTTAAAGTAACTCCTGTAATAGGAACATCTACTGCACCGCTTGCCGGATTAGGATTTACAGGCGTTTGCACAGGACAAGGTGGCCCGTACATAGTGTTTGTATGAAACGGAGCGACCTGTTCCATTCCCCAATCAACAATTAAAGTTGTCATACCTGTAGCGGGATTCATTGTTCTTAACTGACCGGTGGTAGTAGTATTATTGAAAGCGCTTAAATAAATTGTACTTGTTTCATAATCATAGCTCATACCTTGTCCGTAATTAGCATCAAAACCTAAAGGACCTAATACAGTTGCTGCTCCAGTAGATACATTAATTGTATAAGCATTGTCTCCACCAACGTCATAAGCATAACAAACACCATCAGCATCAAAACATAGATCAATCATCATATTACTTGCACTAAGGGGACCTATTAATGTTGCAGTTAATGTAGATAGATCAAATACGTAGAAATTATTACTGGTTATAATATAATAATTTCCATCAGCCGGATTATACGAAATACCATTTGGACCATCAGCATCAAGCCCGGTAATATTACCTACTAAGGTCATTGAACCTGTGGTCGGATCGAACTGGTATAATTGATCAGGCGGACCAATTACAGTTACATAATACTCTCCGGTTGGTGTTTTAACCATTGAAGATGCAAAACCCGGATCTGTCCATCCTGCTAAATTTGTAAAAGGGGTACCAGCAGGAAGTGGAAAAGAAATAGTTTGCGAAGCCTGGCTTGCAAAACCAAAGGCTTCAGTAGCATCTATTGGCAGAAAATTAATTACCCGGTGAGTGTCCATCGGTTTTGCATGAGGAATACGCCCAGTTGAATTATGGATTTCCTGAGCAAATGAGACTGAAAAAGCAAAGGCGAGCAAAAGAACCATTAAAAGCTGAAAAGTCTTTTTCATAATTAAGATCTCCTTTATTTATTTAAGATAAGTTAATTAAGAACCGAACTAACATTCAGCAGATTAGTAACAGCTTAGGATTTGTTAGTTAATTGTTTTTTTATGCCCTCACATTATTTAAAACAATAAATCAGAATTTTAATGCAGCAACAAGATTACTTTGTAATGAAGTTATTTAAACTCTGAAATATTTAGATTTACTTGATTTGACAATTAAATATTAATCAAAATATTTATTTGAGTCAAGTATTATCTAACTAAATAATTTTTTTTCACAAAATTTTAAAAACATAACTGATTTTTATGAAGCTTCTCGTTATAAACTTTATTTTAATTTTAGTTGTTTTTAGCAATAAAAAAGCCAGCCCTTAATTCAGAGCCGGCTTTTATTAAAGATACTATCTTTCCAATATTACTTGGTTAATATCATCTTCTTTGTGGAACTGAATTTCTGTCCATCGATACCATCGGCATCTAAACGATAGAAATATACACCACTGTTCAATGAACTTGCATCAA